>Ga0316217_10005018_pt1 | contig 13930 bp, 11 predicted proteins | sample 1anoAmetaG_FD_203633 | JGI IMG/M metagenome (GOLD analysis project Ga0316217, IMG submission 203633) | Freshwater microbial communities from Trout Bog Lake, Wisconsin, USA - 1anoA | ecosystem: Environmental > Aquatic > Freshwater > Lake > Hypolimnion/Profundal zone | place: USA: Wisconsin...
GACCAGGTTGCGGCGGGGGCGGCGACGCCCAATTTCAGGCCTTTGCGGCTCGAGGACTTCATGGCGACGTTGATCGACACCACCCGCGCGCACCGCCACCCCGAAAAGCGCAACCGGCCCGACTCGGACGTCCTGCGCAAGCCGGAGTGGCTGCGGGTCAAGGCGCCCGGCTCGTCCGGCTATCTGGCGACCCGCAATATCGTCAAGTCCAAGGGGCTCGTCACCGTCTGCGAAGAGGCGGCGTGCCCTAATATCGGCGAATGCTGGACTGTGCGTCACGCGACCATGATGATTATGGGCGACACCTGCACGCGGGCCTGCGCCTTCTGCAACGTCATCACCGGCAAGCCTGCGCCCCTCGACCCGACGGAGCCGGAGCGGGTGGCGACCGCCGTCGCCGAAATGGGGCTCGCCCACGTCGTCATCACCTCCGTCGATCGGGATGATCTTGAGGATGGCGGGGCTGAACATTTCGCCGCCGTGGTGCAGGCGATCCGCCGCGAGGCTCCGGCCACCACCATCGAAATTCTGACCCCTGATTTCCTCAGGAAGCCCCTGTCGGCGGCGCATCGCGTGATCGACGCCGGTCCCGATGTGTTCAACCACAATCTTGAGACGGTTCCGCGCCTTTATCAGACCATCCGTCCCGGCGCCCGCTACTATCACTCGCTACGGCTTCTTGAGCGGGTGAAGGAGCGTGATCCCATACAGTTCACCAAGTCCGGTCTGATGGTGGGTCTTGGCGAGACCAGGGAGGAAATCCTGCAGGTGATGGACGATATGCGCTCGGCCGGCGTCGATTTCCTCACCATCGGTCAGTATCTGCAGCCGACGCGCAAACATGCGCCGATCGACCGCTACTGGACCCCGGATGAGTTCAAGGCTCTGGAAAACATCGCCTTTTCCAAGGGGTTCCTGATGGTTTCGGCGACGCCGCTGACACGGTCCAGCCATCACGCCGGAGAGGACTTTGCGCGGCTCAAGGCGGCGCGGGCGGCTCTGGGGCCCAACTGAGGTCATGCCCCAGCGCCATGTTGAGCGGGTGCTGCCCTATACGCCGGATCAGCTGTTTCAGCTTGTCGGGGATGTCCGCCGCTATCCAGAATTCGTGCCGTGGATCCTCGACCTGACGGCGACCCGTCCCATCGAGCGGGCGGACGGCGCCAACCAGTTGAGCGCAGAGGCGAGGGTCGGGTTTTCCGTAGTGCGGGAGACGTTTGCCACGCGGGTCGTCCGCGATCCGAAAGCGAGGGTGATCGACGTGTCCCTGATCCGGGGGCCGTTCCGCAATCTCACCAACCGCTGGGCGTTCGAGCCCCATGCGGACGGGACCAGGGTCATCTTCGACATCGATTTCGAGTTCAAGACGAAGTTTCTGGAAGCGATCTTGGCCGCCAATCTGGAACGGGCCGTCGAAAAGCTCATCAATTGCTTTGAGGCGCGCGCCCAGGCGCTGTTCGGCCCTGGCGCCGCGCCTCATCGTCCGGTGTGAAGATCAGTTGGCGCCGCCGTTCGAGGCGACCTTCAGATAGGCGATCAGATCGGCCCGATCCTTGTCGTCCTTCACGCCCATGAAGCTCATCTTGGTGCCGGCGACCATGGCCCTTGGATCCTTCAGCCAGGTGTTCAGCGTGTCCGCCGACCAGGTGACGCCGGCGCCCTTCAGGCCTTCGGAATAGGCATAGTCAGCAACGCCGCCCGCCTTGCGGCCAAAGACGCCGTAGAGATTGGGGCCGGTCATGTTCGGCCCGCCCTTGGCGATCGTGTGGCAGGACCGGCACAGGGCAAACCGCGTCTGGCCATTGGAAAGGTCTGCATTGGCGTAGGCGGGACCCAGCTCCGCGACGAGCTTCTTGTTCTCCGGCGTGTCGAGAGACGGCACGACGGGGGCGGCGGGGGCGCTGGCGGCAGGCGCACTCGCAGGGGCCGTCGTGTTGGACGCCTGATCGGCGGGCTTGCCGCAGGCGGTCAGGCTGAAGGCGGTCAAACCCAGAACGAGGGCGGCAGCGGTGCGCATGAAAATCACTCCATTTGACTTTGACGTCGAACCCTAGCGACGCGCGGGGAGGGGGCAAGTCGTCACAGATCGAAACCTGCAACGGCGATCTGGTGGCGGTTATACGAAAACAAGGCGATTCGAATCTCGCGCCCTTTGACGGAGAGGCGAAGTTCATCAATCGTCGTTGCACGGGTCACGATCTCGCCCACAGGAACCGCCGTTCCGACGGACAACAGCTTGCCCAGGGCTTCAAAGGCGGTCCATCGGGCGGTGGGGTCAAGACCCGCCCAGGACGGACACAGGCCCTCAATCTCGCTGGCTGCGACGGCCTTCAGCGGTTCGATATCGACCCCGATGGGCGCCTCGGACACGGCGAGGGCGATCATGTCGCCCCGCTGGGCGGCGCTGAGGTAAGCCGTTCTGGGCGCAGTCACGCGCACCTGCCCGGAGGGGGCTCTGTGGAACCGAAGGGCGTCGGGATGAACGGTCCAGCGCTGCGCCAGCTCGGCGCGCAGAAGGCGCCTGCGAAACAGCCGCGCGGCGCCGCCAGAGCCCAGCTCGGCCCGATCCGCCGGTGTTTCCCGCGCAAGGTTATGCGCCGTGGTCACATCCACACACCATACGTCCCGCGACAGGGCCGCGACCCTGGTCATTGGGGGCTTATGGCGGGCCGCGCTGGGGACCCCTCCCAGCTCGTTCCCGGCGGCAGGGTTTCGCCCTTCATCAGCACGGACAGATCGCCGAGCTGGGCGTCATCCTCGATCACGGAGTCATAGAGGACGATGGACATCGAACCGACCGTAGCGCGGGCGCCGATCTTCAATCCGCTGACCTTCATCACGCGATCTTCAAAGAGGTGCGTCTGCAGGCCGGAGTCCTCGTTCAGCGCTGCGTCGTCGCCAACCTCCACGAGATCAAATTCGGTGATGTCCGTCGTGTCGATGAAGGCCCGGCGCCCGATCCGGCATCCGAGGGCGCGCAGATAGAGATTGAGGAACGGCGTGCCGCGCAACGGATCGAGGAGGAGGGGGACGGCCAGGTTCTCATAGGTCGAGGTCACAAGTTCCGTGCGCCAGACAAACAGGCTCCAGAGCGGCTGATTCGTCGGCTTGTATCGACCGATCACGATCCATTTCAGGGCGATCACGAAGGCGCCCGCGGCGAGGGCGAAGCCCAGATAGAGGAACGGAAAGGTCAAGGCGATCAGGAGAACGCCGTTCGGCAGGTCCGACAGATCGCCGACGATGGTGAGCAAAAGGCTGAACAGGGACAGGAACACCGACAAGGACAGGGTCACCCGGACGAACTCGATCGACAGACGGGTGGCGATCAAGCGCTTTGACGGGTTGAACCTCGCGCCCTCGTCAAATACGGCGGCGATCTGCCGGTTCGGCAGGCGAATGGCGGGAGAGCCGAACCAGGTCGTGCCTTTTTCATGCGCCGCCTTCGCATCCGGCGGCGGTTTGGAGAGCACCCCCAGCAGCACCTCATCGCCCAGATCGGAACCCGTCGGCAGCAGGGCTGAATTGCCCACAAAGGTCCGTCGGCCGATCCGCGTGTGTGCAAGCCGGATGGCGTCGGGCTCGGCCCTCGCCGCGCCGAACACTACGCCGTCGGCGATGAAGCTCTCGGCGCCGATCTCGATCAGGTCCGGAACGACGGAAGTCGCCGTAGAGATTTCCGCCCGCGCGCCGACCTTGGCGCCCAGCGCCCGATACCAGGGCCGGACATAGAGGGTGGCGTAGAGGGGATGCAGCAGGTCCAGCGCCAGTTCTCCGAGTTGCCGGACGAACCAGAAGCGGACGTAAAAGGCGCTCCACAGGGAATAGACGCCAGGCTTGACCCTGCCCAGCAAGGTCCACTTGGCCAGCACCGTCAGGGCGCACATGGCCAGCACATAGATGACCGCGAGGATCGGCGTGATGGCGATGTAGCCATAACCGGTCGTGGCCCAGTCGAGCTCGATAATCATGAACAGGCCCGGCGCAATCGGCAGGACAGCGGCGAGGGGGAGAAGCAGCGCCGCGAGCACAAGGCCGGCCATGACTGCGCCTTTACGAAGGACGCCTGGCGGTTTGGGGCGTGTCTGCGGCGGCGCCGTGCCGATTTTCTGTGCGGGCGATCCGGTCCACACCTCCCCTTGGGGGATGGTCACGCCCGCCGGCAACAGCGACAGATCCTCCAGAACCGCATCGTCTGACAGGGCCGAGCCGCAGCCGATCACGGACATGGCCCCCACAAAGGCGCGGGCGCCGATGTCGACCCGACCAAGGCGAAGCACGCCGCGCTCAACCCCGCTGGTCGCCAGGTTGGCGCCTTCGCTCAGGATGGCGTCGTCGCCGATCTCGACGAGGTCCGCGGCGTCCAGTTTGGCCATGTGCAGCTGGACATTCTTGCCGATCCTCGCGCCCAGAAGGCGCAGATAGGCCTTGTAGAGCGGCGTCCCCGCCAGGAACTGCGTGGGAATAACGGCGAGGAAGCGCCGCACAAACCACCAGCGGAAATAATATGCGCCCCACAGCGGATATTCCCCCGCTCGGAACCTGCCGATGACCATCCATTTCACCAGCACGGACAACAAGATCATCGCCGGGGGGGTCACGACATAGGTCCCCAGAGCCAGCACGATTGCCTGAATTTGATCTAAGCCGTCTCCCGACTGGACCGAGGTGTAGACGAGATAGGGAAGCAGCCACTGCAACCCTGAAAACGCGTAGATCAGGATGAGAGCAAAGGCCTGCGCCGTGGCGCACAGCGCCCGCCGAAGCTGCGGCACCGGCCGAAACGGCGTCGCCACCAGGGCCGGCCGGTCGCCAGACTGCCGCGCCTTGTCCAGCCTCTGACCGAGCGTCCGGATCGTCGGCGCCGCATAGATATCCTGGATCGAAACGCCGTTGGTGGCGACGTCCTTGCGCAGCAGCGAGACCAGCTTGGCCGCGCGCAAGGAATGCCCGCCCAGATCCTCGAAGAAGTCGTCTGTGACCGAGACAGGGGCAGGGGCGAAGATCTGTTTGAACGCCTCCAAAAGCCGCTCTTCGGACGGCGTTTCCGGCGGAACGATTACCCGCTTGGCGACATCGACATGCTCGGGCCGCGTCAGGGCCCGCCGGTCCACTTTTCCGGAAACCAAGGTAGGCAGGGCGGGTCTGATCTCAAAGGCCTGAGGGTGCATGTAGCCGGGCAGGCGCATGCGCAGGAGGTCCCGCAACGCTTCGGCGTCGATCTCCCCGCCCCGAACCGGCACGAGGAAGGCCACCAGCAGATCCTCCCGGTCCGGCTCCGAGAAAAGGGCGACGACCGCCTGGGCGACGGCCGCGTTCTCCATAAGCACCGCTTCGATTTCTCCAAGTTCCACGCGATAGCCGCGGATTTTCACCTGCGTGTCGATCCGCCCGAGGAACTCGATCTCGCCCTCCGCCGCCAGCCGCACGAGATCGCCTGAGCGATAGGCCCGCTCCGGCTGACCCGCAGGTCCATTGAACGGCGTCATGACAAATTTCTGCGCCGTCAGGTCCTCTCGGTTGAGATACCCCGCGCCGACGCCGCCCCCGCCGATCAGAAGCTCCCCCTCCAGGCCGGGGGCGAGGGGCTGAAGGGTGTCATCGATGATGGCGGCCCAATAGCCGGGCAGGGGCCGGCCGATTGTCACCGGCCGATCCGGATGGGTTTCGGACCAGGTGCACGACCCTGTCGTTTCCGAAGGTCCATAGGTGTTGAGCATCCGGCGTCCGGGTTTGGCCCAGCGCCGAACGAGGTCCTGCGGACAGGCCTCACCGCCCACATTGAGCAGGCGGATGGACGGAATGTCATCCTCGATCACGGCCAGAAGGGACGGCACGGGGGCCCATGCAGTCACCCCCTCCCGCGCAAGGGCGGCCCCAAGGTCCGGACCCGCCTTGGCCAGAGCTTCGGATCCGACAAGAAGTTCGGCGCCGACAAAGAAAGCGGCCCACATCTCCTCGACCGACACATCGAAGGCGAGGGACGCGCCGGCGTAAAATCGGTCTTCGCAGGTCAGGCCCAGAAGCGCCGCATTACTCCTTGTTTCGAAACAGATATTCCTGTGTCGAATGACAGCGCCCTTGGGCTTTCCTGTCGAACCGGACGTGTAGATCAGATAGGCTGGGTCCTCCGGCGAGGCGCCCGTGTCCTCCCGGCTGAGCGGCGTGACGGGCTGGGCGGCGATGTCTCCCAGATCCCGGTCAAGATCCACAACCTTGATCCCGGCCGCGCGAAAGGCGTCCCCGCGCCCGCCGCCGGTCACCACGGCGGCGGCCTGACTTTCGGTGGCGATGTAATCGGCCCGGTCCTGGGGAAAGCTCCAGTCCACGGGGGTGTAGGCGGCGCCCGCCTCCAGCACGCCGAGCAGCGCCATGTACTGGTCAAGGCTGCGCGGCAGGCAGATCACCACCCGGTCCCCCCGCTTGACCCCGCAGGCGCGCAAGTGCCGCGCGAACTGGGACGCCCGCTGGCGAAGCTCCGAATAGGTCAGTTCCGTCCGCCGCGGGCTGTCGGGCTCGGGCTCGGCCTGCCGAAGGGCGATACGCTCGGGAAACCTTCCCGCTGTGGCCGCAAAGATCTCGTGCAGGAGTTCGTCCCGTCCATAGGGAGGATCGGGATAAGGCGGGTCGACGGGCAGAATAAGGTGCGGGTGGGGCAGGGACATGGGTCTCGCGATTCGGTGAGAACGCCGTTTCAGACGCTGGATGCCCCAGTTCGCCGTCCCCTGTCGATGACACGCCCGCTTGCACCCGGCTGGGTCTGGGATAGGCTGGCGGGAACAAACGCAAAAAACGTAGGGAAGATGCCCCATGACTAGACACGGCGCGCGCGCCTGCGCAATCGCGGCGGCCATTCTGGCGGGTGTTTCGGCGGGACCTGGCATCGCCAAAACGCTCCGGGTCGCGGCGGGAAGCGATGCGGAGGCGCGGCTTCAGTCCGCCCTGATCGACGCAAAGCCCGGCGACACCGTGCGGATCGGCCCCGGCCGGTTCGCCATCACCGGCGCGCTCTCGCTCGATGCGCCGCATGTCCGCGTGAGGGGCGCAGGTCCTGGCCGCACGATCTTGTCCTTCGACGGACAGACGTCCGGCGCCGACGGCGTTCTTATCACCGGCGACGGCGCGGTCATCGAAGATCTGGCGGTGGAAAACTCGAAGGGCAACGGCATCAAGGCCAAGGGCGTCGACGGGATCGTCTTTCGCCGCGTCAGGGTGGAGTGGACCGGCGGGCCCAAGGCCGAAAACGGGGCCTATGGCGTCTATCCCGTTTCGTCAAAGCACGTCCTGATCGAGCACGTGACGGTCAGAGGCGCCTCTGACGCCGGCATCTATGTCGGGCAGTCGCAGGAGATCGTGGTCCGCAACAGTGAGGCCGCCCTCAATGTGGCCGGGATCGAAATCGAGAACTGCTATCACGCCGATGTCTATGACAATGTCGCCACGCACAATGCCGGCGGCGTGCTGGTGTTCGATCTGCCCGGTCTGCCGCAGATGGGGGGCCACGCCATTCGCGTGTTCCACAATCGCGTGGTGGACAATGACACGGCCAATTTCGCCCCCAAGGGTAATATTGTGGCCAGCGTGCCGACCGGGACGGGCGTGATGGTGATGGCCAATCGCAATGTCCACGTGTTTGACAACGAGATTTCCGGCAATGGCAGCGCCGCTCTGCTGATCGTCGCCTATATCAACGCCTTCAAGGATCCGGCCTACAACCCGCTTCCGCGGGATGTGGCGACCTATCAGAACCGTATCGGGCGCAATGGATATGATCCGAAGTTCGACGGCGGTCCGATTCTCGCCAAGATGACCGGCGGGTCGATACCGCCGACGCTCTGGGACGGCGTGACGCAGTACGTGGTTCCGGGGGGCGCCGCGCCCACGGGGGAGGTTCGGCTGAGCCTCAAGGACGGACCCGTCGTCAATCTGAACCTGAAGACGCAAGGCACGCCCGTCACCTCGGCAAATCCGACGGTCACGCCCAGTTGGGTCGACGGGGAGATGACGCCCCCTGATCCGGTGGTCTTGCCGCCCGATATGTTCGCAAAGGGACGAAAGGGCCAGGCGCGCCGATGAGCCCTGGCCGGACACATTGGGCCGCCCTCCTGTCGGCGGCCCTTGGGCTAATGTGCGCTGCAGCCGCGCCCAGACCCGGCGTCGATGTGGCGCGGCTGATGTCCGACACGCCTGCGCCGACCCTGCAGGCCTATGGTCTGTTCGAGGACGCGCGCGGACGGCGCCCGGCGCCCGGCGTGACGCCCTATACGCTCAACACACCCCTGTTCACCGACTATGCGGAAAAGCAGCGCTATCTCTTCCTGCCCCCGGGCGCGGCCATGACCTATCGCGACCGCGGCGTCATGGACATTCCGGTGGGTGGGGTGCTCGTAAAGACCTTCGGCTATCGTGCAGATCAACGCGACGCATCGGCCGTCGCGCGCTTCGTCGAGACGCGGCTTTTGATCCACCGGGCGGCGGGCTGGCAGGCGCTGACCTATGTCTGGAACGCCGAGGGCACCGAAGCGGTGCTGAAACGCGCGGGCGCCAGCCTGAAGGTGGGCTTCATTGATGCGGGAGGCGTGCGGCGCGACATCGACTATCTTGTTCCGAACGTGAACCAGTGCAAGCAATGCCACAGCGTGGACGGACAGCTCAGTCCCATTGGTCCCAAGGCGCGCAACCTGAACGGACCTTTCGAATATGGAGCGGGTCCGGAAAACCAGCTCGACCACCTGGCCAAGGCCGCCTTGCTGAAGGCCGCGCCAAACGCGTCCGCAATCGCCCGGACCCCCGTCTGGGACAGCCCGTCAGAGCCCGTCGCCGCCCGGGCGCGGGCCTATCTCGACGTCAATTGCGGCCACTGCCATTCGAGGTCCGGATTCGCCAGCAATTCTGGGCTGTTTCTGGATCTTGAGGAGACCGACGCCTCGGCCCTTGGCGTGGGCAAGCGCCCGGTGGCGGCGGGACGCGCGTCGGGCGGACTGGAATTTGCCATCGCGCCCGGCGATCCGGACCGATCGATCATCGTCCACCGCATGGCGTCGACAGAGCCTGGGGTGATGATGCCTCAGATCGGGCGGTCTGTGACGCACGCCGAGGGCCTTGCCCTCGTTCGCGCCTATATTGCGCAGATGCAGGCCGCCCCGTGACCTCTGCTCAAAAGCCGACGCCGAGATAAGGGCCCTGGCCCGTGGAGCCGCGCAGGATGATCTCGAAGTCGAGCTGTCGGCGCTCGGCCTTCTCGCCCGTGGCCCCTTCAATCAGCATCTGGGTCGCGGCGGCCGCCATCTCCGAGACGGGTTGCCGGATGGTGGTCAACTGGGGCCACACCACCCGCGCGGTGGGGGTGTCGTCAAAGCCCGCGACCGAAAGCTGAGCCGGCATCGACAGGCCCAGCCGATTGGCGACGCTCATGACCCCAAGCGCCATGTCGTCATTGCATGCAAAGACGGCGCTGGGCCGTTCGTCGCGTTCCAGCAGCCGCGCACCGGCCTCCACCCCCGACAGGAAAGAGAACTGGCCAGGAACGATCAGCGCCGGATCCGGAGCAAGCCCGAACTCGCGATGCGCCGCAAGAAAGCCCTCAAGACGAACGCGACTTGCGCCGTGATCGGGATGGCCTTCGACAAAGCCGATCCGCCGGTGGCCGTCCCGGATCAGCAAGCGGGTCAGATCCAATGTCGCGCCGCGATCATCGATGGAGACGGTCGCCCCGCGCTCAGCCCAGGCGCCCGGCGCCATACGGATATAGGGCGCTGACAGCCGGTCCAGCGCGTCGAGCACGGCGAGATTGTCGCTCAGGGGCGGCGTCAGGATCAGCCCGTCCGTGCGCAGCTTCACCACCAGATCCGACACGGCTTGCTCGACGGCGGGGCCGGTGGAATCGAACGGCTCGACCACCAGATGGTATCCACCGGCGCGGCAGGCGCTGAACGCGCCGGCCTGCAGATCGGCAATATAGGCCGCGCTGGGATTATCGTAAAGCAGGGCGATCAGATAGGATCTGGCCCCGGCCAGACTGCGCGCCGAGACGTTGGGGGTATAGTTGAGAGCGGCGGCGGCGGCCAGCACATGGGCGCGCGTTTCGGTGCTGACATTCTTTTCCCGGTTCAAGACGCGGGACACCGTCTTGATCGAGACACCGGCCGTATGGGCGACGTCGATGATCGTCGCCTGTCCACGGCTCTGGCTGCTGCGACGCAGGGGCGCTCTTGAGATGTCGTCAGATGAGTGATCAGATGGACTCACGTCGATCATCCCAGGGAAGGGTCTTTGCCAGGCGGCTGGCGGTTCACGATCCGCCTGCGGCCAGTATTCAGCGCATGACAACGCTGTCAAGATCGATTGGGTTACGCTCAACGTCGGACAAATCTTAATACTCATGGTAAACAGACGCGGGGTGAGGGAGCGCAGTCATGGCGGAATCGTCCGGTGAGGTGTTGCTGGATCGGGGGATCGAGCGCTTCGGCACCGCGTGGATCCTGGCCTTCCTCGGGTCCGTCATCCTGATTACGCCCCTGTCGGCCATCGCCTCGCATAACCGATACGCGTTGATCGACGCCGTGCTGGGTGCCTTTCTGGTCATCCTGGCCCTGGGCTGGATCGGCGTCGTGATCGCCGCTGTCTTTGCGCGGCAGGCGTCTGTTGTGTCCAAGCTCGTCTTTGTCCTGGCCGCGGGCGGGTTGCTGCTCCCCCTTCTATGGTCGCCGGTGCTGGGCGCCGTGGTCGGCGCCTGGCTGACAGGGGCGGCGATTGAGTATTCGCAGGTGTACGCCCAGTTCCGGGTCCATGTCGGTCAGCTGTTGTTTCCACTGGTGACGATCCTGGCCCGCTCGGATCTTGTGGATCTGGGCTGGAACGCCTTCCAGGCGGTCGCGACCGTCATCGGATTTATCGCCGCCTTCACCCAGCTCTGGCCGGGGTTTGTGGCGAGCTTGCGCGGCGCGGACTAACGGCGCGGCAAAGGTCCGCTCAGCGGCCCTTCCAGACCGGGGCGCGCTTTTCAAGAAAGGCGAGGGGTCCTTCACGGGCGTCTTCGCTGGTCATGACGATCCCGGCGGCCTTCCTCGACAGCTGGCGCATATCCTCATCGCTGACCTCAGCCGACAGCCGCGCCAGTTTCAGGCTTTCGCGCACCGACAAGGGCGCGTTGACGGAGATGGCGCGGGCCAGCTCCAGGGCCCGTGAGCGAACGTCGCCATTTGGCACGACATGGTTCACTAGGCCAAAGGCGTGGGCGCGCGCGACATCCAGCGGATCGCCCGTGGCGATCATCTCCAGGGCCACGGCCCGGGGCAGAGCGCGAGGCAGGCGGTGCACGCCGCCCGCAGCGGCAAAGAGGCCGCGCTTGACTTCAGGCAGGCCAAACCGCGCATCGCTCGACGCCACGATCAGATCGCAGGCGAGGGCGAGCTCGCATCCGCCCGCCAGAGCAGGTCCCGTCACCGCTGCGATCCAGGGCTTGACCTTGGGGTGGTCCACAAAGCCGGCGAAGCCGCCGTCCCGTGTTCCAAGTTCGCCGCCGCGACCGGCGGACACTTCCGCCAGATCCGCACCGGCGCTGAAGACGCCGGGGCTGGAGCTCGCCAGAACCGCCACGCGGATCACGTCGTCCGCCTCGATCTGCTTGACAAGATAGTCGAGGGCGCGGGCCACCCGACCGTTCACAGCGTTGCGCTTGTCCGGACGATTGAGGATCACCACGGCGATGTGATCGTCCACCACGTCGTAAAGAACCTCGACGCCCAGGCCTTCAGGTGTTTCGCTCATCTTCGTCTCCGCCGCCGACAGACGCCCATTCGCAATCTTGTGATGAAGGCCCGAATGGATTTTTCGACGCTTCTGTGCATTCTGGTCGACTGTGTCTCAAATTGACCGTCTCGCAAACTAAACCTTGGAGGCCCCGATGACCACCGAGACCACATCTTCGGACGTTGAGACCCTCTGGCTGAAAAGCGCGCGCGCTCAAGGCCTTGTCTGCCAGCTCTGTCTCGAGACCCCACGCTTTGAGGAGCGTGAGCGGTTTTTCGACACCGGCCTTTGCGACACGTGCAGCACCGATAAGGAAACGGCGTCGCCCCTCACGGCCTGAATGTCAGACGCCCAGCACTAGTTGGGCCATGATGTTCCGTTGAATCTCATTTGAACCGCCATAGATCGACGCCGCCCGGTTGTTGAGATAGCGCGCCATCGCGATCAGACTGTGGCCCGGCCCGATCGCATCGTGGTTCGAACCGAGCTGCCTGACCTGCGGCTGGTGTACAAAGGCGTAGTGCTGCGCCGCTTCGATGGCGAGTTCGTCAAGGCGTTGCATGAGTTCTGTGCTCTGGGTCTTCAAAAGTGAGGACGTCGCCCCGGGGGACTTTCCGCTGGAAAGCGCGCTCAGGACCCGATGTTCGGTCATGTCCACGGCCTCGATGGCCATTTCCGCTGACACAAGCTTTGATCGAAAGCCAGGATCGTCCATCAGCGTGCGCCCGTCGCCCAAGGCCTCCGCCGCCGCCATCGAGCGAAGACGGTCCAGCGCCACTTTCAGCCCCGGCGCCGCGCCGCCGCCGCGTTCGAATTCCAGGAGGTATTTGGCGACCGTCCAGCCCTGGTTCTCGTCGCCCAGGCGCCCGCTGACCGGAACCGCCACATTATCAAAGAAGACCTGGTTGACCTCGTGGTCTCCGGCCAGGGTGATGATCGGCGTCACCTCGATCCCCGGCGTGTGCATTTCGAGCAGCAGGAATGTGATGCCCGCCTGGGGCTTGCCGTCGAACCTGGTGCGGACCAGACAAAACATGCGGTTGGCGAAATGGGCGTGGGTCGTCCAGATCTTCGAGCCGCTGAGAATGTAGTGATCGCCCTTGAGCTCGGCCCGCATCTGCAGGGAGGCAAGGTCTGAGCCTGCGCCCGGCTCGGAATAGCCCTGGCACCAGTAGTCTTCCCCCGACAGGATACGCGGCAGATAAAAAGCTTTCTGCTCAGCCGTGCCAAAGCGCTGAATGCAGGGGCCCACCATGCGAAGCCCCATCGGCGACAGGGCCGGGGCCGAGGCGCGGGCGCATTCCGCCGCGAAGATGTAGCGCTGCATCTCGCTCCAGCCCGGACCGCCATAGTCCTGCGGCCAGTTGGGGGCGACCCAACCCTTGCGATGCAAGATCCGGTGCCAGCGCAGGTTCCATGCCTTGTCGCAGAACACGCTGGTCGAACGCCGACCCGCATCCCGCAGCTCTTCCGTCAGTTCGGCGTCCAGAAATGCGCGCACCTCGTCTCGAAAGGCGAGGTCCGCTGGCGTCAGGTTGAGGTCCATGTGCGGCTCCTACACGGCGGCTCTTGCGATCCTAGCGCCGCAAAAGCCCGTCTAGAAAGCCTGTCGCAGCGTCAACGCCCTGCGGGCCTGTGCGCGGTCAGCTCGAACCTGACCTCCACATTGGCGGGGATCTGATCGACGTTCGCATACTCGCCCTGACCCACGCCGAAGGCCGTCCGATCAACCGTGGCGTGACCCGACGCCTTGGCGCGATCCCCGTCGATCTGAACGGTAAATTCCAGGCGCACAGGATGGGTCTGGCCTTTGAGCGACAGTCGCCCGTTGGCGATATAGCCGGTGGCGGTCCTGCGGAACTGATCGGCCCGGAACACGGCCTTGTTGAAGGCCTGCGTGTTCAGCCAGTCTTCGGTGGGCAAAGTCGCGTCCCGCTGCGCGTCGCCGGTCTCGATGGAGGTCGGGTCGATCGTGACGTCGAGGGAGGAGGATTGCAGGGCATCCGGCGCGAACCGGATTTTGGCGGTCCACTGACGAAAATCTCCAGTCACCGGCTGGCCGGACCAGCTCGTAGCGAAGGTCAGCCGCCCGCCGGGGTCGACAATCCAGTTCGTCGCCGCGGCGCCGACTGGAGCTGAAGCGGCAGGCGCCGCTGGCGGGGCTGATGTGGCGGGAGCA
>Ga0316217_10005019_pt1 | contig 13927 bp, 5 predicted proteins | sample 1anoAmetaG_FD_203633 | JGI IMG/M metagenome (GOLD analysis project Ga0316217, IMG submission 203633) | Freshwater microbial communities from Trout Bog Lake, Wisconsin, USA - 1anoA | ecosystem: Environmental > Aquatic > Freshwater > Lake > Hypolimnion/Profundal zone | place: USA: Wisconsin...
CCCCAACCCCTCTGGATGTTTTATACTTTATTCGATAGCTGCTGAATAGGAATTATTCTTATTCAGTAGGAATTCCACACTTTTAGCATATGATGCCTGAATAGTATTAAGTGTTCTGTTGTTCGATGCTGATGAAGCTTGTAAGGAATCTCAAATAATTTTTATTAATCTTAATTTAAATGGAAAAAAACTCCAATGCAGTCTTCTCAAGCAACGTCCAACCCTATCCTCTCTACTCCGAAAAACCCTATATGACTTTCCACTAGTCTGGCAACCCTGCCCTCATAAATTCCTTTGGCGCACAACCGCAGTATCTCAGAAACAATGCTCCCATCACAACACAGGCATATCCTCAAACCATTCCTGTCTAAAACTACAGGGTTACTGCAACTAGCCCGATTAGATTGTCACAAGCGATGTTGCAGCCACAGGTTCTGGGGTCGCAAGTCGGAGCATATTACAACAATCTCCAGCAAAGTGTGAGATTGAGTTATCCTGGAGATCCCAACGTTGTGGGTGTGGCTATGCCGCACGGACACCAAAGCGTAGTTCAAAGGAGAATAGTCCCTTCCACACAATATGTACCTGTAGATGTTTATTAAAATGCTGCTCCTGTGGGTGTTTCACCTCCTCCTTCGATGCTCTACAATGCCAACTCAACAATTTATGAGCCAGGTCGTGTTAGTCAGAGAGTTATTGTAGACTAACCTGAAATTTACGAAAAGAGAGAAATAAAATACATTCCTCCAGCCAAAGTTGGAGCAGCACCTAAACCTGTAGTTCCCTAACCAAAGTATGAAGAATACCGGGATCCCATGGTTCAAACTGTCCCCAAAAGCTTCGATGCTGCCTCTGTAAGGTCATCACGGATTGCTCCTAGACAATCTACAACACCTAATTAAAAGAAAACACCCTGTGCTACTTGGATTTTGGGTTTGTTAGGTCTTTTAGGACTGATAGGCCTCATTCTTGCCTTGGTTTTAAGCCATAATAGCAAAAATTCTACATCAGTATAAACCACTTCTCCGACTGTTGCTGAGCCGCAAAAAGTTGGGAGTGTAGCCCAACCCGTACAGCCAACTAGTGTGGCACCTTCTAAAGACGTCTCAAATGCATAAGTAAAGGGTCAAACTGCGGTAACATCACCAACAACTGTCAGTACCAATACTACCGAAAAGGTCACACAGCCAGTTGTAGTAGGAACACCTCCGACCGATATTTCACTCTCTCAGCCGGCTTCCAGTACACCATCTTCTTCTCTTTCTGGGGTACAGCCACAAACCTTGAGACCAACTCTTCTTAATACTGGTTCCTCAAATACCACAGCTTCAACGAACACAGGTACTACAACTAGCACAAATCCTACTGCCGTCCAATCTGTTACACCATCTGTCCAACCTGGAACTACTTCGACCATTAATACTCAACCTACCACAGTCCAACCCACAACTACGACTGGATCTACTAGCACTGCTCCTGTAACTACAACTCCCATTAGCACCACACCAACAAGCTCTGCCGCAAATCCAAGCACACCTTCAACCCAAAGCTCTCAGACGAGCACTCCATCATCCAATACTGTAGCTAGTTCGCCAGCTAGCACAACTACTACTACGACCGTTAAAACGACCACAACTACCCCAAACGCTGCTCCTTCTCACTTTTCAACACTAAGGCATCATTTATGATAGTGATTAACATCATTGTGATATTCTACTTACTGATTACATTTATAAGTACAAAAGTGTAAGGATTATTACGATAGCTAATATCACGATCAGATCTAGATCTATTTTATCTTGGGCTTTTTGAAGTGGCGCATATTCGAACCTGGAGATTGGTACATGAAAGGCGCATTATTTCCGTATGGCTTGGGAAGTCCAATTTAGTCTGGGATGTATGAATTGACTCTTTGCACTGCAGTTGTTTTTGTTGCGAAAGGAGGGTAGTTTTGCTCCATTAGTTCTTTCTGCATCCTTATTCGCTTTTATTCTTAATATCGCTTCTTATCTCTTATCATCTTCAAGTACTAAATCTATGTCTCAGGTGTGGGTGGTAATCCTTCCTCCATTCTTTTTCTTGCGTTTTCTATGGAGGTCTAAAGTTCTTCTCTTTCAGTTTGGAATTTGATGATATTGGCCTGACACATAGATAGCTCTGATATGGTAGCTTTCATCTTTCTGGTGAGATCTCTTAGCCTACTTTGAAACTAGTTGATTTTTTATGAAACTTCAAGCGTAGATTGTCTTCCCTCGGTTGCATCCTTCTTTAGTTTTTCAACAAGATTGGTCACCTAATCCAAAATAAGTTCTTTTTCAAGAAGTTGTTCTTTTTTGCTGTTAAGCCTTTACTCAATAATACTGATTTTGGCGTCTAAGGCTTATTAATCAGGATCCTCTCCTTAGAGCTATCTCCATCTATCTTTGTTTTAAGGGTCTTACAATTTCCTGGACAGCTAGTTTTACTGGACATGAACTTATTGGATTTGTCTCTGCAACTAAAGGACCTTATCTGCGTACTTAGGAACTTAAGTTAGTCTTTATTGAGAAACTTTAACCTTTCTTTAATTTTCAGCAATTTAAATTTTGATCATTCTTATCTAATCCTCAACGTTTTTGATGTTCATCTCAGTGGTTCGTAGAATGTTTTCCTGGATATTCGATTTTTCATAAAGAATACAAAGCTAATCGTTCCTGTCTATAAGCTGAATACCAGTCAAATTTCTGTTCTCACAGGCTAGCTAATATTGTTCTCTCAATCCTTGCATATCTTTTTGCAATGAAACGATAATCATATTCAACTTTTCAATTTAGTTTGTGTTTTGATCGACTAATTCCTTCTTTTCCTTTTTCTAGAGTTCGTACTTATTGAGTTTGGTTTTAGTTTGATCCCTTTTGTGGATTTATAGCTGCAGCATATGATTATAGTCTTGGATTGTTTTGTTTTTCTCTGTGCTCTAGTTTTTAAGGATCTAAAGCTCATTTTGTAAGATTTTGATTCTTTCTTTGAGTTCAGCTAAATCTTGTGATGAGTTTTGAATCAAATTGACATATTTATTTCTAGCTGATTTGACTTCTTCATATAATGCCTTGAAGTGTTCTAGTTTGTTACCTGTCTATTAATACTTCTTTGTCAAATCCAAAATCAAAAGTTCTTTTACCTTTAGCTCTTAGCGGGTTTATCTCACCTCAGCAGTTGCTGTAGAAGCCTTTCTAGCCATTGATTCCCTAACAGCAGTAGAATCCTTTATTTCTTTCTGGATATTATTCACCATTTTTTTCAACTAGGTGAGAGTGTTCTCCATTTTCCTGATTTAGCTTTCAATTTCTTTCTTTTTGCTTTAGTTATTGGCAGTTTTCATCTTGATTGACTCAGTTTTATCAACGACAAGGGCTGTATCTTACTTAATTACTTATTAATGAGTCTTCTGCTCTCTCATTTCAGCTGTAATTATCGAAAACTCTTTTCTTGTTCCTTAGATCATCATCTCAGATTATTTTATAGATTCTTGCATTTGAGTTTTATATCCCTCTTGCCGTTTGTACTACCTTTTTAGCTTTTGAATCTATTTTCTTGCATTGTTTATCTTCTCAGCTTCAGCTTTTATCGCTCTTTCTAGCTATTTAATTGTGCCTTCTTCCTTCATGATATCTACTTTCAGCTGACCTCTCACTATCTATTTTCCACTTATCATATTTTTTTTGGATTAGATTGATGTGCCTATCTCTTCAGTCTGCTGAAAACTTTCATCTTTTTCATTCCTTAGCTGCTAAATCTGTTCCTTATGCTTTTCTGCCTTCTCTTTGAAAGTAACACAAATTTTCTCCTTTCTCTCAATGTCATCTCTCAGATCTTTGAGCTAGTTTTCCATACCAACTATCTAGATATTCAAATTTTCTGCACTTTTTGCATAATGATCTGGAGAATCTTTTATTTTAAGTCTGATTTAGGTCAATTTCTATTCTTCTTAAACTAGTGCTGCATTTTAGTTTTTTATCTTTTGGATTTTCTGCATGTTTTATTCTAAAATTCGCTGTAAATTCTAAATACTGCTCTTTGTCTTTTCATTCATGGCTCTATTTTCCTGTATGTCCAAATTATATTTTTAAATTCTGGGTTGCAACTTTTACTCTGCTGTTCTAAAGTCATCTTTCATCTTTTGTTACATATTAGTCACTTACTTTTCCAATTCCTCAGCCTCGAAAAGCAGGTTTTCATAGGAAGCTTTCTGCGACTAATAAGCAACTTAGGCAGTTTTCAAAGCTCTTGACAATTTCTCTGTCTATTATGTAACTTCAGCTTGCCGATTATTGGCAGCTTCATATTCATGCTTGATGCCAGTTAAATCTTTTTTGAGTATTCTCATAGTTTCGTTGAGTGTGTTGTAGTTTTTCTGGGAGTCATTGATTATTTTGAAAAGAGATTTAATGACTTTTGAGACTTCATTAAATTGCTCTTCGTTGAGTTTGCCTTGTTTGTAGAAATACTGAACCGATTAAGTGCCGTATTTCATGTTCATAGCTATCAGATTTTCCTCGTTGCTCATCTTTGTATAACTTATATTTCAATCATTTAAAAACACAAGTTTTGTCTTATAAGCTCAAACTACACAAAAATCAATAGATCTTTCTTCCTACCATTCTGCGCAATGTGGAGTTTTAATGAATTAGCTGTTAGAGCTTGCCTATTAGCCATTGGTTATCGGCAATCAAACCATTCCAGTTCTAGTGCTTTGAAGTTTAGCTTTTTTATTACTATACAATTTATGATTTCAATGGCTTTATGTGAGAATAATAGATATTTTTTAAAGATTCTTCAATACTTGTTATTGTTCCCTCGGTTTTTTCATCTTGAGAATGTAAAGTTAATCTTATGGTCTTTAAAATACTAGGACAAGCTTCGACATTTTTTAGTATAGTGGCTATTTGTGTTAGAATAATTAGCTAAGGAACTTTTTGAATTTCGTTGGTATTTTCTGACTTTTTTGATGTATAAGTTTATATTCTTCCTTTTTAGAGCATTTTGGTCGATTTCGCTTGACTTTTAGTCATACTCTGTCTTATATTTTATCGCTTAGAACCAGAAGTTTGATTCGAAATCAATGAATTCCTAAAAGCGCTTTCAGCTTTTTTATTTTCTTTCTAGAGAGTACAAAAAGTATTCAATACATCACTCCCCTGAATGCTCCATTTATCTAGAATTTTATCTTTAAGAGCATAATACTTTCTCAAGGTTTATTCGTCTGCACAGCTATTGATGATTTTTTCAGAAACTCCCAGCAAATACTAAAGACAATTAGTAGTCATAATGATATAATTTATTAATAAGACTATTAGTTTATGCAAGACAATCACATTTTTCTCTAATTTTAGATTTATTTTTATTTCTATTGAGCCTAAACCTACTTTATTGCTTCAAGCTATGAATCCTCAATCACTTACTCAACTTTTTCCTGCTCAGAATCTGTATCTTCTTTTTTTAATTTATTTTTCACCTTGTACTATTCACGCTCTTGCTCGTATCGTTTTCTATCATTAGCTGCTTTCGTCGTATAGGGATTTTTTTCTTCCTCTGGGAGGTCAGACCATTACTTTGCAATCAAACGGGTTAACTCTGAAATGCTATAATCTTGATAAAAGGATGTTTACTTGAATACTTTTATTGAAAAACTGGAACCTTTTATTGATAATATGCAATGTATGCAGTTAGAGGTTTTCTAGGAGGAGCATCACCTTTGCCATCTTTTGCTATAAATTTGTGCTTCTTTTTACTTGTTGGCTTCTTTTCGTAGCTGTTGTAATATGAAAGGCAGTATTTAGACAATGCATTGAAATACTTGGCCATGCTTAAAGCGAGCTCAGGCATTTTCTAAATCAACAAACAATTACCAAACCTTCTTCTTTGGAAATGCTGTTGCCATTATTATCGTAGCCATTTGTCAAGTCAACCACTTCCTGAACGATCCTATGCAGGTCGGATGCTTGTTTCATAATTATATTGATTAGCGGGAAAAGATTTTGTATTAGAGCTTGAGCATTTTTATAAATTTCATGTTTTCAATCTGCTCTCTCATCGTTTCACCCAAAGATATCTTTGCTTTTTGCATAATATAGGGCAATCTAGTCAACGGATTCAAAAGACTATTATTAAAATATATCATTTCCTGGTACTCAGCTTTAAGGTTCTTGGCTTTTTTTGGACTACATATTTATTTACGATGGCATCTATCTCTCACTTTTTTCTTTCTTATGTTTTATACGTATGTGAAGGTTCAAAGATACTAATGATCCATATTGTTTTTTGCATGTTTCGCACTACTTTAGAAATTGTGTACTTTATAACGTTTCTCGACATCGCAGGATTTTCTTCTGATTCGCTTTCTCTTTAGTTTTATTTTGGTCTCAAGAATGCTCACCTTATTCTACAGTTAGTCGATGCGTAGCTTAAGGGCTTGAAGCTAATTGGAGTCTGTTTGGTTGGTGATGTTTTTGAGTTTGAGGAAAGAAGGAAGGGGTTGAGAAGAGAATTGTTTGAATTCTGGTTAGTCTTTAAAGCTCACAATTTTTTTACTCATATTTAAATAATAAATATATTATCATTGGCGCTCACCTCTTTGACTTCATTTTATACTCCTAAAATCTGGCTAGTGCATTCTGAGTTTGGGAAATGTTGTTCCAAATCGATGAGTGAATTGAAAAATTTATCTAGCTGTTTCTGCAAGAAGTAGAAGCCGATTAAGGATACAAATGACGTGCATTTGACCCTAGCAAGGGGCTTTCTTTTTCTTACTCTTTTGCGAATCTTTCAAAAAAAGATGTTTCATGCCTGCTTGAATTTCGGAAAGAGAGATTCTCATTGAAATGGTCATTCAGAGTGGTTTTGGTATCTTGCTATACTTAAAATCGTGGACTTTCTTAACGTTTGGAAATCAGGAGTAGATTTATGTTGGGTATGTCCTTATCAGTAGAGAAAGAATCGTTATGGCCCCTATCTTCGCTAATGGCCTACTTGGTCTCTAATCTGTCCTAATTCTGGGTTTATTAAGTATAATGAGGTTTTAGAGTATTAGATTTACTCTTTTCTTCTTCTTTGTTTGTTTCTTTCAAAGATTTCAAATTTTTGAGTTTGGGCGATAAATTTGGATGATCACTGATGATGGAGGTTGCAATTTAATTTTATTTTTTTTGAAGATTTAACTACCGGCTGAAAAGCTCAACCAAATGGTCAAACATATTGAGCACAGGGGCCAAATATATGTTGGAAGGAATCAGTTAAGCAAGCTTTATCTTTATTTCCTAAATCAGCTCATTTCGGCTGAGTTCCAGGTAACTAGTTATCTTGGAGGGATAGGAGATTTTGTTTGATGTGTTAGACAAGTTTCGCTATTTTTCCTTTTCTTTACTCTTGCTTCGAGACATCACAACTCTTCTTATGTTGGTGGTGTGTATATAATCTTTGAGTGTGATGTTGTTTGACTTTCTGGTCAAAGTTTGCATAAATTATTATCCTATTATGGAATTATTAATTGCTTTACCTCAAAAAGATCATTAAAAGGCTTCCTGGTTGAAAGAACAAAGCTATAATTCAAAGTTTTTGATATAAGGGTATCATTCAAAGTCTCGAACTAACAATTATTACCAATCCAGTCACATAAGTTATATGTTATAGTAAAAGTATTAGCCTAGCTACGGCTGTGTAGCGAAATCCATACATTCTTCGTTGAAGCAGACAATCAATTAACGATTAACTATTCAGCCCAATCGGATTTTTCTCACTGACTTTTCCAATACTAACTTTCGCTATGAAATGAAGAAGAAGTGCTGCCCTCTTTTCTTGCTTAATAAGTCTCACAAAAAGAAAAAACAACAAAACCATTCCATGTTTACTAATCAAGGAATTCTGCAATAGCACAAATTTTACAACCAAAGACCCACAGTATTTGAAGATTAAAAACCAAGACCAACCTCACATATGAGGAGTTCTTCTTTTGGCACAAAAAAGTTGCAACCTAGGTCTGCTTACAATTTCACAAGAAAAATAACTCCTGTCAAAGCAACAATATCACACCAAGTTAATGCTAATCCTATATTTTGTCTATATCCCTAGGGTAGAATTCTTAAGTCTTCCCAATCAGATCGAGAAAAGTATTTGCCAAATAAAAAAAGTAGGAAGAGTTATACTAATACCCAAAGCAGGCTGAAAACTGAAGGAAACGAATAGAAAAATAAATAGTTTGCAGGATGGTAAACCATTGATGTTGAGTTCGATGAACTAATGTGAAGCAATTTATGATTTTTTAAACTCCAATTTACGCAGCCGTATTTAGCCCAATAATTGTGTTGAATTTTTGAAAGCTTCTCGACTTTTGGCAAAACAGAACGGTAAAGAAATAATGGACTGGGTTGTTGGGACTGAAACAGTGAGATTTTCTGCATCTATCCAGGTTTAGATTATCTTGGTAGTAATTAGTTTATAATTTGCTTATTAGAATAATTAATAGGTTCCTTAGGAATGAATAAACCAATTAGAACCAATCAATTCATTAATCTTTATGATCGCGTTGGTTGTCACTGTTTTGTGCAACCAGTGAGTGCATAACACTTCTTCTTATCTAAGAACAAATCTTTGGGAGATGGCAGCCCACTCTCACCCAACAAAATCTAAAAGAAAACATCGAATATCTAGCAAAAAGTTCATAGTAGCAAAAAAAGCCTTAAAAAATAAAAAACCATAGTGAATGAAAATCAAAGGAACCAAAAATCCAAAAATGCCTATTAAGAATATTATCCAGCTCCTTCGACTGGAAATAGAATAGAAAGAGCTGATTTGAGGCGATCTCCTGCTCCACATCCCAGTTAGCGAAGTGTGTAGTATAAAAACGTGTTTAGATAAAATTTTGTTGAAAATAACTCATTATAGTTTCAGCCTGCTTTGCCCAAGTCTCCCTCTTGCCAAATTCCTAAGCCAACCGTTTATTTCAATAGGGTTGTAGTGCCTCCGTTGCCTACGAGAACAATCTAAATAGTCCAGCCTCATATGTACTATCCTCAGGTTTCTTCTCGGATATACTTAAGTCCTCAAAAAATAGTCCAGCATACTTTGCCAATGGCCCCAAGATATCAGGTCTAGACTATAATATCTTCGCCTATTAAACCTCAATAGTACACAAAAACTGAAACGAAGACGAAAGAATCGATCTAAAGTCAGCTAACTCTCAAAATACCTTAAAAAAGAGAATTCAAAGCGCCCAAAATACTTTCAGATCGAACAATCGGGTCACAGCCTTCAGAATCTAAGTATGAAATCGGGTAATAGTAAGTATTCTTTGAAGAGAATAAAAAAAGACTATAACAGAATATCTTTTTTTTTAAATAAGAACCGTTTAAACCAAAGTTTCAAACCTAAAATTTGAAATAAAAAAATGCCTCTTCATGTAATAAACTCAATATCCCTACTTTTCCATCAAAGACGGATATCCAAAGGTCATATATTGAGGATGGAACCGGCCGCTCAAAAATCACCATAAAAAAAGGAAAACAACAAAAGCCAAAACTGAAGAAAATGGATGATGTGTAAGAAATCAAATCAATGAACGATTCATAGTCGATCAGTGATGATAATTAGTCAATTGTTTTGGCCAAACTTAACGAATACGGAAGTTTTGTGGATCCTGCGTTATCAGCAGTTGACAGCTGCCCCACAACTTTCAAGAGCAGATTAGTATATCAAAGTTCAACTGCTGAAAACTCAACAGTGAAAGGATACTCATTCAACAAATGATTATATGATTTATATTATTTTCTAAGAGGGAAACATCAATTTTATTTGTGAATGAAGCAGCCCAATCTTCTGATTCCGTTCTGATCACTTTCTCCAAATAAGGCGCCGGGGAATTCTCCTTCTTTTACCTAAAACTAAAAGTGCTCTCCTTCTGAAGAATGTTCGTATTACTTATAATTCCCATATTTTTAGACCCTCCGATGATTGGATGTCACAATCAAATACTGCAAATAACCTTCAACAAAAGACCCCTCAACGTTTTGAATGAACTCATCCTCGCTACAAGTGAAAACTTTATATTTTTGCTTTGCCCCAGACTGATCATACTTTTTTGGCTATCCTTTTTCATACCTCACATGAAGGTCTTTGATATGTCCTTTTTCATGTTCTAGAACTTGTAACTACTTGATTTTGCTGCTCAGGTGTTGATGACTCCATTTTATGTTGTTGCTCTTCTAGGTGCTGTTTTCTTCTTTGCGAGGGTAATTAGAAAGACTGCTTTTGCCAATTTATTCTGCTTAGAAATCAGATTTCGCATGCTTTTTCCAAACTCTAAGCTTTGACTTCTAGCCTCCCACTCTGCTGTTTTTGAATTCGTTGTTTTGAGTGTCCGAAGGCTAGCTTTCAAGATATTTCTCTTTGATCTTCTATCTTTTGATCTTGGAGTTGCCAAAACTTGACTATGAACGATTGATTACAACTTGTGATTGCAGGAGTTGGTTATTTCTTCTGAGCTCATTGATTTTTTATTTGAGTTGACCATTTTATTTCTCCTTCTCAGTGAGCTGCATTTTGAGATTATCCACCAAATCTCTTAATTTGTTTTTTTCATTGGCCAGAGATTTCATTTTTTGCAAATCTTTCTCTGCTTTTTGATGCAGTAGATCAGTCAAATCTTCATTATACTTGACACTATCTTGTTAGGTTTTAAGCTTTTTCTTTATCTTTTCCTCAACCCCATCATTTTTCTTCAAAGAGGGCATAGCTCTCTCCTAGGTTGAGTGACTCAACTTCTCATCAGAATCAGAAGCGTGGACGTATGCTTTCTTCGAAATCTAGAAAGTTCTTCTGTAATTATCGATTTATTTTTTTAAGATTCTTACTTCTTCTTTAAGTTTTTAGTTTTAAGATACGATCGAAGGGTACCCGTCTAGTCCTAGTTCAGCTAAACCTTTCTCCTGCAGCTTTAGCATTTTTTTCAGCTGTTTTATTTCGTCTTTCAGCTACAAGTTATCCTTAGCGTATGAAGAGATTCTCCTTTAAAAATCCTACATACGAGTGTCATCGCTGAGAGACTAGAATTTTTTACGGTAAATCGATGCCTACTTTTTGTAAATCTGATACTTTTTGTATGCATTTTGCAGCTACAATTGAGAGATTTATTCGTTTTTAGGCACCTATTTCTATTTTTTTTTAGAATCGGTCAATCTTTTACTCAATTCAAGGTCTAGTCGACTGCTCAAATTTTATAACTATTTCCTTAATACCTAATTTTGCTTTTTAATGAACTTATTTTCTTGGAGTAAAGTTTTTGAATCAAGCTGCCCTTTGTTCTGCTTGATTTAGATATTGTCGACTGAAATGTTGGTCAGTTTGTTTGCAGGGGACTCTTTGGGCATGCTCCTTATTAATATAGTTTATAATTATAACAATCACTAATGACATCTCAGGCTAAGGGTTATAGTAATGGCTAATCAATATGCAAATTTTATCTTATATTTAGGCTGAGGTTTATTCAGCTCTTAAGAAGTTTATTGGAACAACAAAGAATCCTTTTGAAATCCATTTTTCAACAAACCTTCAAAGCTATTCTTTTTGGAGGTTTTACAAGAATTCCAATCAAGATAGTTGCTAACCTCTTTTACTATATTCAGAATAGAAACTATTTGGATACTTTAGGCCTATTTCTAGAACTCTAAAGAGTTTTATATCAGGTTCAATAGTTGAAGATTGGTGTTTATTGTTAGACTGTATACACTCCTTTCCTCACAACTTCGAGTGAGAAGCTCGTGCAGTCTTTTGCTGTTTGTTGCAGTCTCACTGCTTTTAGCTGGCGGCTGCAACATTTATATTATTAATCGAAATGTTTATAAAAATCCTTTTCGTAATTTACCTAATCCTGCTCTTAGCTTACATATTTTACACGGGACTCAATTACTACAGGATACAGTCGAAGGGTTGGATGCATCCTCAAGTCATTACAAACCTTACGCCCTTTGTCCTCAACGTAAAACATAGGCCATTTAGTTTTTGCTTGCTAATTTCGTTTTCAGAGGGATAAATCCCTTATTGACTACGCTCTTTCCTTGCCTTTTGATCTATTTTATCGGAATGAAGCTGCAAAAGCTGAGGATATTCGGTTTGTCGGGAGGAATCGCATGCGGGAAATCAACTCTTGTGAAACAGATGCTTGAGAATATCGGCTCGGAGTTGGCGATAGTCGACTGTGACAAAATAAATGCGGATTTGAGAGAGAAGGGGAGATCTGGTTATGACTTAATACTAAGTTTGTTACAAAAACATGGGTAAGATACAAACCTTTATATTAACAGCCATACAAAGTAAATTAAAAGAGAGGTGCTTTCCAAATATTCTTTTTAGCATCCCATTTTCCTCAAGGAGCTTGCAACCAAATTGGGCAAATACATTATTTTCGAGATATTCAAACAGATTTGGGACAACTACTCTGCAAATAAAAAACTAATTCTAATAGACGCACCAACTCTTTTTTAGACAAAGATTCTCGCTCACATTTGCTTCCCCATCATTGTAGTGGGATGTGACTAAAAAATCCAAATTTAGCGAATGGTGAAAAGTAGAAATTTGACGGAGTAATAAGCCATTTTGCGAATTAAAAGCCAAATGCCACTAAGTGAAAAAAGGAAAAGAGCTGACGTTTACGTAGAGAATAACGGAACTGCTGAAGAAATGTTCACAAAGACACTAAGATTCATAAATAAGATAATGGGGCTCAACAAAAAATGATTGTTTCTGTTATTGTTTGAAAGAAGATATATAGCCAAGTCATAGATATTATGGATGCCTTTCTATAAAACAAAGTAATCACTTCACTGACTTCTACTGATGATTTTCTCTCTAATTTTTTAGTAAACTTGGTCAAAATTCTTCATCTCCACCCATACTCTTAGTTATTCTTTTAGAAACTTTTTGTCCTTCTGCCATCTTTTCAATAGCTAACCACTTTGCCATAGTTTATGGATTTTGAGCGTTTGGACTAGCTTTTGTACCTTGTAGTCTAAGCTATTTGGTTTGATTATATTAGTTGGAGCTTTTAGATATTTTTCTATTGCTTTAATAGGCTAAAATATTTTTCCCTCAAGCAAATATTTGGCCACGTAGACATACTTAATCTCTTAAGGTACAGATTCGATGAATAGATTTGGGATTTCCCATCCATAAATGACTCCGGTTGCTAAGCCTACTAATTCTCCGTTTCTCCAAACAAAGTCTGTTGGAGGGTTGACCTGGCCAAAAGAAGCCAAAAGCTCGTAATTGTTGACAGGAAAAGGAAACCTCATATAAGTTCTTCCATGCTCGCTGCTATAAAGCTCAGTGCAGGCTAGAAAGAGGTTGTTCCTGAGGTAGGAGTCAGAAAGATGATGAATGAAAACATCTCTGCCCTATCTATTCTTGTATTTAGTTTTTTCTTCCAATCGGCAGGTGTTTTTGACGAAGTTGCAGAGAAGTATATCAAGTAGAGATTTGATCTACTGAGGAGTTGGAGAGCGATAGGTCCTCAGCTGAACTTTCTCATTGCATAAGGTTTAGTAAATTTCAGCGATTTGGTCAGTGTTGTAGTAGATGTCTCTCATCACATTCTAGTTCAAATGCAATTCTTGAGCCTACCTTTTGATTTTTTGGAAAATATTGCCCACTTCACTAGCATAGAGCCTTACGAAGAAATCACCTAAGATGTTAATACAGGTAAATATATCTCCATTATGACCATCTAAAATATATTTTTTGTAAGTATTCTTGAAAAACCTTGTTTTTTATCTCATTTACTCCAAATAACGTCCCTTTAAGTTCTATTCGGGGATCTCACTTCTCTGCTTTGATTTGAAGCTTTCATCCAGGAAGATCGACTAAACTGTCAACAAAATGACTAAAAGTAGACAATGCTGTT
>Ga0316217_10005020_pt1 | contig 13927 bp, 6 predicted proteins | sample 1anoAmetaG_FD_203633 | JGI IMG/M metagenome (GOLD analysis project Ga0316217, IMG submission 203633) | Freshwater microbial communities from Trout Bog Lake, Wisconsin, USA - 1anoA | ecosystem: Environmental > Aquatic > Freshwater > Lake > Hypolimnion/Profundal zone | place: USA: Wisconsin...
ATGGCCACCCGCTGCTGCTCGCCACCCGACAGCATTCTGGGTAACGATTTTAAGCGGTGTTCCATGCCCAGGTTTTGCAGCGCTGTAAGGGCTGCCTTGCGGGCGGTAGTTTCAGAAGCGCCCTGTAATTGCAACGGCAGCATAACGTTCTGCTCAACACTAAGCGGGGCTATGAGGTTAAACTGCTGAAAAACAAAACCGATATGCTGCAATCGTATCTGTGCCAGCTGCCGGTCGTTAAGGCCCTGGGTGTAAGCGCCGTTTACCCATACTTTACCAGCCGTTGGGTAAATAACACAACCCAACAGCGAAAGCAAGGTTGTTTTACCCGAACCCGAAGGGCCGATAATTAAAGCAAGCTCGCCGCGGCTAACCGAAAAATCAGTGGGGTTCAGCGCCACAATTTCCGAGTCGCCGCTTTGGTAGCGTTTGGTAGCAAGTTCAAGCCGGGCAATTTCCATATCAGGCATCAGACAATCAAAAACAACCTTACCGGGTAAATGTTTCCCGGCATAAGGGCTTTAAAGATGATAAAAATCTAAATATTAAAGGATGAAGAAAATCAACTTTTTACCTGAAAGTTGCCCGGTGCTGCGATTTAATTGCTAAGCCCCTGTTTCTTATTGTGCAGGCGCCTGCGGCAGGTTATTATGGTTGGTATGCCTTACGCGGGTCCAGAACGTTTCGCGCTTATTGAGGGGGATAAAGTCTTTTACAAATGCGGCAGAGTCGTTAATAGCCGGCAGGGGCTGATTATATTTTTTGATCGAGTCGACCGCCATGGGTAGTATGCCCATATCTTTAAGGTTGGTTTCAATGAATCCCTGCAGAAAGAATGCCTGGTACGGATTAGCTGCCAGGGCCACCTTTTTAAATCCCAGCTTCTGCGCCAGCAACCAACCGTAATAAACATTCTCTTTGCTGTGTTCGGCGTGGTTTTCGGCAAAAACATGGTTGGCAGGAACACCCATGGCTATTGCAATCAAGCTCATGGCCTCGCCTTCTTTATACGGGGTTGAGCACGCATTACCCGAAAAAATGATGTTTTTTGCAATGCCTGCGTCGTACAATCTTTTAGCCCACACTATACGGGCATTAAACCCGCTTTTTACCTGGCGGGTGGTATCGTACGCAATACCCGGTACAATAATAACATCGTAAGGGGCTTTAACAATATCGGCGGCGTACATGCTTTGCGCAATTTTGCGCACGTTGCAGGCCGCCAGCAAAACAATAAGTATGAGAATGAGAAGCGATCGAAGCATGGGGTACATTTACCAATTATCTTTTGGCGCAGTACCATTTAAGGCACTTTCAAGGTCGGCAATTACTTTAAGCATTTCGGCGTCAACGGCGTTCATGTAATCGGCAGTAAATTTTTTACCGGCGCTTTTGCCAGCGGCTAAAATGCCACCCATTTCGTCATATTGTTTTGCATAAACTTCCATTGTTTTTTCGACAGTGGTGCCGTTAGCATTATCTGATACTTTGATATCGGTGATAACTATTTTGCATTTGCCATCTTTAAATTTGATGTTAAGGTTATAAATGTTAGTGCCTTTGATGGGCATTTTTACCATACCAGTATTCATTACTACGCTTACTTCAAAACTGCCGTTATCGGCCAGTTCGTTGTTCTCGTCATCTATGACAAATTTCTCGTGCATAAATTTATGCTTGCCCCAGCTTTTGGCAATAACATAAAGGTCGTGGGCCGACTTGCCCTGTACTTCAACTATCTTTTTATAGGTATATTTTTGAGTGGCGCTATCATAAGGCATGTTAATTACGTTCTTGTCTTTGCCGGCAAAAACCGAAATGGTTGTTAGTAAAGTTGCCATGCACAGAAAAAGAGTTTTCATCAGCTTTTTTTAAGGGTTGGTAATGTAAATAAAAAGCAAAATTTTTAATGCGGGAAATTGCCTGATTGGACAAAAAGCCCATCGTAAATGCAGTCGGCTATACAAATTATTTGAAGGGGGATGGCCTTGAGCAAATTCGCTCTTCTACCCACCTTAAAATCGGAAATAAACGGTATACACTGTCACCGTCAAAAATGATATAATGTGTTGATAATGACTAAGGTAATGAAGAAAAAGTGACACCGTCAGTGATGGTGACATCCGGTAACAGCCAACTCATCCTGTTCTTCGGACATCCTGCTCTTTGAAAGTTGGGGTTTCTTCCATCTTTTTTACTTCGGCAAGGCCTTATAAATTATCTCCTGCAAATCAGTCCTTATGCCCATTTTAACCAGTAGGGCGTTTTCGGCATTGGGGTAAACGCGGTTGCTGAGGAAGATATACGTTAAGTTGTTGGTGGGGTCGGCCCATACGCAGGTGCCGGTAAAGCCGGTGTGGCCAAAGGTGGCCAGCGGGGTGCCATCATAACAAGGGCTGGCTTTGCTTACATCGGGTTCGGGTTTATCGAAACCAAAACCACGGCGCGATATTTTTGATTGCCGCGCAGTAAACAGCTTGATAGTAGCGGTATCTAAAAAGCGCTTACCATTGTAAGTGCCATCGTTGAGCAACATCTGAAACAGGGCAGCCAGATCAAACGCATTGCTGAACACACCTGCATGGCCTGCTACTTCGCCATACATAGCCGAGCCGGGGTCGTGCACGTGGCCCTGCACAATCTGCTTGCGGAAGATGGTATCGTTCTCGGTAGGCATCAGGCGTTCGCGTTTAAACCGGCTGAGGGGCTTAAACCCAATGCGCGTAAGGCCCATGGGTTGGTAAAAGGTTTGGTAAACGTAGTCGTTCAGTTTCTGCCCGGTAATCTTTTCTACAATCTTCTGCATAATGTAAAAATCGTTATCGCTGTAAACGTATCTGGGGTTTTCGGCTACGGTGCTGTGGTTAATGATGCTCCACATACTATCGGGGTAATCGTTGCGGATGTAAAGACTATCGGCTACCTGCGTGCTGAAATCGGGCTCGGCTACTTTGCGGTAGTACTTGCTGAAGTTGCTATCGATAGTAGGTTTGTAGAACATAATAAACGCGCGCAGGCCTGCCTGGTGGGTAAGCACATCGCGTATTTTCAGGTTTTTAATGGTGGCATCTTTGGGCAGGGTAAGGTAGTCGCCAACGGTTTTATTCAGGTCCAGTTTTTTTTGCTCGTACAACTTCATAACGGCCATGGTGGTGGCGGCTACTTTGGTTATAGAGGCGAGGTCGTAGAGGTCGGTAGGTTTTACTTTTTCGGTGGTTTCGTAAAACGGTGTGCCATAGCATTTATTCCATATCACTTTGCCGTCTTTTGCCACCAGCAGCTGGCAACCGGGGTAGGCCCTGGCATCAATACCCTTTTGGCAGATGTCGTCCATGCGCTTCAGGTCGGCGGTTTTAATGCCGGCATCTTCGGGTATAGAAAGTTTAAGGCGGTAAATGGTATCTACCATAAAGCCGGTTTCGGCCTTAAAGGTTTTACTGGCAGTAACCGGTAAGCGGCCCGAAACTTTTTCGGCACCAAACAAGGCATTAGCGGCGGTCAGGTTACTGGTTTCGTTATCTTCATAGGCTTGCAGCACCCAGGGCATAAAATCGAAATTGTGCAGGCTGTATGCATTGCCAAAAACCACCAGCACCACCTTGGTGCGGCCGGAGAGGGCTTCAATAAACTTACGGGCGTCTTCGGTTATGTTATAATCTTTGGCAGCCTGGCGGCCCATTCCGTGCAGGTCAATGATAACAAGGTCGTACCCGGCCAGGGTTTCCATCAGGTTATCAAAGGCGCGTTCTTTATTCTCGTTGGGTTGCGAGAAGAAATCCATCTCCTCGAAATTGCTGATGTCTTTTTGAAATGATGAGGTGCCGCTGAGGCCGATAGATAACGAAGCCACCTTTTTGTAGTTCCAATCGCGCAGGGGCAGGCGGTTGTTAAGGTTGGCAGCAATGGTCATAGCCTGTTCAAAAAGTTTCTGGCGCAGCAGTTTGGCAGGGCCGTTGTTGAGGTCGTGCTGCAGGTTGGCCATTTCAACGTGCTGGTGCTTGTTAAGGCCCAGCTTGTACTTGCAGGCCAATACCTTTTTAACGCGCACTTCAATTTCGGCCATGGATATACAATCGCTGTCAACCGCCGATTTTATTTTGCTGATACCTTCATTTACATCTTCGCTGAATACCAGAATGTCATCGCCGGCCATAAACGCCATCGAGTCGACGGTGCCGGGTTTATAGGCTGCGCTTACGCCCTTCATGTTCAGTGCATCGCTGAAAACAAGGCCGTTAAAGTGCAGCGAATCCTGCAACAGCTGTGTGGCAATTTTTTCGGAAAGAGAAGCTACAGAGGCCGAGTCGGGATCGAGTGCAGGCACGTTTAAATGCGCCACCATAACGCTGCCCACACCGTTGTTGAACAGAATTTTAAAGGGGTAAAGTTCCAGGCTATCGATGCTGGCGGCACTTTTCATTACCGATGGCAGTTGCAGGTGCGAGTCTTTATCTACATCGCCATGGCCCGGAAAATGTTTAGCGCAGGCCAGTATGCCCTCGTCCTGCAGGCCATCCATATACTCCATGCCTTTAAGGGCCACTTTGTATTTGTCTTCGCCAAAGCTACGTTCGTTAATGACCGGGTTGTTGGGGTTATTGTTTACATCTACCACCGGTGCAAAATCGATGTTAATGCCTATGCGTTTGCACTCGCGGCCTATTTCGCGGCCCATGTCGTAAATCAGTTTGTTATTGTTGATAGCGCCCAAAGTCATTTGGCGGGGAAAAGAGATGGTTGAGTCTATGCGCATGGCCAGGCCCCACTCGCCATCAATGGCAATAAAGCTTTGCACTTTCGATGAGTCCTGAATGCGGTTGGTCCAGTCGGCCTGGTTATCGGGCAGGCCTTTGAAGAAGATAACCCCACCGGCTTTACCTTGTGCAATGCACGAAACCACCGAATCCATGTTGTAGGTTTTGCCCTCGGTGTAGGCTGCCAGCATAAAAAACTGGCCTATGCGTTGTTCCAGGCTTAACTGATTATAAACCGAATCGACCCACTTCATACAGGCACGGTCTTGCCTCCAGTTGCGGAAATCGGGCGATTGTGCCGAAGCAGCAAGCTGCAGCACCAGCGCAACACCGGTTAGCAGGTATTTGAATGTATGTTGATGGCGGTTGGTCATGTAAAGGTTGTTGGGCAAATACAGGTGCAGTATGCGTTTCATTCAAAAGAACGAAACATTTAGGTGGCGATTGATTTGTAACAGAACGAATTCTCTACGTTTTTATGTTGATGAACTAATAGGAATACATTTTTGCGCGCATGGCCTTCTTTGCGGCAAAATGTATTTGCAATTGGTTAAATTCGCGGCTTCATGGACATTATTCGTCTTCTTCCGGACAACATAGCGAATCAGATTGCAGCAGGTGAGGTTATTCAACGGCCGGCTTCGGCTGTAAAGGAGTTAATGGAGAACGCTATTGATTCGGGGGCCACGCATATTAAACTTATCTGCAAAATGGCCGGCAAAACCCTGATACAGGTTATTGACAACGGCTGTGGTATGAGCGAGACAGATGCCCGCATGTGCTTTGAAAAGCACGCTACCAGCAAGATAAGAACTGCCGAAGACCTGTTTAATATCCGCACCATGGGTTTCAGGGGCGAGGCACTGGCATCTATTGCGGCCATTGCACAGGTTGAACTGAAAACCCGCCAGATGGGCGAACAACTGGGCACCTGTATTGAAATTGAAGGCATGAAGGTTACCAAACAGGAGCCCTGCCAAACACCCGAGGGCACATCTATTGCTATCAAGAATCTGTTTTTTAATGTGCCTGCCCGCCGCAATTTTTTAAAGAGCGACCCGGTAGAGCTGAAGAATATTATTGATGAGTTTCAGCGCATTGCTTTGGCGCATCCCAAGATCGGTTTCCAGCTTTATAATAATGATTACGAGATGTATCATTTAAAACCGGGCAACCTGAAGCAGCGCATTGTGGCCATTTTCGGCGATAACTATGCCGAGAAGATTGTGCCGGTGGAGGAGAAAAGCTACGCGCTGCATGTTTACGGTTTTGTGGGCAAGCCTGAGTTTTCGAAAAAGACCCGGGGCGAGCAGTTTATTTTTGTCAATAACCGGTTCATTAAATCGGCTTACCTGAATCATGCAGTGTCAATGGCTTTTGAGCAGATGATGCCAAAAGATCAGTTTCCGTTTTTTGTGCTGTTTCTGGATATTGACCCTACTAAAATTGATATCAACGTTCACCCTGCCAAGCACGAAATAAAGTTTGAGGATGAAAAGCTGGTTTACACGTTTGTGAATTTGGGAGTTAAGCATTCGCTGGGCGCCTACAGTGTTTCGCCTACCCTTGATTTTAACCAGGAATCGCACTTAACACAGGGCGGTGCATTTGACCAGCAACCGCGCACCTGGCTAGAGATAACCCAACACGCCGTGCAGCATAAAGAGGCGAAGAAATTTGCTCCGCCATCAAACTTTCAGCCACTGAGTGGCCGCCAGGAAGACAACCTGAAAAACCGGGAGCGTGTGTTTGATACCCTTGGCAAACAACCTGCAGGCAGCAAACAGGAAGAAGAAACCGTAGTATGGCCTCAGCCCAAAGGCGAGCAGGAAGAGTTTGTTGAACCGGAATTAATTAAAGAGGCTGTTCCGCCGCATCAGATACAAAGACGGTATATAGTTTCGCAGATAAAAAGCGGGTTTATTTTAATTGACCAGCAGGCGGCACATGAGCGTATTATGTTTGAGCGCTACCTGAAGCTGATTGAAAAGAACCGGAACGAAAGTCAGCGGCAATTATTTCCCCAAAGCTTTGAACTGAATGCCGGCGACGCACAAATACTGCTTGATATACTACCCGAAATAAATAACCTTGGCTTTGATATACAGGAGTTTGGAAGAAACAGTTTTGTTATACATGGCTTTCCGGCAGATATTGTACAAGGCGATGAGCGCAAAATGGTGGAGGAGCTGATTGAGCAATACAAAATGAACTCGTCAGTAACCCGCCTTTCAAAACGCGAAACACTGGCTAAATCGCTGGCCTATAGTTCTGCCATTAAAACCGGTAAAGTTTTATCGGTTGAAGAAATGAAAGCATTGATAGACGAGCTCTTTGCCTGCCAAAATCCTTACACAGCGCCTAACGGGCGTTTTACCTTTATTACCATCAATAATGATGAGCTGGAGAAGAGGTTTGAGAATAAATAATAAACGCGCAACCCAAAGTATTAGATTGAGAACTTTACCCGGCTATTGTTTCAGGCCCCGGTTCTGATATCTATTGCTTTAGGGTAATTTTCATCTTAACCGGGTTACGATCGGTGTAAGCAAAGTACAGCGCTACATGAACAATTACCTGATTAAAGTAACATTCCCCTTTTTGGTAATTTCCTGCCCGTCTTTGGTTTGAGCATAAACCGCCCAAACATAAACTCCCATTGGCGAAGGCTGCCCGTTACGGGTGCCATCCCAACCTTCGTTTATATTATCGGTTGAAAATACCTTTTCGCCCCAGCGGTCGAACACAGCAAATTCAGTTAGTTTTTCAATGTTCAGCGAACGGACGATTTTAAATACATCATTCACCCCGTCGCCATTTGGCGAAAAGCCGGTAGGTATAAGCAGTTCTGTGTGCGATATTACCGTTATCAGTACCGAGTCTTCATTCTGGCAACCATACTGGTCAACAGCAAAAAGATAGTACCAGGTAGTTTGTTGCGGAGATACCTGCGTGTTTAAGCTGGAAGCATTCTCAACCCCTGTTGAGGGATTCCAGAAATATGTTGCGGTGCTTACCGTGCCATGCAGCTGGCCGTAAGTATCGCGCCAGATGGTAGTATCCGGACCTGCATCTACCATGGGTGGCTGGTGTATTTCAACCAATGCAACCGCAGTGCTGCTGAAACAGTCGTTAAAAACTTTTACTACGTAATCAGTAGTTGAATCAGGCAAGGCAAAAGGGTCGCTGGTAGTGGTATCGTTCAACCCCGCCGAGGGTGACCAGGAATAAAAAGGCCCCCCCGAAGATTGTAAATGTACCGGTATACCCTTGCAGGCAACAAAAGGGCTTTGCGCAACTGCGGTAACCGGCTTTTGTACTTTAATAACCAACGAATCGGTGGTTTTGCAGCCGTGCACATTGGTAGCTACTACATTGTATTGGGTAGTATCTGTTGGCGTGGCAATCGGGTCGGCAATGTTGGCGTTGTTAAGTGTTGCCGCCGGGCTCCAAACATAACTGTAGGCCCCGTTAGCCCTCAACCCGGCTGAAGTTCCCAAACAAATAAACGGCGTATCAACCGGGTAGATCTCAATTGTTGAAGGCACGTAAACAAGCAGCAGTGTAGAGTCTTTATTAACGCATCCGTTGGCATTTACACCGGTTACAATATATTTAGTGGTAACTGTTGGTGTAGCCACGGGGTTGGCAATGGTGGTGCTGCTTAAAGTTGGGTTGGGGTTCCATTGATAGGTAGTAGCATTTTGTGCATTAAACTGATAGGTACTGCCTATACAGACCGAATCAACAGCCGGCAAGCCCAACAACGGTATAGGGTTAACAATAATCAGTACTGAATCGCTTTTTATGTAGCAATAGTTAGTTACGGTAAGTATATAATTGGTGGTATCAGGAGGATAAAACCCGGTGTTCCATGAACCCGGGTTGGTAAGGAACTGCGATGGGTTCCAGTTATAACCTGAGGCACCCTGGTTAATAATGGTGGCATATGCTGTATCGCGCTGACATATTGTTACCGAGTTTTGTAATATCAGGTTCAATGCCGGATCTAACACAAATACGGTCATTGAATCAGTAGCGGTGCAACCATTTACATCTGTTGCAGTTACGGTATACGTGGTATTAATTGCAGGTTTAGCCAGCGGATTGGAAATATTAGGGTTGGATAACCCGGTTGACGGGCTCCATTGATAAGTAACACCGCCTGTAGGATTTAATTGCACACTATCGTGAAAGCTTACCGGGTTTAAGCATACAGACGTATCGGGCCCTGCATTGGCGTGCGGAACAGGAAAGAAAGATACCGTTAAGCTGGATTTAGTAACACACTGAAATGGCGAAGTTACGGCAACCGTATAGGTAACACTGTTGGGTGGTGCCGGTGTGGCAACAGGATTAGCCAGGCTGGAGTCGCTTAGCCCTCTTGCCGGAGTCCATAAATAAGTACCACCACCGGTTGCTGAAAGCTGGGTAGAGGCATACGGACAAATACTTACGTTGCCTGAGGTAGTAACAACAGGTACGGGATGAACATCAATATTCTGTACGGCAGTGTCTTTACAGCCATGGATAGAAGCTTCAACAAGCATAGCAGGATAATTGCCGGCTACGCTGTAAACCAGGGTAGGGTTTATAAGATTGCTGGTAATGCCCGATCCGAAACTCCAGTTGTAAGAAAAGATACTGCCGGTTGAAGTGTTTGTAAAGAGCTCGGTTACACCTGCGCAAATGCTGGTATCGGTAGTAAACGATGCTGCCGGTTTAGGATAAACAGTTACAGCCTGTGTGGCAGTATCTTTACATCCCTTTACGTTTTGACTTATCAGCGTAACGCTGTAAGTGCCGGGGGCGGTATAATTATGCCCTGGGTTTTGCTGGTTGGATGCGGTACCATCGCCAAAACTCCACAACCAGTTAGTAGGCTGCCCGTAGGTTGAAACACTTTGATCAACAAAGTTGAGTACAGAATCAACACAGATATTCGGGGCCGTAAAGGCGGTATTGAAAGTGGGGTACAGATACACGTATGAGGTGGCAGTGTCTGAACAAATGCCGCCGCCATTCGGGTCCTGAACGCTGGCTATCAGATGCACCAGGTAAGTACCGGAATCAGGATAGGTGAACGTTGGGTTTGAAAGGCTGGAAGTATCGGTTGTTGAACCCGGTACGCCAAAGTCCCAGGCAAAGGAAAGAGGAGCAGTACTGGGGTCGTAATTCGAATTGGTAAAGTTTACGGTTAGTGTTTTGCAGTTTATGGTATAAACCCCGATGCCATGGTTGGTAGTGATCTGTGGTACCGTAACAATAGGAATAGAACACGGAGCCACTGTAAATTGAAAATCGCGGCGTAAAGTATTTATCAGTTGTCCGTTGCGGTATTCGCCCACGCAAACGGTAATGTCAAAAAGCCCCGCAGTGTTTGGCACTCCGGTTAAAAGCCCGGTTTGGGGGTCAATCTTCAGGTCATTTACCGTAGATGGATTATTGGTAAAATTACTGGCACTGAAAGGCGGGCTGTAAAGGGTGGCAGTATAGGGTGGCGGGTTCGGTGCCGTAGGACATCCCGGTTGTGATGCCGGCGAAGGATCTGTACATTGGCTATTCGCTCCGTCGTAAGGATCGCATAAACTATAAACCAGCGAATCGCCATCCGGATCGGTAGCCGAGTAATCAATTGCCAAGGGCGCATTTAAGCAGATATAAAGAGGCGGTAAACTGTTAAACCGTGCTGAACTGTTACAGGTAGCAAGCCCGCTGCCCGGAACCTCAGCAGTATACGTAGCTCCCTGCGATGGCACCTGATTTATATCTGAAGTACGGCAACAGCGCTGGTAAACGATGGTATACCCGCCGGCTGACGGCGGCAGGGTAACATCGCAAACATAATCAGCCTCCTGTACGCAAACCGGGGTAGAAACGTTGTTAGGGCACGAGCTTGAAAAAGTTGCTGGAAGTTGATTAACAGGCGGCAGGGCCATGGCCGGTTGTGCAAACACATTTCCTGAACCGTCAAAAATGGTCAGATACTCGGGGTTGCCGTATTGGGCGCAGCTGTCGCACTGGTTGCAGTTACGGTATAGTTTAAGTGTAATGTGGTAAATGTTATTGCCTGTGCAGCTGTATATTAACTCTCCACCTACAATGTGGTAACACTGTGCGGTGTAAAAGGCCAGAAAACACAGGGTAATAAGGAATATTTTTTTCATGTCTTTAATTGCCAGTGGCTTGCGAAGATAACCCGTTTGGCCAAATTGCTGCATGCGAATACCCCGGTACCAGGCAGATATACCTCATTTGTTAAACTACCTTTTGCTGGGGGTAACCCTGAATAATGCCGCTTTTACTGCTTTTTTTGCATATATCCGGGCCTTTACGTTAACACAGAGCGAATTTAATTGCTGATGGTTGCTTGTATTTAAAACGACATCACCGGCATTTCATGTTTTTGGTTTACAAAAAAAACTATGTTTTAGTTTTAATTTTCAAAAACAATAAAAGGTTAACTTTCAGTTCAGAATCAGTTAAATCTTTGTTGAGCATGAAAAAAACTTACCTTTTTGTTGTTCTGTGTTTTATTTTGATGGTTCACAAAGCCACTGCGCAAAATAATATAGGCATAGGCACGGCCAGTCCTGACCCCAGTGCTATATTAGACCTTACAGATACCCAAAGAGGTGTTTTGGTGCCACGCGTTACAACCGCGCAAAGAACTGCCATTGCCGCACCGGCAAACGGCCTGATGGTGTATGATATTACCGTTAACTGCTTTTATTATTTTGTGAACGGTACCGGCTGGAAATCATTATGCCAGACTGGTGGCGGGGCCGGAGTTACCGGCCCAACAGGTGTAGCCGGTGCTACCGGTATTACGGGGCCAACGGGCATTGCCACAGGAGGCGCAGGCGTAACAGGCCCGAGTGGAGCTGACGGCGCACCCGGCCTTGCCGGAGCAACAGGTGCTGCCGGTGTCGCAGGGCCAACAGGAGTTGCAGGTTCTACGGGTATTACAGGAATAGCCGGTACCCCCGGCAACACCGGCGCCACAGGCGCACCCGGCTTAACGGGGCCAACAGGGCCAAACTGGGATATAACGGCTTTAACGCTTAATCCATCGGGTACACTAACCATAACAACCACAGATGTGCCGCCAAGCTTTACCACCAATACAGGCGCCTGGTTAACCGCAGGAAATGCAGGAACTGTAGCGCCCACTAATTTCATAGGCACTACTGATAATGTTGATTTTGTAATGAAAACCCTGAATATTGAGCGTGGCAGGTTTAAAAGCAACGGGCAGTCGGTAATCAATAACACTACCCCGGCCGCAAAAGATGTTTTCTCGGTTTATGCAGGTAACGCAACCGGCACCATAACTGCTGCGGCAGGTACAACCGCAATAGCCGGTTACAGCGCAGGGGCTGTAAGCGGTGGCACTTTAGATAACATTAACGGAACGCCTATTCCGGGAGCTGCCCTACTGGGTGTAGTAAAAACTGAAAACTATGCAGGCGTTTATGGCGAGAACGACGCTAACCTGGTAAACAACCTGGATGTATCTTATGGAGTATTTGGTACAGTTACGGGCACCAACTCCACCGTAAATGCAACTTTTGCTTTCGGTACTGTAGGTATAGGTAACAATGCTAACTCTACCGGAATTTTAGGCGTAAGTAATGGACAGAATATTACAACAATGCCTGGCGGAAGCGGGGGCTGTTTCGTTAGCGACATTTGCGGCCTTATTTCGGAAGGGGCAAGCGCAACAGCAGGTACCGGTGTTATAGCATCGGGAAATGGGTTGCCTAATTACTATGTGCCAACCGTGGGTGCGGGAGTTTCGGGTGGAGGGCAATACTATGGCATTGCGGGCTATGCCAGCACCGCGGTAAAGACCAACCCTGCAAATTATCAGCCCACTTTGGGTACTAACGGCGCTGCCGGGGGATATTTTGAAGTAGACAAAGCGGGTACTGCCCAAACCTGGGCTTATGTTGGTGTACTGGATAATGTTACCGGAACAGGAACATTAAGAAAAATAATAGGCCCCGGTACGGTAAATACCATTGTTAAAGACATGGACAACAAGCTTGTTGCCCTTTCCTGTCCGGAGGCACCTGAAAACCTTTTTCAGGATTTTGGTAAAGGTGTGCTTGTTAACGGCAGAGCCCATATTGCAATGGATCCGATCTTTGCAAAAAATATTGTGGTAAATGAAAAGCACGACCTGCGTGTATTAGTGCAGTTAGAGGGTGATTGCAAAGGTGTTTATGTAACCAATAAAACTGCTGACGGGTTTGATGTGATAGAGCTTTCGGGCGGAAATTCAAATGTACCTTTTACCTGGATGGTTACCGCTAACCGGGCCGATGAAGTATTGCCTGATGGCAGTATTTCTCATTATTCTGTGGAACGGTTTGTACGCGCGCCGGGTGCACAGCAAAGTATAAAGGCGCCGCTTTTACAAGCGGGCAAAGTGAACCCTAAACAGCAAAAATAATATCGGCATTTGTAGTATCTAAAACACCCGTGCACAAAAGTCTTTTATAATTTTCAGTGTTTCAGGCTTGCGCTCAAATACGCTCATGTGCTTGCACTGTGCAAACAAATTAAAATCTGCATTGGCGGGATAAGAGGCTTGCTTCAGTGTATACTCAACCGGGGCACTTTCGTCTTCCCTGCCATTAATAAACAATACCGGCACGGCAGCGTTTTTTAGCACAGCGCTTTTGTCCTTCCGGTTCATCATAGCTGCGTTGGCAAGCATTACTGCATCGGGCATATATTTCCGGGCCCGTGTAATCAGGGTGTCTATCAGTTTTTGATTCTTCTTTTTAAAGGTTGGGTGAAATATGCTCTGGTATAATTCTCTTACAAAAAAATGTGTGCCGTTACGTTTTATAAAGTCGATGCCCTTTAACCGGTTTTCCTTTTTCTGCGGGGTATCCTCAAAACAATGCGAGTTTATTAAGCCGAAGCCGGCCACCATATCGCCGTATTGCTCAACAAAATTAAGCGTTACATAACCGCCCATTGAGTGGCCCAATAGTATCAGCTTATTTACATTCTCGGCCGTCAAAACGGCATACAGGTATTGGGCATAATATTCCATCGAAAGCTCCTTTACCGCCAATGGTGATCTTCCGAAGCCCGGAAGGTCAGGTACTATTACTTTGTAATTTTTCTTCAGGCCGGCTAACATACCGCTCCACATG
>Ga0316217_10005021_pt1 | contig 13927 bp, 9 predicted proteins | sample 1anoAmetaG_FD_203633 | JGI IMG/M metagenome (GOLD analysis project Ga0316217, IMG submission 203633) | Freshwater microbial communities from Trout Bog Lake, Wisconsin, USA - 1anoA | ecosystem: Environmental > Aquatic > Freshwater > Lake > Hypolimnion/Profundal zone | place: USA: Wisconsin...
GGTAACAGTAGGTGGCGTGTTATTTTGAGTTACCACATCAGAAGCGGTTGCCGTGCAACCGTTGGCGGTTTCGGTAACGGTTACTGTGTAAGTTGAAGGCGATGAGATAGTGTTGCCTGCGGTTGTAGGTCCGTTACTCCAGGCAAATGTGATGCCTGCAGCGGGATTGGGTGTTGCCGTAAGTGTCTCGCTGGTTGTGGTGCAGGTTAAGAGCACGGGAGCATTTAGTGTAACCGTTGGTGGTGTATTATTTTGAGTAACGACGTCTGAAGCAGTTGCAGTACAACCATTTGCCGTTTCGGTTACCGTAACTTTATAAGTGGCAGGTGCAGTTACTGTAATTGCGGGAGTGGCTGGCCCGCTACTCCAGCTAAAAGTCGTACCCGAAGCCGGGACTGTGGTTGCAGTAAGCGTTTCACTTGTAGTAGTACAATTTAGCTGCACCGGTGCATTTATTGAGACCGTGGGCGGGGTATTGTTTTGTGTTACTGCTGCTGAAGCTGTTGCTGTACAACTGCTGCCTGTAAATGTTACTGTAACTGTGTAAGTGTTGGGTGTGGTAACCGTTTTGCTGCTACCGGTGCCTCCTCCACTCCAAACATAGCTTACTGTGCCGGGATTAACGGTAGGTGTTAAGGTTATACTTGTTGTGGTGCAGGTAAGGTTGCCGCCGGTAAGGCTTGCGGTTGGTATTGGATTTACGGTTACATTTATAGATCCGGTGGATGAACAGCCTGTGGATGTATTGGTGGTTGTGACCGAATAAATATCAGTAACCGCAGTATTGCCTCCATTGGTAAGCGTTACGGTGGGGTTTGAAACGGTAGTACTACTTAACCCCGTTCCGGGAGACCATGAATAAGTATAACCTGCTGTTGAAGCTTCACCGATGGTGCCGCTGCCTCCACTACACAAGGAAAGCGCTGCACTTGTATCCACAGGCAAGGGTATGCTGGCGACGGCAACAGATGCAGTGGAAGAGCAATCGTACACATCTATAACAGTTACGGTATAGGTTGCCGCTGATAAGCCGCTGATGGTGGTTGGGCCGGTTTGACCGGCTAGTGTTGTGCCGTTTGACCATTTAAAAGTCCATGGGCTGTTAGTGCCTACGGGTGTTGCTGTAGCAGAACCGGCAGAAGTTCCGGCGCAGGTGCCTACCGAGGACATTGTTGGAGGGCAGCATGCTCCGATAGCATCGGTAATGGCGGGAGAGTCGCTTGCGCACGCCGTATTGTACCATACCCCTGATTCTCCATCCCCACTTGTATTAAAAGTAACGTCTAGATTACTGCCCGGCGAACATGCAGCGTTGGTGGTTATGCTTAAACAAAATTGCCAATTACATGCATCTCCCACCGCGCTGTTACAATCATCCCCAAAGTTATTGCCAGTACCACCTGCAAGTAAATTGGGAAGAAGACTATGATAATAAAACCCTTGCGGCCATATTGAATGGTTGGCAGAGTTTGTATCGGCCGAGTACCATCCCCAGGTACCGTAACCATCGATTGAGGCAGGGGGTGTGCCCGGGGTTAAGGTAGAAAGATCCCAACCGGCCCCGAATGATGGCTGGACGCCATGCAGCCAGTTTGTGTTGGTTTCGTCCCAGCTGTTAACTGTAAAGCAAAATTGAACAGTTTGGCCCGGAGCATACATACCATTTACCGGAGGTGGGGTGGCTACAATAGTAGATGAAACCAGGCAATTAGCGCAGTCGTTATCATTGTGAACAGTCAACGTAAATGTGCCCGTTTGTGTGGCATTTCCTCCAGCTATCTGAATGTAATAGGTTTGTCCAATTACTAACTGGTAAACAGTTAATGTAGCCGTGCCACCTGTACCACTTGCACAGCCGGAACTGGTTTGGTTGGCACAACTTCCCTGCCAAACGGTTATATTGGGATTAGCAAAAGTAGCGGCAGAAACGGTTACTGTGGCCTGGTAACTGCTCGCCACAAAACTATACCACACATCGCGTGGCAGACTGTTAAGGTTCGGCGCGCATGCAGCAATATATGGATATGGAGTTGAAGCAGTAGCTGCAACGTTGGTTTGATTGGTAAGGACAGTATTGGCTCCCTTTTTTATGCCTGTACCTGTGCATGCGCCGGGTGCTGCCAGTGTACCTAAACTGGTGGCTGTTGTGCAATTATCGTTAGCCGGCTGAGCAATTACAACCTTGTTAGAAAATGACAAAGCAATGAAAACCAGAAATATGTAATAATGCTTCATGCCCTTTATTCCTTCCTGCGTGAAAATTTAACCTCATTACTTACGGGATATGCTGCGGCAATCTGCCCTTCTGTATTAACATGAAATACAGGTAACTTGTATTTCGGGGGGAAAGATGATTGATATGAATCTGTATTATTTATCAGGCCTGCTTTTTGTAATTCGTTTGCAGAAAAAAGCACAATAACGAAGCCATTATCGAATGTCAAAGTATCCCTTCGATCAAGTAACCTGAAATTTTCGAACTGAGATTTACAGATGAAAGTTGTAATATCTTTAGCAGTAAACTCCTGGTAGCCCGGGTTTAGTTGACATTCAAAGCTGTGCGGAATTGTCTGCTGACCGCATACAATCTGACAAACGCAATATGTTATAATAGTTAGTAGAGGTCTTACCATGTTTAAACGGTTTCCTAAGAATGCTATTGATGATAGAATTGAATATTTACGAATTTAACAATTATAAATAAGAGCGAATTTCATTTATACACAAAACATGGGGAGATTCATTGCTTTCGCCTTCAAACAGGACATTTTTTTGTTTTAGCAGTCAAGATCGCCTCAATACCTTTAGACTTCTAATCGCCGGCTTGAGTTGCAAGCTTAAACACAATGCGTTTTAACGGGAGTGAACGCCGGTTTTTCTCTGCAGCATTAACTTATGTTCATCTACAGATTGAGAGGAAATACATAATTATGAATGATCTGTTTTGCTCATCTTAAATGCAGATATACTTTGTTTACCATTTATAGGAACTAATATACCTTATTCAGGTGTGATTGTCAACAAATCAGACACTAAACTTATTAAGGGATTGATGTTGATTATTACTCTTCAGATGTTGCCACGCGCCCTATCTTGAAAAAGCGTTTTTTGTAGTAAGGCTCATCCATATCGCTGATGATTACTCCTGCGTGGGTGGAGGCATGTGCAAACTTGTTGTTTTGCAGGTAGATGCCTACATGAGATACCTGTCCCTTCTTGATCTTAAAAAAAACTACATCGCCTTCTTTTACGGCCGAAAGCCCCCTCTTTACAATTTTACATTGCGCTAAAATGGCTCCGGCACTGGGGCCCAGCGTTTTACCATATATCTTTTCGTACAGCATGTTTACAAAATGCGAGCAGTCTATGCCATGGTCCGAATTGCCTCCGTATCGATAACAGGTTCTATACCATTTAAATATTTCGTAATAAAGCTTCAGGTTTTCAGCCTGGCTCAAATCAATTGATTTAAGTTTATAAAAGGAGTCTATTTTTGCGGAATCGCTATTTTCTGGTAGGCCTATAGCGGTATCATAAGTAATTGATAGCGAGTCTTGTGCATATAATGCAGTGCTAAAGATGCAGAATGTGGCAAGCCATATACTTTGCCAGAATATGGAGGTAAAGCCTGTATTAAAAGCACTATGTTTCCTGATATTCAAACTATTATGCTTTTATATCTGTGTTTAGCTTGCTGTGCCTATAACCGTAGCTAAAATAGACTACAAATCCAACAATCAGCCATACCAGGAATCTTTCCCAATTGCTGGTTCCTGATTCGCAGAGTAAATAAGTGCATGAAAGAAAACCTAAAACAGGAATAAGTGACATGTTTTTCCAGAAACTTATAATTACGGTAGCTATGGTAATAAGCAGAAACAACCACAACATAAATTGCGCACGGAATGCTGTCCAGCCGGAATTATAAATACTTGCCTCAGATAGGCCCGAGTTGCGCAATGCCTCCTTAAAATCTTCAGGTTGAACCATTGCAAAGTTAGTTTTGGCTGAATCGCTGTTTTGCGTTGCTGTAAAACTCAATTTATATTTTTCAGCCATCAGGTTTTGCAGCGCTATTTGCTCCGTTTTAGGTAACTGTTCCACTACTTCATCGGCCGATTTTACCTGGCGCACTTTCATATAGTCGTTAATATTCTCTGCATTATATTTGAGTAATAACGCGCAACCTGCTGCAAATAGTATGGGCATTATAAATTTACCATTGATATAGGGCGTTTTGAACTTGCTTTGTGGAGGAACAGGGTACATCTGCATTCTTAAAATACCTCCGCAAACCAAAACAAAGGCAAACAAAGTGCCTACACTGGTAAGGTCTATGACCACGTTCATATCGAGAAATAAAGCCGGTATAGCTACCACCACACCTGTTAAAATGGTAGAGAATGACGGCGTCTTAAATTTAGGATGCATGCGAGAGAATATGGGTGGCAGTAAACCATCGCGGCTCATGCTCATCCATATACGCGGCTGGCCAATTTGAAACACCAATAAAACACTTGCCGTTGCAACTACTGCGCTGATGGCCACAATACCTGCTATCCAATTCAGATTTACCTGCTGGAACACGAAAGAAAGAGGATCGCCAACATCGAGCTTTTTATAGTTTACCATGCCTGTTAAAACAAATGCAATAAGCACATAAATTACTGTGCATATTATCAGGGAGTAAATCATGCCTCGTGGCAGGTCGCGCTGTGGGTTGTGACACTCTTCGGCAGTAGTTGAAATAGCATCAAAACCAATGTAAGCAAAAAATACTGCCGCGGTACCTTTTAATATTCCTCCAAGGCCGTTGGGCATAAACGGATGCCAGTTGCCGGGCTTTACATAAAAGGCACCCAATACTATTACCAATACAATAATGATAAGCTTAAAACCCACCATCAGGTTGGCCGAGTTTCGGGATTCTTTAATGCCGATGTAGGTAATATAGGTAATAAGCACTACTATGGCAAAAGCGGGTATGTTGCAGATAAAGTGCAGTCCGAATATTTCAGGCGCGGTGGTCCAGGCCAGGTATTTTGATTGCAGGACAGAGTCGAGGGAAGCCAGGTTGGCACCGGTTTTCAGCTTTGTTGCCGCCTCTAAAAATCCGGCGTGGGCGTCAGAGTAGTTCATGGTAATGTAGTCGGGCAAATGGATCCCAAACCCGGTAAGCAGGCTCACAAAATAACTGCTCCATGAAATGGCTACAGCAATGTTACCTATAGCGTATTCCATCAAAAGATCCCAGCCAATTATCCAGGCTATTAACTCGCCAAAAGCAACGTAAGAGTACGTATAGGCACTTCCGCTTACCGGAACCATGCTAGCAAACTCGGCATAACACAAGGCAGAGAATCCGCATGCAACCGACACAAATAAAAAAAGTAAAACAATACCTGGGCCGCCGTCAAAGCTGGCCTTTCCTATGGTTGAAAAAATACCAGCCCCCACAATGGCAGCTATACCAAAGGCAGTGAGGTCTCTGACTCCAAGAGTTTTGTTCATGCCTCCAGTTAGCTCAGCCTCACTTAATCCATCCTCGGCGTCTCTTAATACTTTTCCTATATCCTTCTTTCTGAAAAGATCTGCCATTCACGTTTTGTTAATGGGCTAAAGATATAAACTATGCAGATAGTTTATAATCGTGGATAATAGAAAGACAGGAACTATGGTTGCAGGGCGAACTCCAATCTGTTCCCAAATTTTTTATTCACAATTGTTATTGTAAATCTGTGTGCTTCGTTCTTATTCAAAAACTTTAAACTTGCGTTGTGAAGTATAATTTTATAACGGTTGAAGGATGCATTGGAGCAGGGAAAACCACCCTTGCCCACAAGCTTGCCAATGATTTTAATGGTAAGCTTGTTTTGGAGGAATTTGAGGGCAATCCTTTTCTTCCAAAATTTTATGAAGATCCGGAGCGGCATGCTTTCCCAGTTGAGCTGTATTTTATGGCTGAGCGGTTTAAGCATTTAAAGAAGCTTTTGAGTGAGGGGGATATCTTTAAGTCTTTTACAGTTTCTGATTTCCTGTTTCAAAAGAGTTTGATATTTGCGACCAACAATTTAAAGGAAGATGAGGCCAAATTATATCGCATGTTATTTGATATCATTAACCTGAGTCTGCCCAAGCCCGACATTGTTTTGTATCTCTATGCTCCCATAGATAAGTTGCAGGAGAATATCAGAAAACGAGGACGGGAATTTGAAAAAAGCATAACGGGCGAATACCTGGAAAAGATACAGCATGCTTACATGGAGTATTTTAAAATGCAGACGCAATCGCGCATAGTATTATTGAATACTGCCGATCTTAATTTTGTTGAAAGCAAGCGCGATTACGATGAAGTAATTGAGGTTTTGAATGATGACTTCGAACCGGGATTACATTACATATGACGTGTAGATCAGATTAGCTATTTAAATTAGTATTTGCTAATTAAATTAGTTTTTCTAATTTCGGCGAATGGAACCATACATTCAGGGCCGGGGATCGCAGCTAAATCCAACCAACCGTTTTGAGACTCAAAGCACTGAGATATATCTGGAAGATCTGCCAACCCAGGAGGAGCGGGCTGAGCTACTAACTACTAATCCCCGAACCAAATACATTGAGGTTTTCCCTAAAACAATTGTAAACAAAGTAGATAGCCCTGATATTGGCCCGGCCTGGAGTATGAATCCTTACCAGGGCTGTGAGCACGGTTGCGTTTATTGTTACGCCCGGAATTCGCACCAGTATTGGGGATATAGTGCTGGTATGGAATTTGAACAGAACATACTGATTAAAAAGAATGCGCCTGATTTGTTGGAGGAGGTGCTCATTAACAAAAAATGGAAAGCCGATTCAATCATGCTTTCAGGTAATACAGACTGCTACCAACCGGCAGAAAGGAAACTGGGTATAACGAGAAAATTGCTGCAAGTGTTTCTGAAATTTAAGCACCCGGTAGGTATTATCACCAAAAACAGTTTGATTGAACGGGATATTGATATCCTTATGGAATTAGCAAACCACCGGCTTATATCCGTAACGCTTAGCCTGACCACTCTGGATGAGAAATTAAAACGAACACTGGAGCCAAGGACATCGACTGCTGTAGGTGTTTTACGGACTATAAGCCGGTTGACCAAGGCAGGCATACCGGTTAATGTAAATGTAGCGCCGGTTATTCCTGGTATTAATGACGAAGGGATCTTTGATGTGGTAAAGGCCGTAGCTGAAAATGGTGCTTTAAGTGCTATGTATATTGTTGTAAGATTAAATGGCCACAATGGAGTTATCTTTGAAGATTGGGTAACCAAAAATTTTCCAGACAGGGCAAAGAAGGTGCTGAATCAGATAAAGACTATGCACGATGGAAAGCTGAACGATTCGAATTACGGCAGGAGAATGAGGGGCGAAGGCAAGTTTGCCGAACTGATACGGATGCAGTTTAAGCTGGCGCGACAGAAGTTTTTAGCGGATAAATTTATACCTCCGCTAAATTTCGATCTGTATGAAGAGACAAGGAATAAAATAATATCAGATAACCAGGGCGATAAAAGGCAGTTGAAATTATTTTAGAAGTTAAATGCCACTTTAACGTTTACTCTTCTGTTTGAAAGATAGTTAGGCACAGCGTACTGGCTGCCAGAGTAATCGCTTATCCAAAGGTAGGAGACCGTGTTATCGATACCGAAAATATTAAATACCTCAAGCGATAACCAAACGTTTTTTAAGCCCTGGTTGAATTTGTTCGGGCGCTTTGCCCAGATGGGATTCCACAGTTGTCCGCTGAAGCCAATGTCAACCCGGCGGTATGGAGGCATGCGCAGGGTGTTATTGTAAAAATTATCTCCTGGAGGGCCAAAAGGTAAGCCTGTAGCGAAGACCAGATTGATGTGAATTTTAATGAAAGGAAACTTAGGAATGTAATCCTGAAAATAGAGGTTGAAGTTTACGCGTTGATCGGTTGGACGTGGAAAATAACCGGGATGAACTTTTGTGCTGTCTTTGATATAAGGGATGTTATCGGGTGTATAGGCTATTTGTGTGTGTGTGCTATCAAAATACTCTTCGTACGAGGCGCCGTTAATTTTTTGCTGCGTTTGCATAACACTCATGGTCAAATAACTTTCAAGTCCTTTGGCCAGCTCGCCATGTAGCCGGGCATCAACACCATAGGCATATCCTACTGCTGAGTTGTTGCCGAGGTATTGAATCAGATCATCGCTATACTGGTAAGGATCTAAATCCCACATGTTTTTATAGTAGATCTCGGTTGTAAAATCGAACGGACGGCCCCAGGCTTTAAAGGCATAATCAAGTCCTAATACTGCGTGAAAACTTTTCTGTGCTTTCATGGATGAATTAACCACGCCTGTAAATGAATTCAGCATTTCGCGGAAGGTTGGCGGCTGGTAATACAAACCCGTGGCGGCTGTAATAACAATGTCGTTTTTGCCGCGCGGTTTCCAGGTAAACTGTAATCTTGGTGTAGGGATAGGAGCTTCCTTATTTACGCTGTAATACTGCATTCTGAAGCCGTAGTTCAACGTAAATTTATCGTGTTTAACACTGTCAATATCTGCCTTTCCGAATTGCCAGGTATCTTGTACATACAAAGAGACCCTGCTACCATTTAATGTATTGTTGGCCTTTAATACGCTGTTTAAATTAAGGGTATCGCGGGTAAAAGGATTAACGGGATCGTTGTAATTAATGTTTTGGTTATAAGGAACCGAATAACCGGCTGAATCCAGGAAATTCCATTGACTGATCTGATCGTTTACCTGTTCGTATTTATAATCGGCCCCCCATTGCAAATTGTGGCTGCCTTTAAACCACGAGCCCCGCATGGCAGCGGTATAAACATTCATGCTCAGGTTATCGCGGCCCCAGTTTTGAATGCCACCACTGCCTAAAGCGTAAAGTGCCTGTCCGAAATTGGAAGCACCTAAATTAGACTGCACCTCGCTCAGGTAATATTGACCAGTAATATCAAATGCTTCTTTCTCTCTATCCAATACATAAGAGCCTAGGAATTTAATATGCAGGTCAGAGGTTGGTTCGTAAACCAAAGCAAGGCCATCGGTGCTTGCCTGGTATAAATCGGCTTCCTGCCCGTTGTAATAAACCTGTAGTTGCTTTACATCAGTTAATACACCAAAGGTGGTGGTGCGGTCAACCGGAATAAAAGTATATTGGTTACGCGAATAATTGACAAGCGCTTCGAGGCCTAATTTTTCTGAAATGCGATAAGTAAGCAGTGCTTGTACATCAACAAAATTAGGGCTGTATTCGCCTTTGGTATCCAAACTGGATAAAACATATTGGCTGGTACGTTGCCTTACGCCAATGGAGTAAGCAAAGCGGTTCTTTTTATCGGTGCCTTCTAAATGTGCGCCGAAGCCAAGTAAGCTGGCGTAAAACGAGCCGCTTAATGAATCGGGTTTTCGGTAAGTTACGTCCATTACCGAACTCATCTTGTCGCCATATTTAGACTGAAAACCGCCCGAGCTGAACTTTACATTGCCCACCATATCGGGGTTTACAAAACTTAATCCTTCCTGTTCGGCAGAACGAACCAGGTAAGGCCGGTAAATTTCAAAGTCATTTACATATACCAGGTTCTCATCAAAATTTCCGCCCCGAACTGAATAATTAGAGCTTAACTCGTTAGTCTTAGAAACGCCTAAAGATTGAAACGCAAGGCTGGCTTCAAAACTTTCGTTGGCAGAGGCAAGCTGAGTCTGTGCCCTTACAATCATGGTGCTTGCCTCAGGCATAGTTTTTCTGGTGCCGGTTATGTGCACATCCTTAAAACTATGTTGCCTGGATGTGACTGTAACATTCACTGTTCGCGTTTGGTCGCTTTCTATGGAGAACTTCTTTTTTAAGGTTACAATATTTAAAGAAGAAATGACCAGCGTAAACTGTTTGTTGGCCGGAACCTTTAATGAGAAAAAGCCGTTACTATCAGTCTGGGTTGCGTATTGCTGGTCTTCATATAGTACTACCGACACAAAATCGTAAGCCTTGCCGGTACTATCTTTAACAGTACCTTTTAATGTGCCGAAGCCTTGCGCAAACGATGCCGTGCTGACGATTGAAAGAAAACAAAAGAGAAAATATTTATGCAACATCGCCTGGCTAAACGGTAGTTAGTTGAGTTTATTTTGTGGTATGCAGTAATTGATGAATAGTTTCAACAGGGCTTGGGGTGGCAAATACAGCATTACCTGCAACTAAGGCACCGGCACCTGCTGCAATTAACTCACCGGCGTTGTTCAGGCCAACGCCACCATCTACTTCAATAATGGCTGAAGAATGGGACTGGCTGATGAGTGCTTTACATTCTCTTACTTTGTTTATTGCATACGGTATAAATTTCTGGCCCCCAAATCCGGGGTTTACGCTCATTATCAAAACCACATCAATGAGATGTATTACTTCCTTTAACACCGAAACCGGCGTTGACGGATTTAATGCTACGCCGGCTTTGGCTCCTGTCTTTTTTATAGCATGAATGATAGAGTCCAGGTGGGTAACAGCTTCGTAATGTACGGTTATGATATCGGCACCCGCATCGCGGAATTGCTGCACGTAGTTTTGCGGGTTTACGATCATCAGGTGCACATCGCATACTTTGGTTGTGCTTTTTCTGATGGCACTCAGCACCGGAAAACCAAATGATATGTTGGGTACAAATACCCCGTCCATAACATCAATATGTATCCATTCAGCTTCGCTGCTGTTAAGCATTTCCACATCGCGCTGAAGATTTCCAAAATCGGCGCTCAGCACCGAAGGCGAAATAATTACTTTCATAATAGGGCGAAGATAGAAATAGTCTTCACTTTTTTGGCGAATGGCCTTAATTAACGGTCACATCCTGCACAACCGGCTTTTTTAACTTATAGGTCTCGCCGTGTTGGGTGAAATCGAGGCCATCTTTCTCATCTTCCAGACTTACGCGCAGAGGCACGATTTTCTCGGTTATTTTGTAAAGAATATACGAGCCGCCGAAGGTATATACACTAACAATTATGAGCCCCAGGATGTGATAGAAGAAAGTAGTTGTATGTCCATAATAAAGGCCTACGTCTTTGGCAAATACGCCGGTAAGTATCATGCCTGTAATGCCGCCAATACCATGGCAAGGAAATACATCAAGCGTATCATCCAGGTTTGATTTGTTCTTGGCGCGTACAGCAAGATTACTTACAATGGAAGAGATAAAGCCGATAAACAATGCTTGAGGAATGGTTACATAACCACAGGCTGGGGTTATGGCTACCAAACCAACTACTGCGCCAATGCAGGCACCCATAGCCGAAACCTTTTTACCCCTGATGCCATCAAAAAATATCCAGGCCATCATAGCTGCTGAAGAGGCAACAATAGTTGTGCCGAAGGCTGTTACCGCTGTAGTATTTGCACCCAATGCTGAACCTGCATTAAAGCCAAACCAGCCAAACCATAACATGCCGGTGCCAAGAATAACAAATGGAATATTGGCCGGTTCCTGGTGTTTGTTATCGCCAAATGAACTTCTTTGTCCTAATATCATCGCTCCGGCAAGGGCGGCATAACCGGCACTCATGTGCACCACGGTTCCTCCCGCAAAATCGAGGATACCCCATTTATGCAAAAAGCCATCAGGGTGCCAGGTCCAGTGCGCCAGCGGCGCGTAGATGAATAATGAGAAGAGGCATATAAAAAGCAGGTAGGCGTTAAATCTTACCCTCTCAGCAAAGCTACCTGTTATAAGGGCAGGGGTTATAATGGCAAACTTGAGCTGAAATACAGCAAACAACAGCAATGGTATGGTTGGGGCCAGTGCTGCGTTTGGCGCGGCCCCCACATTGCGAAACATAAAATAAGTGAAAGGATTCCCTATAAAACCATGAAAGCTATCACCGAATGCAAGGCTGAAACCTACAAATACATACAGGATAGTAATTACGCCCAGTGCAACAAAGCTTTGAAGCATGGTAGAGATAATATTCTTCTTACTAACCATGCCACCATAAAAGAAAGATAAGCCAGGTGTCATTAACAGCACCAGGCCAGCGGCAGTAAGCATCCACGCAATATCAGCTGAACTAAGGGCAGGATAGGAGGCAGCCTCGATCTGCACCGGCGGATAAAAAAGGCCGAGGCAGCAAATAAAAGCGAGCGCAATAAAGGGGAGCAGGAATTTTGAATTCATATTATTGAAATATAATTATGAAATATTTCCAGCAAAAATACAAAAAAACGACCTGCAAGGCAAAAATTATTGAGTTTTAAGGAACTCAACATAGTTTTGAACACCTTTTTCGATGGAAATAAAGGGTTTGGTGTAGCCTTTTGTGAATAACTTATTCATTTTGGCCCCAGTAAAATATTGGTATTTATCTTCAATATCTGTGGGGACCGGGATATATTCTATCCGTGATGGCAGGCCGAGGGTAGTGAAGATCGGGGCTATCAGGTCATTAAACGTCCGGGCATTACCGGTGCCTACATTATAAATATCGGCAGTTGGCTCAATGGATGCATTTTTAAATTGCTGAAGGAAGAACATGCAAATGGAGGTTACATCATCAACATAAATAAAGTCGCGTAATTGTTCTCCGTCTCTATATTGCAGGCGGTTGCTTTTAAACAGTTTTACCATACCGGTTTCACTTATCTGCCTGTAGGCATGTAAAACTACCGAGGCCATTCTGTTCTTATGGAATTCATGCGGTCCATATACATTGAAAAACTTCAGGCCGACCCAAAGCGGAGGAGTTTCTTTTTGTTCTAACACAAACAGATCGAAAAGGTGTTTTGAAAGACCGTAAGGATTAAGGGGCTTCAAGTTCTTGATCAGGTTCAGGTCATCGCTGAATCCTTTTTCTCCGAGGCCGTAAGTGGCAGCTGAGGATGCATATACCAAAGGTATTTGCTTAACGGTGCAAACTTCCCAAAGCGATTTTGAATAGCTGAGATTAAGTGAATCGAGTACCCTGAAGTTAAACTCGGCGGTATCTGTTCTGGCCCCTAAATGGAAGATGAAATCAACCTCATCGCTGTTTTCGGTTAGCCAATCTGTAAACTGGTCTCTATCAATTTGCCGGGTAGACTTAGCACCAACAAGGTTTTTGTTCTTTAATGGGTTATCGAATTTATCTACCAGTATAAGGTTTTCATATCCGGCCTGGTTCAGTATATTAACAAGGTTACATCCTATAAAGCCTGCGGCACCGGTAACTACTATGTTTTTCATGTTGATTCTTGTGGCGTAAAATTGCACGTTTCCGCGATAATAATTGCGATGCAGGAAAAATGATGGTATTATGGTTGACTTTCAAAAATGTTAACGGCAAGGTTTGCTCTGATATTTCGGGCGCAGCTATATATTACCAACGAACGATTTTTAGAAAATCCAATCCCGGCGCCGTATCTGAAACCTGCACCGCCAGTGCATTTAAAGTTACGGCTGCTGATAGGTTTTAAAGTTGCGCGGTCTTTTTCCAATTCAACTTTGAACAGGTCGGCGCGGTTGTTCAGGCCTTCTAAACCAAAGCCTACCAGGTAAATGTTACCTGTGGTATCCATTAATAAGTTTATAGCCTGATATGAACACCATTTTTGACTTTCAGGCGCATGGAACGTAGTTAGTGAGTCGAATAGCGTATCTCTGTCTTTGCGAGAAATGTAGAAATCAATATTTCTGGAATCCCAATCGCCAACCGCTACCAGGTATTGACCTGTTTTTGTTTTGGCAGAACCTACAGCGCCTGCCGTAGATCTTTTTACCATGCCCATTCTTTGCGCGATGATTTGCTGACTTAATTGCACCGACGAATCATTTAATGTGACCATCATGATCTTCGACTTGTTTTTGGCTATGTTATCTTCAATACCCACAAATAGCTTGTTACCATTTAGCTGACACCCACCGGCA
>Ga0316217_10005022_pt1 | contig 13921 bp, 5 predicted proteins | sample 1anoAmetaG_FD_203633 | JGI IMG/M metagenome (GOLD analysis project Ga0316217, IMG submission 203633) | Freshwater microbial communities from Trout Bog Lake, Wisconsin, USA - 1anoA | ecosystem: Environmental > Aquatic > Freshwater > Lake > Hypolimnion/Profundal zone | place: USA: Wisconsin...
ATAGCCAACCCGCGCTAAACTCTGATGGTTTTTGGAATTGGCCCGTTAGATATTTCAACAGACCATGACTGATAACAGATCCATTCTGCTCAAATTCGCATATCCCGTCTAAACAGCCCTCAAACTCATCTTTATAGTGCTCAGCCCTTTTAATATCCCCTACACCCTGCTTGCAGCCTTCTTGGCTTCTTTGGTAGGGTTGCTGAGAGTGCTCAAAACTCCCCAACTCAACAAAGAGTACCTTGCCAAACTCTTCCAAAACAACCATGGGCAGAATCTCCTCTACGTCAGCTTAGGCAGCATAGGCTTCGTAAACTATCTCTACTACGCACCGATAGTCATATTCTTCGCCTATGGCATAATCGAGTTCATAAAAATCAACTTCCCCGCACATGGATTCAACTATTACGGAGATCTCATCCGTAACAACAAGTTCTACGTTTATGAGGCTCGGGGCAGGGTCGAAATCTTCGTGTTTCTGTATATGTTAGTTACCTTGCCTCTGGATTTCATGGGGCGAGTGATAAAAGTGTTTCTTATGGGGCAGTACCTGTTCGTCAAATACCGCATCAACACATAATTCAAGTATAGTTGCGCGAATATACATCAGTGGATTTCGTAGAAAACCGAGCGGATTGCATTTGTCAACAGAGGCTATCTCACTGTTTCGGGGTGGATCTATAGCTACGCAATTAAAGAGCTGGGGCAGCCACAAGTACCACCTAAAAACTGATGTTCATCTAGATTGCTAGACTAGTAAAAAAGTTTATGGACATATAACTAGACTATAATAGCTGTTTAATTATGATGAAAGCTAATGCTGAGCTTTACAGCTTAATAAAAAGTATATTCTTGTGATTTATTGAAGAAAAAAACAAGTAAACTACAGCCCATCCAGTCGAAAAAATGATTGCATATGAATCAATTAAGAAATCAATCAATTTTCAACTTTCCATTTCACTGTTTTCACTCTTCGGGATCGTTTTTTCCTAGCTTTATTCTGTTAGCTGTTGTTCAGATTTTTAGACGTTGTAGAAAATATTTGAAAGGCAAGGAAATTGAGCAATAATCGCTCTAATTTTGGCCTAGGCTTTGCTAATTTCCATTTTTTTCCTCAAGTAAAAGGTTCCAATCTGCTTAAGAACACCTTCTAAATCCCTCTGCCCCTGAAAATCCAAATCCAGCTTCAAAAATTTAGTAAACTCCACCCTATTTTTCTAATGAAACTCCCTTCTCCATTCCTAACTTTCCTCCCTCAGCGTTGAGTTATAGATATACTTTTCAATCTTTTCCTTGATGGCATGAATTAGCTCTATAATCAGCCTCCTTTCTACTTTCTTCTCATGGAAGAGAATCTACAGGAAGAGGAAGAATATGACTAAGTTTTCTTTTTGGGATTTGATGTTGTAAGGTTTGATGAATCTGATGTGAAACTCTTGGTACAGATTTGCAGGCAGCTTCCTTTTCAGTAGACTTAGGAATGATTTTTTTAGATTCTAGGCGATATTGTTCCCACCTCTGCCCTTGCCCACAGATCTCTGATCATGCTACACCATCTATTTTTCAATTTAGATCTTGGCTTTGAGAATTCTATCAAACTCCGCAATTTTCTCCTAAGACAGCAGAGAACCAAGGTAATTCTGAGCTTGTTGACGGAGATTTTCCAACATAGAGAGGTCAAAGGCCTACAATTCCACAGTTCTGCAAGAAGGTTAGGTTAGCATTAAAATAAGTACAACTAATTATTATTTGGGAGTCTTATATCTTAAAGGTATTAGTCTATAGATTGGAGACAATTCCGACAGCCAATTCCAAAAAACATGCTAGAGTTCGGCAAAACCTGTTAAAGAGTAAGGCCAATGATTCATTCACCAGATGGCTAAGCTCTACCGATTTTTAGATATTTTAAATCTTGAATTCATCTGAAGGCATATCATTTATTCTTACAAGTTATTGTATAAAAAGTAAAGGAACTATGCACAAGGAAAAGCATAGTTTTTAAAGGTCTTAAACTGTGACCAATCTGAACTTTAGAAAATTTAGACATAAGTCTAGAGGCAGCGGATATTTGATAGACTTAGATTACAACCAAATCATTTTATTAGACACTCTGCCTAAAGTCGGTTTAGTTTGCAGTTTGGTTGCTAGAGTTGCGATATGAAGCTATACTGTTGGTTTATAAGTTGCAGCCTTTAAGATCGCCATCTGCTTAATCATTACTTTTAGACATCTGTGCAATACTAGCAAAGACTGACTTTATTTGGTATAATTATGGATTAGTAAGCTGTCGAATGTTCTCTGTATACGAAATTCGGGAAGTAGAGAAAAAAATCTTTCGAAAATGATTAAGATAATCCGGTTAAGCTTTAGTTACCTAAAATTTACAAAAAATTGATATTCTAGTTTAAGAGTAAGCATTGGAGCGCAAATAGTCATAGCTTTTATATTTTGAGGATTATCTGTATCACTATTATATGCTTTACCAGGAAGTATAAAGATATGAGCCCCAACTCCAACATACAGACCAACTTATACTCTTCGACCTAACTATTTTAGCTAGAATCCCATTTCAATAGCTGTTAATGAAGCATTCCAAAGGGGAAGCAGCTACAGAAAAGCTCAAGCATCAGATCTAAGATACTTTTTTAAGTACAAAAGATCTCAATCAAAAGCTAGGGGCAATCATTTTGCCGATCGACTCAATATCTCGTAGATATTTTCCAGGTGATACTTAAAATCAAAAGGAATACTATACTCCTTTAGAGTATTGTTCCGAAAAATATCAGCAAAATTTGCAAATCGGTCTAAAGGTTCCTCTAGAAAAACTATAACTGCTCTAAAAGATCAACGAAAGTAGCCTCAAAAAAGTAAAGATCTTTAGTTTTGATTTGAATGAGCGATGTTTCAATCTGGAACTACCTTTAGTGCGTCAAGCAGTCAAAAATGTTACGTTATTCAACAAAAAGGTCATTTTTCACCTAAATGTGACTATAGAGAGCACCAGTGGCTTGAAAGAACTCAAAAAATAACTCATTCAACATAATTATCCCCTTTAGTATTTCTATCTCCAAACCAATTTTCTGAATATGATCGCCAAACAATTCGAATTGGACATCGCAGTCCACTGGGAGGAAGTTGCGCTTAAGTATTGTGAGGCAATCAAAAAGTATGTGCCTGCTCCGATTGGCTGCCTTTTGTAGTACTACCAAATAGATCAAAAGGAGGAATGTGACAATGAAGTCTAAAATGGGATAAATGAGTGTATTAGTCTTATAAATCGGCGGAAGGAGAATTGGCACTAAAAGGAAAACAAACCGCACCATAGTACTGGGATATCGATTCCCGAAAGTATGCTGCTTCCTCTGATGGCCTAGTTTGAGGCCAATTTGAGTGGTTATCTCAAAGCCAAAGGGTACTTTGATTCAATTATTTTGGTGAGGAGTGATAAAATACTGATGGGGAAGTACAAATCATAACAGATTTAGATATAATGATATATACTGTCAATTGACTAAAGTATAAAAACTAGGGACTAAGATAAATATCATTACTTTAAAGACTCGAGATATAGAGGTACCGAGTTTTTAGGCTCAAAGTGACCGTTTAAGGTGATGGAAAGTTCTGAGTAAGAAAATAACCTATAAAAATAGTGCAAAATACCCTATGTATTACATGTAACTCAGTTTAGAGGTCATATTTTGAATTATTAACCCTCAGTTAGATTGTAAAAACATTATCATAATTTAATTCAGAGGTATAGTTTGGGCTGTAAAATTAAAAAAAAAAGTTTGATCTAATAACTTTTTTCTAGAGGTCTTATCAAAGAATTTTTGGAATAATTCGAGTATGAATTGTTAAATTATATTAATATTTGTATTATTTGACATATAAATGTACTCATATCTTCATTTGCAAATATTTTTGGACTCAGTCACACATTATCTCTGCTATAAATATAAAAACTAGGGATTATATCCTCTTTTTTCATCTTTTTCTTGGGTTCTGCTATTGGGCAGCTCCAGTGTCGATAAAAAACCTTCATCCGAATGGCCGAAAATCGTGACATAAAGCTGAACATGAATAATTTCAATAAATTCTAAAAGAGCTTAGAAGCTGCCCTCCTTATCTTTACATTTAATGACCGTAGTAAACATAAAAAGTTCAGCAGCTGAAGTTAAATATGATGGATGTATGAAATTCGCTGAAATACCCTTAAACTATGATTTTGTTTATGAATTCTGTGCATCCAGATCAAAGTCTTAATGTTGCTGTTTGTCCCAACCGAGAAACTCTTTTAAATTGTAAGAATCGATTATATTCTAAGATAAATATCACTACTTTAAAGATGAAAACAAATATCAAGAGCTAACAGGACTATATCAATCTTCTGAAGGCAATTAGAAACAAAGATATGGAAAAACTTTAAAGCTATGCCACCGCTATAGATCTTTAGGTAAGGCAAATTGTTTATGATATAAGAGATATACTTATCCAAAACATTAGATATTCAAAAGACTAAATTAAACTTAAGCATTAGTTGGATACTATCTAAAATGAGAGACTTAAAGCCCAAAAAATTTACGAGAATAAAGTAATAGAACTATAAAAAGAACTGTAGACGGTTAAAAAAGATCTTACAACAAAAAAATAAGAAATCAAAGTTTTATTGAAATAACATACATCACTGAACAGCAAAAATAAGTAAATGACAAGACAAATGAGAGACCTGCAAACTAAAATAACTGAAAATTTGAATCACCCAGGTGAACACAAAGCATTCTAAGAAAAGTAAAACTTAAAGGAACAGCTCTAAGAGCGAAATCTTAAGATATAAGAATTGCAAAGAGCCATTTAGGTGATAGCCCAATAAAAGTAGCTGCAAAGAAACTAGCTTATTTAGGCCAAGTTAAAGAACTAGTAAGCACTTGCAATTAAAACACAAGTTTTATAAGCCAACTTCAAAATAAACCAAAGTAACACTACACTAAAGGAATAGCTATAAGAGAAGAAAAAGTAAATAAATCTCTTACAAATCTAAATCGCTAAAGGAAGATTCACTTAGCATTTGTTTACTTCAGGTGATATATTTGGTTAAAATTAGGAAGAATAACGTCTCCAGCTACTTCAAAAGCTGGAATCTTATGTTCGACCAATCAAAAAGACCAAACTAATCTACAAATATGATACTCTTAACAAAGTTAATTTCCATAGGTACATTGATGACCATAAGCACATTGTTTTGGTTGTCAAGACACTTTCTGGAAAAGTTATTGCAGCCTACAGCGAATAATGCTTCAACTCTACATAAACTAAAGTAGGAAAGGCTTATCTAATGGCTTTGTGGAACAAAACGATTTATTAGGTTCTCCCAAATAGAAAGGGAATCACGTATAATGACTATCATTTGGTTTTTGGCAATTAAGAGATTAGAATTAGATCACTTGAGCTGAAGTTTTATAGCAAATTTGGACTTCAAAATGCACATTTCAACACTCTAGGCGACAATATCGAGCATTTTGTAGGCTAGAAAGATAGGTAAATAGCTATGCAAAGCTATTAGGTTTATCGGTTGCAATTCGAGTGATTTATTTCGCTTAATTTTTCTTAAGAATATGAGAATTGATTTACTTTGTAAGCCCAAGAATCGAAATGTTTGTGTTCTGAAAGCTAGAAGAAATGGTGTAGTTGAGTCAAAAAAAATATAATATTCCCGACGGAAGAGACATTTGCTATATTTTATTAGATTCCTTTTCAAAAATATCAAGGTTCATATACTTTCTAACACTGTTTGAGTGAAAAGTTGAGTAATTATTAGAAGTCAAAAGTTTAATTTTTATAATTGATTAGTATCTTAAAACGAATAATTGAGCTCTCAGATAGAGAATTAAACGAAAAGATGATTCCCCCACATGATGATAGGTAAAATTCATTAATTTTTGAAGAGGCTAGCAACAAAAATATAAGAAAGTTGGGGAAGACGCTCAATATCTTTGATTCAAAAAGTGAGAACCTTCATAGAATGGCTATGGTTTATTTTCAATAAATATAGTTTTATAATCGATTATAGAATTTGCTGATAAACAAAATATGAACATAAAGACCTATACATCAAAACTAAAACAGTTTATTGAAATTTTCACACTCCTGGAAGGCCTACTCAATCTGCTAAATATGCACACACCCTAGTTTTGATAGTAAATCATTCGAATCCAAGTACTTTGGAATTTAGAATAGATTCTAGTCAAAAGGGCACTTATTGAGCACAAAGGTTTAAGGTCTTATTTATATTATTTTCTAAGGCTATTATATCTTCTTCAACTGAGCTTCTTAAAGGGGACTGCTTTTTTGCTAAGTTTTCTCATCATTTTTCAACTCTTCTTGGTTTCCAAAAGACTATATTCCTTAATCCTCAGAAAAGCAGTTTTCTAAACCTTAACTTTTCGCAACTCTTTAGCCTTGGACAGTCTAGTTGTAGTGTATGAGTGGTTGTTTTTTATCAAGCTTAGGCTGATTGTTTTTTTTTGTTTTTTGAACTTTTTGAGATAAAGATTGAATCAGCTTGTCCTCAATTTGCTAGTTACTCAACCCGTAAGAACAACTTTTTTTACGCTTTATCAGAGCATAATACCTGTTTTTGACCATATGTGCAGTTCTTTTTCCATTGAATTTTTTTGCAATCTTTGCCCAGCTTTTCTTGTAATTTTTATACAAAGTCATTAGTAAATAATCCTATTACTTTTTCCATGTTTTTTTATTCAGACTGGGGTTGAGATGGTTGAGCCACATTTATCTGCATTGGCCGAAAGTCTTAAAGTAATCGCCCTTTGATTCGTAGAAAAGATCTAATGAAATTAACTTCCACTCTAGTTTTGGAGAGTACTTTTGTTGTCTTTAAATCAGTGTTGTAAGAAGAGCGATTTCATTCTAGCTCCATCCTTTGCTATAGTCAGGCGAAGGGTAGATACATAGAATCTAATATCTCATCTTTTGCTCACTCCTCTTAAGAAAGATAGTCTGAAGAAATTCATAATCTTTTTGAGCCTATCATAGCTAAGACCTTACCATTTCTTGGATAGCTATGCCACTATTAAAGGCATGAAATAAAGATACCCAAATAAATAACTTATATTCTCCCATTTTCCAGGCATCTGTTTTTCGACAATCAAACTACTCTCTCTAATTTATTTTATCGCAAATAGAATCTAATGTTTAGAGATTTGGTTTAGAAAGAAGTATCCTCTTTGGTATAGGCTGCAAGTTTAAAAAGCTGTTAAACTCGTTTGTAATGGGTATCTGTTGAATATAGTTCAGTAATTTTTATTTTTGGACTACCTGTTTCATTCTTCGCCAGTCAACTTAATTTACTATTATAAACTGGCACACCAAACAAGTCAAATAAATATCGCTTTAATCAACTGATCAGTCCTTTCATATTTTGGAGGTCAAAACTGTGTTTGCCGACTGTTTGAGTTCTCTTTTTTTGAAATTGGGTTAAATTTATAACTAGTAACTCATCCATGCATATCAAAAGTTTAGAATCTAGCTTGTTCTTTAGTTGCATCTTTTTAGAGATGCTTCAATCTGGATAAATAACCCTTTTTAAATTCATTTTTTACCAGTCTTGACGTCATCAGTTAAAAAGATAATTTTAGTTTGTTAAGGCAAATGAGATTTGAAGGAAAATGGAGAGAGTAGGTGAGAGCTGAGTTAGTCCTTTTTAAGTAAACCTAACTTCTTGCTTAAAAAAGTAAAACTTGCATCTTATTATCACCACCATCAAAGTAAAGAGTTAAATAATTCACTGCTAATTGAGGAAATACAAACGTAGTCTTTGCTGATTTCGTACATTTGAGTGCCGTCATGACAGTCATGACGAGGAAAACTCTGATTAATCCTCGCGTCTGTAGCGAAAGTTATAATCAAAGCCGAATATAATCAAAACCAAAAGCTTCTAATATCTAAGTTAATCAACCCAATTTTTATTTATTGTGACCTAAAGCATTATTATTCTTCACCAATTATAGATTTCTGATACTCCGATTGGTTTGGGAAGTTTAACCCTTAAGCTTACTTTCTAACTTAATAAAATGTGGAAGAATGCAGAAAAGATGGCTTGAGTGACCAGTATTTAATAGCCAGTAAAAGGATCACGAATTCTATAGTCTACTTAGATGATGGTAATGCTGCTGTAGCGACATTGATTTTAAAATTTTCCTCTTCAAAAAACTCTAATAATAATCTTTGAAACGTTAAGATTAGGTTTCGTCGGACTTAGCATCATGATAAATGCAAAGTTTATTTGTATGATTCTAATTCTTCCAGAATCTAATATAAAAGAGAGTAGGCAGCTAACATCTCTGCAATCTTTATAAATTTACTAAACATCATATAGCTTGCATGAGCAGCACAGACTTGACAAAGAGATGATGAAACTGCTGTTGTTTTTTGAAGTAAGCAAGTTTCGGCAATTATCTTGATTTTGTTAACTTCTTAATTCATTTGGCGCCAACTATATAAACCATTTCACTTAGTAAACAAGTCTAGAGTTTTTTATTGGAGTTTAGAGATGAAATTTGCCAATGAATCGGTATAATAATTCTGGCTTATTAATAAATCTGGAAAACACTTTTATTTTTAATAAAGCTTAGTTATAATTGTCTTTCTAATTAGATTTAAATCAAAAAGCATTACTTTAACAATTAATAGGTTTTGATTATTTTTAAAAAAAACGAGCTGAGAACCTCTGGCTTCATACACATGATACAGTAACAAATAACTCATCATTTGAGACGTCTTCTTAGTCTAGCTGATGAGATCAAATCACTGCGAACCAAAACGAACAAAAGCAGCATTCCCTCAAGTTAAATTAGTCACTTGATTTTTCATGAAAACAAAATCGTAAAGATATAGTAAGCTAATGATTGTCCGAGGATATTTTACAAAGGTCATTAGTTAATACTTGAATAATTATATGATGTTGGGGTTATGCTGCATCATTTGACAAAAGTGGAGATCATTCTTTAGGTCCCATAGGTTAATTTCAACAGATGCCCAAATTGTTGCTTCTACGGAACTATCTCTTTGTATCTCCTCAGCAAATTTATAACCACTATCTTGCTTTCAATCATTGCCAGATGTTGGCCGATGCAGTTTCTCTGACCTAAGCTGAAGGGGAAAAAACAATAAGCATCCTTCTTTCTCAGGTCGATAGCGTCCCATCTATCAGGGTTAAAGACCTACGGATTGGCTGCAAACGACTCTTTATGATGATTGGCCAAAATAGAGACCTAGACTTGCATTCCAGCCTTGATGAATAACTTGCCAATATAATGGTCTTTGGTGGCTTCACGGTTTATAGTCCCAGTAGCTGGACTATACATCCTTAAGGCCTATTTTTGGCACTTTTACAAATACTTCATTTACTTAAGCTTTTAATAGGTAATCTCTTCATTTTCTCCCAAAACTTGCTTTATTTCCTATCTCAGCCTCTCCATGATTTCTTTGTGTTTGGTCAACTGGTAAATGAGGGATGATGTGAAGTTAGTCGTCGTCTCATTGCCCGCAAACATAAAAGTCTTTAATTCATCAACCAGATCTTAGGTTGTATAGAAATCTTTGTCTTCAGGATTGGCTTAAATAGCTTCTTTTGAAGTTTTCAGCTTTTTAGACTCGATTAGAAGCTCAATAACTCCGCTCGATTAACTTTTAGTTTATTTGCCATCCTCCTATACTTTCTTGATAGCGTAATTGCTGAGATGCTGATTGATGATTTTCGACACATGAGCGTTGAATTAGCCACACATTCTGTTCGCTAGTCGGTCACATGGTCTCAAATTAAGGCTGGCGAAGTTTGGCCCAACCAAGTAAGCATAAAGAGTGAAAGCTCTCTGAAAATTTTAACTAACTAATCGATTCCCAAAGTGAAAGATGTTTTCGCCGTTCAGATCCTCCAGCTTAATATTCCCAAAGAAACATTTGATTACAACGCTCCCGAATATTTCCAAAAATATATTGTCAATATCCATTTTAACTTACTTATGACCTCTGTTTTACAACTCGTCTTCAACTTTATCTAAGAGCTAGTTTGTAATCTTGGAGATTGTGGCAACCTTGGATCTGATGAAGTCATGGTTGAAAACAGCAGCCATGATTTTGCGTTTTATCCTCCATTCGTGACCCTCACTAAACAGAAGTCCTCCTCCAACAAAACCCGTAAAAGCGCTAGTAAATATGGAATCCATCGATTTTTTGTAATAGCCTTGGCTGGCTTTCTCATAGAACTACCTGATTAACTCTGTGTCAATCAGATTGAGGCTGATGTTGCTTCTTAGGACAGAGAGGACAAGCTGGTAGTTTCTAAGCTCATACTTAGTTGTATGATGACTATCTCCATGTTTCTAAAAGTCATTCTTCAGCCTCATGATCTCATGAGGGAAGAAAGGGTTGAAAGATTCAGCATAAACTTTGTATTCTGAACATATGGTCGATCTATAATTACAATACTACTTGTAGGGCTTGATGATTTTATTGTAGATGAAATAGGTGAGCCCAGCGATGAGGAAAGTCAAACAAAACGCAGTCCAAGAGAAAATATCTTGGCTGTTGTTTTCAATAGACATTAAAAAGTTATATAGATGACGTACTAATTATCAAATAACTTCGTCATTTATAACCGTTAAATTTATCAACTAAAGAAATCTATCAAGATGAGTAGCTCAGATTTCATTTCTGAAGGCTTTCAAAGACTGCAAACTTGATCAAACATCATAAGCAACTAATTATCCTGAACCAATTTATGGCTTTTCAATCAGATATTGTAGACATATTTGTACATTTTTGGATATCAGGATAAAATGTGTCCCAGCCTAAAAAGTAGCCTCGCCTGAAGATAAAGTTTTTACTCAAAATGAGCTTCCAAGTACTATCCCAATTGCTTTTCTTGAGCTAATTCTAATAAATATCAATTTGATACTCCAGGTTTAGGGTTTTTGCCACTTGTTACCTATCCAATAAGCATTTCAAATATTTTCTCTACATTTACTGCCTCTTTGGCCGATGTCTAAATATATTCTGCATCTATTTTAGTAGCCAAGCTTTGTCCCTCCTCGATGGACACCTGTCTGCTATCTTAAAGATCTGATTTATTCCCCACTAACAAATTGGCGACAATCTTACTCCCTATCTTTTCCATTTAGGATACGAATACTCCTAAGGCTTCATAGGTCTTATGGTCTGTAATATCGAAAACGAAGATTGCTATCTGTGCTTAACTTTTTATTTTTTCGACATAAGAACGAAATGTTTCTCGGCCGTTGTCCCAAATTTTAAGCATAAGGAATGCATGCTTTGACTCAAAGTACTTCAAATGATGCTGGCCGCCAACTGTGTAGTGATATCTTTATAACCCGATTCATACTATCCTTAGAAAGTGTTGAAGAGATATCGTCTGACGAGGTTCGTCTTGCCTACGGCTGCATCTCCCAGCAAAATGATAGAAATAGCTGCCCGCGTTCTGCCTAACATTTAATAACTTGCTCTTATATTTAAATGCAAGCATCTAAAGATTTATTCCCCTGATAGGTAAGAGAGATTCAAAGGGAATTTGACCTCATGTGAATGAAAAAGTTACTCATTATGAAAAAAGTTTTTTGTAAGTTCAATAACTCAAATGTACTCATATCTTCATTTGCAAATATTTGTTGACTCAGCCACATATTATCTCTGCTATATATTTTTTCTACAAAGTTAATAAGGATTGGTCTACAAATGAAAGGATCATCCGAAGTCGTCACGGGCCTTCCATACTCTATTTTTGCATATTACTGTAGGTTAGAAGGTGCGGCTGTCAATAGTAGCTAACCCGAGTGTTTTATTTCTCCTCATCCTTCTCAAAAGCAAAGGATGACTCACTAAATGATTTACAAAATCCTTTTCTCTTACTAATCATTATTCACTTCTTCGATTTGTTATTTAATATCTGCTTCTGAGCTTTTTCTATTTCTATTCCGCATTTTGAATATCCTTCAAAAATATAGTTCTTTTGTTTCCGATATATCTAAGAAAATTACTTAAAAGTACAAAATCGGCAATAAAACTAGCAAATCTGGTTAAGAGATTGGCTAATTGACTGTTTTGTATAAGTTTCTTGCAAAATTTTGCAGGTTTTTCTGTTAGTTCCAGCATAAGAATTACTTTAATTTTCCGCGATTAAGCAGTAATAAATTAGCATTTTGTAATGAATGTTAATAGGTCACATAAATGTTGATTAAATAGCATTTGACTCCAATTAGCCAGTAAATTTAATTCTGTTAAACTTTATTTATTCTCAAAAAATTATGATATTGTTCCCACTAATTACACATTAAACGGCAGCATTTAACAGTTTTTTACTAATTGGCTTTGTCTACACCAATAAATTTTTAAAAACCATCAGGCAAAGTTTCCAATACTTATGGAATATGATATTTTGAAGCAATAAAAGCACTATTGAGTAGTTTTTCATGCACCTTTCACTTGTTAGACCTCACTGACAAGTTTTTTTTGTCTACTATTTTACTAAGACCAATTACAATAAATCTCAAATTTCTCTCGCCACAGATAATCCAACAGTGACTATAAAAAAGCATCTATCTGACCCCCTGGAAGGGATGGGACAAGTTTGGGCGAAAAAGAAACATGCGTGTAGTAAGATTATTCAGGCGTATAAGTAATTTTATTTAGCTTATACTATTACAAGACACACATGAGGAGCATAAATATTGAAACTTTGAGTTTGCTAGTGAAAGATGTCACCAACAGGCGAGCACTGTAGCTCATGGTCGGTAAATTCAACAAATCTTACAACCCAAAAGTCAAATTTGCAGATTTCGATCTCATTATCCACACAGGAAATCTTATCAATGACTTCCAAATCATGTTACTGGGTGAGGAAAAACAAATAAGAACCAGCTAAAAGGATGAGATCTTCTTCAACAGAGAACTTAAGCTTTTCTGCTGGACTCTTATCTTGCTTTGCCACTGCAAGGGCTTTTCCCTCAATAAAATGGTATTTGTGGTATTAGTTAGCTGTCTATCCCTGTGACTGATATTAGCGCTATCTTCCCTCATAAGTCCACTCAATTTATTTTGTTCGAACGTCAATGTATCTACTATTCCCGCTCCATAAACTCTATACCCTGGCATAAGAATTAAATTGCCTTGCTCAACAAAATAATTAAGTATTTCTTTGATCATTAAGGGAAAACTTGGCAGGACAATGGAAAAAAAGAGCCTACCTACTGTTCTGTCTCTCTGATGGAAGATACTTTCGCACTTTTCAAAGCTGCAGATAAAGCTGGATCAGCCATCTCAACCCCAGCATTAAAAAGGGGAAGTGGACTGCAGCATAAGATTCATAACTGATGGAGTACATCAAGATTCACGGGTTGAAATGGTCTGCGATTTCCAAACTTAAGGGATCAGTGCGATCAGAACATTCTATAAAAAATAGGTATAACTCTCTATTGAATAAACTAAGAAAGAAAGTACCAGGCATCAATCTCGAAGACATTCACTAATGCCACCAACATTGGATAAGGTTTTTTCGCCTGCATTAGCATGAAGAGCAAGGTCTAGAAGCTAGTCTCCAAGGAAGTAATTAATAAGCCAATAAGTTAAGTAGCCATTAACCCTAATTAAAAGAAGTCGAAATGTAGCTAGAAAAAGTAGACTAAATCCAAGCCTAGTCCTATCCAAGCGCTAATCCCATCTAATCATCCTCCCCCTAATAGTTACAACATTTCTCATGGATATCACTTGATCGCTTGGAAATCTAGTTCAAACAACTAATGAGTTGGAGGTCATAAGGCCGCCATTTAAAACCTCTGGCAAGCAATGAAAACAATGAAAGCTCTAACCTATTCACGGATTTTTGGTTTGAGCC
>Ga0316217_10005023_pt1 | contig 13921 bp, 18 predicted proteins | sample 1anoAmetaG_FD_203633 | JGI IMG/M metagenome (GOLD analysis project Ga0316217, IMG submission 203633) | Freshwater microbial communities from Trout Bog Lake, Wisconsin, USA - 1anoA | ecosystem: Environmental > Aquatic > Freshwater > Lake > Hypolimnion/Profundal zone | place: USA: Wisconsin...
AAATCGATCCTGCGGGCTCCGCGCGAGTTTTTGAAAAAGCGCCAAAAAACTTGGCGCCAACCGCTCAAAGCTTGTAGCGCAAAGCGTCGAGAAACTCGCCCCGCGCGCGGGGGCCTTGCATTTGCAATGTTTAAGCGCTCAGCGCTGAGTTAATAGCTAGCGACCTTATTAACTTAATACAGGCGCCAGGTGTTAACTCGCCCTGTGCCCAAAGCGGACAGTTAACAATGTCGGGGGTAATTAAGTGGGTTTTGGTCGGTTACCGCAGAGGCGATTTTTAACCCGCTTTTTGCCCAAAACTCAGCGCGACGAGGGGGTGTCTGGAGGTGGTTCCGGGGTGGTCTCGGCATGGTGCGGCGAACCATGGGCAAAGAGCTTGAGGTTCCTTGGGACGCGCACCCCCCGCGCGAGGGCGCCCCTCACATTTCCCCAAAAAACAAAAACATACGCGACGGCTCTTGGCTACAGGCAAGGTGGCACTTGCTGCGACATTAAGACCCACGTTTCGCTACCAACATAATCGGCAGGCCGACAGCGCAAAACAAAAAGCAACAGAAACGGTTGCGCGATTTACCAATTGTGCTAACCTGCGCCCTGGGCAACTTGCAAAACGCAATAAAATGGCGGACACAAACGACCCCACCGGTATCGGGAACAGGAAAAAAGCGCTGGAGAACCCCTCCTGGCCCCGGTACGTCATCAAAGTAGAAGAGGAAGCGCCGCCGCAGCCAAAGGGGTACGCACCGCGCTTCCCCTTCCATTTGATTCCGCGCGGCGGTTCGGCGACGGTGAAAAACGCCAAGCTCCGGACTTGCAACGCTGCCCGAGCAAAATTCGAGAAAGAGGATTTTCCCGAAGGCCGTAAATTCACCGTGCGCGCCATTCCCGGCGGCGTGCGAATCTGGAGGCTCAAATGAACTCATCCAAGCAGCAACCGGAAGTGACGTTGGTTGACGGAATGCCGCTCACGCTCGAGCAACGGTGGAAGTGGGTCGAGCTCTCGATCCAGGACTTGCGCGAAAAGACAGAACGGCTCGAAAAGACAGAACGGCTCGAGCAAGCGAAGAACACACCCACTGGAAAATACTGGCTCCGGTGGCAGAAGTTCGAGGAGAACCCGGCCCTCGAGCGGCCGTTGGAGTACGACGAGGCGGCGAAGCTCCGGTACGAGCGCGACGAGCTCCGGCGCAAACTCATGGAGCTGCGCGATTTGCTCCATTTCGATTTCGACAAGGCGCGCGAGGGATGATCGGCCGGATATTGCGCATCGTGGCGTGGCTGTTTGCCGCGGCGGTGCTCGTGCTGTCGATTGCGTTCGCGTTTTCCGCCGGGGACCCGCGCTAGTGGCTTCGTTCTCGGCGAAGTATTTCGAGCGCTTCTGCGGGCAGTTGCGCATCGCGACCAAGGAAAAGGGGGAGATGCCGCTCCGGTTTCTGGGCTCGCAGCGGTATCTCACTCAAGAGGTCGAACGTGGACTCGCGAATGGAATACACACATTTGTGGTCCTCAAGGGCCGGCAGATGGGCATTTCAACTGTCATGCTGGCGTTCGATCTCTACTGGCTATTCAGTCACATCGGGCTTCAGGGTGCCCTGGTCACGGACACGGATGAGAATCGAACCCTATTTCGGTCGTATCTCGTCCAGTACATTGATTCTCTACGTGGCCGCCTTCGGACTCCTCCGATCGAGGAGCACAACCGATCGCAAATCATCCTCAAGAATCGCTCGCGCATGGCATACATGGTGGCCGGCGTCCGAAAGCAAGGTAACTTGGGACGTGGCCACGCTGTCAATTTCCTACACGCGACGGAGTGCTCCTCCTGGGGCGACGAGGAAGGACTAGCCTCGCTATACTCGACGCTCGCGCAGACCCACCCCTCCCGGTTGTATGTCTTCGAGTCCACCGCTCGGGGCTACAACATGTTCTACGAAATGTGGGACGCGGCGAAAAATGCGAGCACGCAACGGGCGATCTTCATCGGCTGGTGGCGCAACGAGATCTATCAGCTTGAGCCGACGCACCCCGGCTATCGGATGTATTGGGACGGGCAGCCGACCACCGACGAGCGCGCGTGGATACGCGAAGTGATGGAGCTGTACGGGCATTCGATCACGCACAAGCAATTGGCGTGGTGGCGCTGGAAAATGGCGGAAGAGATCCGCGACGAAACGTTGATGCTCCAGGAGTTCCCGCCGACCGAGGAGTATGCGTTCCAGCTATCGGGCTCCCGGTTCTTTTCCGCCGAGCGGATCAACCTGGCGCATCGCGCGGCGCAAAAGGCGGAGCGCCGGTTTTTCCGCTACAAGTTCGGGCTTCACTTCGAGCAAACGGAATTCATCGAAACGCAAGAGCACATGGCGGAGCTTTCGATTTGGGAGTTCCCCGTGCCGGAGGGCGTGTATGTTCTCGGGGCGGATCCTGCTTATGGTTCTTCCGAATGGGCGGACAACTTTTCAGTGTCCGTGTGGCGCGCTTTTGCGGATCGATTGGTCCAGGTGGCCGAATTGGCAACCCCAGCCTACAACGAGGCACAGTTTGCTTGGGTCGTCGCTCACCTTGCCGGTAATTTCAAGCCGTGCATGGTGGTTCTGGAAATGCAAGGTCCGGGGGGAGCTGTTTTCAACGAGCTTAATAACCTTAAACGTTTTGCGGGGCTCCCGAACAATCCTAATTCCGGACTCTACGCCGTGGCGGCGGGGATTCGGGATTACCTTTGGAGACGGCCCGATTCCATCACCGGTAGTATGGCGTATCAGTTTCAATCGACATCCAAGGAAAAGCTGAACATGATGAGCAATTTCCGCAGCTACTTCGAGCGGGAAATGCTCATTGTGAATAGCCCGGAACTGACATCGGAAATGCGCAACATCCGCCGGGACGGCGACAAAGTTGGTGGCGACGGCAGGGCGAAGGACGATCGCGTGATTGCCGCGGGGCTCGCGATCGAAGGGTGGAACAAATGGCTCATGCACGAGATGCTCGCGGCGGGGCGGACGTATGCGTTCGAGACGCGGCCGCGTGAGGAGGGGCGGATCATCACGCCGCTCGAAAATGCTGTAATGAAGTATCTCCGGCAACAGGGCGTGGAGCCACCGCGCGGATGAGGTACAGCCAGAAAGCGAAGCGTCGGGGGCTGCGCAAATTGAAGGGCCGAGTGGGTGACGCGAAGTTATGGGCCCGGGTCGATGCGCTGGGCGAGTCTATTTTTGGCGAAGCGGCAAAAATGAGAAGGTGGTTTTTGAGTGGATTCAATAGACCAGATCCCCCTGCTTGATCGCGACCAGATCCGCCGGGAGCTGAAGCGCCGACTCGGCATCCGGTCGTTCGCGCTGAAGGGGCGTAAGGGCGAACGATCGGTGCCTTTCGCGGCGGTCTACCAGTTTTTCGGGAACGGCTACATTCACGTCAATTTGTGGCGCATGGCGTACGAGAATGCGGAGATATCCGACACTTGGCAGTTACGCCTGTCGCAGTTCTTTTACCTATGGGACAAGGGCGAAATCGTGTACCAGAATCGGAAGCTCGTCCGCGTCCCGCCGAAAGAAGCCCAAGCCCCCGCCGCCGAAATCCGGCCGTGGGTGGACCTGACGGGCGACGTTCCGAAATTGAGGTTCGACTGATGGCCGTCATCAAAGAATGGGAGTGCCTTGAGCACGGGTACTTCGAAGCAAGCCACCCGATTTGCCCCGGCACCGGGTGCGACTCCAGCATGGTCAACCGGGTGTTCCTGACACCGCCGAGGATCCGCTCTCAGTTCATGAAGGAGTTTGACGCGGGGATCCGGAAAAGCGCGGACGGGCTCAATCTCACGGACTTCCGATCGGGGAAGCAGGAAGGGGACACGGCGCACGGTGGCAATCTGGCGTCGGGCGTACTTTGGGGCAACGACGCGGCTAAATTCCTGGGCGGCGATCCGTTAACAAAGGTGCAACCCTTTGAAGCCAAGCTCAAGGATGGTACTGTATGGCGGGACCCGGGAGGGATGCGGCAAGCCGCGGCCTCCGGTATTACGAAATCAGTCCTTCCGAGCGCCGAGCTGACCACGACGCGAGAAGATAGCGTGAAACCGCGAATGTGAAGATACCCTCCGACCTGGGCGAACGGCAAAGACTCTACGAGGATCTCGTTCGCCAGTGCATGGCCAGCCGGCAAAATCGGTATACGCTGTACCAGTCGCTTCGGAATTACTACCTGTTCGGCGCCGAGGACGCGCTCTATGGGGCGCCGCACAACAAGATTGACAGTACGATCGACACGCTGTCTTCGTTCATCTACGCCCCGGACACCACCCGCTTTTCGATCCACCTCGGCACGACCGCGTCGCCTGACGACAAACACAAGGTCAAGCCGCTCGCCCAAGAGATCAACGACCTCTGGCGCTCGTCGCGGACCCATTTGCTCATGGGGAAAGCGGTGCGCTGGTCGCTCGTGTTCGGTTGCGTGGTCATCAAGACGCTCTGGCGCGGAGGGTCGGACGGAAACGTTCGGACGTACTTCGTGGAGCCGCACCAGTTCGGCGTTCTGCGCGAGGATAAGCCGGAGATCGCCGACCAAGAGGCGGTCGTTCACACGTACACCATCACGAAAAGCCAACTCGGCGCCGATCTCGCGGACCATCCGAAACGCGACAGCATTCTCCAACGCGCCGGGGGGTCGAACGGCAGCTCGACGAACTACCCGGAGGGGCTCGGTCGCCTCATGCTGTCGTCGGGCGTCGGCCTACCGGGTAACTCCCCGGTCGGAGGGGGTTCGTTTACCGGGGGGCTGGGCGGAGCGTCGCGCACGACATACACCTACACCCCTGAGGTGGAGGCAGATCTCGTGGATATGTTCGAGCTCTACGTATGGGACGACAACATCGCCGACTATCGGATTGTCACCATCGCCGCGCCGAATGTCGTCATTTACGATCGGCCGAACATGGGCATCAAGCAAATGCTCCCGTTCGTGGTGGTGCGCCCGGAAGACCAACTTTACGACTACTTCTGGGGGTGCTCGTTCACTGCGAAGCTCGCATGGCTCCAGGATTGGCGCACGATTCGCTTGCTCGAAATCCGGGACTTGCTGAACAAGCAAGTCGATCCGCCGATGAGCTTTTCGGGCTTCGCCGGGATCGCGGAGGAGAAGATGCTCGCCATGCGCCGCGCCGGCGGGCAGGTATCGAGCACTATCCCCGGGGCAAAAGCTGAAATTCACGCGCCGACGATGCCCCCGGATCTGTTCAAAGAGATTGTCCAGATAGACCAGTTGTTCGACGATCAAGCGGGGATCGGCCATATCCTTCAGGGCCGAGGGGAGTCAGGAGTGCGCTCGAAGGGCCAAGCCGATCTCATGGCGCGGCTCGGTTCCTCCCGGCCGAAGGCGAAAGCGACCATGGTCGAGCAAGCATGCGAGGACATCGCTTGCCTCATGCTTCGCTGTAAACAGGACCACTCGAAACAAAGGTTCACCGCCGACGAGAGGGGCCCCACAGGGAACCCGTTGACTTTCATCGCGGAACAGTTTACAAAAGACTATGAAATAAAGGTGGATGCGCATTCAAGTTCCCCGATATTTGTCGAGGACCGGAAACACGATGCGCTCACCATGTTCGAAGCGCACGCGATCGACCGTGAAACGTTGCTGGAGATGTTCGATCCCCCGGATTTGCCGAATCTCAAGCTCAAACTAGCGAAGATCGAGCAACGGGAAGCCCAGCAGGCGCAAATGGAAGCCGCTAAGGAACAGGCGGCGGGAAAAGGAAAACACCATGGCTGAACGTGGGTTCACGACGCGCGGAAACCTCGACGCCCCTGGCGGTGGCTACAAGCGGGATTTCAACAAGTCGCCGACCGGCCGATTCAATATCCGGATGAAGCGCGGCAGCTCTTCGCGATCGAAGTCGCGGGGCGCCGGCGGTCGGACCTGATGCAGCGGGCGAATCCGACCCGCCCTTGAGTGGCCGGAATCAGATCAGAGGCCCAAAAAATGGCACGTCGGCACCGTCGCGGCAAGCGCAAGTAAGCGGCTCGGCGCGTAAGCGCGGATCGCTTTCAAGGGAGGGAGGGGCTCACCCGGTCGCACCCCCGAGTCCCTCCCGATCCTTCCTCTGACTATGGGAAAAAACATGGCAGGCAGACCCCTCCCGCGGCGCGGTGCTCGCACGGCGCGCAGGAAAACCCCGAGGTAAACACCATGGCTCGGCCAGTCCGGTTGCGCGGGGCACGGACCCGCAAGAAGTATCGGTGAGCGCATGCACGAAGCTGGTCACACTCAGAGTCGGGACTACAAGCGACGTGGACGGAGAAGTAAATGAGCGTCCCGCCGGAAGTCTTGGCGCAGATGAAAAATCAGATGGGGGGTGCTCCGCAGCCGGGCGCCCCTTTGCCCATGGGGGCGCCCGATCCGGGCGCGGGCCCGGCGGCAGCGCCGATGGCGAAGCCGCAGAACAAGGACGGTCTGAAGGAAGCGGCTCGGATCAACGTACATATCGCGATGAACATGCTGGAGCAAGCCCTCCCAGCGTTCGGGAGCGAAAGCAAAGAGGGCAAGGCGATACTCCGGCACCTTTCGGGGCTGGCCAAGGACTTTGGCGAGCACGATGCCGGCGACCTAGTACCGGCTGAAGTCGCCCAAATGGTCAAGAGTCTGCCCCAGGCGGGGGGCGGCACCGATGTGCAGAAAATGCTGATGCAGCAAATGCAGCAGCCCCAAGCGCCGGCCGCTGGCGGCGCGAAACCTCCAGGAATGTGAAACCATGGCCCGTTTTCTCGAACCTTCCGCGGAAGGACTCCGCAAGCCGACCGATCCCCAGAAGGAAAACGGTCAGATCATCAACCCGCCGAGATTCGCCGAATTCGGCGGACTGGACCGGCCTTCGCGTATCGCTCAAGAGAACGCGCTGTCGATCTCGAAGCCCAACGGGGGGCGTAAATAATGGCGTCGCTCGAGGACCTGACGACGGATCAGCTACTCGAGCGGGCCCGGCAGCTCGAGCGAACCAGCGACATGCTCCAGGGCTTGTTGAAGGATCCCGAGCTTCGGCAAACCACGCTTCGCGGGCTGAAAAAGCTCAACCCCTCTCTCCCGATTCCCGAGATCGACGCGGCCGACACCGTGCGCGCCGAGCTCGAAGCCGAGCGCCAGAAGCGCGCCGAGCTGGAGGATCGCGTGAGACGCAACGAGATCACGCAGTCGATCAAGGAAGATGAAGCGCGGATCCGCCAACGCTTTGGTCTGACCGACGCGGATGTGGTCGAGATCAAAAAGCTCATGACGGACGAGCACCAGCCAATTCCGTATTGGGATCGAGCGGCTGAATTCTACGTGGCGCAACGCAAAGTGGCCGAGCCGACGCCGACTTCGATCGCGCCGCCCACGTACGAAATGCCCGACAAAGATATCTGGGGCAAAGGGATCGGGAACAACGCGCAATTGAACAAGATCGCGATGGAAGAAGCGACCCGGGCGCTGAACGAAATCCGAACCACGGGGCTCGCCGGCCGGTAACGATGTCACACACCCGGGGCGTGTGACGGACGACTCCGACAATTTCTAGACAAAACAAGGAGTCGATCTCATGCCGCAACTTGGCACCGGTGTAATCCCGAGTGGGGGTACCGGCACGCTCGGGCAGGAATTGCAGTACGTTGTTCGTCGGGCTTTTGTCAAAAAGCTTGTCGTGCAACTCTACAATGCGAGCCCCTTCACTGCCGCTGCCATTGCCAACAGTCAACCCGCCTCCGGCGGTGTCTCGTCCGTTACCATTCCGGCGCAGGGCTCGCAGTTCGTGAACCTGCAATGGGTTGGTTACGACGGGTCTTTCTCTCAGCCGGCGGTTCAGCCCGGGGTGACGAACCTCGAATTCAACCTGAAGGGCGCGGTTATCCCGATCCCGTATCTCGGGTTCGAAGGCCTGGTGCAGGACTCCCACGAAGTCATCCCGCTGCTCGCGGCGCGGATGAACGATGCGGGTAACGTCTACTGTGACGGCGTGGCGACAGCTCTGTTCAATAATACGACAAACACCCAGCAGGTTATCGGCCTGCCCGCGGCGGTTGACGATGGCACCAACGCCGTCAACTACGGGAACCAGTCGCGAACGGTGAACACTTGGCTTAAAGCCAAGCGGTACGCCGCCGGCTCGGTCAACCCGACGCGCGCGATCGTGATGCAATACATCACGGGAACGTTCAAAAACTGCGGCGAACTCCCGACATTTGGCTTGATGGGCCCCGCGACGTGGCAAACGCTCGCGAACGACATCATCTCAAACGCGGAGTCGTTCGTCGTCACCCCGGAAAAGGGTTTCGATGACGAGCCGTGGGGTGCACGCTCTGCGTTCCGCGCGATCATGGTCGCCGGAGTGCCGATCTACTGCGACCCGTACTGTCCGGAAGGCATCATGTACCTGCTGAACATGGGGTACGGCGCTTTCTACATTCACGAACGCGCAGCCTTCGCCTTTACCGGTTTCGAGTCTACTCTGAGCAATTTCCAGATTGGCTACATCGGCGCGGTCGTGAGTCTGCTCGAATTCGTGCTCGGGAAACCGAAAGCGTGCACGATCGTGACCGGTTTCACGTTCGTTTCCATCTGAGGAGCCCACCATGCCTGTCAACAAAATCTCGGGGCTTCAACCGCTGGTGTACCCGGCGCTGCCGATCAGTTTGGCGGCGAGCGAAACGATGCTTCTGCCCGCTGGCCAAGGTGTCATCGGCGCGTTCGGTAGCGTCCTGTCGCCCCAGCTCGGCACGAACAACACGCTGACCGGGCAGTACATGCTGCTTTTGGGCCAGCTCACGACGCTGCAATACTACGACCCGATCCTCCAATACTGGCGGAATGTCAACGTCCTGCCGAACAGCACGTTTTTCGCATCCTCGGACGGGGCGAACTACCGTTTGGCCAACACCACGGGCTGCGCGGTCGGCGCGATCATCACGAACGCGGGCTCGGCGTACACCAACGGGTTTTACGGCTTCAACCAGCAGCTCGCCGCCATTACCATCCAGAACGGCGCGACGACGCTCGGCAATGCGACTCTGACCGTGACGCCCAGCGCCGGCGGCTCGCTCTGGAACGCGATCGTCGGCGGCGCGGTGAACACGACCATTTCGTTCTCGGGTACCGTGTTCCAGGCTGGCGCGTTCGGCGGTACCGGTACGAGCCTGACGGCTTCCGCCGGTTCGGCTTACACGAAGCCACCGTTGATCGTTTTCGCCCCGCCCCCGAACCAAGGTCAGCAGCCGTACATCTTGCCGACCGCGACTTGCACGATTTCGGGCGGTGCGATCAACGCGGTCACGGTGGTGAACCAGGGCGCGGGGCTGCTCGGATTGCCGCAGATCACCGTGGTGCCGCAGCCGGGCGATACGACGGGCGGCGGCGCGGTGCTCGGTTGGCTGTCGGGCAACTCGACCCAGGTCGGTTCTGGTACGATCCTGGCACTGTGGCCGGCGTCCAACGGCACGGCTGCGGTAACGTCGGTGCCGACGCTGACGTTTAGTCCGGCGAGCACGACTGCGGCGACTGTCATCATGAATTTCACGGTGACATCCTTTACCGCAACCCAGGCGGGCGTCAGCTACGTCGCTGCGGGCGGGGCTTTCCAAGGCGGCATCGTGGCGGGCTCGGCGGCCAACACCAACGCGGTCTATGACAAAGCGCTGAGCTTGCCGGTGTTCCCGCCGGTAACAGTGGCGGCGACGACGGGCTTGCCCTCGTTAGCGGGGCCGTTCGGTGGTGTGAACATTCAGGCCGTGCCGACGTTCTCGGCGTTTTCCACCGGGGCGGCGCCGGCGACCGCTGCGATCACCACGACCAACGTGGGCGGGGCGAGCGACACGGTGCACCTCATTTCTCTGTGACGGAGGGAGTATGACGTTTCGACTGCGGCAAGCGGCCGCGCAAGTGTTGGCGCGGCAAGGTGTAGAAGGGCTCGGCGACGAGCTCTTCCACATGCAGATGGACGGCTCGGCGTGGAAAGAGCTCGCCGAATCGTTGAAGGAAGCTCAGCTCGAGGCGGGCGAAAGCGGGCTGGGCGAGCCGGCTGTTTTCACGCCGCACCCCGACGCGCCGGCGGCCGACGATATTTTCGGGGAGACGCGGGCGTGAGCGGTATTTTCGTGACGAACCGCAACGAATTCCTCCACGTTGACTCGTATGATGGGGTGGAGTATGCCTTCAATCCTGGAGAGAAAGTTCTCGTCCCCGAGCCCGCCGCTCGACACATGCTCGGGTTCGGGGCCGCGGACAAAACGGAAACCCTGGTGCGGCTGGGCTGGCATGCGAAGATCGATCCGGCTGGCAAGCGGGGATGGGTGGAGGATCCGGACGGGGTTCGGAAGCTCGCGAATTTCGTTTTCACCAAGGGTGTGATGGTGGAGGTTTCGGCCGAGGAGGATCCTCTCGCCCCGGCCGAAGTCGCGGCGCCGCGCCCTGTCGGTCGGCCGAGAGTCCGGGCGTGATGAATGGCGCTTCTTTCCGACTACGAGACCCAGGTAGCGGATCTCCTCAAGGATCCGCTCAACCAGTATTGGTCCCTCACCCAGCTCGATAGCTACATCAACGAGGCTCGCAAGCAGACGGTGCAAGATACCGGATGCTTGCGGACGCTTCAGCTCACCGCCTGTTCTCTGGGCGATGAGTCCTACACTTTCGGCCAAGTCACCGGCATCACAGTTACGCAAGGCGGCTCCGGGTATTCGACCCCTACGATCGCTTTTTCGGGGGGTGGGGGCAGTGGTGTAGCCGCTACCTTGAACGTGACGAACGGGGCCGTCACCTCCGTCACGGTTACGAATCCGGGTAGCGGCTACACCTCTGCGCCTTCCTACGTTATTTCTGGGGCGGGTTCGGGCGCGCAGCTCTCGGTGGGCATCGTCAGCGCGCTCACCTATGACATCCTCGGGATCAACCTCTATTGGGGCGGGCTGCGGTACCCCCTCGAATGGCGACCCTGGTCGATGTTCTCGGCGCTCATGCGCGGGTGGACGACGTATCAGCGCCAGCCGGCCATGTGGGCGGTCTACGGAAACAACACGTTTTTCCTCGGCCCGGTGCCCGATCAGTCCTACATGATGGAGCTCGACTCCGTGCTTTTCCCGCCAGATTACGCGGTGGGCGATTACGCGACGATCGACGTCATCCCGGTGCTCAACCAAGCCGCGATCAAGTTCTACGCGGCATACCTCGCGAAGTTCAATTCTCAGTCGTTCGGCGAGGCGGAGATTTTCCGTAAGCAGTACGACAAGAAAATCCAAGAGGCTGTCGGCGCCTACACTCGGCGCATTCCCGACGTCTATCAAGCCGGCTACGAAAGGCGCTGACCGTGGCGTCGCGCGATGTCAACCACCACGCCGACCGCAAAGCGCGCGAGGATGGGGAGATACCGACCGAAGCGCTGATACTGCGCGACTTTGGCGGCATCAATACGCAAGTTCCTCGGGTGTCGATCGGCGATAACGAGTTCTACTGGCTTGAGAACATGATGCCAGTCGGGCCGGGCGCTCTCGCTCAAGTTCCTGGGCCCGTAGCATTGGGATACACCCCGAGCGCCGCGGTGAGCTATGTGTACCACGCGAATTGGGGGAACACGGATTACGCGGTGGTGTTCTACGCTGATGGCAGCGCGGACGCGCTGAACCTTTCGACGTTGGCGCGCACGACTGTCGGTTCTCCGGGTACGTTCACGGCGGCGTCGATCGCGCCGTGGAACAATCAAGGCATCGTGATTATCGACGCGGCGAACGGCTACTTCGATTTCAGCATCACGACCGCGAACACGCTGACGCCGCAGACCAACGGTATCGCGTCCGTGACGAACATTTTTAACAAAGCGTACCTCAGCGGATCCGTAGCCATTGCTACCAGCATTGTGACCGCCACAGGGACGGGCGGCTCGGTGGTGTCGCAATACGTGGTGAACTCCGCGACCATCTCCGCCGCCGGGTCAGGGTACTCGGTGGGTGACATTCTCAATTTCACAGACAACAGCCCAAAAATAGCGCCGCAGTTTCAGGTGACGTCAATCAACGCGGGAGGCGCCATTACGGGGTTCTCGATCATAAACGCGGGGCTCTTGCAAACTACAGGCGCTCCTACGGTTCTGGGGCCGTCCGGGGTGGCCTCTTCTGGGACAGGGATTGGCGCAGCGTTTACGATCTGGCTCAAATTTTCTTCTTACGTCATCCTCAGCGCCGGTAGCAAGTATTCGGCTGCGGATCCCGTGTACACTCTTGCTCCTGGCCCGAACCTTTACGACCAAGGTAAAATCACGACATCGGGCGTGCTGAACGGAACGTCGATCGCAGTATATGCGGGGCGCGTTTGGATCGCGAACGGCAAGACGGTCTATTACACGGACGTCGGGTCTTACAATTCGTTCGGCGGCGCGGGCGGCTCGTTCATCATTCAGGACGACTGGTTGAACGGCAGCATTACGGCGCTTTTCGCGGCGAACAACTTTCTCTACATCTTCGGTCAAGACTCAATCGACGTGCTGTCGAACGTCAACATCAGTTCCCTCGGGACGACGACGTTTTCACGCACGAACTTAACGTCGAGCATTGGCACGACGTTACCGAACAGCATCTTCGCTTTCTACCGGTCGGTGTACTTCGCTTCTAAAACAGGGCTCTACGCACTGTCGGGCGCGACGCCGCAAAGGATCTCCGATCACCTGGACGGCGTATTGGCGAATGCAAATCTCGACCTCCCGGTGTCGGGCGCTCCGGTGTTCGTGAAATCTAAGCTGTGCGTGGCGTTCCAGTTCACGTTTACCGACCAATGGTTCCAGGTCGGAACGATTCGATCAGCTCTTTTCGTCCTGACCGGAAGCAAGTGGTTTGTCGTTTCGCAGTCCCTCGGCCAAGCGCTCGTTTCCTGGACGAATGGTGGCGCGATTGCGACGATTTCGTTTTCCACGACCAACGCGCAAATGGTGCTCGCGTCCGAAAACGTAATCACGATCCCCGTCATTGCCACCAAGCTATGGGACTATGGCGACCCGCTGTCCGACAAACAAGCGGTGAAGGCGTCGATCTTAACGACGTGGTCAAGCCCTTCCAACCTCACTCCTGGCATGGGGTGCTTGGTGATCACGGAGTACAACACAGCCGGTGCTCAGCTCAAAAGCTACGAATCGGCCGCCGCTTGGGTCAACAGCTCGAATCAGATCATTCCGTGGACGAACATCGCAGGGACGCGCGTTCAGTGGGGCGCGAGTGCGCCGTACTCGTTCCTTGCCGGGGTGGCGAATGTGGCGAACGGAAAGCACATCGGACTTACGTTCCTACCGGTGCAGACCAAAAAACTCGTGGTCGCGCAAATTGCGTTGGACGCGAAACAGATGAAGTCGTGGTAATGGGTTTCGATATCGACAGCCAGACGTTCTATGGCGACGCAGATGGGCTGAGGAATTTTTTTCTCACGCACTCGATCGCGCATCGACTCTACGCGATCGCGGCGGTAGGGAGATTCAACACGTCGCTTCCGAGCCTGAACCTGTACGATACCTCCGCGCTTGATTCGTGGATTCAGTGCATGCACGACGGCGCGAACGTCACTCAGGCTTTGCGAGCATGGCTCGAAGCACACAACAATTTGCACCAATCCGAATTGCAGCTTGTGAATCAATCGGGCCTGTATGACTTCTCGGTGCTCAATCCTCAGAGCGAAGAACAATTCTACGATTGGATGCAGACTCACCAAGCCATCCATGATTACGAGGCGATTGCCTTTGGAGTGCAGATATGACGGTTCCTTTCACGTTCGCGACGATGAATTCGCCGATTCCGTTGGCGGATCTCGACGCATGCTTCGCAGCGGTCGCGGCGGGTCTGTTCAATGGAGTGGTGTCGGTGAGCACGAACACGACGCTTACCGTCAATCAAGCTGGGGGGCTGGTTTCGTGCTCGGGGGGCGGGGGCTACAACGT
>Ga0316217_10005024_pt1 | contig 13919 bp, 12 predicted proteins | sample 1anoAmetaG_FD_203633 | JGI IMG/M metagenome (GOLD analysis project Ga0316217, IMG submission 203633) | Freshwater microbial communities from Trout Bog Lake, Wisconsin, USA - 1anoA | ecosystem: Environmental > Aquatic > Freshwater > Lake > Hypolimnion/Profundal zone | place: USA: Wisconsin...
ACGCGCCAGGCCTTCAATGGTGACAACCGTACGGCCGTCCGTCTCGATGGCGAGGACCAGGCAAGCGTTAACCGGCTCACCGTCGAGCAGCACCGTGCAGGCGCCGCAGTCGCCAGCTTCGCAGCCCGCCTTGGTCCCGGTTAAACTCATTTCGCGGCGCAGCAGGTCGAGCAGCGTCAGGTTGGACCGGACCGGAGCGGTAAACTCGCTGCCGTTGATGAACACCGATATAATTCGCTGAATCGCTGAGTCCGCAGCCGAAGAAGTCTTCATGTGGATGGCGCTGGCGACCGTTGGAGAACTCACCGTACCCCCTGCTGTGGCAAATTCGTAGCCGCCTAGAGGCCTACCTTCGCCCGAAAGGATGGTGCTGAAGGCGAAACCAACTACGTTGCTTAAGCGGAAAGTATTGTATACACTCTGCGCAGTGTCAACCCGGAACTTCGCCCTTACGGCAGTCAATAAACCGATCGGCGCGAGGTGAATTTGTCGCGAATCCTGGCTATGGAAGAAATAGACAAACTCCCGCAACTGGGCGCGCACCATCTGCCGTTGCGGCAGGTGGTCGTTGACGCGCTGCGGCAGGCGATCCTCAATAAGCGCTTGAAGCCTGGCGAACACCTTGTGGAAGAACAACTTGCAGCTAGGTTGGGGGTTTCCAGAAATCCGGTGCGCGAGGCGTTGCGGGTGCTGGAGACCGAAGGGTTGGTGGACTTCAATCCGCGGCAGGGGGCCTTTGTCACCGAACTTTCGACCGAAGAGGCGAGGGAGATCGTAGAGGTGAGGGCGGCGTTGGAGGGGCTATGCGCCCGTTTGGCGACCCGCCGCTGCGCGCCCGCGGTGAAGGCAGAGATCGAGGCGCTGCTCAAGCGCGGAGATCAGGCAGTCGCCCGCGACGATTTCGCGGAGCTGGGCGAACTCCACACGCAAGTTAATGAAATCATTGCTCGTGCCGGGCATAACCGGCACCTGAGCGGATTTGTGCAATCGCTGCGGGAAAAGACCGAGTGGCATTACACCTCCAGCCTGACTTGGCGGGCTAAGCTGTCGTGGCAGGAGCATGCAGCGGTACTGCGCGCCATTGCCTCGGGAGATGAAGAACTGGCGGCCGTGCTCGCCAGTCGCCACGTATCTCAGGTTGGAAGTGATTCAATTGCAAGGGCTTCATCCGGATCGGACGGGGCACCGTTTCCGACCGGGTAGGGGAACCAAAACTGTGTGGCGACCTTCGCAAAATAGTCGCTTGCCGAAAGATTGTATACAGTATACGGTCTTAACGTTCCAGTTAGCCTTGCTTGCTTCAGCTTGGCTCAACCATGAGCACCAAACACCCATCTCGTTCGCTTGATACGGGACCTTTAGCCGCCAAGCTCCCCCCGCCGCTCCCGTCGGTTGAGGCGGCGGTCGCTTCTTCGGTCACGCTCACTGCCGGTCAGATCACCGGGGCGCGGGCGCTGGTTCGCCTGCTGATTGAGCACGGGGTCGAGGTCATTTTCGGCGTGCCCGGCGATACCAGCCTGAGTTTCTATGAGGCGCTCTACGACTCTTATCCGACCATCCGCCATGTGATGGCCAGGGATGAACGCTCGGCGACGTTCATGGCGGATGCCTATGCCCGGCTGGCGCATCGGCCGGGGGTGTGCGAATGTCCCTCGGGAGCAGGCGCGCTTTATTCGGTACCAGGCGTGGCCGAGGCGAACGCTTCGTCGATTCCGGTGATCCTGCTCAGCTCGGGCGTGCCGATGGCGGGTGAGGGCAAGGGCACCATCACCGAGTTGGACCAGGACAAGCTGTTTGAGCCGATCACCAAGTTCTCGTCGGTGCTGAAAACGGCGGAGAAAATTCCCGAGACGATTCGCCGCGCCTTCCGCATCGCCACGACGGGGCGGCCCGGAGCGGTCCATCTGGCGTTTCCGTCGGAGACGATGACCGACCGCTTGTCGCTGGAGCGGGTGTCGCTGCACGGCGACCCGGAGTGCCGCTCGTATCCGGCCTATCGCACGCGTGGTAGTAGCGAAGCCCTGGCGGCGATTGCCGCGCACCTGAACGCCGCCCAGCGGCCGGTGATCGTGGCGGGCGGAGGTGCGAATCATTCCCGCGCCGGTGCGGCGGTGCTGGCGCTGGCCGAGCGGCTCGAAGCGCCGGTAGTCACGACAATTTCGGGCCAAGGTATCGTTCCAGACGAGCACCGGCTGGCGATGGGCGTGATTGGCGATAACGGCTTTCATCCCCATGCCCACCGCGCGGTCGAAGAAGGCGACGTGCTGTTGTACGTCGGCTGCAAGATGGGTTCGGTTTCGACGATTGAGTGGACCCTTCCCTCTCCCAAGCCGGGTCGCCGCATTTTGCAGATCGATCTGGACCCGGCGCTACTCTCCAATAATTTCGTCAATGCGGCCAGCATTGCGGGTGACGCCCGCCTGGTGCTGGAGGACCTGCTCGGCTTGGTAGCCGCCGAGTCGCGACCGCGCGCGTGGGTGACTGATTTGAACCAGGAGCGCGCCGAGTTCTGGGCAGAGGCAGCGAACGAACTGAGTTCGACGGCAGCCCCGCTTCGGCCGCAGCGGGTCATTCACGAGCTGAACCGGCGTCTGCCCTCGCCTTCCATCGTCGTGTCGGATGCGGGTGCGCCCACGCCTTACGTGACGCGTTTTTTGCGGCTCAGAGGGGATGGCAGCCGATTCCTGATTCCGCGCGCCTTCGGTGGTTTGGGATATGCGATCCCGGCCGTCGTAGGCGCCTGGATGGCGCGGCCCGATGCCCGGCCGGTAGGACTTTTCGGCGACGGTTCGCTGGGCATGTCAGCGGGTGAATTAGAGACGCTAGTGCGGCTGCAGGTCCCGGCGGTGCTGCTGCACTTCAACAACTGTGGCTTCGGCTGGATCAAGACCCTGCAGAAGCTGCACTGTGAGAGCAAGTTCATGTCAGTGGATTTCGCGCCAGGCGATATGAGCAAAGTAGCCAGCGCGTGGGGGCTCACAGCGTGGCACGTGGAAACACCGGCACAGCTGGAGAAGGCGCTGGATCAGGCGTTTGCGGGGAAGGCCCCGGCGTTTATTGATATCGTCAGCCCGGCGGAGATGGAAGAGTTGCCGCCGGTGTTTTCCTGGTTGAAGGCTGCGGGGCTGGACCCGCTGCGCCGGAAGCGGAACTGAGGAACAAGGCAACGGAGGCCTGGGATGGGAAGCAAGCGGGTAGTGGTGATCGGGGGCGGATGGGCAGGCTGCGCGGCTGCCTTGACAGCCGTAAAGCAGGGTGCGCAGGTGGTTTTGCTCGAACGCGCCGACATGCTGTTGGGTACGGGACTGGTGGGCGGCATCTTCCGCAATAACGGGCGCTTTACGGCGGCCGAGGAGGCGCTTGCCATGGGTGGCGGCGAGTTGTTTGCCGTGATGGACGCCTGCGCTCTGCACCGCAATATGGACTTTCCCGGCCACAAGCACGCTTCGATGTATTCCAGCCGCCGCATTGAAGAGGGCGTGGCGCGGGTGCTCAACGAGTATGGCGTCGAAGTGCGGACCGAGACGCGTGTTACCGAGGTTGAGATGGATGGCCGCCGCCTCGCCGCGGTCGCGACCGGCAAGGCCGCTGATGCTGAACGCTTCGAGGCGGATGCTTTTGTGGAAGCGACCGGCACTTCGGGTTCGCCGACCATGTGCAACAAACACGGCAACGGCTGTGTGATGTGCGTGCTGCGCTGCCACACCTTCGGCACGCGAGTGAGCATTGCGGGCAAGGCGGGAGTGGCGGAAACGACGGGCCACAAGGGCGATCAGGTGGGCGCCATGAGCGGCGCCTGCGAAATATTGAAAGACTCGATGGCGCCGGAGTTGGTGGCGGAATTGAACCGCAAGGGAGTGCTGGTGGTTCCGGTGCCCGATGTGGAGGCCTCCGACATCAAGCGGTTGGACGCGAAAGCATGCCAGCAATACAACTTGCCGGAGTACAAGGCCAACCTCGTCATTCTGGACAACGGCGAAGCCAAGCTGATGACGACGCACTTTCCGCTGGCACGGCTGCGCGCGATCCCGGGCTTTGAGCGAGCGCGCTACGCGGATCCTTACAGCGGCGGCATCGGTAATTCGATGCGCTACTTCAATATGTCGCCCCGCAATGACGCGCTGCAGGTCGATGGGGTGGACAATCTGTTTTGTGGTGGCGAGAAGGCGGGCCTGCTGGTGGGACATACTGAGGCCGTCGTGACCGGCATGCTGGCCGGTTACAACGCGGCACGGCATGCATTCGGCCAAACGCAGGTCGTGCTCCCCAATACATTGTCCATTGGCGACGCCATACGGTATGTGCGGGAGCAGATGCAGACGGAAAAGGGGCTGGGATACAAATACACCTTCTCCGGCTCGGTCTACTTCGAGCGCATGAAACAGCAGGGCAGCTATTTGACCGACGTTGCGGAGATCCGGCGGCGGGTCGCCGCTGCCGGATTGATTGACGTTTTCGACTGGCGCTCGGACCTGCGTGCGGGACGAAATCGAGAATTGTCCGGTGCTCGTTCCGCAGACAATTTTGCCGAGTCGAAATCGCCCAGCTTCCGTCAAGTTGCAGGGGCTTGAACCGAGAGGGCGCATACGATATAGAGTCCTGCCGAGGACTTTGCCCCTGTTATGTCGAACTGCGCAGAAGCCTCGCGCAGGCGAAGAGGGCGCGACAGCACCGGAGCAGGCGATTCGATTCGGAAGATCGGATTTCCTGCGGGTCATTGGTGACGGAACCCCGGAGCTCGCGCATGCCGAGCGTGACGGCCTCATGGTTCTTAGGGCATTGCTGCGGCACACGGGCAAACTATCAGTTCTTTTCCCAATGCGTGAGTCTTTGAGCACGACATTACGAATGGCCTGCCAGTGAGAGAAAGAGGCATCGAATGAAGGCACTCGTAAAAAGCAGGTCGGAACGCGGCCTGTGGCTCGAAAACGTGCCGATTCCAGAAGTCGGCATCAATGATGTGTTGATCCGCGTTCTGCTGACCGGCATTTGTGGGACAGACCTGCACATTTATCAGTGGGACGAATGGGCTCAGGCTACGATTCCTGTTCCTTTGGTCATCGGTCACGAGTTCGTGGGGGAGATTGTTTCCGTTGGTTCGAACGTAAGCGACTTCCACCCGGGCGAAATCGTCAGTGGCGAGGGACACGTGGTGTGCGGGCGCTGCCGCAATTGCCTTGCGGGTCGTCGCCACCTCTGCGTTCATACCAGAGGTGTGGGCGTTGATCGCCCCGGCGCGTTTGCCGAGTTCGTTGTCTTGCCCATGACCAATATCTGGCGTCATAGCGGAGCCGTCGACTTGGAGACCGCTGCCATTTATGACCCGTTTGGCAACGCCGTGCACTCGGCCCTGTCCTTTCCGGTCCTGGGCGAAGATGTTCTGATTACCGGAGCGGGACCGATCGGAATCATGGCTGCGGCCGTCGTGCGCTTCGCCGGCGCTCGGTACGTGGTGATTACCGATGTGAATTCCAAGCGGCTCGAACTGGCGAAGAAAATCGGCGTGACCTTAGCTGTCAATCCCAACGAAGTGCGTCTGGCCGATGTTCAACAACAGCTTGGAATGCAAGAGGGCTTTGATGTAGGGCTGGAAATGTCCGGCAACGCCAGCGCATTTCGGGAAATGCTGGCCAACATGAGTCATGGTGGGAAGATCGCGATGCTCGGAATCCAAACCAGCGAGATGGCGATCGATTGGAAGCACGTGATCTTCAACATGCTGACGATCAAGGGTATCTATGGGCGTGAGATGTACGAAACCTGGTACAAAATGGCCGTCATGCTCGAATCAGGACTCGAAGTCAAGGCTGTGATCACACACCGCTTCGCATGGCACGAGTTCGAGAAGGGCTTTGCCGCGATGCAATCGGGCGAGTCTGGCAAGGTGATCTTGGACTGGCGAGCACTGGGCCAGCTCGTTTGACCCGGCCGCGTAGCGCTCCCCAACCCTGATCTTGAAGCGCTGGCTTCTTGGTGCTCCCCTGCTTGGACCTTAGAAGCGGTCTGGCTCTGTTGACATCCCGCATGGACCCTGGGACGGTTGGCTGGTATGTCATTTCCGCGGCTGATCAGTCGCGGCCCCATTGAAGCCGCCTGCATGCACAATGACGTTGCTCTTTCCCCCGCGCCAGCATTGACGATTGACGCATTCATCCTAACCTGGGCAAGAGCTGCAAATCCCGATGGTAGCCACTTTCACGGCGGTGACACGGCGTTCATCCCCGCCATGTCAACTGGCATAGCCTTGGTGGCATTGAGCCGCTCGAAAACCTTTTCCTCGACAATCTTGGCGTTTGCCGCGAACCCGGCATCGTTCGCCATCCCGGCGCCGGGATGCAGCTTGCCCCGGCCACGGTCTTGGCGTCCGGATTGAGGCGCATGTGCTCGGTCATGGTCTTGCCGGGCTCGGTGTCGGCGAACTTGGCCTCGAACTGGGAGGTGGGGGTCTCGACGTCGTCCCTGGGGGCTTGCGCTTGCACGAGTTGTTTGGTGAACCCCGCTACCGCGCGATCAACGTCGAGCGGATCCTCTGGCTTCAATCCCTTGATCAGAGCGTCCGCGAGTGGCCTGCCGTCCATTTCTTGGGACTCCAAAGGCCATCATCATTGGACGGATCCCGCTGTGGAGTCCCACCAGAGTCCCGAATTGCTTGCGCTTGCCTGGGACTCTGGGAGACGTAGCAGGACGAATATTCTCGCAAGTAAAGGGATTGATTTGTGATTCAGACATTCTACGAGACGGCATGAAACGCTGGGTTATTTTCCGATACAAAACCGGCTGAAGATCAGATTCAGAATGTCATCGGCCGTCGTTGCGCCCGTCAATTCATCCAGCGGGCGCAAAGCGTTGTGCAGGTCCATGATCAGCAACTCGTGCGGCAGGCGGTGAGCCAGTGCCGTGGAGGCGCCATCCAGGGCGCGCAGGGAATCGCCTACCAGCCCCTGGTGGCGAACGTTGGTTAGGAATCCGCTCTCCTGCTGGCCGCTCTCGGCTCCCATCTGCCGCAGGACCTCCGTGCGCAGGCCTTCGATTCCCTCTCCAGTTACGGCTGAGGTTTGCACGCGGGGCACGGTGCCTCGCTCCTCCCCGGTAACGCACCGGCCGGGCGCACTGGCCGGGACGTCCTTTCGCAGGTCAATCTTGTTCTCCACCACGACTGCCCTGCGTCCCTCGAGTTGTGCTGCCAGCCGGTCATCTTCGGGCGCGCGCGGCGCACTGGCATCCACAACCAGCAGCACCAGATCGGCGTCGGCCAGCGCCTCCAGCGACTTGCGCACGCCGATGCTCTCCGCCTCATCGACCGCAACGCGGATGCCGGCCGTATCGACGAGCCTCACCGGAAGTCCCCCCAGCGCGACGGTTTCCGTCACCAGGTCGCGCGTGGTGCCGGGCGTGGCGGTCACGATGGCGCGCTCGCGCTCCACCAGGCAATTGAACAGGCTCGACTTGCCGACATTCGGCCGGCCCACGATAGCCAGCGTCAGGCCTTCCTGCACCAGCCGTCCATAGGCGAAGGATGCAGCAAGCTTATCGAGCGGCGCGCGTAAGGCGGCCAGGGCCGCGCCGATCTGCTCGGGCGAGGCCACCGGCACGTCGTCGTCGGCGAAATCAATGCCGGCCTCCAGCTGCGCGATCAACTCCACCAGTCTCTGCTTGATGGGCGTGATGCGGTGCGAGACGGCACCCTCCAGCTGCTGGGCCGCGACCTTCGCCTGGTAGAGCGTCTGGGCGTCGATCAGGTCGCGCACCGCCTCGGCCTGGGTCAGGTCGATGCGCCCGTTCAGGAAGGCGCGCATGGTGAATTCACCCGGCTCGGCCACCCTCGCTCCGGCCCTGACCGCCATCTCCACCACCTGGCGCAAAACCACCGGCGAGCCGTGGGCGCTGATTTCGACTACGTCATCGGTGGTGTAGGAGTTCGGCCGGGCGAAATAGGAGACGACCACTTCATCCATCCGCTCGCCCGATTCCGGCTCAACCAGTTCGCCGAAGATGGCCCGGCCCGGCTCCAGGGCACGGGCGAGCCGCAGCCACGGGGCAGAGATGCTGCGAGCTTCGGGTCCGGCCAGGCGCACCACGCCCAGTCCGCCCCGGCCCGCCGGAGTGGCAATGGCGACGATGGTGTCGTCCAGGTTCACCAGCGCAGATTAGCAGATTCAGACAGAAAAATTGATGGAGAGAGAAAAGCCGTTCCCCAACGGAAGCCGACCTGAAGAATAAGAAAACCCAGAATCGGCGCACAAAATACGAATGGCCGTCATGTTCCCCAGGAAACATGACGGCCCGGTGTATCTGGCAGCGCCGCTAGCGCCGTCCGCGGCGAATCGAGAAAGCGCCTCCACTCGGCCGGCTGCGCGGAGTTTCCACCTTGTAGTTCTTCGGATAGACCACGACCGAGCGGTGTCCGGCGGCGCCCTGGCTCTCGGTTTTCAAGTCGGCTTCATCGCGCAGTGCCAGGTGGAGGATGCGGCGCTCGCGCGAGGTCATCGGGCTGAAGGTATACGGCGCGCCGCTCTTGCGCACCCGGTCGGCGGCGACGCGGGCCGATAGCCGCAGCTCTTCCACGCGCATGGCGCGATGATTCAAGGCGTCAAAGCTGACCTTGTCGTGCTCGTCGTAACCCAGGCGGAGCATCTCCTGGGCAAGGTGCTCAAAAGAACGCAGCAGTTCGGCGTTGCGCTCCAGCAGCAGGTTGGCGTCCGGTCCGTTGAACTCGACCAGGATGACAGGCTTCTCCCAGTCGCGCTCCTCCGGCAGCGGAGGATCCACCGTAATGCGATAGCGCAGGCGCAGATGCGCGCCCAGGATCAATGTGCGCAGCAGGCCGTCGATGCGTTTGGCGGCCCCGATTTTGTCTTCGATGGGCATCAGCTTGTCCCCGCTTTCCAGGATCAGCCGCTTCTTCGATTGCGGGAGCCGCCGACCGCAGCTCCCGCGCCGTGAAACTCTACTTTTCCAGCAGTCCCTTGCGCCGCGCCCGCTTTTCCGCCACCGATTTCATCTCCTGGCCGAGCGAGGTGCGGTTCATGATCAGCTGCTGGACAATGGCGATTACGGTGCCGAGCAGCCAGTATATGCCCAGTCCGGCCGCCACCGCCCAGCTGAAGACGCCCAGCATGACCGGCATCATCAGGTTCATCATCTTCTGCTGCGACGGATCCATCCCGGGGCTGGGAGTCATGCGCTGCATCAGGAAGGTGCTGAGCACGATCAGCACGGGCAGAATGTGGTACGGATCGGGGGACGAAAGATCGTGGATCCATCCCCAGGGTGCCTGGCGCAGCTCAATCGCCGCGCTCAGCATCGTGTAAAAGGCCCACAGGAACGGCAGCTGGATCACCAGCGGCAGGCAGCCGCTGGCCGGGTTGACGCTGTTCTCTTTGAATAACGCCGAAATTTCCCGGTTCATATCCTGCTTGCGCGGGTCCTTCATCGAGTACTTTTCGTACTTCTTCTTGATCGCATTGACCTGCGGCTGCACCCTCTGCATCTTCAGCGCCGACTTCATGCTGGTGATGCGCAGCGGCAGCAGTGCCAGGTTGATGATCACGGTCAGAATGCAGATGGCCCAGCCCCAGTTCGAGACCCAGTGCTGTTGCGTCCAGCGGAGCCACAGGAACAGCGGCTTGGCGATGATGCTGAAGAACCCGAAGTCCACCATGCCGCCCAGATTCGGACCCACGGCCTGACCGGCAGCGGGCGACGCCTTGATGTTGTCAATCACGTCCACCGTCTTGGGACCGACGAACCAGCGGCCGCTGGCGATTCCGCTCTGGCTGCCCGCGGCGATGCCCAGCACCGAAACCTTCGTACGTTCGTTCGGCTTTTCCGCGTCCTTGGGAACCGTGACTTCATTGTGCAGGGTGACCAGCAGCAGGTCTTCCGGATGCTCCGGTAGATAAGCGACGCCGAAGTACTGGTCCTCCGTGCTTACCCAGTTCATGGGAGTGCGCTCGGTGTTGCCGTTGCTGACCTTCTTCGGCTCGGCGCGCGTGACTTTCTCGCCGGTCTCCGAGTCGATGCGGTTGCCGGCAAATGCGGCGGGCAATACCTGGTCGCCGAAGCCAACTGCGGGCCAGGAAACGAAGGCATGCACCGGCTGGCCGTTTTGCGATACCTGGCTCTGGACCTTGACCAGGTAATGGTTCGGGTCCACCGGACCGGAAGGCGCACGTGTGTCGAAGGTGAAGCTCTTGCGCACGCTGAGCCCGTCACCGGCAAATTCGAAGGTGACGGTGCGGGCTTTGCCGTCGTTTGCTTCTTGAGACGTGACGACGTAGAGCGCCGAATTCAGTCGATCGCGCAGCCCCTCGTCATAGGTGTAGTACGACATCGGGTAGCCATAACGCGCGACGGCGGGCAGCAATACGTTCTGACCGTCCTGCTGGGTCTCGATCTTGGTGGCGTCCGGCACCATATCAAGCGGATGGCCCTTGTCGTCGCGAAACTTCTTCAGGATCCAGCTCTTCGCATGGGCGCCCCGGTTGGTAAAGGTAACCCGGAATACGTCGTTCTCAATTACGACATCCTGCTCGGCCGAGGCCTGTTTGGTTCCGGCGACAGGGGCGCGGGCCCCGCGAGCCGAAGGGCCGGAGGCGGCGGCAGGAGCAGGAACGGGCGCCGAAGCAGGCGCGGAGGTGCTGGTGGCGGGCGGAGGGGCGCCGCCGAACCACTTCGTCAACTGCGGCTGCAGCAGCAGCAGCACGACAAAGATCAGCCCGAAGGTCAGCATGAGACGCTTGTCCATGCCGGGTTGCTGGTTGGGGTTCTGAAATTCAGCCAAGGTTACTCGCCGTCCGGCTCCGCCCTTAAGGGCGTCGCACTGTTGAGTTGATTACCGCAGCCCGCAGGCTGCTCGCGAAATCCTGCCATGGCCCGGAGCCCGTGCTCCAGGTGGCCTAATCCTGAACGTGACGCCCGCCGCAGACACCACGACCCCCGCCGGCGGGCACCGGATCGTAGCCGCCTTTGGCCAACGGATGGCAACGCAGCAAACGCCAGGCCGCCAGCAACGAGCCGTAGCCTGCCCCGTGCGTCTCGATCGCCTGCTGGGCGTACTCCGAGCACGTCGGCAGATAGCGGCAGGCGACCGGCAGCGCGGGCGAAATCCAGCGCTTGTAGCCGGCCAGCAATCGCGTCAGCAGGGACTTCATGCGCCTGTGCCTCCGCTTTCAGGGGGAAGCGGCTTGCCGCCCACCTTCTGCCCAATCTGCTGAAATGCGCGCGCGACCTCCGCTGCCAGCACCGAAAAATCGGCCTCGGCGGTCGTGCGCTTGGGATTGATCACCACATCCACCGGCACCCGCAACAGGGCCAGGTGCAAGCGAACGGCTTCCCGCATACGACGCCGTATGCGGTTGCGGCGAACCGAATTTCCCATGGCACGACTCACCGTGAAGCCTACCCGGGCACCGGCGACTACGTCTCCGGTGGTCCGTGGACGGAAAAACACGGTCAGGTTGCCGGAAAATATCCGCCGCCCTTCCTTGTACACCCGTTCAAAGGCCGCATGTTGCAACAGGCGCGCCGTGCGGGGAAAGCGCAGCGCGGGACAGTGCTCTCCCCGCTCGGGCTTTTTCTCCGCGCCGTTGACGCCTGGCTCGGCTGGCTTCAGCACATGGAATCCGTGCGAAAAACTCTGGTCGCCTTCGGCACGCGCCTGTGGCGCGGCCGATTCAGATGGTATCGTTGCCGTCAATTACTCGCGGAAACCGGCTTTGACGGCCACACGCTTGCGGCCTTTGGCGCGCCGCCGCGACAACACGGCCCGTCCGCTCTTGGTCTTCATGCGAGTACGAAATCCGTGCGTCTTCGAGCGGTGACGCCGGTTGGGTTGGAATGTGCGCTTAGGCATGGAAAGCTGGCAGCTCCTGACTTCTGGAATATCTAATATGCAACTGAAAATTATAAATCACGCAGCTATGGCTTGTCAGGCAGGAGTGGGGCGGAAGGAACAATATGTTGCCGGCCAGGGAAGCTGAGACTTAGTGACCGCCGGTGCGTTGCAGGTTGGCCAGGGTGGTGCGCAGGTACTTATAGGGGTTGACCGGGGTGTTGTGGACCCAGACTTCGTAGTGGAGATGGGAACCCGTGGAGCGGCCACTGCTGCCGACAAAGCCGATACGGTCGCCCCGCGACAGGTGCTGGCCCTCCGAAACGGAAAAGGCGGAGAGGTGAGCGTAGCGGGTCGAGATGCCGTAGCCGTGGTCCACCACCACCGTGCGGCCGTAGCCGTTCATGAAATCGGCGTAGCTGACCACGCCATCGGCCGGAGCTATGACCGGCAAGCCATAAGCGGCCGAAATGTCCACTCCGCGGTGGAAGGCGCCTTCCCCGTTGAACGGGTCGATGCGGGCGCCAAACGGACCGGTGATCCGGCCGTCGACAGGCCACAGGCTGGGCGCCTCCTGCAGCCGCGCCCATTCGCTGATGCTGACGCTCTGGCGCAGCCCTGAGGTGATGCCGACGGCGGTCGCGCCGGTCAGCGCCGAGCGCTTCAGGGCATAGAGCTGATCGACCGAGGAAGCCAGCTGCTGCTCGGTGAAGCTGCCCGGAAGCTCGGCCAGCGGCTGCGACTTCAAGCCGTATAGCGCCGAAACTTCACTGGCCAGCGAACCCAGCGAGGCCACCTGCAGATCTTTTTCACGCGCCTGCTGCTCCAGCTTGCCGAAGTTGCTGCGCAGCTGGTCCTTCTCCGAGCGGAGCTGGTTGAAGCGCGCCACCTTGATGGCCATGCGCGTATAGGAGCCGGCAATGCCGGTAATCGTGAGCATGCCGAGCATGGCCCCGGCGATAAAGACGTACAGGTAATGCAGGGGGATGTGGATCTTGCGCAGCTCTCCGTTCTCATCACGGCTTACGAAGAGAATGTAAAAACGCCTGCGCAAATAAACCTCCACCAGATCCGGAAGACTCGGCTTGGGCGGAACTGCCGCATAGCCCGGGCGGTCCGGACGGGTCGTCCGGCTGCCTCATAACCCATTTGGGGAAAGTGACTCTGGCAAATTAGACCAAACGCCGGGGGCCCTGTCAACGTCAAGCTTTGCTTACCAAGGGCCATCGGCGAAAGTCTGATGCCTTGTTGGTAATTATCCTATTGATTAACCTGCGGGGCCGGGCCGGGCTGCCACCCCTGAATCGATGGTGCTGCTCACCCGTATCGATGCCCGCGCCGCCGGGGTTTCAACCACCGGGGCGTACCAATCTGGGACGGTCCAGTATTGGATGGCTCGCCGCAGGCGTGCCAGCCAATGAACTTGCCGGGCACCCTCGGGGAATAAGAGTTGAAGCGGCGGCCTCTTAACCAGTAGGGTAGAAACGGCGGCGAACCCGCTGCGGGGAAGAGCCGATGCCTATCACTTTCAAACACCAACCGGGACTGGTCGCCTATTTGACAACGGGCGACCCGGATGTTGAAACCACGCGGCGAGCCGCCCTGGCCGCCATCGGCGCCGGAGCCGACGTGATTGAACTGGGAGTGCCCTTCTCCGATCCCGTGGCGGATGGCCCGGCGATCCAGCGGGCCAGCGAGCGGGCCGTGCGCAACGGCGTTCGCCTGGACGAGGTGCTCGAGGTTGCGCGCCAGATACGGCAGGAGAGCGACGCGGGCCTGATCGTCTTTTCCTATCTCAATCCGGTGCTCCGCTTCGGCCTGGCGCGCTTCTGCGCCGCTGCCGAGGATGCCGGCGTAGATGGGGCGCTCATCACCGACCTGCCCGTCGAGGAAGCGGGCGAGTACATGAGAGCCATGCGGGCGCGCCAGCTGGCGACGGTCTTTCTGGCGGCGCCGACTTCGACCGACCAGCGCCTGCGCCGCATTGCCGAAGCCTCGCAAGGATTCGTCTATGCCGTCTCGCGCACCGGGGTTACCGGCACCCGCAGCGAGCTGCCCCAGGATGCGCGTCAGCTGGTGGCCCGCA
>Ga0316217_10005025_pt1 | contig 13918 bp, 14 predicted proteins | sample 1anoAmetaG_FD_203633 | JGI IMG/M metagenome (GOLD analysis project Ga0316217, IMG submission 203633) | Freshwater microbial communities from Trout Bog Lake, Wisconsin, USA - 1anoA | ecosystem: Environmental > Aquatic > Freshwater > Lake > Hypolimnion/Profundal zone | place: USA: Wisconsin...
CGTTTTTGTAACTTATTATAATATATTAAATGGATAGACGTATGGAGAAGTGGGGGGTCAAGAGCTTGTACTCGGAGATGGAGCCGGAGATTTAGTATGAGGCTAAGCATGTCATCAGCCATGCGTTTGATAATCGTTCTAATTAGCAGGAGATGGCTGAGGAGATCAAAAAGTATATGGATAAGAAGTTCTATGGGGGTTGGCATGTCATCTGTGGCAGAAACTTCGGACTGGACGTGACCCACGAAGAGGGTAGTTTCATCAGGGCAAGCAAAGGACCCCTGCACTTTATTCTCTTTAGGTGCTCCTCCTGATATTAATGCATTTAAATCTAAACAAACAAAACAACCAATATCATCCAATCACATTCAAATAAGATATCATACAACAGTTGCTCAAAACTAAAGTATCTTGATCAAGAAATATATCAGGCCAACAGCATATGAACTCACTCAATCATTTACTCGATTACAGGAATCCCGAATCATGCTTGTTATCTATCTTTGATTGTATTGTAATAAAAGCTAGATGCAGAGGAAAGACTCCAGTCTTGACATTTAATCTCCCATCGCTAGAGAGAACTTGCTGGGTAGGCCTGAGCCCATGAACCATACAATGAGCGGTTAGACCCAAGCAATTCCCAAAAAATACGACAAGTTCAAAAGATTCAGAATCCCTCCCGATTTGTAGATGTGTCTCATCCACCAGCAAGCCACAGCCTTTGGAGTCGACAACGCTCACAGCCCCCAAGAGTGCCCCTGCTGCCACCAAAAGCTCAAGTCGCCCATGAAATACAAGGAAGCCAATGACAAAACAATTACGAGGGTGAACTAGCCCGTGGGCTTTTATTTCAGCTTTATCAAGCTGATGCTCTTCGGACTGCTCTTTGTGATTGTCTTCCCAGGCATATACACAATCGTCTAGATTTCCGATGGCTGCTCTCGAGGCTAAATACACTGTAATTATATCTACGGTGTTCCCTTCCCTGAGATCAGTGCTTTTTATACTTGGGTTTCTCTATCTCTCAACGCAGCCATTATTGTCGTTCTGTACGTACTAATAGGCTTTCTTTTTTACTGGAATGTTCTCACGCATTAGAAGCTGCTGTTCACGAACGCTAAATCTTCAGAGATCCACTCTTTTCTCACCGGAATCGACCATTCTAAGGTCACCAAAGAAGCACTTCTGCACTAGTTGAGGGATTTTGGAATTTAGTAGGTAATTTACACTTACAAGATAAAGGAGATCATGAGTTTGTTGGCAGAAAAGGGGAAAATAGAGGCTCTGAGGGCGAAGTACATGAGAGAGGGACGTGTGGATAAAGTCAACAAACTTAGGAACAAGCTAAAGGAGGTAGATGATAAGATAATCCCTATCAAGAATCGATTCTAAATTGGGCACGAGTGGTAGATGCGTACAGACAAAGTCTTCCTAAAGTTCAGAAGCAAAACAGAGAAGTACCGTTTTGAGTAGTAATACAAGAAAAGCATACTAGAGAACATCTGTAACATAATCTGCAAGAAGTCATCACTGACTGTCAATAACTGCCAAATCTATGTTGAGATGCTTGGAGATCCGCGATAGATTGTATGGGAAAACTTAGAAATTTCCTCAAAGAAGAGATATATCATGATTTTCATCAATAACCTTTCGATGCTGGTGCTCTTGGTCCTCAGCTTTTATTTTGTGGTAAAGCTGACCTTCACTGAAGAAGAGTACAAATCAACACAGGATGTCTTGCTTTCGGTCTCCTTTTCAATCATAATCGAAGTCATCAACTTCGCATTGAGTATGTACATCGATTTTACGACTCACCTGGAAGGAAGATACACATTGACGGGACAGACCTAAATCAAAATAATAAAGTAAACAATTGTCTATTTTCTGAATACCACACTAATCCCTTTCTCTCTCCTCATAATTGAAGCAAAAAGGATACCCTAGAATGATGACGTGATCAGAAACATTCTTACCTTGTTTTTGTTGTGTAATATAGTGTCACCCATCATTTCTTAGTACCTGCAGGTTGCCTACCTTATCAAGGTCTACAATAGGTACAAGATCAAAAAGACAGGTAGCTTTGAAATTATGCAGAAAATGACTGTCTTTAAACGCAAATCAAAGCCAATGACATCTTTTAAAGGATAGACTTCAATTTGCAGAATAGATATGGTTTCCTGTTCCAAAGACTGACAAACTGCTTTTTCTATGCTGGGATTTTCCCAGTTGGAGCACTCATTACGGCAGTTGGACTCATCATCACTTATTTCATCGCAAAGAAGCAACTGATCAGCCTTTGCTCAATCCCCAAACACTCTTTTAGACTGGGCATTCTTATTGTAAGTTGTTTGCTATTTAGACAAACATGACTGCGTTGTTGCCCTTCATTTATAGCCTAGGCACAGTTTTGAATCTCTTTACTTACAACGCAGACCACAAGTAGAACGCAATGTACTCTATTCTTTTGGCTGTAGTGTGTTGCCTAGTAAGTTTAGTGTTTTTGCTCAAGGGACACGACATTGCCAAGAAGTTCGTCAACCCTTCAGACATAGAGCAATCAAAGATCAACACTATAATCGAAGTCGAGTACAAGGACTTGAATCCTGCTACCTTTTTGCTGGGAACACAAAACTAGGCAGCAAGCAATCTTCCTGCTCGGCTAGTTATGTTCTCTGCAATGAGAGATGCTATCAATATGCAAAGGTATAGTGACCGAAACAGCCTCTGCTCCTAAATTCGCGAAATGGAAATATAATTCTAAGACTAATGTTGATTGATGTTGCTTTTTACTTATCTTAGCATTAACTCGAGACATTCAAAACTGAGATGAACGAATAACACCAGGATTGTAATAGTAAAAGTTTTAATCTAAATAAGTATGGAAATCAATTGTTCTTTTTATGTCCATTTTTCACTCTATTTTCCAAAAGATAGCTCAAGAATTGGTCGAAAATCGACTATTTTTTAGTTTTCTTAACCCCTGTGCCTACTTACTCTATCTACATCATGCTTCTCGTCTTTTTTATTGACTGAGATCTTTCTTCATCAAGCAAATTCAAATCTTGAAGAATCTCTTCATCTGACTACTATTATTTCAGTTGGCTCAATTTCAGTTTATTTCCTTTGCTGTATTTGTCTTTCTTGTAGGTTGACAAGGCTTGTTTCACATCATTTGCGTCTATCTTTTCTTTATTTGCGCTAATGGCACTCAAAACACTCTTTTTTATGAGGAAAAACAAGTCAGCTCCCGAAAAGTTATCAGTGTTTTTAGAGATTTCTTCCAAATGCAGATCTTCTTCGCTTTTGACTTTTCTTACAATTTTTTTCAAAATTTAGAGTCTTTATTGTTGGTTGGGCAAAGGGACGTACAAATGCTTCTAAATTCTACCTGAGCGTAGTACAGCTTCATCAATAATGTCAGGCCTGTTAGTTGCAGCAATCACAAAAACCATTCTCCTATCGTCCACTCCATTCAGCTAGTTCAGTAGAGTGTTAACAACTCTTTAAGTTACTTGGTTTCCTTGGTCTTGTCTCTTTGGGGCCAGTGCATCAAACTAATCAAAGAAGATTATGCAAGGGGCTGACATTCTTGCTCGTTCAAAAACCTTTCTTACTGCTTATTCGCTTTAACCCACATATTTGTTCAGTAGCTAAGGCCCTTTGACTGTGATAAAATTTGCATTTGCTTCATTAGCAATAGCTTTTGCTATCATCGTTTTTCCGCAGCCTGGAGGACCATAGAGCAAGATACCTCCGCCACTTATTTAAAAGTTCATTTGCTTGAACTTTTACTGCTATCTTAGAGGCATGATTATTTCCTGAGTTAGCTATTCTTTGATGTTTTCTAAAGCTCCCACATCTTCAAGCTTAACGTTGGGAATTTTAGCAAAACCATCTTTCTTCAAAATTGGTTGAACTTCTTTGACAGCTTATCTCAAATCCTCAATCGTAATAACTGTGTTTATCTCTTATGTTTTTCTGGCTATGCATTTTACGAGTGCCTCTTTGAACAAAGTCATTATGTCTATTGCCACATAACCTGCAGTCATGAGCACCAATTCTTTGATGTTTTCAGAAACTGAGTTTTGGTAAAAAGTTAGCACTTTTTCTATGATTTCCTTCCTTTGCTAGTCATCAGGGTTATTGACTTTAATTTGCTTGTAAAACATTCCAGGTTTACTAAGTTGGTCCATCTTTTCGGGTGCTGAAGTTGCGCCCAAGAAATAAATTTTTTTATCTCTCGCCTTATAAATGTAACTAGATAGTGTAAGTGCTGGAAGAGACTGCATTCTTTTATTGTTTTCTTTATTACAAAGCTCTTCAAGATTGTCCAGGAATACAATGGAAGGGGCATTTTCCTCTGCAGCTTCAAAAAGTCTTTTTATTTTGTCCTAAGCGTCTCCACCAAGCAGTTCATAAGAGCTAACTGAGTAAGCTGAAATGACTTTCTAATGATTTACTAAATACGATAAAATGCAGTTGGCTAAAGCTGTTTTTCCTGAGCCTGGCGACCCACTGAGCAAAAACCCTTTGTTTGGAGGCAGCTTACTAACTGCTTTTACCGTTTATTCCTTAACTATGATGTTAAAGATTTCCTCCCTAATCTTTTGGACTACTTAAGTGACTCCTCCCAAATTCTAAAATCTATAATCATTCCTATCTTAAAACTAAATGATAAACTAGTTCTTTTTCACTTTTTTCTTAGGCTTGTTTTCTGCCTACAGCTATACAACCTAGATTGGACCGTTAAGCTTGATAACTTTTTGTGACTATTGTTCTCGTGGACCAAATGCTGCGAAATAGGCCTAGACTCCCGATTTAATAGAACCTTCAGGCAATCTTATCTTCTTGGAATCTACAATCAGTTAAACTGTTTTCTCTTGAGTTAGTTTAGGATCTTTCTCAAGTGATTCTTTTATCAACTTCCTCAACTCAGGGTTTATCTTCAGATCTTTCTGATTAGCGCTAGTTTTGGACATTCTATTTTGCTATGTTGAAGGTTAATAATAAACTAGGTTTATAGTTTTATAACTCAGCAAAGCACAAAAAAAAATTATGAAAGAAATCTCTTTTATGATGAATCTTTGATCAATCTAGACAGATTTTAGGTTTTAACTATCATTGAGTTTATATTCCAGTCCCATTTTTGTAGGTCACCGCCCAATATCCTCTTATTTTTCCAGGTCCAGTTACTTCGCAATGAGCTGAAAAGACTCTAAGCCCAACAGATTATTGCCCGTTGCTACAATTCTGGTTATTTTAAGCTTAAGGGTCAGCAGGTATAACATCAACAGTCAATATTTGCCCGAACAAGGCCAATCCTACTTCAAACTTTCCCCCAACGAACTTGGGAGTTTCCCCAGCACAAACTTTGATTCCTAAAACTCCAGGAGAAACTTCGATAGGGTTAGTAGTGTCACAAATTGGGCTGCTACCTGAGGATTCGATGGGGCATGTTTTGTAGCCTCTCCAAGCACATTGTTCGTTAGGCTCAGGTTGAAAATTGGAAACGACTGATTAAACGAAAAAGGCGCACAGTATGAGTACTAAAAAGTATTTCTGCATATCTGCTAGCTATTTATCGAAATATCTTAACACTTATATAATTCTAAAGGCAATCGATACAATCAAAGAGTATAAATTTGCAGATTACTTCAATCATCACCTTCACTCTTATTGCTTATCTAGGCTGCGTGGTTCTTTAGCTGATTAGCGGCTTTTTAGCTAAGTTTTTTCTCAGTATAAATAAGCCTCATTTGTCCTTTGGGTTTGTCTTCATAAAGTAAGTATTCCGATAAATCATCTAATGGATTTTACTCTATATAGACTCACTCTTACCCAAATTCAGCCGCCTGAGCGTCTAAATGAAGCCTTTCACTCCTTCAACCACAGTGATCTTGTTTTGTTCTAAGTGAGTTCATAGATACTGAGCTTAATCTACTCTATGGAAATAAGGCCATTTAAGTTTTCCATCTTTTGGATCTGGTTTTCATTCAAATCAAGCAAAGTTAGCTTTTCTAGGGTATCAATGTTCTCTATCTTTTTAATTTAGTTTTTGTCTGTTTTAGAAGATTTTTACTCAGCTTTAATTAAATCAAGTTCGTCATCTTGTCAAAAATCTTGGGAATATGGCTTAGTTTGTTCCCTTTTAGTGAAATCTGGGCTAATCTTTACAAATGAGTATATTTCAAGATTTGGTGAGCATCAACCAAAGTTTCGCCTAAAAAAAGATGCTTTAATGAAAGCTAGCTCAAAGACGAACAATCTTTGATGGGATTTTCCCCTAAGTTAAATAAAAGAAGTACTTAAATAGACTCTCTCAAGCTTTTTCAAATAATTGAGCTCTTAAATGCTTTATAACTTATTCGAACCTTGATAACAAATTCTTTACATAAAGAAATACTTCCTAACTGCTGTAGCTTTTCAACGCCTTTCAAACTTCTTATTTTGTTGAAATTTCCAGAAATGTAGGCCAATTGGGCTAAATCAGAAAGCTCTTGCAGTGATTAAACCTCATTTTAGTCTAAGTCAGACAAAAGCTACCAAACTTTATGTATTGAAGGTTGAGCAATTTGGTAATGCCTTTGAATGAGGTTAGTCTATTTTTTGCTTAGTAATCACATCTTTACATATGGACAGATACTCCAAATTAGTAATATTTTCCATAAAAATTATGCTCGATATTTCATTATCTGCAAGAAACAGCTTTTGGACTTTTTCGAGGTAAGACATAAATTATGCGCTTTTTTATGAAACCACTAAATCAAATTAATTGCTTATGTCTTTCTGTTAAAGGTTGATAATGCTGGCTTTGCTAGAAATGAACTTTTTTATTAAAGCCTTGTTGATCTTCGTTACTAAAATATCTTTTAATTATTGAGGCTTTATGTCAAATTTAGACAGAATGTTGAAGTTATTGAAACGGTAAACACCAATAAAGTACTTTTTTACGTCTTAGGCCTCTTTTAAACTGTTTAAAAGTCTAGCTTTTTCAAAGGATTTTTTTATTGTATTCAATTCATTCATATAGTTGGGTTCAGATAAAACATTAAGGTACTTGTTTCCAAAGTTCTTTGCTTCTTTTAACTCTGCCTCAAGCTGTTAGAGAGTTATAAACTCAAGCTTTTTGTTCGGAAAATGAAAGATCCAAAAATCATTGAGCTATTTGAAGTGGCTTTGCAAATAATATTAGCCATTGATTTCCTTAACACTGATTTAGCTTTTGTGAATAGCCCTGCAATCGAGCACTTTGTTTCTCAAGACAGTTTGAGAAAGGTTAATGATGATTTAGTCTTTGACAAGTTTGTTTTTCTAAAGGGCTACAACAGTAAAGAAGGAAAGTTATCTATTCAAAAACTTCTTTTTTATGAAAAAGCCTTCTTTTGGGAACGGTTTTTTGAAATCTGTGTATTCCTAAAGCTGATCATAAGCTCCTTTGGTTAATAGTTTCTTTTGCTGATAATTCTGAAACATGAATCTCTTTTTATCGTGGGAAGGCAAGGCATAGTAAAAGCAAGGTCCACAATAAGTTATTCTGCATTCTTAGCATCTAATGTTCAAAAGAGAGGTGGTGGGAATCGAAAAGTATTGCTTGCACGAAAAGCAAATTATAGGCCTTTTGAATTCAGTGAAATCTACTATGCTGTTCTGCTTGCATTCTTTACCTTTATGGAGTATTGGGCGTGGCTACATCTTTTACTTTTTTTTGCTTTGTAGCTGCTAGAAGTAGAGAGACTTTTGCTCTAAGGACGTCCAAATAGTGACACACTAAGAAAGTGGACCCAGTTTTGCCCTTTTCAGCTCATAGAGAAAATGATTGTATTTGTCAAGCAATCCTTGCTTTTTTTAAACGTTTGAGGTCACAGCTAATTGAATTTACCAAACAAGTCCTCCATCATATTGAGCATTGATTAGGACATCTCTTGTACCTAAGTTTAACCTATCCTTGACCCTAATGATTTGAAACTTGGGATCTTCTTTTTAAAGCTGCTTAAGTGCCTATACAACCCAAACGATTTATTCTTAATTGGAGTGGCACTTACACCTCAGCAAATCAAATATTTTCAAAGAAACTAAGTTTACTGAAGTGAGATGTCTTTTGGCCTGTTCTTAAAAGTCCTAATCCGCAATCTAGAGGACAGAAGAGTCAGTTTCCTTAGGAATCAGCTGAAGATAATAAATGATTTTGCTGAGTTGAGAACAGACATAAGAAGAGTTAGCATTTTTCAAATGACTGCAAAATTTGCCTACACAGAGCTGATCATCACTCAGATGGACTTGCCTTTAGTCTAGAATGTAGTTTTCTCCTGTAAGCACATACTACATCCAATAGCATTATTGCTTTATTTTATCGGTTTTTTGCTTTATCTTTGGCAAACGATCAGAAATCGACTGGAAGAGCAGGTTTCTTACTCTTTTTGACATAGTTACGACTTTCCCTGAGTGGTCTTTTAGTTAAAGAGTTGTATTCTTAAGATTTTACTCACTATTAGAGACAAAATCAAACAACTCTTAAAGCCATTTAGTGATGATTCTAAGAATGCTTGGAGCTTTGACAAAAAAAACTCCATATTGAATCTCAAGGTCAGAGTACTTCGGCGTGTTTTTTGGTACTTTTCTGCCAATGGCATAATAGGAGTAGGATTTGACTTTTTCTCGATATTGGTTCTAAATATTGTCGAGTTTTGAGGTATACTTTTCATCTATTTTGAGCTAGTTTCGCTTTTATTTGGGAAGATAGATCTTTTCAAAAATAGTGCTCATGATCTTTTAGAAATTGCTATACTGCTATTACGTTTTGTCTATGATATAATTGATGGTTTTCATAATAGCAGAGGAGTAATCTTTGTCTTCTCTTAGTTAGAAGCTTATTTCCTCCATTGGGTTAGTTTTCTTTTTGTTTGCCTTGCAAACCATACTTATTAGGTCACATTTCGCTAAACCTTGGTTTTCGACAGTGGGTATAGCGTTTTTGAGTGAGATATTAGGGGCTTAAATCTTTGTTTGAGGGTACTGCTTGCAAAGATATTCCAAAACTTCGCAAGAGATCGAATTTATGTGCTAAAGAATCGGTAATGAAGTCTCTTCATTGAAAAATTTTGAAAGATCTCTCATAAGTTCAATATAATTGAAGATGATGTTCTAAGTGAAGAGGATCTTAACTTCTTAAAAGCTCAAAGATTAGTTGAGAAGCATATTCCAGCAAATAGAGGCAGTGGCTCGAAAAACCATGCCTATCCATTACGTGAGTTTAACTTTCCATTGCTTTATATCTAAGTTTTTATCTACATCTTGACTATCCAATAACTGGGTTATCTTATACTTTATCTTTATTTATCTTTTATCACTAAAAGGCATGATCTCTGAGATAATTCCATAGCTTTAATAACCTTTTTTACTATCTTTTTTGTTGATTGTATTCATCAATATTTACTGAAGGTCTTGAATGTCATTGGCCTGATTGATGCTATTCTTTTCAGAGTTGGCCTGTCCTTTAGTTAAAATCTAATTGAGCTCATTTGCAAGCTTTTTGTTGGTTTATGAAACCTATTGAATACTAGTATGAAAGAGCTGAAATAAGCTACCAATGTGAGGAGATGACTATTTCTCATCCATTTTATTATTACTCTCTAGCCTTTTTTGGCCTTGGCTTTCTTTCAGAGGTGAGCCTGCATTGATTATATTTTAAAGGTAATTGCCTGGAATGGACTTCATTGTCCCAGTTTCCTCATTTTCTTCATTAGACCTTGTGTGCTAGATGCTGTGAGGTTCATTAGGTAAAGAAGGAATACTATCACTGTTCCGACTTTGTTTTTGTACATTTTGATGATCATTTTTCAATAGCTCTTTCAAGAGCAAATTGTTCTCCCTTATTCCTTAGACCAACTTTACCATGTATTCAGTGACAAAAATCTGGAAACTAGCCTCAGTTTTGGTAACTCCATAGTTGATCGGTTATAATTTTCGCTTATTCATCTTTTTATGAAACTTTTGATATTTATTCAGTTACAAGAAGATTGAAAGATACAAAGTTTTGAAACAAATCAATCAAGTAGTATTTCTACTGAGTCATTTTAATGGACGAGTAGGACCAACCAAAAGAGTTGCTGGTTGGAGAAGGTTGGAGGAAGCTAGGCTGTTGCAAGAATTTTATTGTTTGATGACCAACTTATGCTTCCTCTATTCCGATCAGCAGTTACTGTGATATTTTCGCCATCGTTTATAGCTCGACCTCCTACACTGCAACTCCCCATACTCCAAATATAGCCATTAGCAGAAAAATAAGCGACGCAATCCTTCGATTTATGCGCGTCTTTCATTCCAAACACTTTTTCAGTGCCAACTCCACACATAACGTATCTACTAACCGTTTTGGCTTGCCTAAGGTTGAACTTAGCAACCTGATTGAAGGCTATTTCTCCATTCTTTATGAAATTGTAGCAATGGCCATCCCATTCCTTTGCATAGGTCACTTTTATCTTGTTAAGCTGGCTGTCTATCTGAAATCGTTAGTTATGAGGGTTGCCCAAGTGATAGCGAAAGATCTTTTCACTTTTTCTGAAGCCACTTACTGGCTTTTGCCTTGGCAACAGCTACTCATACTGATTGAAGTACTCTTGGTTATTGCTCTGGTTTTGGCCAACGCGTGTCATCTACTGATTCATATGGGGCACTTACTGATGTTTAAAGGTTTGGATCTAATGGTGAAACTGATCGTTTTGCGATTAATGTTTGCTGGGTACGTGGTAATTTGCCATTTTGATTTGTATGTTTTTGATATCATCACTGAGATGCTCGATCTTTCTCTGGCACTTCATTAGTGTATAATTCAAATTTTGGCTGTACTTCTCCTCTAAAGCAGTCATGTTTAGTTTCAAATCAGCGTTTTACTTCTTGATTTGTTAGATTTCGGTTTTAAGAGAGAGGAATTCAGTAGGTCTGTAAAGATTTGACTGCTGTTGAGAATCAACTTGGTTTTTTAGCAATCTAAACTGCTAAACAAATGGGCCAAGTTGAGTCAGTACACAGTTTCTGACCATAACCTCCAAAGAGTTTATAGACATGGGTCGATTACGATTACTAACTTTATATTATAGTCCATTACGTTAGATTAAAACTTCAAAAGGCTCTAGTAATTTTTAATTACGGAACCAGCAATAGTTAGATTGTTGTTGAATTCCTATATTCTGTCATTGAGTTCAATATGAATGAATGTCAAAAGAAAGAAGCTTCTAGATATTGTTGAGCTGAAGGGAGAATAGGGTTGGTAATTGATTAGGAAGATAAGTTTATAAATAACATTAAGAAATAGATAATAGACTAAAGTAAATGGTCATTTTTGACCATTTCATGGACTATAATAATATTCAAATCTGCCAAATTTAAGCCCTTTTGTTTAACAGGATTTATATTCTCATTTATAAAATGAAACATTTAGTGCTAGCCCTTTTTTTGATTTGTCACCACGTCATTTCTTTTCAAGAAATCATTAAATTTGGAGCAGTACCCAATGAAGATACTTTGATTGCCCAACAAAAGAACCAAGCGGCCATCAATCAAGCCATTGCTAAAGCTAACTCTCCTGAATCATTCGGAGACAATCGGACTGTGCTCATTGAGAAAAAGTTCTATACACTTCCGATCACTATAGCAAACGCCCACGATTTAGTCATTTAGGTTAGAGGCAAGTTGATTGCTTGTAATCGGATTAAGCATTGGCCCATGAAAAAGGAAAAATACAATTACTGTGACTTTATTTCTATCAATCACTGCAACAATATCACCATCCGAGGGGGAGGAAAGATAGACGGAAGAGGTTACATTTGGTGGCTGAATTCTTGGTTGGTAACAAAAAAGTATCTCCCGGCAAACTCCCATAGGCCTCATATGATTGCAGTGGACTTCGTGACTAATTTGACAATCCACGATTTGACACTCAAAAACTCACCTTGCTATCACATCAGTGCAGATCAGATAGTAGATGCCCGATTCTACAACTTGGACATCAAGGTTAATACTACAGCCCAACTGGACATCATCAAGCGGAACTATCTGAATGGCATCATACCTATGTTTCCCCTCAATACCGATGGAATTGACCCACAAGGAAGAAACGTGCACATCTTCAATATCACCTGCCAGAACTATGATGATGTAGTTGTGCCCAAACCTGCGCACCAATCGCCAAACAATTTGGCCAACTGCACAGAAAACATGCTTATTGAGAACATCACTGTCAGACTAGGAGTGGGCCTTTCTATTGGAAGTGTGCCTCCAAGATCTGAGGTAAACTGTGTCAGAAATATCACCTTCAGAAACGCGTTTCTTTAGAAACCATTCAAAGGTATATACGTTAAGACAAATCCTGGCGATGATGGTTCCGGAATCATTGAGGATATCCTTTACGAAAACATAACGATGCATTAGCCGATTTGGTGGGCAATCTACCTTGGTCCTCAGCAACAAAAGCAACCCGACCGAGGAGGCCCTGGTTGTATGCTCTATCCTTTTGATCCTCGGGGAACTTGCTAAACCCAGCCCAGAATCAACGTTAGCAACATAAAGCTCAAAAACATTCAAATCACTAATAGTCTCCTTTTCCCCATCGTCATGAGATGTAATGAAACCAACCCCTGCAAAAACATTACCTTCGAAAATGTTCAAGCAAGAGGCTGGCTGATTGGCAAGAGAAAAAAAGGATATGTATGTTAGCATCTTTCTGGAACTCAACAAAACTCACATCCCAAGTTAGATTGCCTGAAAGTGCTTGGTGGTGATACTAAGAATTTAGTCTCAGAGATTTAGTAATAGTCGCAGTCTTAGGAGTTATTTGGAACATACTAGAAACTTCTTTAAAGAATGGAGGTAGCGGCCCGGGAAATTGGCTATAAAGAGGAAGACGACGAAATGGTGCTGACTGCAGAAGAAATAGAGGAAGACCGAAGGATCTTCGCAAGGGAATAATGATCAATGTGAATGCATTATTATTATCTTAGCCATGAAATAAAACGGCCGTAGCGACAAGCTAGATGACAGAAATGATGATCTTCATTTCTTGAGTTTTCTCGAGACTGAAAACACCTATCTCCATTTTAACAGATTTAAGCTTTAAGCCTGCAAATAGGTGAAAGGTCCTTCGCCTTGGATGGATACCTCAAGACAGCAATCCCTCAAACGAGAAGTGGGCAACTAACGATCGCCTCTTTTCAAAATGCCAGCCTAAAAGGTTAGCATGGAAAGCAATAAGACGCAAATAGAGATAAAGAGAAAGAAAAGATTTTAAGAGACACTTACTAACTTTAAACTCAATAATACTTTTGTATAATTCACCAATAAATTCAAATCAAAAGGCAAAGAACTTCCTTCAAGAGCTAGCAAATCCAGAAGAAGCTAAATGAGAAGTGCTTTGGTTAAAAATAGGTCAGAGATGGCCAGAAAAGAAAATGAAGAGTAAAGCGCTTCTAAAACTCCAAAAATGATATTCTTGTAACGCAAATTTCGCATCAAAGAAGGAACTAGTTGCGGAATTAGGACTAAAGTTCTCTAAAAACACAGAAATCTTGGGAAAAAGGACGGTCTATTCACATTAGAGGTAGAAGAAACAATCAATAGCTTTTTGTAGAATTAAAACGCGATAGATGATAAAAATTTAAGAATTAAGAGGTTTAATTACAGCAAAGAGTTACGTTCTAAATGATTCCAATGACGTTTTTTAATAAGAAACTTATTAGATAGAATTACAATTTATGAATAAAGCCTTTTACCCCTCTTGGGGACACCCTAAGATCATGAACAATCATCTACGCAAATACGTCAAATAAGTCCAATCAGTCAGTATTCTTGAAAAGGTTTCTTTGAGTTCTTACAAATTAACACTGACTAAGGCTTAATAAAGCAAGGAAAAAGCCAATTTTGGGAA
>Ga0316217_10005026_pt1 | contig 13918 bp, 7 predicted proteins | sample 1anoAmetaG_FD_203633 | JGI IMG/M metagenome (GOLD analysis project Ga0316217, IMG submission 203633) | Freshwater microbial communities from Trout Bog Lake, Wisconsin, USA - 1anoA | ecosystem: Environmental > Aquatic > Freshwater > Lake > Hypolimnion/Profundal zone | place: USA: Wisconsin...
CTGGTCGCGAGCGGTCACGCCTCACAAATCATCCCGGCAGAACGCACGTTCACCGCCGCCTGGCAAAATGCCGGTTACCCCGGTAAAATTCCGGCGCCGGCCCGAATCGTCAACGTCCGCGACTTCCACACAACCAACGACTTGGCCGCCGTCGTTGCCGCCATTCATTCGCTGAGCAATGCGCCCGGCGTCGTCTATTTGCCGGCCGGCACGTATCACTTCCACACCGCCATCAACTTGCCGGCGGGTGTTGTGTTGCGCGGTGAAAGCCCGGCTGCGACGACGTTGCGGTGGGATCAGCTCGGCTACTGCATCAACGTTGCGGCGCCGCAAACCGAAAAATACCAACCGGTCACCGCCGGCTCCACGATTCACTCCCAGGTGCTTGCCGTGACCGCCGGCTCCGCCTTTGCCCCCGGCGATTATGCCGAAATCCGGGAAGACAACGACCCGGCTTGGGGCGCGAGCAAATGGGCGGCACAAACCGTCGGCCAGATTGTGCGCATCACCGCTGTTGCCGGGAACACGCTGACGCTGGAGCGCCCGTTGCGGATTACGTACCAGGCCGGTCAGAACCCGGTCATTCGCAAGCTTAATCCGGTCACCGAGGTTGGCATTGAAAATCTCAAGATCGACCGGGCCGTGGCCGGCACCGACACCGCCCGCTGCAACATCTACACGATCTTTTTCAATTACGCCGCCCGGTGCTGGGTGCGCGGAATCGAGAGCTGCAACACGTTTGGTGGCCACGTCGCGGTCGATCACAGCACCCAAGTCAGCGTGACCGGCTGTTACTTCCACCACGCGTGGTACTACGGCGGCGGCGGGTCCGGCTACGGTGTCCGGCTGCAATACCAAACCGGCGAATGCCGAATCGCGGACAACATTTTCCAGCACCTGCGCCACTCAATGCTCGTGCATCTGGGCGCCAACGGCAATGTGTTTGGCTACAACTATTCGCGCGAGCCGGTGCGCACCGAGTTCCCCGCCGCGGTTTCCAGCGACATCACCATTCACGGCAATTACCCGTACGCCAATCTCTTCGAGGGGAACCTCTGCCAGCATATCTGGATTGACGATTCGCACAATGCCAACGGCCCGCTAAACACCTTCTTCCGCAACCGCGCTGAAGCCTACGGCATCTACATGACCGACCGGGCCGCGAGCAATCAGAACTTTGTCGGCAACGAAACATTTACCGGCAAGTTATCGTTGCTCTTCAATCCAACCGGGTACCGGCTAATTGGCGGTGGACATTTCGAGTACGGCAATCGGATTGGTGGCAACGGCGTCCAACCGCCTGGCACAACGAACCTGACCGACTGCTCGTATTATTTGACCAACGCGACCAGCGTCCTGCCGCCTGCTGAAATCCCGGCCCGCGCCCGGTACGTTGCCGGCCAGAACCTGACCGTCAGCCAGTGAGGCCGCCGGCGTTACTGCAACTGGTTGGCCAATTCGATCCACTGTTCGAGGCTCAGTTCCTCGGCGCGCGCCGTGACAGTCGCCCCGACGGCTAGCAGCGCGGCATCCACGCGCGCGCGGTCCCCGAGCAGCTTCCGCAACATCTTGCGCCGTTGCTGAAACCCGTGCCGGACCAACTCATGAAACGGCGCGCCGGCGGCCAGCGGCACCCGCGGTTCGCGGCGGTCGAGCGCGACGATCGCGCTGTCCACGTGCGGGGCCGGGTAGAAACAACTGCGGGACACCACATGCACAATCGTCACGTGATACCGGAGCTGCGTGAACAAGGTCAGCGCGCTGTAATCCTTGTGCCGCGGCGTCGCCGCCAACCGCTGCGCCACCTCGCGTTGCACCGTCAACACCAACCGGCGCGGCGGGTTCGCGCCCTCCACAAAGCGCTGTAAAATTGCCGTGGAAATGCTGTACGGCAAATTCGCCACCACGGTATCACAGGCCGGCAAATCCACTTTGCAGGCGTCACCATGAATCAACTCCACCTCGGGATAGTGTTGGCGCATGTACGCGGCCAGTCGCCCGTCCTTTTCGATGGCAATCACCTTGGCGGCCCGGTCCGTCAATTTGAATGTCAGCGCGCCGAGCCCCGGGCCAATTTCCAGCACGGTTTCCCGCGAACGGATATCAGCTTCCCGGGCAATGATCTCCAGAATATTTCCATCAATCAGAAAATTCTGGCCCAGCGCCTTGCTCGGGCAGATTTCCAATTCGGTCAGGGCTTGCCGGACTTCCGTGAGCGTCATGGGCTGATTATCGCATGCCAACCCACTCCAACGCAAAGCGGTTTTGGGAACGCGCGCCGGGCGTATCTGCGCACTGCCACCAGTGTTGTTATCGGCGGTGCTGCACGAAAGATCGGAATTGTAGCCGCGAGCCTGCTCGCGGCCCTTCGACAGGTACCATCAACGACAAACCGCGAGCAGGCTCGCGGCTACAAGGCGGGCCGGCTTGGTGGCAGTGCCCGAATGCGCCCCGACCAAACCGCCGGCCAGGAATGTGTAGTTATTATTGATCAGACCCGGTCGGAGTGGCTTGATTTGGAGTTGCGCCGGTGCTCCGCCGCATGGCCGTGAGCGTGGGCTCCAGCAAGAGGTGGTCCATCCGTTGCTGGCTGGGTTGCTCATAAAACGGCGCCAGCGCCTGTTGGGTGCGGGTCCGCACCGATTCGATGGCGTTCAAGATCGCCCCGGGATCGCCGCCGCCAAAGACCAAGTGGCGCACCGCGCGGGTGGACCACAGTTTCAGGTCGGCAAAACAGGCCAGCAATGCCGCGGCCTGTTGATTCTGTTTGGCGCGGTTCGCCAGGCTGGCAAGGACCGGCTGCGCGGCCGCATAGGCGGATTCTAGTTCGTCCAGTTTGGTCCGGATTCCCGGCTGATCCGGATGCGTGCGGAGGATGTGGATTTTTTTGTCAAAGAGCGCGTTGAAATCCACCTCGGCGAAGTCGAGGGGATACTGGCCACGGCGGCGGCGTTCCTCCTGCCCGCCGGGGTAGTGGAGCACCATGTCCATGCAGCCATAGACGATGGGCGCAATTGGCCGGCCGAGTCCCGCGACGGATTGTTCCCAGGTGGTTCCCAGTTGGCGCAAGGCGTGCGGAACGCCTTGAACGTCACAGCCATACTCGGCGGCCAGAAACGGCAGCTGCCAGGAATCACTCAACGGATCCGTTTGGCCAGCGTAAGCCGCGACGGCGCCGGCGACCTGGGTCATCATCATGGGCAACGGCACATGGAAGCATTGCCACGCCGTGTTGAACACGCCGACCATCTGCCGCCGCCGGGCTTGCTGCGCCCAACCGCTGACGTTGCCCAGGCAATGATCGTGCATCGGCGTCAACACGCCCCAGTTCAGACACGAGGTCCCTGCGGTTGCGACACCCGCGGATTGGTAGGTCTCGATCAACTTGTCCATTTTCCCGCCCGGCGCGAACTTGCGTTCGCTATAGTTCCACACGCCCAGAACCACACCGGCCGGGAAGTTAGCGGTCTGAATTGCGGCCGGGTTGGGCCAGAACACATCATCCCAGACGAAGACCCGTTTGCCGGCTGCTTGGACTTTTTTGATCAACGGTCGCATGTGATCGACCCAAAAAGTCGTCTTGTCACTCGTTGCCAACCGGGCCTGGCAGGTCGGGCAGACACCCATGAACCAAACCTCGTCGCCGCCAAGGTGAAACCATTCGTCCGGCTCGTGATAAGCCAGGACTTCGTCAATCAGGTCGTTGACAAACGCCACCGCGGCGGGGTTGGACGGACAGATTTGGGTGGGAATGTCCGGGGCTTCGCGCAAGCCGGCCAATTCCTGGTGGGCCAGGGCAAATTCAAGGTGCGAGAACACCTGGATCAACGGAACGATCCGCAGGCCGGCTTGGCGGGCGGTTTTGAGAAACTCCCGCAGCTCGGCCGGCGTGAACGCTTGCGGGTCGCGGACGTAGGGCCACTTCTGGAATGGGAACTTGTCCTCGTATTCCAGCAGCAACGTATTTACCCCCAACTCGCCCAACCGCCGGACCCACTCCAGCAAATAGCGTTTGGCCGGCATTGTGTATTTCAGGTCCAGATGCACGGCGATCATTGGTTTGTTCAAAGGATTCATGTCAAAGCTCCAGTCTCAGTCGATTATTGCAGTTAAATCGGGGCCGTGGCCATTCAAATGATCGGCTTGGACCGCACCTGCGCCAGCAGGCGCACGATATTGCGATGGTAGATCTTTTCCTGATCGGCCGGTGCCGGGAATGCCATTGTCAGCCGGGCCATGAAAGCGCGGGGCTCATAGCCCGTGAAATCCGTGCCATACAAGAGCCGGTCCGGTCCGAGCGTGTCGCGCGCGGATTCCATTCCGCCCAGCTTCAGGCCGCCGTTGTTGCCGCTGACGTCCATCCAGACATTCGGCAGCGCGGCCAGCTGTCGACATTCGGCTTCTTCCGGGATATGTGCGCAGACGACCGGCATTTCCGGGAACTGCGCGGCCACCACCTTCACATCCGCCGTGTTATGGAGTTGCACAACCTGCCCGTGCTTGGCGCAACTCTCGAACAGCCGCATGAACCGCGCATCCGCGAACGGACAAGCCGGTAACAATTCGCCGACCCATTGCCAGCCGAGGTCGCGGAACCGCGCCAACCATTTCAAGGAAGTCTCAGGAAAAAACGGATGGATAACGCACCCCGGATAAAGGAATCCCGCGGATTCGCGCGCCAACGCCAAGGCCGCTTCATTACCGGTATTCAGGTCGTCCTCCGTCGTGCCCAGGACGCCGCGCCAGGTTGTGAACAGCGCTGCCTGCGTCCCGGTCGCGCGCAGATACGCAACGGCCGGTGCCGCGTCCTGAAAGAACTGGTTGCCTCCGGTATAGTCCGCTGTGGGAATGTGGGTGTGGCTGTCGATGATCATTTTGGTTTGCATTTTCTGGTTCGAACCTCGACCGGCGTGGGGCTGGTCCGGATTGATGGTGCATTTGCCGTGCGGCCTTGAACGTTGGCGCTGTTGCGAGCGACGCTTGGCTGATTACAGTAGAGTTCGGGGCGCAGCCCCACGTACCAAGGGTTATCTTGGCGCAACTTGAGGGCTTGGGACGGATTGACCGTGGCCATGATAATCCCTTCGCGGTCCCAGATTTCAGCCAGCGGTGCGCCGGTGGCGTCGGTGACATTACTCCCGCCCGGACACATTCGGCCGGTCTCATTGGGTCCGCAGCAACAGGATGTGGCAATGATCATCGAATTGCGATACGCCAGATCCTTCACTTCCGCCGGCCCGCGACTGTCCCGATTATTCAGCCAGAACACAACGGAACACCCCAAGTTCGCATAGGAACGGGTCATTTCCGGGAAATCGCCATCGTAACAGATCATCAGGCCGCATCGCTGGCCTTTGGCATTGAATGTGACCAATTGGTGGCCCGGTTGGTAGTATGTCGGTTCGTGGCGCAGTCCGTCCGAATGCCACCACAAATGGGTTTTGCGGTAATTGGCAATCACGCCGGCGGCGGAGACCACGGGCGCGGAAATGAAATAGTTGTCCCCAGCGCGTTCGGTTAAGCCATAAATAATGAGCGCGTCTGTGCCGTGCAGGAGCTTTTGAAAAGCCTGTGTGGCTGGACCGTCGACGGGTTCAGTAAATTGCTGCAGATTGTCAACGTACCCAACCAGCAGTTCTTCATGAAACAGAATCACGTCGGCGTGATCGGCCACCGCTTGCGCGGCAAAATGCAGCGCCTTGCTCAGGTTCGCCGCGCGTTTCCCAGGGTTGCCGTTCTGTTGGACGATGGCGATCTTAAGCAAGCTCGCGGCTGAACTCTGGATCGGCTGCGACTTAGTTATTGGCAATACTTTTGTTCTCATGGAGTTCCAATTTGAACTTTGACCGGCGCGTTGGCGGTGGTTTTGAATTGGCCATTTTCCTGCCGGACCACATTGATCTGCACCGGTAACCGGTACGGATCGCCCGGGCCGATCTCCCAGACCCACACGGCATCGCCGGCCTTGAGGACGGACTGCGGGGCCGCTGCGCCGTCCAGAACCAGATTGGTCTTGGTAGCCTCCGGCGCGAATTTCCAAAACGTTTCACACCGGTCGTCGGTTACCGTCATCCCGGGAATGACCGTGACCGGACTTCGCAGCACGGGCCGGCCAGCGGGTGTGATTTGATCCACGTGCGACATGGCGAAGTCCATGCCGTGGAGAAACTTTACTTTCGTTCCGTCCGCCTGCGTCAACACATAGCTTGTCGGTCGTCCGGCGGTGCCGGTCTCGATGATGGCATTGGCCGCTTCCGACGGTAACGGATTACTGAATTCCGCGGTGCGCTTCCGGTAATCAATGGATTTGATTGTGCCGGTATAGGCCGGGGTTTCCGTGGTCACACTGATTCCTTTGACCTCAAGCTTGGTGCCGCCAGCCAGAACCGCCTGCCGGACACCTTTGGCATCATAGGAAACCAACGCGTACTCGCCCTGGAATGTGCCCGCCCCGGAAACCACGGTCGCACCGGCCTCGCGCGGTGCCAGGTAAACAATGTCCCGCCGCCCGTTGACCAGCGTCACCTCAATGGCCACCGGTGCCAGCGAATCACCGGGCGATGTTTCCGGCGTGAGCAGGCGCACCGACTGGATGAACGGCGCACCGGCATACGGCTCGAACACCACGGGGAAGATGGTCTTTCCGGTTGGATGCTTGGGTTTGAGGTAAAAATTCTCGTTGCTATACGGCGAGCCGTTCAGGCACACGGCGCGGGCGCCATAGGCTTCGTCGCCACCATGTCCGAGCAAATGTAGGCGAATGAACTTGCGTGGGGATTTTTCGTCAAAGTCCGGTCCCATGGCTGCCCGTTCCGCGCCATGAAACGTATAGTTGCCGCGCTGGCCGGTGGGCAGCAGCATCTCGAACGTCTCGGGATCCCGTCGCATCCGCCAGGTCGCCACCAAGGGCGACGGCGCCGTGCCGCTCCACTTCGTCTCCTCCGTTAACTCGAACTTGTCGGCAAATATGCCTTTCTGTTTGTCTGCGACATTTACTGTAAACTGATCAGCCGGCATGCCGTGAAACGCGTAGGCCGGCGGGTCATCGCCGTTGACGCGGAAGACGTCCACCACGTAGCTATTGGTGGCGTCCACGTCCACGAGCACCACTTGGCGCGCATAGAGGTTCGTGTTGAGCACGCGGCCCATTAGGTACTGCGCACCATCCAGCGGCGCAAAGCTGCTGATCCAACGGTGACCGTAGGCGGCCTTGGCCACGACGGTGTTGTGATTGCGCAGAGCCACGGTCGCGGGATAGCCATACCCCGCATCCGGACGCCCGCCGCCGTCGCCGCACATCGGCACCCCTTGCGCCCAAATTTGCAGGTCGAGCGGATCATCGTGGGCGTGTCCGTAACCATCGCCCACGCGCACCCCGATCGCGCGCCGCTGGCGGAAATCAGGGAACTCCCGGCCGGTTTCCAAAATCCCGCCCCACTCGCTCAGGACCCGGGAGGGATTGTTGGGGATCGTTTCCGGTTTTTTCCGCATGGCCAGCCCCGTCCGTCCCGCCAACCGCGGACTGTCGGGGCCGCTCACATCGCCGATCCAGAACGTGTAACCGCCCGCCACCATCATATCCTGCTGGAACCGTTTGCCAAAGGTCGCTTTGGGGAAACTCTCCGGATCGGTCATGTCCACCGGCAGGACGCCGCCGGCCTGTTTGTAGGCGCCCAGCGTTTTCATCATCGAACTCAAAAAACTTCCGCCGCCGGCATACGAAGTCGAGCCGATATAGGTGGTGCCATCACGGCTGGTGTCGTTGACGGCGACTTCATCCACGCCCATCGGCCGCAACGGATAGAACCAGACATAATGGAAATACCAATCGATCCACGGCTTGCAGATGGTCGGGTCTTGCTGGACGGCGATCGCAGTGGCCATCATGTCGGGCGTCCGCCAAACATTGTAGGTCATCAATTGCTGCGCATAGTATTGCACCACATACGTGTCATAAAATCGCACGACATCGGCCGGGGTTTTGATCCACGGAATGAACCGCCCCAGGGAATCCGCCAGTTCCTGGTTGTGTTGAATGTACGGGAACAGATAATCATAACTGGTGATAAAACTGCCAGTAAAATTGCCATTGGTGTCCGCGATCCCGCAGTCGTATTGCCCCCGCATCTCGTAATCCATTTCCCGCATGCGATGGCGAAAGGCCTGGTCGTTATTGACCGTTTGCGGGATCAGGTCATATGCCGTGATGGTCTGGCGGGAGCCATGGGTCAGGTTTTGCAGGCCCAAGCGCGCGAGATTGATCGCGGCTTGCCGCGCCTTGGTTTCATCTCCGGTTTCATGATATTGCCACGCCAACAGGAGAGCCGCGAACGGGCGCTGATAGGCGCTGCCGACCCGGCTCATTTCAATCGCAACCGGATACGCCGTTTGGCGCGTCAGTCCGGGATTGTCCTGGGCAAATTTCAGAGTGGGGTCAATGAGCCGGTACTCCCGGTTTTTCTTGGGATCTTTCAAGGCGTCGAGATATTCCTTGGAACGATTCCAGAGCAAGTCTTGGGCATAAAAATCAATCCCCATTCCATCATCCTTGACTCCCGGCGGAACCATGAGATTGGCGGAGCGCACGAACAAATCAAAGGGTGGTGTCCAGTTGCCCATGGGCTGCGCATTGACCGGCATGGCCGAATTCCAGATCTTCGCATCATCTGCGAGCCGTTCTTCCCGGGGCCGCGCGTCGGGCTTCCAGGTCCCCGCCTCCTTCCAGCCGGCCAGCCGTTCGTCGGCGTCATACAAGCTGGCGCTTGTTTTACCGGCCCGGCCCGCCAATTGGGCGAGTTTGTTATGCACATCAATGTTGTGGAGGTACACCACCGGCAGGACCGTGGAATCATCCACCCATAATTTGACCGTGTACTCCCGCGCTTCCGGGGCGTGAAAGAAAAACTCCACAATCGAATAAAACTCGTCGATGGCTGCGCAGCGTTTCCGATAGTGGTTGACCTCATTGGTGAGGCTGTCATTGACGTCGCAGTCGATAACGAGACGCTTGGGTGTGCGCTCCACGTTTTCGGTGGGCGTGGCGGCGATCATCCGCACGGCATACGTGCCAATGCCCAGCTTGCCCAAGTGCAGTTCGATGGGGGGATTGGTTTTATCCCACTTGACCACCTTGACTGGCCGGTTGAACTGGCCGGTCGGCTTACCCACGTCGTACATCATCACGGAGTAAATCGGCTCGGCATATTCCAGCTTGCGGTCCGCGCTCACGCCGGGCAACTCCGTGGCGAGAAAGTTTTTGACGAGGGTTTTGGCATTGTAAATCGGCACGACCGGCACATAGCGCTGGTAGGTGATCCGCACATGTTCCACCGCCCCGGGGTAGGGCAACCGTTCCGGAAATCCCCACGGCTTGGTGGCGGACTGTCCGTCGACCATGCCCGGCCAGCCGGGTTGGCCCAGTTGGCTGGGATAAAGTGGTGAGCCGGTAAACTCGGTGATCCACTCGTCCACCTGTGGCGTCCCGGCCAAGGCCGTGGCCCCGCATATTAGTAAACTGAGTCCGGTTCCAATCCTGAATAATTTCATGTGCTGACCGTTCCGATCATTGTTACTATTTTGGAAACATCCGAAAACAAATCCTGGCCGTTATTCGCTGTTTGCGCCTGCTTGATGGACAATAATTGCACGTGGCCATCCGCCAGTAAAAAATTCCGCAATCCCTGATGCCAAAATGTTCCACTGGAAGCGCCGTTGACGTTGTCAGCGGCATACGCCAGCGGCGGCGCACCAACCAACTGCGCGCAGGTATGCGTGCCCAGGGTTGCGGGATTGGCCAAGTCGGCTTGGCGAAGTGCGCCTGTCACAGTTCCGCCGAGACTATTCCAATAGAAATCACCGGTTGGCGAATACGCATGCAGATTGGAGTTCTGCATGAACGCTGAGTAAAACCCGCCGTGGTCGCCAGCGCTGAAGTTGGTGCCTGTGACGGCCGCCATGCCGCGTAGAGTGATATCACAGCGCCAAATACTGCGGAGCTGGTCGGGGTGGCCCTTCGCATTCACCGCCCCGCTGCCGGGACTCAGATAGGGGTCCATATACGGTGCCCATTGCCAAGTGTAATTATAGGGCGGCGCGAGGGAGCCACTGTTATCGTCGGCCCACACCGCGAAGAGCTGGCCGATTTGACGGAGGTTACTCGCACATTGAACCGTGTAGGCCGTGTCGCGGGAGCTGGCCAATGCTGGCAACAACAGCGCCGCCAAGAGTGCGATGATGGCAATCACCACCAACAGCTCGATCAATGTGAACGATCGGTTGCAATTGCTCCGCCGGGTGGGGTGCCTCAAGCCTGTGTTCAGTCCCATTACGTTTCCCGCAAAGCGTGCCACAATTTTCACCAAGAGTCATCCTGCTAGTTGCCGATTTTCTCCTGAATCCTCAGATGCACCTGCACCGGTGCTCCGCCAGTTGGTTACGGGTGCAGGTGTTTGTCAAAAAAACCATCAATCACACTGTCGGTGGCCGGCGCCTGAAACCGGCCGGTGCCGTGGCCGGAATCCTGGAGCGGCAAGACGGCAACTTCTGCGCCGACATTCTGCAGCGCCGCGGCGAGAATTTTAGCGTGATGGATTGGCACGATCGCATCGTCTTCCCCATGCACAATCAACATCGGAACGGCGTGCTGGCTGACGTAGGTGACCGGACTGGCTTGCGCTGCCAAAACCGGGTTCGCGTCCCCCAGCATTTTGTGGAACGGCTCCATTAAGGCCGCCGGCTGATTTGGCAACGTCATGTCCGTCGGCGCACACCGGTTCACGACGACTCGCACAGCGCTGGACTGGTCCAGATGTTGGCCCACGTTACCTTCCAGTGCGGGGTTGCCGTTGGTCAGTCCCAAAAAAACCGCCAAGTACGCGCCTGCCGATTGGCCCCAAACGCCGATCCGTGCCGGGTCCAGATTGAATTGCTGGGCGTGGCCACGGAGAAACCGGATGACCGCCTTGCCATCGTGAATCTGGGCGGGAAAGGACGCCTGCTGCGCAAGCCGGTAGTTCGCGCTGGCAACCGCATACCCCCGCGCCAGGTACCGGTCGATCACCGGTGCCGGGACATCATGAGCCCGCTTATCGCCTTTGTGCCAACCACCCCCGTGAAACCAGACGATGACGGGCGCGGGTCCCCTAGCCGTCGGTGGCAGACGCAAGTCGAGCATCTGGTTGCGGTCACCAGTCCCAGCATAATCGAGATCGAGATAGCTTTCCGATGTTATCACGGGCGCTGATTGGCAATTATCAATTGCCAGTCTGAACTTTGACCGGCGCATTCGCGGTTGTTTTATACTGTCCGTCCGCCTGCCGCACCACATTGACCTGCACCGGCAACCGATAGGGATCGCCCGGCCCGATCTCCCAGACCCACAAGGCGTCACCTTCCTTGAGGACATCCGTTGCGGCACTCGGACCGGCCAGAACCAGATTGGTGCCATTGGCCTCCGGCGCAAATTTCCAAAACGTCTGCCCGCGTTCGTCGGTCGCCGTCATCCCCGGAATCACCGTGATCGGACTCCGCAGCACGGGCAATCCAGCCGGTGTGATTTGATCCACGTGTGACATGGCAAAGTCCAGGCCCTGGCTAAACTCCACCTTCGTGCCATCCGCGTGCGCCAGTGCATAACTTGTCGGGCGCCCCGCCGGGCCGGTTTCAATCACGGCGTTCGCCGCTTCCACCGGCAGCGGGCTGCTGAATTCCGCCGTGCGCTTCCGATAATCAATCGAGCGGATCGTGCCGGTATAGGCCGGAATTTCCGTGGTCAGGCTAATCCCTTTGGCCGCGACCTTTGTCCCGCCGGCCAGGGTTGCTTGCCGCACACCCGTGGCATCATAGGAAACCAACGCATACTCGCCTTGGAACGTGCCAACTTCGGGAACCACGGTGGCGCCGGCCTCGCGCGGCGCCAGATAAATGATGTCCCGGCGGCCGTTGAGCAGCGTCACCTCGATGGCGACCGGTGTCAGGGAGTCGTTCAGCACCGGTGCGGGCGTTAGCAGGCGCACTGATTTGATGAACGGTTCGCCAGCATACGGCTCGAACACGACCGGGAAGACGGTCTTACCGGTCGCGTGTTTGGGCTTCAGATAGAAATTTTCGTTGCTGTAGGTAAAGCCTTGCAGACTAACCGCGCGGGCCCCATAGGCTTCATCGCCCGCGTGTCCAAGCAGGTGCAGGCGCACAAATTTGCGGGGGGCTTTCTCGTCAAAGTCCGGCCCCAGTGCGTTGCGTTCGGCACCCGGAAAAGTAAACTCGCCCGGCTGGCCTTTGACTAACACACCATGGTCAACTTGGGGCAACAGCAGCGCGACCTTTTCAGGGTCGCGCCGCATCCGCCAGGTGGCCTCCAAGTGCGCCGGTGCGGTCCCGCTCCATTTCGTGTCCTCGGTCAGCGGAAACCGCTCGGCAAACGTGCCCTTCTGTTTGTCCGCAACATTGACCTCAAACTGGTCGGCCGGCATGCCGTGGAACGCGTACGCCGGCGAATCGTCGCCGTTGACGCGGAACACATCCACCACATAGCTGTTGGTGGCGTCGACATCCACGAGCACGACCTGCCGCGCATACAAGTCTTTGTTGAGGGTGCGCGCCAGCATGTACTGCGCGCCGGCCATTGGCGCGAAACTGGAAATCCAGCGGGGGCCGTTGGCCGCTTTTGCCACGACCGTGTTATGGTTGCCGATCCAAGCTGTGTCGGGATAGCCGTAACCCGGCCGCCCACCGCCATCACCGCACATTGGCACGCCGTCCGCCCAAATTTGCAAATCGAGCGGATCATTGTGCGCATGCCCGTAGCCTTCGCCCACCCGCACTCCCACCGCCCGCTTCTGGTGAAAATCAGCAAACTCCCGGCCGGTTTCCAAAATTCCACCCCACGCGCTCATGACCCGGGAGGGATTATTGGGAATCTGGTCAGGATTCTTCCGCAATTTCGGCGCGTACTTCAACCGCATCGCGTCGGGACCGCTGACATCCCCGATCCAAAACGTATACCCGCCGGCAACCATGATGTCCTGCCGGAATTGTTCGCCAAATGCCGCTTTCGGGAACTGTTCCGGATCGGTCATGTCCACCGGCAAGACGCCGCCGGCCGCCTTGTACGCGCGCAGAGTTTTCAGCATTGGGACCAGAAAACTTCCCGTATAAAAGGTGGAGCCGATGAAGCTGGTGCCATCGCGGCTCAGGTTGTTGACCGCGGCTTCATCCGCGCCCATGGGCTTCAACGGATACGCCCAGAGATAATGAAACAGCCAATTAATCCAGGGCTTGCAGATGGCCGGGTCTTGCTGGACGGCAATCACGTTGGCCATCATGCCCGGTGCGGAATCTGTCCGCCAAACATTGTAGGCCATTACTTGCTGCGCGTAATATTGCAGCACATAGGTTTCATAAAAACGCACCACATCAGCCGGGGTCTTGATCCAGGGAATGAACCGCCCCAACGAATCCGCCAAGTCCTGATTGTTTTGAATGTACGGGAAGAGATAATCATAACTGGTGATAAAATTTCCGGTATAATCGCCATTCGGGTCGGGAATCCCATCGTCGTAGTAACCCCGCATTCCGTAATCCATTTCCTTCATGCGATGCCGAAAGGCGGTGTCGCCATTATTCACCTGGGGGATCAGGTCGTACTCCAAGATGGCCTGGCGGGAGCCGTGCGTGATGTTTTGCAAGCCCAGGCGGGCCAGATTAATCGCCGCCTGGCGCGCCTTGATTTCGTCGCCGGTGTTCTGATATTGCCACGCCAAGAGCAGGGCTGAGAACGGTCGCGGATAGGCAGTCTGGGCCAATTTCTGCGCGACAGGGTAAGCCGTTTGGCGCGTCAACCCGGGATTGGCCTGGGCAAATTTTAGCGCCCCATCGACCAGCCAAACCAACTTTTTCTTTCGCAGGGATTCAAAATACT
>Ga0316217_10005027_pt1 | contig 13917 bp, 8 predicted proteins | sample 1anoAmetaG_FD_203633 | JGI IMG/M metagenome (GOLD analysis project Ga0316217, IMG submission 203633) | Freshwater microbial communities from Trout Bog Lake, Wisconsin, USA - 1anoA | ecosystem: Environmental > Aquatic > Freshwater > Lake > Hypolimnion/Profundal zone | place: USA: Wisconsin...
AAAATGGGATAAAAACTGCAATACCATAACCAAACAGGTTTGGCACAGCGGAAGGCTGGAACCTGAAAGCAATGTTATTTAAGAATCAATCTACTAGCCGCCCGGCCGAACCTGACCCCTACCCCTTCCCCACTCCCTGGGCCCTGCGGCTGGCGCGCATGATGGCCTGGAAGACCTCCTCCACCACCGCCGGGTCGAGCCCGGCGTCCTGGGCCCAGGCGCGGCGGTCCTGGAGGACGGAGGCCTCCCGGGAGGGATCCAGCACGGGGGCGCCCAGGGCGGCCTTGGCCCGGCCCACGCGCCGGCTCAGCTCGGCGCGGCGGGCCAGGAGTTCGAGCAGCTCGCGGTCCAGGGCGTCGATCATCTCCCGCGCTTCCTGGATGACCGGTGAGCGCCGGCCCATGTCCGGGATGGTGAGGAGGGGGGGCAGTTCCTCGCCGCCCCCGGCCCCGGCCAGGCCGGCGTCGATGGCATGGAGGGCCTCCATGAGCCCGGCCCGGGCCTCCTTGGCGAACGGGTTCAGGTTCTGGATGCCGGTGAAGAGGTGGCTGGCGTCCTCCCGCACGGCGTCCAGGGTGCGCTGGATGGCGTGGAAGGAGGGCGGGGCGAAGGGCATGTCGGCTCCGGCGCCCATGTCCAGGAGGCCCTTGGCCAGGAAGAAGGTGAGGGCGTGGGTGCTGGCCATGAGCCGGTCGTGGTCCTCGGGGGTCTGGCGGAGCACGTCGCAGCCCAGGGACGTGAAGAGCCCCGACACCCGGTCGGCGGCCGCCTCCTGCCCGGGGGCGGGGCAGACCACGGTGCGCAGGGGCCGCTCGGCCCGGGCCAGGCTCACGGGCCCAAAGAGAGGATGGACGCCCGCGCAGGGCCGGTCCCCCAGCCGCTCGGCCATCCACCGGGCCGGCAGCACCTTGACGCTGGCCACGTCGAAGACCACCTGGCCCGGGGCCAGGAGCGGCGCCACCTGGTCCAGTGCGCCCGGCAGGGCCCGGATGGGCACCGCCAGCGCCAGGAAGTCCACCCCAGCCACCAGGTCCCGCAGGTCGCCAGCGCGGTTTCCCGCAGGCACCGGGGCCACCGGATCCAGGGCCTTGAAGGGGTATCCGCCTTCGGTCAGCAGCCCTCCCAGGGCCTGGCCGAAGTTCCCGTAACCCAGAATCCCGATCTTCACCGGCTCTCCTCTCCTCCGGTCAGACCCGGGCTCTGTGCGAGACCTCAATTCTTACCACAACCCGGGCCTCCCGACAGCAGCTTGAGGAGCCAGGAACCTGGAACGCGGGTCCGCGCATTCCTGGCTCCAGAGGAGGCGTCTCCATGGCGCAACGCAGGCACCCTGCCGTCATCTGGCCAGGCCTCATCCGGGCCTTCGCACTGGGGGTGGGCGTCACGCTCGCCGCGGTCGCCCCCGGCAAAGTCATGATTCTGGCGACCCGGCAGGCCGCGGCCGACCCGGAGCGGGACCTGCCTCCCGGCCTGGACCTGGAGGCGGCCGAACTGCTGGCCCGGCACCTGGGCATCGGTGTCCGGATCCAGACCGTGCTCCCCGATGACCCGGCCAGCGCCGTGAACCATCTGGAGCTCGAGCCCGGGCCGGTCCTCAACCGGGCGCGTTGGGATCCGGACGACAGATACGCCCTGCTCAGGGATGACGGCTTCTATGCCGTGCTCGAGTCCGTGACCGCGGCGGACGGCACCGTGTCCCACGCCATCCTCCATCCGGACCCGCCCCTCCTGGAAGATCCCAGCAGCCTCGTCAGGTCGTTGTATTTCCTGCGGCACAAGTACTTCCCGGACCCGGACGGCATCAGGGCCCTGCGGGTCCTGCTCGCCCGGGAACTGACCGAGGACCAGATCCGCAAGGCCCTGGGCCTGGCGGCCCCGAAGGCCGCGGATCCCGGGGCGGGGGGAGCCGCCCCTCCCGATGGGCGGAACGGCGCCGCGAAGGTTCTCGACCGGATGATCCGGCGGGGCGAGGCCGACCTCCCGGGGGAGCTGGGCAGAACCTATTCCCCCCTGGCGGTGGCCGGCTTCAGTGGCCTCGTGGAAGCCCTGCACAACGTACGCGCGCAGTCCGCCGCCCTCTACCGGAGGCAGCGGAAGGCGCTGGCCGTCCTGGCGGCGTCCCCGGCGGGGGGGGCCTCCAAGGCGGCCCTGAAGGAACTGGACCTCCTCGAGAAGGTCCTGCGCAACCTCGCCCAGTGGGAAGGCACGGTGCATCTTCCGGCCATGCAGTACCACTGCATGAAGCTCGTCCGGAACCTAAGCGGGGGGTTGCGCGGCCTGGGCGGGCACCCCGCACTTCGGCTCAAGCTCAAGGTGGAGCTCAACCAGGCGATGGAGATGGTCCGGCTCCAGCGGAGCCTCTCCCTCGCCTGGGACCGGGAGGCCCTGGACCTGCCCTGGCGCGCCTGGCGGCGGACCCCTGGCGAAAAGGCCCCGGATCCGGTGGCCGATCTGCTCATCGGCTGGAAGCCGCTGGCCGGGCTGCCCTGGCCCCTGTTCCTTGAGGTCCTCGAGGAGCAGCCGGGCCCCGGGGACCCGCCCTACCCCTCCCATCCCTCCATCGCCAAGGCCCGCTTCGTGGAAGCCGGCGAGCGTGAACTGCGCACCGCCCCCCACACCGGCTTTGACCTTCCCTGGGTGGAGCTGGCGCCGGCCACGGGAAAAGCCGCCTCCGAAGACCTGCCCAAGGCAGGACCGGATGACACTGCGGGTGCGAAAAACGCAGAACGCAAACGCAGGATCCGGGAACGGGAGGCCCGGGCCCATGAGCGCAACCTGCAGCGCGCCGCCGAGAAGGAACTCAAAAGGCAGCAGGGGCTTTGCGCGGTGGTGGCTCCGGAGCCTGGGCCCGTGCCGAACACCGTGCCGAACGCCCCGCCATGCCCGGAGCGGCCGGAAGAGGCCCCCAGCGAGGCTCCCACGCCACCCCCCCCTCCCACCCCGCCGAGGGACCTGCCGCCATCGCCCGCCCGCGCATCCGCTGCCCCTCCGGCCGACTCCCCGACTCCGGCCCCCGAGCCCACCGAGGTTCCCTTCGGGCCGCTCCAGGTCCGCCACGAGCTGTTCCTGCAGCGCCCCCGCCCGACCTCGGGCTTCGCCGCCCGGGTCTATGACTGGCTTGCCGCCGGCACCTCGCGGACGGGCGCGCACCTCCTGCCGCCCTGATACCATCGAGGGATGACTGCTTCAGCCCAGCCCCGGGCCTTCCGGGACATGAACGTCCAGCTCCTGGCCCAGCTGCTGGACGCCACGGCCACCCTCGCCCCCTGCCGGGACCTGGAGAGCCTGGGGCCGGCCCTCTTCCGGGTGCTCCAGCCGACGCTGCCCATCCACCGGCTGGCCATCTGGTTCGGGGCTGCGGAGGATGGCCTGCACCATTCCCCGCCCCCATCCCAGCCCCCGTCCCAGCCCGTCTCCCAGTGGGCGGCCGAGCGTGGCGCCGATGGTGTCCTGACCCGTACCGAACCCGTGGCCGGCTGGGTGGAGCACACCCGGAACCTCCAGACGGATCTGTGGAGCCTGGAGGAAGCCTCGGTCCTGGGCGCGCAGGGCCAGGCCCCGCTGCTCAAGGAGCACGGCTACCCCTCCTGGGTCCTCCTGCCCCTGCGCACCCAGGAGGAGACCGTGGGCGGGCTGGCCCTGGCCAGCCTGGAGCCCGGGGCCTTCCGGGAGGCGGGCCCGGGCTATCTGGTCTACCTGGCCCGCTTCCTGGCCTCCTACGCGTCACGCATCCAGCGCCTGCGCCAGCTGGACGACCTCAACGCCCACCTCACCCGGGAGCGGGACCAGGACCGCCTGCTCCTGCGGATCACCAACGAGCTGGTGGAGCACCGGGAGCCCCGCAGCCTCTTCCAGGCCATCTCCTCGAGCCTGCGGGGCCACCTGGCCTACGACGGCCTGGCCCTGGTGGTGCTCCAGGGCGACACGGGGGAGGCCCACCTGCGCTTCCTGGACTTCCCCACCACCCGGGGCCACATGCAGGAGAACCAGCTCTTCACCGTCAAGGACGGCCCCACCCAGCGGGCCATGGAACTCCGGCGGCCCCTGGTCTTCAGCCGGGAGGACCTGGGCACCTTCTCGCCCCAGGTGCGCGAGGTGCTGGTGCTCGGCGAAGGCATCGGGACCCTGTGCAGCATCCCCCTGGTGTCCCGCAACCGGGTGATGGGCGCCTTGAACTTCGCCTCCCGCCTTCCTTGCGCCTTCCCCCCCGAGTCCGTGGTCCTGCTGAGCCGGGTGGCTGCCCAGGTGGCCATCGCCCTGGACAACGCCTTCGCCTATGAAGAGATCCAGGCCCTCCGGGACCAGCTGGCGGAGGAGAACCTCTACCTCCAGGAGGAGATCGACAAGGACTTCGGCCTGGAGATCGTGGGCCGCAGCCCCTCCCTGCAGAAGGTGCTGCGCCAGGTGGAGACCGTGGCCCCCTCGGACGCCACCGTGCTGCTCCTGGGCGAGACGGGCACGGGCAAGGAGCTCATGGCCCGGGCCATCCATGCCCTGAGCCCCCGGGCCGAGCGGAGCTTCGTGCAGATCAACTGCGCGGCGATCCCCCTGGGCTTGGTGGAGAGCGAACTGTTCGGTCATGAGAAGGGGGCTTTCACCGGCGCCATCGCCCAGAAGATGGGCCGCCTGGAGCTGGCCCACCAGGGCACGCTCTTCCTGGACGAGATCGGCGACCTGCCCCTGGAGCTGCAGCCCAAGCTGCTGCGCGCCCTCCAGGAGCGGGAGTTCGAGCGCCTGGGCGGGACCCGCAGCCGCAAGGTGGACCTGCGCCTGATCGCCGCCACCAACCGGGACCTGTCGGCCATGGTGGAGGCCCGGGAGTTCCGGGCGGACCTCTACTACCGCCTCAACGTCTTCCCCATCCGCATACCGCCCCTGCGCGAGCGCAAGGAGGACATCCCCACCCTGGTGCGCTACTTCACCCAGAAGTTCGCCCAGCGCATGCACCGCCCCATCGAGACCATCCCCACCCGGGCCATGGAGGCCCTCTCCGCCTGGGACTGGCCGGGCAACATCCGGGAACTGGAGAACTTCATCGAGCGCTCGGTGATCCTCTCCAAGGGCCGGGAGCTGCACATCCCCTTCGCGGAGCTTGAGTCGTCGCGTCCGGAGGCCCCCGTCGCGGTGGACACCCTGGCCGGGGCCGAGCGCGCCCACATCCTCAAGGCGCTGGAAGCCGCGGGCGGCAAGGTGGGAGGCCCCGGCGGGGCCGCGGCGCGCCTGGGCCTGAAGCGCACCACCCTGCAGAGCCGCATGCACAAGCTGGGCATCGGCACCTGAGGAACCTCCATGAGCGCACCCGGCGAGGACCTCTTCAGCTGGCTCCACCGCACCGGTGGCTTCGACCCGGCGCGCTACCGCCGGCTCCTGGGCGCCGCCAACCCCTTCAAGGAGGGGGACGCCATCGTCGGGGTGGCGGCGAAGGACGAGGCGGAGCGGGCCCTGGCGCGGTCCCTGCTCGCCCGTACGCGGGTGCGGGACCTGGAGGCGCACCCCGCCTTCCAGGATCCCCTGCACGAGGCGCTCCAGGCGGAACGGGAACCCTTCCGGCTGCCCGGCACCGGCGAACTCACCCTCGGCCGGCTCAAGGCGCGGCTCCTCACCGCCGACCCGGGCGACCTGGAGCCCCTCCTGGCGGGCCTGGGCAGCGATGTCATCGCCTGCCTGGCCAAGGTGATGGATGACGACGAGCTCACCCGGGCCAGCGCGCGGTTCCACAACCCCCTGCCGGGTTCCCGCGTGGGCGCCCCGGGCTACCTGGGGGCCCGGGTCCAGCCCAATTCCCCCACGGACAACCCCGAGGACATCATCTGGCAGGTCTTTTCCGCATGGTCCTTCGCGGTGGGGGATGTCGTCCTGGGCACCAACCCCGCCAGCGGCTCCCTGGAGGCCCTGGCCGCGGTGGAGGCCGCCCTGAAGGACCTCCTGGACACCTTCGGACTGGAGGACGCACTGCCCCACTGCGTGCTGGCCCCCATCGGCCTGCAGGCGGAACTGGAGCGCCTGGCCCCGGGCACCACGGGGATCTGGTTCCAGAGCCTGGGCGGGTCCACGGCCCTCAACGCCACCTTCGGGCTCACCCTGGAGCGGCTGCTGGCCTTCGCGGACCAGCGCTGCGGCCGCTTCGGGCTCTACCTGGAGACGGGCCAGGGCGCGGACTTCACCAACGGCCACGCGCTCGGCACGGACATGGTCATCCACGAGGCGCGCAAGTACGGCCTCATCCGCCTGCTGCGCCGGCGCGTGGCGCGGGCCCAGGCCCGGGCGGGGCGGCCGGAGGCGCCCTGGGTCCACGTGAACGACGTGGCCGGCTTCATCGGCCCGGAGGTGTTCCGCACGAAGGAGCAGCTGGTGCGGTGCTGCCTGGAGGACCTGGTCATGGGCAAGCTGCACGGCCTCACCATCGGCCTGGACATCTGCTCCACCCTGCACATGGACCTCACCCTGGACGACCTGGAATGGTGCCAGGACCGGCTGGCCCCGGCCGCCCCGGCCTACCTCATGGCCCTGCCCACCCGCAACGACCCCATGCTGGGCTACCTCACGACCTCCTTCCAGGACCACGTGCGGCTGCGGGAGCGCTTCGGCACGCGGGTGGACGACACGCTGTGGGCCTTCTTCCACCGGCTGGGCGTGGTGGACGCCCACGGCGCGCCCACGGAGCACTTCGGCCAGCCCCTGCAGGTGTGGGTCCAGTACCGCCGCCTGAAGGGGGACACGCGGAGCGACGACGAACTCAGGTCCGACGGACGCGAGCGCATGGCGAGGGTGCGCCAGCGGGGCGTGCCCCTGGCCGAAGGCCACGGCGACCGGCGCTGGGACCTGACGCCGGCCGTGGACCGGGACCTGCGCCTGGCCTTCGTAGATGCCCGGACCGTGCTGCGGGACGGCTTTGAAGAAACCTTCCTGGCCACCCTGGACCCCGCCCTGCGCCTGCGCAGCCGTTCCCGGGACCGGGACGACTACCTCGAGCACCCCGTCACCGGCGAGACCTTCCCCGAGGAGACCCTGGCGGCGGTGCGGGCCCTGGGCGCGGGCCAGCCCGAGGCCCGCGTCCTGGTGGTCGTCTCCGACGGCCTCAACGCCCACGCCCTCATGGACCCCGGCCACCTCGCGCCCTTCCTGGCGGGCCTGGACGAGGAGCTGGAGCGCCTGGGCCTGATCGCGGCCCGGGAGTTCCTCGTCGTGGCCAACGGCCGGGTTCGGGCCGGCTACCGGCTCGGGGAGGCCTTCTTCAGCCAGGCCGCACCGGCGCCCCGGGTCGTGGTGCACCTGATCGGCGAGCGCCCCGGCAGCCTCCACCATACCTTCTCCGCCTACCTCACCGTCCTGCCCGCCCCCCTGTGGCAGCGCCCCGGCACGGCCGACCATGACCGCACGCGCCTGGTGTCGGGGATCGCCGACACGGCCCTCCCCCCCCGCCAGGCGGCCCTCGCTGTTGGAGCGCTCCTCGGCCAGGAACTCGCCGCCATCCCCCCCAACCCGGAACCCCGAAGCTGAAGCAAGTTTGTACAATTTTTTTATCTTTTCTCCGGGACCTCCGCTTCTCCGCGTTCTCTATATTGGCTTTTTTCATAATTGCTTCGGCGCGCTTCGTCAAAAATGCGCCGCAGCAACCATGAAATAGCCAATATAGAGAACGCGGAGAAGCGGAGATCCCGGAGAAGAGATAAAAACTGCCGAAATATCGGCAATGTGCCGAAATATCGGCTTAGACACATCGGCACCTATTCCTGCTTAACATCTATCATTCTTGTTTTCATATTTTACATTTCGGCACAAAGGTCGCATGACGCTATCCGTACGGAGGTTGCCATGCTTCGAATCACCCCCAGGGAACAGGACGCCAAACTTACGCTTCTTCTGGAAGGCAAGTTGGCCGGCCCCTGGGTGGCGGAACTGGCGCAGGCCTGGAGCGCGTGGCGGGGCCGGACCGACCCGGCCGCGTCGGTCATCGACCTCCGGGACGTCTGGTTCATCGACGAGGCGGGGCGGGAGCTGCTGGCGGGCCTGCACGCCGAAGGGGCGGGCCTGGTGGGGTCCGGCTGCTACGTGGGACCCATCATCCAGAGCATCCTCAACGGCAGGGAGCTGGGCGGCGCCCGGCTGCGCTTCCTGTGGCTGCCCCTGGTGGGCCTGGCCGCCGCCGGCGCCCTGGCCGCCCAGGAGCCCCCGAAGCTCAACCTCAGTCTCAGTCAAGCCATCCATACCGCCCTGGACCAGAACCCCGAGATCCACAAGTCCATCCTGAACCTCGCCCAGAGCCAGGAGGACCGGCGCCTGGCGGCCTCGGCCTTCATGCCCAGCGTCGACGGCGTGGTCAGCATCACCCGCATCAAGCAGAACCTGGACGCCCTGCTGGGCAGCCCCCAGCCGGGCTACCTGAGCGTAGGCCCCTTCGACATGGGCGGGGCGGGCGTGACGGCCAGCATGCCGCTGTTCGACCTGAGCATCTACGAGCGCTGGAAGGCCGCCCGGCACGGCGAGGACTCCGCCCGGGCCCAGGCCCATGCGGCCCGGGAGGCCATCACGGCCCTGGTGGTGGGGCAGTACCTGCGGGCCCAGCGCTCCCAGGAGGCCGTCAAGGCCGCCCAGAGCCGCTGCGATCTCGCCCAGGCCCTGGAGACCCTCGCCGGGGACCAGGTGAAGAACGGCCTGGGCACCCGGCTCGACCAGCTCCGCGCCCAGGTCCAGCTCCAGGTGGAGCGCCAGCGCCTCATCCAGGCCCAGACCGCCCTGCGCACCGCCCACTTCGGCCTGATCAAGCTCCTGGACGCCGAGCCCACGACCCGCCTGGAACTCACCGACCCCCTGGCCGCCCCCGTCCTGCCCATCTTCACCTTCCAGGAAGCCTACGCCACGGGCCTGAAGCAGCGCCCCGAGCTGGTGTCCCTGGACGCCCGGGAGCGGGCCGCGGAGAGCCTGCGCCTGGCCGCCCAGGATATGCGCCTGCCCTCCCTGGTGGTGGGTGGGAACTTCACGTCCATGGGCCTCTACCCCGGCCAGCCCTGGGTGCCGACCTATCAAGTCACCCTCGGCCTCAAGGTGCCGCTGTTCACCGGCGGCATGATCTCCGCCCGTACCGCCAAGGCCAAGGCCGAGCTGGACCGGGTCGGCGAGGAGCGGCGCGAGGTGCGCGGCCAGGTTGGCCTGGAACTCCAGGTGGCCCAGGCCGAGATGGACTCCGCCAAGAGCGAGGTGGAGGTGGCCACGGAGGCCGTCTCCCTTGCCAACGAGGCCCTGGTGCAGTCCCGCCACCGCTTCGAGGCCGGGGTGAGCAACAACATCGAAGTCATCAACGCCCAGGACGAACTGGCCCGGGCCTCGGACAACCGCATCAACGCGCTCTACCGTCTCAACCAGTCCCGCGCGGACCTGGCCAGGGCCATGGGCCAGCTTGAACCCCTCTTCGCACACTGATGGAGCCGACCATGAGCGAGAACCTGGACACCTTCGAGATCCCCGAGAAGAAGGGCCGCAAGCGCATGCTCCTGGCCGCGGCCGCCGTCGTGGTGGCCATCGCTGCCGGCTTGGGCTACGTCCACTTCAAGGACCGCGTCAATACCGACGACGCCCAGGTGGACGGGCACCTCGTGCCCGTGTCCGCCAAGGTCTACGGCAGCGTGGACAAGATCCTCGTGGAGGACAACCAGGCCGTGAAGGCCGGGGACGTGCTGGTGGAGCTGGACCCCCGGGACCTGCAGGCCAAGGTCGACCAGGCCAAGGCCGCCCTGGCCCAGGCCGAGGCCATGGTCACCACCTCCCAGGCGGACGTGGACAAGGCCCGCTTCTCCTACGACCAGGCCAAGAGCTCGGACCTGCAGGTGGCCCAGGCCAACCTGGACGCCCGCAAGGCCACCGTGGACAAGGCCAAGGCGGACCTGGAGCGGGTCAAGCCCCTGGCGGCCCGCCAGGAGATCTCCGCCCAGACCCTGGACACCTATCGCACGGCCTTTGATGTGGCCGACAGCGAATGGAAGGCCGCCCAGCGCAGGCTCGCCAGCGTGGCCCAGGAATCCGAGGTGCGCCGGTCCAACGTCGGCGTCCAGGAGGGCCACGGCGCCCAGGCCCGGGCCGGCATCGAGGCCGCCAAGGCCAACCTGGAGGCCCTCGCCCTGCAGCTCTCCTACACCCGCATCACCGCCCCCGTGGACGGCGTGGTCACCCGCAAGTCCGTGGAGCCGGGCCAGATCATCGCCCCCGGCCAGGGCCTGCTGACCCTGGTGCCCCTGCACAACACCTGGATCACCGCCAACTTCAAGGAGACCCAGCTCAAGAACGTGCGCTCAGGGCAGGAATGCGAGATCACCGTGGACATGAACGGCCTGACCATCCACGGCGTCGTGGACTCCGTGGCCGGCTCCACCGGCTCGCGCCTGAGCCTGCTGCCCCCCGAGAACGCCGTGGGCAACTTCGTCAAGGTGGTCCAGCGCATCCCCGTGAAGATAATACTTGACCCCAAGGACGCCCAGAGCGTCGTCCTGCGCCCGGGCATGAACGCCGACGTCACCATCTTCACCCGCTGAAAGATCCATCATGACCTCCGGCACCCGTCACAGGGCCGTCAATCCCTGGCTCATCGCCCTGGTGGTGATGATCGCCACGTTCATGGAAGTGCTGGACACCAGCGTCGCCAACGTGGCCCTGCCCCACATCGCGGGCAACCTCTCCTCCACCGTGGACGAGGCCACCTGGGTGCTCACCTCGTACCTGGTGGCCAACGCCGTGGTGCTGCCCCTGGGCGGCTACCTGGGCGGGCTCTTCGGGCGCAAGCGCTTCTACATGACCTGCGTGGCCCTCTTCACGGTCTCCAGCATGCTGTGCGGCCTGGCGCCGAGCCTGCCCTGGCTGATATTTTTCCGCATCTGCCAGGGGCTGGGCGGCGGGGCCCTGCAGCCGACCTCCCAGGCCATCCTCGTGGAGACCTTCCCCCACGAGAAACGCGGAGCGGCCATGGCGCTCTACGGCATGGGCGTGGTGCTGGCGCCCATCCTCGGCCCCGTCCTGGGCGGCTGGATCACGGACAACTACAGCTGGCACTGGATCTTTCTCATCAACATCCCGGTGGGGTGCCTGTCGCTGTTCCTCAGCTACCGCATGATCCACGATCCCCCGACCCTCAAGCGCATGTCGGTGAAGGACGGCTTCCGGGTGGACTACCTGGGCATCGGCATCCTCACCCTGGGCCTGGCCGCGCTCGAGATCGTCCTGGACGAAGGGCAGCGCCGGGACTGGTTCGCCAGCAACCTGATCGTCATTTCGGCGGTACTCGCCGTGGTGTGCCTGGTGGGCGTGGTGTTCTACCTGCTCAAGAAGGACCACCCCATCCTGGACCTGCGCCTGCTCAAGGACCGCAACTTCGCCGTGGCCTCGGTGATGCTGTTCGTGCTCGGGTTCGTGCTCTATGGGAGCCTGGCCCTGCTGCCGATCTTCCTGCAGACGCTCCTGGGCTACACGGCCAGCCTCAGCGGCTGGATCCTCAGCCCGGGCGGCGTGGTGATCCTGTGCATGATGCCGGTGGTGGCGGTGCTGATGAAGCGCCTGGATACGCGCCTGCTCATCGCCTTCGGGTTCGTCACCTGCGGCTCGGGCCTGCTCTGGATGTCCAAGTTCAACCTCATGGTCCCCTTCGACACCGCCATGTATAGCCGGTGCCTGCAGAGCTTCGGCCTGGCCTTCCTGTTCGTGCCCATGAACGTCACGGCCTTCCAGAACGTGCCGCCGGACAAGACCAGCTATGCCTCGGGCATGATGAACCTCGTGCGCAACATCGGCGGCTCCACCGGCATCGCCCTGGTGAGCACGATCCTCTCCCGCCGCGGCCAGCTGCACCAGGCCAACCTCGTGGCCAACCTGCACCCGGCGAGCCTGGCCTACCAGGGCTTCCTGCGCGGGTCGGCCCAGGCCCTGGTGACCAAGGGCGCCAGCGCCCCCGACGCCGCCCACCAGGCCCAGGGGCTCGCCTACGGCCTCCTGGTGCGGCAGGCCAACATGATGGCCTTCGCCGACACCTTCTGGATCATGGGCATCCTGTGCTTCTGCCTGCTGCCGCTCATCTTCCTCATGAGGAAGACCCACGCGGGCCGGAAGCCCGTGCTCATGGACCACTGAAGGCGGACCGGTCACAGCTGCAGGACGCGCGAGGCGTCCGGCAGCGCGTACCGGGCCGGCAGGAACCCGCCGTGGTCCGCGCAGACCCTCCGCACGAAGGCCGCATAGGCTTCGAAGGACTTGAGGGCCGAGCCGTCCTCGCGCCAGAGCATGATGGAGTCCAGGTCCCCGGCCTCCAGGGGATGGGCAGGGTCGCCGGCGGGATCGAGGATGGGCATTCCCAGGGAGGACGCGATGAACGTCAGGTAGTAGTCCGTGGTCACGGCCACCGGCAGGTGGCCGCAATGGGGATGGCCACCGGGCCTGGACGGGTTCCAGCCGCCCCAGGGGCCCCACGCGGGCCGGTCGGAGGCAAAGACCACAAGGCCCGGCAGGTCGGGGTCCATGAGGCTGCCCGGAGCGGATGGGGCGGCCAGGACGATTTGAGTCACGCGGCCTCGGGCCGGATCGACCGGGTTGGCAAGGTCGATGGGGGGCAGGCTCCGGTCGAAGGAGAAACGGGCGCCTGAAGGGAGGACGAACCAGTCGGCGAACGCCATGTCGGCATCCGGCGTCAGGGCCGTGAGCTCAAAGAGGAACTTCAGTTCAGCCAGGGACAGGGCCACCCGCACGAGCGGATAGCCGGGCATACGGTGACCGGCCCGGTCCCTGCCCACGCCGAAGGGATAGGTGCGAAAGGCGTCCGCCAGGGTGATGAGGCCGTCCCGGCCCCTGGACAGGCCGTCGTTCATGATGCCGAAGGCGGTGATGGCCACCTGCGGCATGCCGGGAGGGAGGCCCTCCGGCCTGAGGTTGGACGCGGCCAGGAAGGCATCGGCCGCCAGCCGGAGCGCGCCGGACTCCCGGCGCGGGACCCTGGGCAGGTCGAAGGCGGTCCGGCCCAGGACCCGGAAGTACAGGTCGCCCGGCCTGGCGGGATCATGCACCACGGGCCGGCCCGTGGCGGGGTTCGTGACCGTGTAGGGCGGGACGACGTTGTGGGTGTGGCCGCTGAGGATGACGTCGATGCCCGGGACGTTCAGGGCCACCTGGGGGCTCTCCCCGGCGGTGGGGGAGGACGGGTCGCTGCCCGCGTGGGCCAGCACCACCACCAGATCGACGAACTCCCTTGCGCGCAGGGCCTCGACCCTCGCCGCCAGGTCGGCGAACAGGGCCTCGTCGGCCAGGAAGGTGACGGGCGCCGTCGACGGGCAGAGCGCCGCGGCCGCCTTGCCCAGGAAGCCCAGCACCCCCACCCTGACGCCGGACCGCTCCAGGACGAGGCTGGACCGGATGGCCCGGCCCGGGCCGGCCAGGTCCCGCAGGGCGTCATCCCCGCCGGGGCTCGCTGAGCCGAACTGGAGGTTCGACGCGACGATGGGAGGCAGGCCCCCCCTGGCCTGGGCGGCGCGGATCATCTCCGCCAGGTCGGCGGGGCCCAGCTCGAATTCGTGGTTGCCCAGGGTCGTGGCGTCGTAGCCCAGGGCCTGGAGGCTCCGGAAGTCCGGCGAGACGGCGCGGCCCGCGGCATGGAACAGTGTGCCCGTGACGCTGTCCCCCGTGGAGAAGGTGAAGGCCGCCGCCCCCCCGGCTTCGGCAGCCCTTCGCTCGGCCTTGAGGAGGGTCGCCCGGCGGGCGATCCCGCCCACCAGCCTTCCAGTTCCAGGGCCGTCAGCAGGTTCCCGGTCGTCAACCTCCGGTCCTAGTAGATTGATTCTTAAATAACATTGCTTTCAGGTTCCAGCCTTCCGCTGTGCCAAACCTGTTTGGTTATGGTATTGCAGTTTTTATCCCATTTTTATCCCCGTTCATCCGTGCGCCACGATT
>Ga0316217_10005028_pt1 | contig 13917 bp, 10 predicted proteins | sample 1anoAmetaG_FD_203633 | JGI IMG/M metagenome (GOLD analysis project Ga0316217, IMG submission 203633) | Freshwater microbial communities from Trout Bog Lake, Wisconsin, USA - 1anoA | ecosystem: Environmental > Aquatic > Freshwater > Lake > Hypolimnion/Profundal zone | place: USA: Wisconsin...
CCTGGGCGCCAAGCAGATCCTGCCGCACGCTGACGCTGGCTTGTTTGAGTTCCAGCAGGTGCACATGCGCCGCCTGGGCCCGCTGCTGGACCTGGCGGAGCGTTTCCTGCGCAGTGGCCAATACCGGATCGGTCTGGGCAGGGGCGGGGGTTTGCTGCCATTGTTCGTAGGCCCGCTGCGCGGCGGCCAATTCCTCGGCTGCCGCGGTGGGGTTTTCCCGCAGATCCTTGAGTTGTTTATCGAAATCCGCGGCGGCGGATTTGAGGGTGGTCAACGTGGCGATGACCGCGGTGAGGCGTTGATTAAGCTCCTTGACGGAGAGCCGCGATGGTTGGGAAGCGGCGGTGGTGGCGGCGCTTGGCGCCGGCTCTGTGGCGGGCGCTGGCGCCGCGGCCAGTGCCTGGCGGATGGCGGCGGCATGGGCTGCGCCATTTTGGATGACCTCCTGGTACACGGCGGCCTGGCGGGTGTCGTCCTGTGCCTGGGCGAGCGCTTTCTGGGCCGCCTGATACCAGGTCAACGCCTGGGCGCGCACGTCATCGGCAAGGGTCTTGTCGGCCGTGACGGCGGTGATTTTGGCCTGGAGCGCGTCGCTGGTAAGCCCCTCGGCCGGGGCCACGGGGTTGGTGGATGGCACTTGGCCGCGCACCGCCGGCAGTGCGGTGCCGGCAACCAGCACGCCCAGTAACAACCCATACGCAATACGCCCAAGAACACGGAACTTATTCACGGCAAACCTTCTTTCGCGTGCCATGCACGCGTGTAAAACCAACCCATTCCCGCCGGCTGGCAGGTGCTACAATTTCGTGGCATTTCCGAGCCGCGACCGTCAGGGAGCGACCGCGCTGCGTTCGAACGTCGCTTGGTCGCTCCCTTACGGTCGCGGCTCGGTTGACGCTCCGGTAGCACACGCTTGCCACAAAATATGGCCACACCCAGCGCCACCAACTTAGCGGTTATCCGTACGCGGTCAAGGATAGTGCCGGAAGGATCAGATGGAGCGGTGCATCGTCTGGCGCATGGCCAGCAGAGTATGGATGGCCAGGTCGGTCAGGGGTCGTATGGTCGGACCGCCTTGCACGATGATCTGACAGGCCAGCTCAAAGAACTCGGCATTCTGCCGGGCCTGGGCCAGGTTGGTGCCCACGGTCACTTGGCCGTGGTGGTCCAGGTTGGCGATATCGTGCTGCTGTAGCGCCTGGATAACCGCGCCGGCCAGGTCTTCCGAGCCGGGGATGAACCAGGGCACTTCGGCAACAGGGCCCATGTAGATCGGCATTTCCGGAATCACAAAATAATTGGTCGTGCCCGGGGGGCGGCAGGCCAGGGCGGTCGCGTACGGGGCCTGAAAATGCAGGACTACATTGACATCCGGACGCACCCGCAGGACGCCGGCGTGGAAGCGGGTTTCGGCCGAAGGCCGGGCGCCGTGCAGCAGTGCGCCATCGGCGATGCGGCAGATGGAGACTTGCTCCGGGGCCAACCGCCCGAGCCAACTGCCCGAGCAGGAAATCGCCAGGCGCTCGTCATCGAGGCGCAGCGACATGTTGCCGCTGCTGCAGCGCAACAGACCGGCAGCGCCGACGGCGTGAGCGGTGGCAAGAAAGTCTTGCAGGATCGGGTCGGGAATGTGGCAGCTCATCAAGAATGCTCCGGTTTTTTCTTTGGGGCATTGTCCGGCCATATTCTTCCATAAGCTGGAGGATTTCTCCAGTGGGGAGGGCATTGTTCGTTGTTAGCGGATAATTTAAGAAAACCTCTAAAAATTCTATAGATTATCCTGGTTAAGCCGAGTACTATATGGGTGGCCTGTTGGTCCGAAGTCCCGCGCTCCGCGCAGGATATTTATGTAGGATCTGCGGGCCTTTTTTATTTTTGCTTGGTCGCCGTGGCGTCATAATCGTGATCCTTGGGGACAAACGCCCAATGGCGGTACGCCTGTTCCCATCGGTCTCCACCCGTGGTTATCCCAATATTGAAGTTTGGCCGCAAGGCCCGGACGTGGTGCAGAATGTGCTTGTAAAGGCTTTCTTTGGCCTTGGTGCGCTTGCCGCGGTGGTTGGTGCCGGGCAGTTTTTCCTTGTGCATATCGTTCAGGCGAAACGCCATCGCCCCCAACACAATATCCAGGCACTGCAACAGGACGTGCTCGTGCGAACGGATTTCGGTGAAATCCTCCGGGCGGATATGTAAATGCGCCCCGCGAAAAACGGCGGATTGGTTAAGCCCCAGAATGTAGCCGCGGAACCGCGCGGTTTGTTCAGCAGTGTCCGGAAATTGATCCATGTATAGGCGGAGGTGCATGAGTTGTTCGGGGGCGGGCATGGAGGCGAAACCGAAGGCGTGCTTGATGAACTGGTAATACAAAATGTAAAAACCCTGTTCTATTTGCATGGGTGTCAGGCCGCGCGGTTTGCGGGCATTCTGGCGAAACATGATGCGGACTTTGGCGTGGCCGGCCGTCAGCTCGGCGAAAAACGCATCCACCACGGCCTTGTATTTTTCGAGGTACGGCTCGGTCACCTTCGTGCATTTCACTTCGCCGTGCAGATTCAGGCGTGCCTTCACCGTGTTGAGGCGGCGCGTTATGGCTTCGACAGCAGATCCCGGCACGAGCACGCCGCCGTAGAAATTTGAGTAATAGCGACCTTCCGTTACGGATTCGTCGCTATAGAGGAGGTATTCCTTTTCGCTTTGGGACGGTCCTGCGTTTTTGGCCATGGCGAACACCTGTTGCTTGTAGTTTTGTGGTGTTATACGCGTTTGTATTGTTTTTGGCGAGGGGCTGGAGCGATGGCGTGGCCCTACGTTGGCCGCAGGGATTGCGATCCTTGGGCGTGGGGGGGGACGCCGGAATGACCATGAACCCAATCGTCTATTTCATCGAGGCACGCAGGGTGACCAGGCCCCAGGCCGGCACGTTGACCGGGCCGGTGACCGGGGCGCCGGTCTTTTCGGAGATGTCGCTAAGGGTGACTTCTGGTGCGGTCGTGGTGCCCCAGTGCAGGGTGACCGGGCGGTCCTGGCCGGTGGCGCCGAAGAGGCGCACGATCCAGGCCTTGCCGTCGTCGCTGGGCTTGAGGGCGGTAACCAGTACATCGGCGGGTTCCACGGTGAGCAGCGGCGCGGTTGGAATGTTGCCGCGGGCCGGCACGGCGAGCAATGGCTGGCAGCATTCGACACCAAAGTGCGCGGCGGCCAGCGGATCGTACGCCGCGTGGGGCTGGAGTGCGTAGCGGAAGGTCAGCGGACCTTCCTGGTCGGCCTTGTAGTTGGTGTGCCAGTGGTTATTGAAGATCCATGAGTAGAGCGTCTGGGTGGGATCGATCTTCTGGCGCCAGTTGCGGTAGGGATCGGGCTGGCTGCGCGGAATGTTGGCGGTGATGCCGCCGACTTCCACTTCCGGCACATCGAGCGTGACCCAGGTGACGCCGTACTGGGGGTTGGAGACATCGGCAAAGCGGTCGACGCTGAGCCAGTTTTTGCAGGCGGCGGGAATCTGATCGATTTCGGGGCGCAGCACCGCAAAGGGGACCTCCAGGCGCATCTGGCCGTCGGGCACGTTGAAGGCAAAGCCGATGTGGCCGCCCTCGACGGTGCGGATGCGCTGCTTATCAAGCACGTTAATGAGATCCACGCGTGACCGGCCATCGTAGAGGCGCACCTCGCGGGTGAGCTTGTTGCAGCCGGGGGCGGCGGATTCGATTAAGAGCGAAGCCACCAATGGGCCGGCTTCCTTCACGGTGATGGTGGGTTTGCCATTGCGCTGCAAACCATTGAGATCGCCGCCGGGGAGATAGAAATAATCATTGACGGCGGTGGCGGCCTTTTCATCAACGAGATTGGTGGCGGCGCGATCGCGCGTGCGCAGCTCGGCCACGGCGCCGGTGGCGGGGTTTACCTTCACGGTCAATACGCCGTTGGACAGTTCGTTATCATGCGCCTGGGCGGCGCCTTTCCCGGCAGCCGGGCCAGCGCTAATGGTGTAGCGGGCCGCGGCAAAGGGCGGCACATTGGAAGCCAGAAACGCCAGTTCGCCGGTGGAGAGGCGTTGCGACGGCACGGCGGTGCCCGCCGCATCTTTAACGGCATCGCCCGCGGCCGCGAGTTCCTTGCCCACACAGACCACTTCGGTACGGGCCCAGTTGGTGGTATTAAAGACGTCGATCGTGTTGGCCAGGGGCGAGCCGCCGGTGGCCAGCGCCGCCGCAACCAGTTTTTGGGATTGACTGTCGGCATCGAGGGCGAAAGCCTGCTTGATTTTCCATTGGTCTTTGACAAACGCCAGGTCGGGCTGGTGGATGCTGTTGTAGGCGCCCCACGTATGTTCGTTGTAGAGCAGCACATTGCGCCAGGCATCGGCAAAATCACTCGTCGGGAACTTGGCTGGGTCGCGCAGGGCCCAAAGCGTTTGCGCCTGGGTCAGGCGTTCGGAAGCCACACGTGTGAGCGCGGTTTCCGCGGCCGAGGAGCCGGCGCCATCCTCCCAATAGGGCGTAAAATCGCCGCTGAAGGTGGGGATTTTGTCGCCGTACTGTTTTTCCAACGCCGCAAACGCTTCGCTGGTGGTCGCCAGCACCAGGCGCGGGTAGGTGTGCGTTTCGTTCCACGCCTTGACCACGCCGGGCAGGGTTTCATCGGGCACGGCGTTGTCGCCAAAGCCGCTCCAGCGCAACTGGACCATGTCGTACGGATAGTTCTGACTGTCCAGTTCATCCAGATGGTGCAGGAGGCTGGCCATGGCCGAGGGTTTGGACAGCGGGCCCCAGCCGTGGCTGGCGGCATAGCCGCGGAAGGAGGTCCAGACCAGGATCTTTTCCTTGCCGGACTGGCTGGTCCAATAGAACGGCTTATCCTGCCAGGCCGCCAGCGATGCGCCCTGCCGGTCGCCGGGGTTGGGCCCTTCGGAGAGGTAGCGGATGCCGGCGTGGCTTAGCGCGTTGACCACGCCCCAGGTCAGGCCGGGGGCATCGCTGATCATGGCCGAATCGACCGGCACGCCGGTTTTCTCCGCCAGCACCGTGCCCAGCCGGGTGAGTTGCAACAGTTCTTCCGGGCGGCACAAGCCGGTGAGTTCATCACCGTACAGACCTTCAACGTGGATCCAGCCGGCCTTGATCGCGGCGAAAAGTTCCGCCGCCTTTTCCGGGCGCTGGCGCAGGAAATCGTCGATCGACCAGGTCACTTCGGCATTCCACTTGTACTGGGCGCCGGCCGGATAGCCGGCGGTGGCCTTGGCCAGGGCGATGGCTTTTTCCAGGTTGTCCATCTGCTTGGCCTGAATGTGCGGCTGCACGTCGGTATAGCCTAAATCGTGGTGGGAATGCGCCAGAATGTACACCACCCACTTACGCACGGGCTGGAGGGTGATGGTCGCGGCACCCATGGTTTTGCCGGCCACCGCCAGGGCCACGGCGCAATCCGTGGGTCTATCCACCGCGGGCACCAGGGCTTCCAGGTGGCCCACGCCCTGGGGCACCGTGACGGCCGCCGCTTCCTTGCCATTGACCAGGATGACACCGGGCTGCGGGCGGCCAAAGTTGATGACATCCACCAGGATCTTTTGTTGCGGGGCCGACGCGCTCCCATAGAGCGTTCTTTCGCCCTTAACGCCGGCGTTGATGAACTGCATGCCGGTGGGCACGGAAAGTTCCACGCCGGCGGGCGTTTCCAGGTGCAGCGCATCGTAGAGCAGCCAACTGCCCCGCCCCGTCTTAAGGGTCATGACATTGCCGCCGTCCTGGAGCCAGTTGGCGTTAAAGGCCAGGTCGATGGTGCAATGCTTGCCGGCCTTGGGATTGCCGTTGATCGCTTCATCCGAAGCGCCGAGGGGAATTTGTTTGGCGGGCAGCGCATGGCCGTTGACGGTGACGAGCAACTCCGGCGGCGTGCGATACTGTGTGTCCACCAGGTCCAGCACCAGGTGGCAGGCGCCGGCCTGCGGGGCGGCTTTAATACCAAAGAGAATGCTGAACGTGTGCGCTTGGCCGCCGGCCCAATGGTCGTCCGGGCCGGGCTGGACGTAGGGCCAATCTTTGGCGGGATCGGATTGGCCGATGATGAAGACCGGATCCTGGCGGAAGGCCTCGGCATAGTGGGCGACGGCATTGCCCGGGGCCAGGGCAAATTCCGCGGTGCTGCCGTCCTTGGTGCCGATTTGCCACAGGTCTGCCGCCCGCAGCCGGGTGGCGGGCCAGGCAAGGATGGTCAGCAAGAGCGTTAGCAAAATCAGGGAACGTGCGGAACGAATCATCGGGTATCTCCTTATAGCCGTCGCCGTAGCGGCGACGTTCTGCACTCTGGCCCGGAAGAAGCGCATTTCATTTATGCTGCGCTCCGGCGCCGGATTCTCCAAAATACAATAGTCAGCGCCAGCATAGCCACTATCAAGGACACGGCAAGACTGCGCCATGGGTGCACAGCCGCAACCGCCGCAGTCGAACCCACGGGCACTGCTGCCGCCTGCGGCGTTGTGGCCACACTTACGGCAGATGGCGGCGGGATCGGCGGCCCCTTGGCCGCGGGTGCCTTGGTCTGGGGAACCAAGCTGAGCGCCTCGCTGGGCTGGCCATCTTCCAGCGGGGCGCAGTAGGGTTCGGCACCTGGGCGCTCCACGGTGAGCATGGTAAAGCCCAGCACTTCCGGAAACTTGATAACCACGGAACGTGTTCCGGGCGGCAGGTGTCCGGTATAGCCGGCCTCCAGGCGTACGGGCAGGCGTGGTATCGTGCCGGAATCGCGCCAGCGATAGACCTCCTTCGGTGCGGGGAAATGGAGCGCGTCGATCGTGGCATGGTCGGTCGGCTGGGGACCGGTGCCCAAGGTGATGTCGCGTCCGAAGCGCTCGCGCGCATCATCCAGACGCTGCTGGAGCACTTCAAGGGGGCCGTCGAGCAGCTCGTTCATGGGGGCATCGGCGACGCGGGCGGGCAGTTCGTTGAGCGCATAGGCCAGGATGTCGCAGGTGACGGTGAGGCGGAAATAGCCGTCGGGTTCGATGACTACCCTGGCATCGGCCACACTGGCGGGGTGGGCGCTGCACGGGGCCGATGCCCCAAATAGCGTTAGCATAATCACGGCGGAACAGAGCGTTGGAAAGTACCTGCGGGTGCCAACAGACGTGGCCGCAGCATGCAGTCCGCTGCGCCATAGGCCTAAGGATATATGCCAGTGCCGCCGCGTGAGTTTCCGTGCTGTCTCTAAAATCACTATGCCACAATCCATCAATGTCTTTGCACCCTACGTAAATTTCCGGTCACTTCATCCTCCTCTGGTAGCAGTTCACGGGGAACCACGACCAAAGGGGATATGAAACCCAGAGGACACAGAGGACACAGAGACGAAAAAGAGCTAATGGCGATTGTCTCTGTGCCTCTGTGGTTCAATCTCCTCAGCCACGTTCAGCGCGTCGTGGGAGAATTGCAATCCGGTGCGGCCATCCGCACCAGGGCCTTGATCGTTGCACACTTCCCGCCGACCGCCGGGCCGTGCGGGCGGATGGTATAGTCGCCCACGATGGCCGGCACGATAAACGTTTCGGCGTAATGTACCACGAACGGTGCAAAGGCGCCCGTGGGGCTTTCCACCAGGGCCTCTGCGCCTTCCACCAGGTTGAGCACATTCACGCTGCCACCGGTGCGGTGCGGCACCGTGCCGGTAAACCAGTGGCGGCGCGTCTCGATGAATTCCAGGGCATGCAGGCCGGTGCGTTCCTCGCGCCAGCTGGGACCCTGGCCCACGGGCTGTACCTGGTTGATCAACTCGCGGCGGGCCCAATCGGCATCGCGCTGCCACTGGATATTGGCCTGGCCATGGCCGATGTTGATGGGGCGCGGCTGCCCGTCGAGGCCCAGGCGCCCCCAGTCCCACATCTTAAAGGTGAAGATGTACGGCGTGGCGCTGATTTCCAGCACCACCGAGTCGGCGCCGGAACAGTGCACCGTGCCGGCGGGGATCAGGAAGTGATCATGTTTTTTGGCCGGCCAGCGGGCGACGAACTGGTCATCGGGGAACGGTGGGCCGCCGTTCTGGGCGGCAGTCAGCGCGGCGATCATCTCCGGCGGGTTAATGCCACGCTTCAGGCCCAGGTAGACGCAGGCGGCGGGGCCGGCATCGAGCATGTAGTAGCTTTCATCCTGGGTGTAATGCAGGCCGAACTTTTCCTGGGCGTAGGCCACCAACGGGTGGACCTGGAAGCTCAGGTTGCCGCCGGCGATGGTGTCCAGGAAGTCGAAGCGGATGGGGAATTCCGGGCCAAACAGGCCGTAGACGGTGGCGCCCAGCAGTTCGCGCGGGCGGTGGTAAAGCAGGTTCATGGCGGGGATTTCGACGCGCGTGGCGCCACAGTCCAGCAGCAGGCTGTTTTCCTCGGGCACGCAGTCGAAGCCCCAGCCGTAGTTGGGTGACGCCGGGTCCAGGGCGAAACGTTCCTTGAGCCATTGGCCACCCCACGGGGCCGGGTCAAAAAACGGCACGACGCGGAACGGGCCGGTCACGGCGGCATCCAGGGCAGCGCGCAGGGCCTGGCCGGTAAGCAATTTGGGATCATGGGCAAGAGTGGTATCCAGCAGGTAGTCCCAGCGTGGCAGGGTTTCCTTTTTGAGCCGGTCGCAGACGCGCCAATCGACAAAGAACGAGCGTTTGTATTGCAGCGAACCTTTCAGGGTGGCATTCGATACGCCGAGATTGGATACCTCGTTACGCCGCTGACGCAATTGGCCTTCCCAGCGCGGCATGTCAGCGTAGACAATCAGGTCCGGCGTGCAGCAGAGCAGGGCGGCCGGGCCGTAGACGACGATGAGGCCCTGGGCAGCGGCAATTTGCGCCGTCAAAGCGGCGCGCTGGTCCGGGTCGAGAAATTGCTCGAGCTGCAGGTTGGTGTAATAGCCAAAGATTGGATCATTGCCGCCGAGGAAGGGGGCGACGAGGGCATCAATTTCGGCCGGGGTTTTGAACGCCGCGGTGGTCGCAAAGAAATGCCGGGGGCTCAGGCCGTGCTGCAGGGCGCTGCGCACCTCGGCGTCGTGCAGGCCGGGGTAGCATTCGACGGCGATGACGCAACGGGTTTTGGCGCCGCGCTCCGCGGCGACTTTCAGCTCTACGGCGATGGCATCCCAGCCGCGCCAGACCTGGCTGGCGCCGTGGGGGACGGGGATCACGGGAAACTGGTCGTACATTAAATAGAAGCCTTTCGCGTTACGTGCGGGGCTGGCGCCACGACGCTTCAATTTCTTCCAGGGTCCGCCCCTTGGTCTCGGGCAGGGCGGCCAGCACGAAAATCAAACTGGCCAGCGAACAGAGGCCAAAGACCCAGAACGTCAGGGCCGGCCCCAGATAGGTGAGCAGCACGGGGAAGGTCTGGGCGACGATATAGCAGCTCACCCACACCGCCAGCACGCCCACGGACGAGGCGCGCCCGCGGATGCGGGCCGGGAAGACTTCGGAAATGAAAATCCAGGGGATCGGGCCCATGGCCATGGAAAACGCGGCGACATAACCCAGGATGCACAGCAGCAACCCCAGGCCTTGCACCTGGGCATGGAACATCCACCCGACGGCCAGCAGGGACACGGTTTGCACCGCCGTGCCGATGGTCAGCAGCACTTTGCGCCCGGCCTTGTCCACGAACAGAATTGCGACCAACGTGAGGATCACGTTGATGGCGCCCACCACCACGGTGGACTTAAAGGCGGTTTCGCTGGAACTGCCCCCGGCTTTGAACACTGTCGGGGCGTAGTACATGATGGCATTGATGCCGCTGAATTGCGCGAAGGCCGCCAGCGATACGGCGATGAGCAGCGGGCGGCGGAAGTGGGCGCCAAAGAGCTCGCCGAAGCGGCCTTCCTCCTGAGCCGCCACGCGGGTGAGGGCGGCAAGTTCCTCGTCGGCGGCCTGGCGGCCGGCGAAACGCGTCAGGATGCGGCGGGCGTCCTCCAGCCGGTTGTTAAGCGCCAGCCAGCGCGGGCTTTCCGGCACGCCCAGCAGCAGCAGCAGAAAGGCCACCGCCGGCAGGGCCTCGGAGCCGAGCATCCAGCGCCACCCGGTGGTGCCGTTCCAGGTCTGCGCCAGGAGGGCCTGGTACTGCCCGGTGGTGCAGGCCAGTTCCGCCTGGGCCTGGACCAGGGCGTCGCCGTGGAGCGTCTTGGCGCCTTCGGCCATCATCTGGCAGCGTTGGGCGAGCGTCTGGAGCGCCGGCGCGGCGGGCTGGGCAATAAGCATGTTGACGAAGAAGACCAGGAAGATGCCCACGACGATGCCCAGTTGAAACAGGGCGCCCAGCCGGCCGCGGTGGCGGGGCGGGGCAATTTCGGCGATGTACAGGGGGCAGATCATCGACGAGGCGCCAATGGCCAGGCCCCCGGCCAGGCGGGCAATGACAAACTCGAGGAACGTCCGCGGCAGGGCGGTGGCCACGCCCGACGCGGCAAACAGCAGCGCACAGAGCAGGAGCACCTTCTTGCGGCCCAGGCGGTCGCTCAGGAAGCCGGCGCCCATGGCGCCGATCATGCACCCGAAGATGGCCACGCCGACGGCCCAGCCCTTGGCCCATTCATCGAGCCCAAAATGAGCCTGGATAAAGTCGATGGCGCCGGAGATCACGGCGGTGTCGTAGCCAAACAGGAAACCGCCCAGGGCGGTCACGGCCGTGGCCATGACGATGGCGCCCATGGACCCGGTGGCCGGAGCGGTGGCACGGGGGGTGGGGGACGGGGACTGTGTCATGGGTTTCTCCAATGCGGGCGAGTATAGCGGGGTGGTTGCATTTGTTCAAACAAATGTTGCGGGGTTCGGGCCGCGACGCACAATGTAAGTGGGGGATGCAGCCAATTACGCGTTCCGACCCCACCGGTATTTGCCTGCCAGGCCAACTTGTGGAATGATGCCGGCCAACGAAACGCCCTGCGGTGCGTTAATACTAGCGAGCGGAATCGGCGATCCACGTGTCCTACCGTTGGGGCAGCGCCGGAGCGCTCAGGCGGCGGGGGATCTCCCGCAAGGAGTGAAGCTAATATGTTGAACCTACGAAACTGGGGACTGTTGCTGGCTTTTTTGGCGATTCTGGGACTGCCCGCCATCTCCCTGGCCAAGACCAAGAAGACCAAGACCCCGAAGGATTCCACGCCGGCAGCGCCGGTCTCTTTCGATCTGCCGGCCACCATCCAGAAGGTGGAGAATGGCGATGTCACCGTCGCCCTGCGCCTGCCGACGACGGTGCTGACCCGCGTGACCATCGACGGGGATACCAAAACCCTGGCCGACCTGAAAGCCGGGCAGCACCTGGAAGTGACGTTCTCCGGGTCGGAAGTTTCGGCGATCGTCGCGACCACGCCGGGTGCTGCCACCCAGGCTGCCACCCAGGCAGCCACTCAGGCAGCCACCGCGCCGGCACCCAAGTAGCCGCCGGCCCGACGCGGCAGGCCCCGCCGTACGTTTTCCTGTCATGCCACCGGCCGAGCGCCACCGTTGGACCCCGCGCCCGTTTACCCGGTAGCTTTACGGCGGGGTCAAGCCAGCGCGGGCCACAAGCGCGGGGGGCCTTTTATTGCGGCGTAATCGTGATCGTGTCCGCACCGGGCGTGGCGTCATAGCGGATGGTTCCGCCGGTGGCCGGGACGATGCAATGGGCTTGCCCCTGGGTGATCTGGCAGGTTTTCCAGGCCGCAGGTACGGGCGTGATGAGCGTCAGCGGCGCATTGTAGAATTGGCGGTCGGCCGGAGATTGCAGTTCGAGCGTCAGCGCGCCGGCGGTGGCGGCCCGCACGCGGACGGTGGCGCCGTTGCGTTCGGTTTCGTACTGGTGGGCGGAGATGTGATCGGTGATCCACAAATCACCGTGGTCGGCGCGCGTTTTGAGTCCGTCGAGCAAGGGCATGAAGATGTCCTGCTTGATCGCCCAGAAATCCTGGTAGTGCCAGTCGGGGGTGATGCGCTCGACGCCGTGAATCACGATGAATTCCACGCTTTTATTGGCAATGGCCTGGTCGGCCAGCGCCAGCATGGCGGCGGTGGTTTTGAGGTGATAGACCGCCATGTGGCCGGGGAGCGGCGGGCGGCTGATCAGGTGGTGTTTCTGGAGCAAGGCGTCGAGCTGGGCGGGGGTGATTTTCCAATCGTTCGGGCCGACGCCCGGCTGGCCGTAGGACAGGAGCTTAACGGTGTCAGGCGGCATGATCTGGCGGATGATTGCCGCGCAATCCCCGATTTCGTGTTCGGCCTCGTCCAGGGAGTGGACGCCCTTGTGCGTCATCGTGTGGTCGGCATACACCATGCCCTGCTTCCAATAGGTGGTTTCCCAGCCCGCACGGAATTTCGTGTACTCGGCCTTGCCAGGGTTGAGATAGAACGTGCCGATCAGGCCACGCTTGACCAGTTCAGGGATCGCCACCTGCCAGTGACTGGGGCAACTGTCGTCGAACATAAGCAGGAAGGCCGCGGTCCGGTCATCCTTCCAGCGGGCGATGCGCGTGGTACCCGGCGTGGGCGTATCCGCGGCACGCAGTGCTGTGGCGGCGGCGAGGAGGACGAGTGTGGCCAGGATGAGAGTGGTTTTGGTCATTTGGTCTTTTCCGTCATAACGATCTTGCTTGAGAATTGGTTTGTATGTTCGCTTTGACTGAATGGAAAATTGGTGTTGTATGGGTGTGGGTGATTGGGGAGTGATGCGGCAAGTTGGGAATCAGGCCGGAAAATGATAGATCCGCGAGCGCCTCATAAACCGCCTTCCGTGTCGCGCCGCATTGCGTTGCCAGGCTGGTGATTCCCGGTTGGGTAGATTGGGCGCTGAGGACGGCCAGAAGGCTGGTCTTCAGTGCCCCTTTGAACAGGGAGCGAACGCCTAATGCCGGGTTCGCCTCGAAGACCCATGATACGGGGCGAATCGCATTGCTCCGGCGCTCAATGGGAAGCGACCATAATCCCCACCGTTTGGAAAGGGTACTGGCCTCAAGTTCGGCCAGGCGCGTCAGCGCCGGCCGTTGACGGTCGCGCTCCAGCAATGGCACAGGCGTCTCCATCGGCGGCAGGTCGCGCACCACGGAATTAAAAACCGGAACCCAAGTGTCGACAGTTTCCAAAACCAGGCCCAGGGTTGCCTGGTCCCGTGAGGTGGCCTTCCGGGCGATAACCAGCAACCGATCGCGACCGACACAGCGCCAGTAAACCGCCAACCAGCTTGCCAGCAACACCGCCATGCGCGGGTTGGTCGGAATGAGGGCCAGACTCTTGACGATCAGATGTTCCACGTCCGGAGTCGGGGGCGCCGGCGGCACATTCCACGTAACCCCCAATCGCGACCATGCGGCGAGAATATCGGCTTCCGATTCGCTCATACGGCGGGTCCTTCCAACGCATCCAAGAACCGCAGGGCGGATTGAATTTGGTCCAGATTGGCCAGGCGGTTGGGAACACGCAGTTGATCGAGGTAGCGCCGGGCGAAGGCTCGCTCGTCGGCGGTGGGGTTCATGTCCTGAATATCCGTCCGATCCTGCATGCGGCTGGGACTCGTCTCCATGCGCATAGTATAACTATGCGCTGGAGAAATGACAAAACAACGGTGGCTGGTCTGCTTTGGCCACGTCGCCGCTGCGGCGACGGCTATAGGAGTCTATTTGCCAGTGACGCCCAGCTTCAGCGTCTCAATGGCGTGATGGCCGACCTTCAAGGAAACTGTCCCGGCTTCCAGCGGAAGCGGGGTAGTTTCTTCTTCGATCAGGTTGGTAGCGGTGGCCCGCGCTAGCTTTGCGTCGGGCAGCGTCAGGCGAACCTGCGAATCCTTGCCTTCGATGTCGTAGCAGCGCACGATAACGGCGTTGTCGTCGGCGCATTTCTTGATGGTGCTGATGAGCACATTGCCGGCGGAAAGGGTTACAAAACTATGCTGGGCCGCCAGGCCGGCGGTGGCGGGGTGCGGGCCGCCGA
>Ga0316217_10005029_pt1 | contig 13915 bp, 10 predicted proteins | sample 1anoAmetaG_FD_203633 | JGI IMG/M metagenome (GOLD analysis project Ga0316217, IMG submission 203633) | Freshwater microbial communities from Trout Bog Lake, Wisconsin, USA - 1anoA | ecosystem: Environmental > Aquatic > Freshwater > Lake > Hypolimnion/Profundal zone | place: USA: Wisconsin...
GTCTATTTTATTTTTAAAGGCTCTCTATTTGTTCTTTGAGTCTTATCTAAAGTTATTAGTAGGTTTTCAAGCACTAGAGCATCACAACTGTTTTATTTTCTGAGTTGGGAGATGGAATATCTTTGGAATCACTGGTTTCAGAAGGTGTGCCTGCTGCTTTTTGTACATCGAATCGTCTTTCTGGAGACTGATATACTTCTTGATAATTGATAAGCTAACTTTACAGTGACAGCAACGATACACCAGATCTATCCAAATATGAAAACTTAGCCCTCTAGCTCTAGAGTTACTGCTCTATTCTTTTAAATTAAGCTTGCCATTTTTCTTAATTTTGAGAAATACTAGCTAGGCTATTCTTAAGCAGCTAGACCTCAGATTTGGATGACTGGATTTATTTGGCAAGCAACTAGTTCTCTTTAGACAGCTTTTGACTATTTTTCAGCTAGTTTTCATACTTCGCTTTGAACTACTCTTTTTACTTTTCAAGGATCAATTCTTTTTTATTATCGGTAGATTATGGTTTCAAATGTATAACAGGAGAATCTTACTATTTTCGGTCATTGTATTCTTTGATATAGAGTTACAAACTCTTTTTCAAAAACAATTCCTAGTTACTTTTCGTTCCATTTTTAATTTACCTTAGTATTTACTACAAAGTTTATAGTTTTCTGGCCTGCAGAACTTTTACGAAACAAGAAATCAGTAGCCTGTTAGTCGTCTCTGAACTTCCTAGTTGAGTTTCTTTTTTCTGAGCTTGCAACTTTGCTGCATTTAATTTCTTTTCCTATTATTTTTTGAATTATTAGAGCTATAACTTTGTACTTTAAAGGTCTTGAATGTGCTTCTTAATAGATTCTAAGATATGATTCACTTCTGTATCAGCTATATCCTTTTTGTATCCAGGATTGCTTAGATTATAAATCGAAAGTAATTTTTACTTTATCTCCAGTATTTATTTGAGAGATCTATCAGCTTATCTTTTTTAGAGCATTTCGCTTTTATAGCTGGCCAACCCTGGAGCATTTTAAGTCTTAATCAAAGAACCTACTTTGGTTACGGCATACTTGTTCATCTATATGTCTTCCTTGAATGATTTTAATTGATTTAGATAATATCTTATTCCGGTGTTCTAGCCTTTTAAAGTTGATGAGGTCACATTTTTTATCTTCCTGAAAGTTTCCCAGATATTAGAAGATAAATCATTTACTTCTTTAAGATATTTGTTGAGCTCGACAATATAGATCCTCAGCCTCTCTTAGCAACTCTTGCCAGTATCATCCAAATATTCTACTCTCAGCCCATATTTGCCGGTATCTTTGCCGGAATTTAGAAGCTGGATGAGACTGTTAGTATTGTTATTCCTTGTGAGGCTAATACGATTGGCAATTTATAGGTAGTCTTGGTTGAGTTGAGAGGAGGTTACTAAACTTTAGAACTGTATATCTTTGTTAGGTTCTTCTTTGGCGGTTTCCTTGAGCAGCAACAATAAGTTTTTGGCAAACTAGTACTGCCCCTAGTTGATTTGAGTCATTAATAAAATCTTATAATAGTTCTTGCAGATTAAGTACAATATACGCTTCCTGTAATGAAGAGATAGCAAAAGGTGTTATTATCTTTTAAGCAGATTGAAGTGAAGTTATATATTTTAGCTAGTATATTTAGTTGAATAAAAGTTACTTAGAATAATTTTAGACTAGATGTAAAAAATGCGGGGAAGTTAGAAGCAAACCAGTTTCAAACGAAATATAGGTGGCCGCAGTTTTGAATTTACACAAAAAGATGGTGTTACTTCCATTTTAACTAAATCTTTTGAAAAATCTGAAGTTCTCTTTGCCAATTACTCGCGGGGCAACATGCCCTCTAATTTGACTAATGTCATCTCAACTTCTCAAGAACTCTTCGGAATCCTCAAAAGTTTGGAAGAATAAGAACTGGACTTTAATTAGTAAAAATAATTGGTTATTTATCTTAAGATATTTTCTAATACAAAAGTTTATCGTCTTCCACTGTAAAGAGCTGAACTTTCACTTTAGGATAAGCTTCTGAACTAAAACGGCGTTTTGGCTGAGTAACTTAACAAACTAAAGTAAAACAATGCAAAACTCTCTATAGAGCTAAGCAAATCTAACTTTGCATTAAAAATGTAAGAAGAAATGCAAGAAAAAAGAGAGAGAGCACAAAAGCGACTGATCTAGCAAGAAATCGCTTCAATAATTTTCAAATACTAAGTGTAGATTACCAAACTAAAGTCTAATTTTGACTCACAGTTATAGAATTATTTACAAAGAGAATTACGTCTATAAGAGCATATTATTATGCTTTAAGACAAGCTTAAATTAACTTAAGATTACCATAAAAAGTAGATCGAATAGATTTCAATTGATAAGGGAGGAAAAAGAATTTGGAATAGATCTGATGTATCATTACACAGAAGGCCAAAGGATTGTGCCAAATGGGTGTTCAACTGGTAGAATCATGCTAGCTCTACAAGTTTTTTCAATATAAATGGCAATTTAGTAACGAGAAATGCGAAACAACCCAAAGCTTTTTATAAGCTGCTCAGCCATCAAACTATCCCAAAAGACAAAAATGTCAAGATCGAAATCAAGATCATTCAATATGGACGCTACGGAGATATTATTGTAGGCGTACAAGCTGAAGAAACAACAAATCCCGAGATTTTAAACAAAGTAGGCCAACAAGATTTGATCTACTATCGAAGCTATTAATCAAAGGGTGATAACAAGGGGAGAGTCTTTGAGTACGTATCTTCTAATTGTGTGGTTCCATTCCTAAGGGAGGGCTAAACACTGACTATTGAGGTCGACAGGAAAAGTAATCAACTTTTTTGGAGCACACTCAAATAAGGTTTGGTACACGTGAGCTAGTTGGACAGATTTTCAGGAAAGCAGCTAGTCTTCTTCGTGAGTTTGTTCGAAAATGGAGACTGCATTGAAATCTGCTGAGTGATTTAGCGAATTAGCTTTAAATAATTGCCTCTGAGTCAGAACAGTTTTGAGATTATTTACAAGACAGTTGCTGCAATAAATGCATATGGAAATCAGCCTTGGAACACGCTATTTACTAGGTTGTTGGAAAAGCAACCGCAAGTTCCCCAATCTGCAGCTACCATATCACAGTCATATATTCTCTTCTTCAATCTTTTGTTGACTTTATTGTGAAGTTTGCACACGTAGTCCATGAGCTATAGCCTAGTTTCTCCCTTGAACTCCCCAAACTTTTTTAAGGTCTTGACAAAATAGTTGGCACACAACTTGCATGGATAGAACTTAGCGAACAGGATTAAGAAAGCATTGAACTGCTATTTCAGTTCAGGCGATATGCTTTCTGGCACAGTCGTTGTTATCATGTGCAGAATTGCCCAGCTTCTCCTTCCCAACTCCTACCTCGTTATTTGATGCTTTCCTCCTTCGATGAGCAATCTATCAATGATTTTCTTTTATCTACGCATTTATTACTAGGTCATAACCCAGCTCTAATCTAGATTATAGCCCTTGACGTGGTTTTAGTAAAAAGATGCGGTTTAAAGTTGACGCTGGATACCCATCTCTCTCATAAATATGTAGAGAAGCAGTACTACTATCAATGCAAGCAATAAATAGAAGTAATTTTTAGGTATTTGAACGTTGTTTTGGCTTTGGTTTTCAGTGGGAGATTCGTTAGAAAGGATATTACTAGCCATATAAACTAATATAAATTAAGCTTTTTAGAATGTGTTCCTTTAGTCAGTAAAAACATTATTTTCGAAATACCGAGATTTAAGGGTGTTTTGATAATCTTAAAATAAAATGTTTATATGTTTGCCAATTAGAATCTTAAAAAAAACTAAACCTATTTCTTGAAAAAGTTAGGAAAAAAAGATTTTCGAGAATGTTAAATCAGCTATTTTATGAACTTATTTCGAAATTTATTGGTATTTTTATTAATCAGCATATTTAGTATTGGAAAACTATCTTCTGGAAAATATAGCAATAGATTTTGATTGAAATATGAAACCATTTTATCTTCGTTGATCAAATCTATCCATACTTTTATGTTAAATTGTAAAGATAAATGTTGAGAATCAAAGATTATGGTACTTTAAAACCCTGAGGTCTTATGCTTCTTCTCTAACTTACAAAACACATTCTCTTAGCTCTTGGGGGCTTTGATTATTGATGAAGCCTCCTATTATTTAGAGCTTCTCATGTATTTTTTCCACTCCCGCTTAGTAATTTTGATTTTTTGATTTTTGGAATATAAGTTAATATTCTTTTTGCTTGCATTCTTAAAGAAGTTTTTAGTACTATTCCCTAGAAACATATGAAACATATGCAGCAGGAATATGGCTGGGACCTCCAACTTATTAAAGTTTTGGATAGTTTTGTTGTTAAAGAGTAGGTTATTTCCTATCAGGCTCTGGTAAGCTATCAATGTCAAGTTAGCTTTGATTATTACTCTATTACTACTAACACTCCTGAATGCTGAAAGGGGCTTCACTGGGACCTGCTTTTATCAGTTAATTACAGTTGGGCGTCAGTTTTTTTCGGCTTGGCCTTTCTTTCTAGTGAAGCTAGTTCTAGCTCTCACCTTATTTAGATATGTAAGCTGCATTTGCTTTTTAGAGAGAAAATTACTAGACTAGGAGGTTTGACTTTCCATCGTTTTTAGCTACATTATGACAGACTGGACTTTTTCAGCTCTGTTGTTTTGTTTCTATTCCTATTTTTGACCTAGCTATTTCTCCATTTCTTTCCACAATAATGTAAAAATTTATCATAACAGAGCTTTGAGTAAATATCTTAAATTGATAAAAAATCTCTGAAAGACACCTTAAAGTCAAATCTTAAGAGATATCAATAACTTTTTGTTTGATTAGATGAAGCAAAAATTAATTTTCCTCACTAAAAAGCTATTTTTTTTAATACAATAAAGGGATATTGATATATCTAATTATTTATATTGTCGGTGTAATCACTAGATTCTTTGAAGCAGACTGAGGATTTTAATCATGGCGTTGCTAATTGCGGGGGACAACTCACCCAAGTCATGATATAAGGCGTATTTGATGTCAAACTCGATTTCCTCGATAGCTTAAAGACTTTTCTGATACATGAGTAGATAATATCTTTATTGCAGCAATCTTTCCAATTGAATTTGGCTGTCTCTGAGTAGAGGTAGCCATTTACCCTTATAGTCATGGCTTAGCTCTTTTAATTTCTGGTCATTCTCAATCATCTACTGCAGCTTAAAAGCCTTGCTTTCGGACAAGATAAAGGATAGAATGTAATCTTTCTGAATAGGGTGGTTTAGTACATTCAATTTGGTTGAATTGGAGCTGGCCTTCTAGATTTGGATTCTTCTTAGCTTCTAAATTTGCTATTGAACGAATGGAGGGATATGATATTGAATTTACTCTTAACTTATACCCTATTCATCATGAGTCACATCCAATTATATAGCTTTCTTGACCTAGTTGATCATAGAGTGGCTCACTTGACCAGTTTTGACCAAAACATTCTCATACTTCTAATAAGCCCTTCTTTGGCTACTCCATGTGCCAGTACTGGCCTAGTCTGCAATTTGTTGAGTAATTACTATCCTCTGCCTGCAAATTTCATCATCTACGTGAGGTATTTTGACGGGTCCTTATCTTCCTTCTAGTGGCTGATAAATTTCTTAGAACTAAAATTGGAAAAACTATTAAGCCGTCATCTATATAGGTTGGTAGGAATGCTGTGACCTCTATAGGTGCTATCGGCTATCTACGTCAAGAATCGAGTGAAGATAATTTTGAAGGTTTGAGATCGGATTATAAGCGTTGCTAATGTTCTGATTGGTTGACTAGTAAATTGGAGTATGGTCTTTTCCAGCACTAGAAGCTTTCTTGCTTGGCTCAAAAGAGAAAGAGCGAGTTTTTGTATTTAAGCAAGATCTGATTTGTTTTCTCATTTAGATAATTAATGTTTTATATAATTTCGCTGCCTTTAAGCCGGCTTTTAAACAACTCATCACATCACAGCAATAAGAACAGTAAAATTGACAAAAGAATGCTTTGGTTGTAAGTTGTGATAGAATTACGTTGAATTGTATCTATCTAAAAATAGTTTAGGAAGTTCTTATAACAAAATCATTTAATTTAGTACGAATCGTAATCAATTTTTTTGTGGCTGCTTCGAATGCTACTCTTATTTTTCATCTTCGCTCTGCTAAATTGATATTTCATCGTATAATTTTTCCCTCACTATGAACCTGGGCCTGAGTGAAACTATATTCATTTCAGGTTATTTGCAAAGTTCGATGTTCTTGATAAGTAACAGGCCCTCGATAGCTTGGAACTTCCTCAGGCATTAGTTCATAAGGCGTATATAGAAAGCAGTATTTTCTTCATTTAAGTCCTACTCTTGATAGATGCGAAGTAGTGAAAATCTGGCGGATTAGTAGTGCTTCATACTCATGATTTTCCTGAAAATGATACTGTTTATGGGCGAGAGCCTTGGTAGTTTTTACTTGCCGATTGTTTTGATGCGAGCCAGCAACTTTCCGAATGCCACTCTCAAAATCCTTTCCAGACTGCGCTTTAAGCTGTAGATAGTTATAAATTTCTTAAATTAAGGGTACAAGAGGGTCAGTTTTTCATGACAATACACCATTGAAATCCTCTATTTATAGTAGTGCAGAAATTCTTTTTAAATCTTGTTCGTCCATTGTTTCTAAAACTCGTTTTCCAGGTCGTTATCGAAACCTCCATTTCTTTTCAAACCTCTTACTTGGCATATAGTATATGGAGCCCCGTTGATAATTTAGGAGAGCTTTTTGACCCGATAGTTTATTCCTTCCTCTCTCTTGAACTTTTTATTCAGCTTTTCGAGCAATGATTGGTGGAGCTCAGATACCCTGCGCTCAGTTAGAGTTACGTCCTCTAAATTCAGTATGATCTTAATAAATTTTTCCAAGGTCTTGATGTTTTTCTTGCTGAACACTCTTTTGTAGTGAATCATATATTTCCTTAGAAAAGTGTACTCATCAAGGGAGATTTTTCTAATTTTCAGGCCACAGTCCTTGGCAAGGAAATATTAAATGCTGTGCACTATCTTTTTTGTGACGTCGTAAACTCTTTTGTAATAGCGGGTTTTTGATCTAAATAAAGAAGCTGTTACTCATAAAATAAGTCGGGGTTAATCACAGGCGCATGTTCTTTCACATATTTGCTGAAAGCTCTCAAGCCAAAGCCTTAGGCTATGAGGCCTTTGAATATTTCCCTAGTTTCTGCTATTTTTTCTTCTTCCTTATCATCACTGAAAAACATCTGAGGCTGTTCCATGGGAAAAAATTTAGTTTGTCCCTCGTCTTGGCCTTCCTCAGATTGTTATGAGGCGTTGTCCTTTGTTTATAAATTTTACTACTAAGACAGCTAGGAGACGCAGTCAGATTTTTATTACAATTTTTGGCTTTAGCTCTTACTCTCACCTATCTAATCAGAGTTTTATTCATTTTGCGGCACAGCTTAAGTAGAATTGTTCTTAGGATTCACATATTTAGTGGGCCCGAATTTTTAGTTGAATTCTTTGTTGTCAACATACCATTAGTCCTCTTCCTCCTCCTGAAAAATGGCTGTATTATCAGTTACTTTAGGCGGATCTTTAGGTGGTACTTTAGATGCTACTTTGGATGATACTTTGGATGGAATTTAGGGTACAACTTTGGGTGTTATTTTGGGTTCAGGTTGCGTTGCAGAGGATATCATTTTGGCCAGCATTGTTGGAGCGGGTTTCGGAGCTTGAACCTTCAAAGTCGAGTTCCTCAGAACACGCTGTTATGTATTGGACTGTATTGGTGGTGTAGGGACAGTGGAGAGTGCAACTTGAACAGGCTGCATCTGATATGGATTGAAGGAGAAATTGTTTGTAAGTGCGATGTAAGGATAGATATTGCTGATGGGCTGAAACTGTGGTAGTTGGCTGCGTAGGTGTTATTGCTGTTTTTTGAGCATTTGCTAGATTTCTTGGGGTGTCATTGTGGACTGGAGATTTTTGATAACTTGCTGATAATAGTTGTAGTCTAGCAATTCGTTTTTGTGCTTACCTGACTGCATTGTGATCAATTGGCCGTCATATCATTATCTTTAACATACATTTTTATTTTTATCAGAATATTTTTGAAAATTTATATTTTTGCTTTTAAATTGGTCCTTGTAAATTGATCCTAGTCTTACTCTGTTTTGATTTAATATTTTGTGAATTTTCTTGGAGCCTAGCTTTATGAAATTATCTGAATGTATATAAAAATACCCTTTAACATCACTTTCAACGCACAGAAGTAAACCAAGCACATGCATCCTTACAATACTTATTTCAACCAATACCTGGAAACTGGCTCTGAGGATAACTTTAACTATCACTTTTAGAAATAGAATCAGGTCCATAGTCAAGTCCAGAATCAAGTTTTACCCCCGAATTCTCCTTAACAACACTTTCTACCTTTGCAATACCTCTTTCAAGCCAACCCCCAGTTCCCGCAATCTAATCCACATTTGTTATCACCGAATCCTCATTTGCTAAATCCTTTACTCAGCTTCAATCCATTTTACTTCCCCCAAAATTTTCCTACCGTAATCATGAATAACCAAGTTGGTACTCTAAATACATCAAATATCACTCAAAATGCAGTTGCGAACGAAAACATGACACCTAAACAATCGCTGATTGCCGAGAGATCAACTGGCAATCAAATATCAAGTTTGAACGAAACATCAATATATGATTATGAATAGAGTTCAAGCTAAAACCAAAGGCCGCATTTTAAGGGAATGACTACTGTTAATCATAAAAAACCTATCAAGTAAGAAGCATAAGCTGAGAAGAAAGAGAAAATAGGTATAAACCAAGAAAAAAGAGTTTCAAATGATGAAAAGGCAGGAAAAAAAGAAAAGAGGAAAAAGAATAAATAACCTTCAGATGATGAATGGATGGGATATAATATTAGGAATTATAAAGTCAGCAAACCCGCAAGGACCCCTTTCCATTAGTTTCGACGTCTTTACCAAAAGTAAATTCTTCGCAGCAAATAATTATAGTAGTTGCGTGATCGACAACACGATACAGCTAACTAAAGCAATAAAACATCTGAGATATATCCATCTTAGCCTAAGAATCAAGCCCCCACTGCCTAAAACTCTAGTGAAGTATAGAATCAAAAGGATGGTAAATAAAAGGAGGAGACTCCCAGAAACAGGATGTAGAAAACCAGGCAAAATATTCTGAAAGAATTCAGCATGAAGAAGATAGTGATATTAGCAATGTTGTAGTATGGATACGGGATGACACAGCTGAGGTATTTTATCAATGCTTAATGTCTTTAGTACATCGACCCTAATAATATTCCGTAGTTTTATATTTATTTAGAGCCCCGCTCAACTATTACAAATTGGTTGAGAATACTCTCGTCAAGGTTGTGAACACAGTTTGTTCTCTGCTCAGAAAAGAGCCGACGTACAAAGAGAAGGTAACCTTCATGAATATGACTAAGGCCAGACACATAGTAAAATACCTCAGGTACTATAAAGTCTACTTTGGCGAAGATGATCGAAATACCATCTAAACTCTCTTGAAGCACTACTTGGGACTGTGTAAAGCTGTAATAAATGGATAAAAAGTCTACCATCTTTATCTCACTTTTGAAGACATAATAAACAATAATCTCAAGCCGCGTGATCTTGCAGAAATGGCTAAGATTTCCAATCAAGACAAAAATATAGATTAAGAAATCTAATACAAGATATTCGACATAGGAATTAGGAAGAAATAACCCAATGAGACTAGGTTTTTGGAGAAAGAAGATACTCCATCTCCATAAAACCATAAAAGTGAAACCCAAAGTTCTGAGCAAAATAACATTAAAATATAAGATATTTCTGATTTGGATTAACCCATTCCAGTGCCTTCCTCATGGCTTAAGCCTTCTATATAGCCTCTCAAAGCCTCTAGAACTGCACTCTTACCTGAAGTACCCGTACAATCTGCATCTTAATCTAAAATAGTCTCAAAGCCTACGCCTCAAAGCAAAGCAGCGTCAAAACCTGCTTCATAAGCTAAATCAGTCTCACCTCCTACCTATTAATGTTACCCGCCAGTAAACACATTTTTGTAACGAAAAGAGGACGAGGTAAACAAGGGGAGACTAAAATTGAAGGAGCAGCTGATAAAAATTTTCAAAGAATATGATAAAAAGACTGATTGGAAGAAGATGTACAAATGCATACAGCCACAGTATTAGAATTGCTACATTCTTACAGAGTTCAAGCACACCATGAAGTAAATTTTTCTTGAAGGGTTTTATAAACTGTAGTCCACAATCAACAGCTTCCAAATCATCTACCTCAACAAATACATGGCTTATATCAAGCATTGCATTCTTTATGAAAAGATTTTTATGCCCAGCTTTAGAAGACTGGCCTTGATGATCTTGGAAATATTCGATGAGAAAAATATTGACTACCAGATTACGTTATCCTATATCCAAAGACTGAAATACGGCATTAAAAGCACTCGAGGGTCGAATTCATTATCGCCGATGGAGAGATTTGAGTACGAAAGGAAGAAGAGAGAGTTAAAGGAACAAGAATGTGGAGATGAAGAGTAATGCAATTAAATTTAAGAGTGATTATCTGAGATGATGGTAAAGTTACTTAGTTGATTCAATTTTGTAGTCTTAAGATTAATATGAATTATTAATAAATTAGTACTAGCTGGATACTCTTCTAGCAATTATAAGTATCATGAGCCTACAACAATCATCTTCAATTGGAATGGAGATCCTGAATAAACCATCATCAGTTCATGGGCAAAGTTAAGACATTTCTAAATAATCTCTTATCCTGGTAATATGCTGCCCAATTTTGACAATGATGATGGCTGGTTCTTCCATAAAATCAAACTTATTTCTCATTTCCTTGATAGGCTACCTGATCCTCTCCAAAATTCTTTTCAAATTCGTATGTTTGCGATTCACAGCTTAGTTGATTTTTTTGTTGATTTAGATACGTCTTTCCATCTATTATTTCATCAGCTTTAATTTGGAATCTGGCTTGAATTCAGATATCTCAGTTTAGCCAAATTTATAAAAGCGAATCTACTAATACATGATTGTCTTGTTGTTTCGCTAAAATTAAGAAGATCTTTCCTACCATTCATCAATGAGCTGCTCATTCTAACCCACCACCTTAAGCAGAGTGTTTTTGAAGCTGTGCTAAAACTAAGTTTGAGTCTAAGGGGCTACCTACCTCTGGTTTGGTTAGGTAATGAAGTCTATAGTTATGAAGAAACATTAGGTTTATAGGTTTTCTTGTTAATTTTAGATTTAGCCGATATTTTGGTTTATCCTGTTCCGAATCTTCATTTGATACCTATGAAACTACCTTTTCTTGCTCAATTAGTCCTACTGTTCATAGATATAATTTTGAAGGATTTAGATTTGTTTGCCAGTCAGAATGTCAGCTGAATAGATTCGTATTTACCCATTGTAGGAAATTAATTTGATTCTCTCTCAGACACTGAAAACAGGTTTCGATTAACTCGATTTCTGTTTGGAATTTCGACTTAGGTGTAGCCGATCTACTCAAGTTTCTTTCCTAATTTGGGGGAAATGCTTCTAGAACGCATGAGATTATGTTTATAATAGCTCAAATTTCTGATCACTTAAAGAGCGCTTAATTAGTTCAAAAATTAATTATCATGCGCTGAACAATAGTATTTGCATTTACTTTGTTTCTGTCTATATTTTTTCAGATTTTGGGCTTTTACTTTCTCAGAATGGTCAGAAGGTTGGAAAATACTTTTTAACAACAAAATAAAAGGAAAGAAAATAGGAATTAAGGAGTCAAGATAGTGAATACCTGCCTCCAAATATAAATGAAACCGAAGCCTAAGCTATTTTTAATTCAGGAGTTTAATTTCGAGAAATATTGTTGAAAAAATAGATACATAGGCCATAAACAAAACACAAAAAACTTAATTTGATGAGGTACGTTCACATCTTGCCAGAATAACTCACTATTCTGAGCATGCTAGTGCTTTATTTCGCAGCCTGAAAGGTTCATTCTACAAGCACAATGGCTTACTGCCTTGTAAGCTACTTGCATGTACTGCCAAAAAATCATTTAATGATTGAAAAGAGACCAATCTAACTATATCCAAATCACGCCCACTAATTAGACTCATTCTGCTTACATTTTTAATCTTCAAATCAGACAGCTCACCGATTCAGATTAAACTAGTTTCATTTGAATCAGTCGCTTTGCTTTTATTTTAATACAAGAGTAATAACTAAATGAGAAGACAACATGATGAAGTTGTGCTCTATAAATTTTCACGAACTGAAACGAGGCAGTTACTGAGAGATTAGTAACTAGCAGTAGTATAAAATTCGAAAAAGATCAAACTTCATACTTTGTCGAGCTGCTCAGCCAGGAACCACGGGGAAACCTGACTGAGCACGGATCTGATAAGAACTCAATAAGATGTTAGCGCCTAATGGTAGGGTGGCCTGCCTATGCCAAGAGGTTAATCAACCTTCAGATGGTACTCTTGCAATATTAGTTCAGTGCGGTATTTGTAATAAGAATATTCAACATCCAGATTCTTTATCTTGTTGATGACTGCTTTTCTTTCCTCATAAAGCATGTCACATTGAACTTCTAGCTGTTTTAGGCTTTCTGCTATTGCTGCATATCCTGGAGCTCCTTGCCGGTAAAAATTTTAGGCGTCTTGTTTCAATTAGGGTTGGTTAACTATGAATTGCATGGGGATTTTGCTATACTATTTGATCGAGTCCCAGTCATCCAAGCGCGATCGAGCTTCCTAGGTTATATTGGATGCTAGGTCATAAGCAGAAGGAAGTGGAGTCTACTTCAACATAGGCAGCTGCTCATCAAGTACAGTCAAATAACCAATGACGTCGCGGTTTGCTCGATCTTTTTGAGCTCTTTCTTTATGCAGGTCACTGTTTTATTTGATGGTGCAGTTGACAAACTAGCAGTCGTTCCTGTACCTGATGTAGTCTTATTTGACCTTGATTGCATACTAGCTTTCGCCTTCATCTTCAACTCTTTTTCTTTATTGGTCAAAGTCTTCTTCTTAGGAGGTTTTCATGCTAAAACGAAAAGATCTATCAAGGCGGTTAGATGAAACTATGTTACGATGACTTTCGAAATACAAAGTACTTCTAATTTCTTTGTTTTGGGAGGGTGGTTTCTCAATCAAGCCAGGACCATCCGAGCATGGGGATTGGTCATCAAAAGACTAATAAAACTAATCGCGGTTACCATTTGAAAAAGGAACTCTTGAGTGAGGTCTTTGGAGATTTGAATGATGAACTTGAGTTATTAAAGGCATTTAGGTACTCTGCACATTCCCGATAATGTAATAGCTTTACTCAGTAGAAGGTCTTTTGGTTTCGGTGTTGAGTCTATAGTCATTTCTTGGCGATTTTTTGATTCCGCTTTACATTTATCTTGCCATCTTCTAGAAAAAATCACTGCTCTGTATAATCGAAAATTTCTAGTCTTCTTTATTCCTTCTTGCCTTAATGGCGTTCACAACTTGGAGCCGATTAGCTTACAGTGTCTGCTCTGCTCTAAGTAAGGGACGACGAAGACTAGGTTTTTGGTAGTTTTTCTGGATGACCCTGCTATAGGGAGGTTAGAGGGGCTCATGCATCTTGAGGCGAACTGACCTATAATTGTTGAAGCCGGGAAAGCTGGTTTTAAATTTCATAAATAATAAAGATAAAGTGAGTAGCAAATCAAATTATTCAAAGGGATGTTACTCCGAATATCAAAAAATGTAGTCAACTCTATTGCTTTTTTTATGAGGATTCGATCAATTTTTAGATTATGCCTTAAAAATAGTTAATAAAT
>Ga0316217_10005030_pt1 | contig 13914 bp, 17 predicted proteins | sample 1anoAmetaG_FD_203633 | JGI IMG/M metagenome (GOLD analysis project Ga0316217, IMG submission 203633) | Freshwater microbial communities from Trout Bog Lake, Wisconsin, USA - 1anoA | ecosystem: Environmental > Aquatic > Freshwater > Lake > Hypolimnion/Profundal zone | place: USA: Wisconsin...
AGACTGATCCTGCGAATGAAATGCTCAACCAAAGGCCCAATTCCTTTCGATAGGCACCTGCGATATCTGGGAACTAGCCTTTCCAAGTCGAGTAGAAAGCTGCCAAATCCGAGCTATAATAGCTTAACAAGTAGGAGAAAGAGTTGTAGGCCAAAAAGGACAAAGATCCCAAAAATCTGGTAATAGTGGTCAGGTGAAGATTTGCTGCGTATTAAAGTGCTCTAATTTTAATAATATACTGTAAACTATATTTTTGAATTTGAAAGAAGCTACAATGAAAGTCAATTGTTCCTCCCTCACCTCTCTTACCAAGTAGTCTTTGCGCAAACTCTAGCCCGCGCTTACCGCCAAGGGGAAAGTTGGCAAAGTTTTTGTTACGCACTCGCAGCGTCTTTATTCAATTAGTGTGGGCTTGGATTAGCTGACAGTCAGAGAGCTGACTCTCAGAGCAATCTAAGAGCTCAGCTTGCGTTATGGGTTGGATTTGGAAAAGCACAATAGAAAATGGGTGCTATATCCTTGCAAGCGAAGCGGAAAGATGTGCAGTGACTATCCCAGTTTGGAGCCAACTCAAAGAGTCGCCCTTACTGGAATCAGTTGCTTCTATCTGGTGGACGAAAGGCCCTCGAACACGAAAGTCGCTAGCAAAATCATAACGGATTTTTAGGAGTCGCGGCGTGAGGAAGTGAAGAACAAGGAACGGAAGGAGTTCTGCTGCTTTTTCTGAAATTGGCCGATGACTGATTACTTTTATGATTAATAATAATAGTCACTTATGAAATAATTGGGCAAGAGAAGAGTCAAAACTGAGGGGAGTCCGCTTTTGGCCGAAATCTAACGCCAAAAGTCTATTTTTAAGAATCTGAGCTGGCAGGACAAACAGAAGCAGAGAAAGATAGAGTATTGATGCTTATATGTAGCTTCCTAGAGCGCTATTATGCAGAGCTTCAGCAGGTAGTACGGAAGTAGAAGAAAGAAGATAGTGAACTTCTGCAGAGAGCAAAGAACTTCATCAAAAAAAGGAAAGAATACGTCAATAAGTCGAGTGTTCTAAAGCAGTTACAGCAGCCAACGCTAAAATAAAAAGTAGCCCTCTATTTGTCCTACTAAAGAGAGAACGAAGAAGAAAGCCAAAACGATTTTCTGTAGGACATTTACTTTTCTGGAGGGCCCAGGCATAAAAGATGAGGCCGAATGATACTATATGATCTGAATCTGAAATAAACCAAACATATGAAATCAAATTTACAAAGAGTTGGACAGAGGTGGATTTTTGGCAGATGGCCTTCCAATGTTTGTTCAGAAGTATTGAACAAAGGTACAGTGAGAATACTTTTTGAGCGAATTCGTTCAAAAAGTACTCCATTTTTCATTTTCCACTCTTTAGCTCTTGCTCTAGCCTTGTGGCGAAGTGAAGCATTTGATCAGTGTATGTATGTTAGTTATCAGTACTAATATCTTCATATCAAGTCTTCTTTATATATGTGATAACTATGAATTATCCTCTTCCCCAGCTTGCTTCTCTCTTTCTCGCGCAAGCCGATTCCCTGCAGACTGGTGTTATTCATATATCTATGCACAGATTTGCCTTCCTTTTCCTATGCTTGGGGTTTTGGGTGGAGGTAGGAACTGCTTTTCTTGCGAGTGCTCAACGAAAGTTCTACCTTGTCTGCGAATTTGTAGCCATAATGCCTGCGCTCTGTATTTTTGTTGAGATCCGCATTAACAATCGAGTCCTTGGGGTAGACCTTTTTGGAGCTTTCCTTGGCCAACAAAGAGGCACTTCTGTCTCTGCCCAAAAGACTAGTATTAGCTATCTTCTCCCTGAAAATGCGTTTGGAGAAATTGGGACTCCGATCGGGGTAGATCTGCTCTCGAGTGGGGCGGACTTGGTTGAGCTCCACCCTGATTTGGTTTTTGATTTTGTGGAGTTCTGCCAACGAGTGCTAGAGTTTGCCCTTCTTCATGCGGCCTGCTGCTAATAATATAAATAATAAAAGTAGTCTTCCCACCCCCAACAATAACAGAGTCAGCCCCTCCCAACAATAAAGTCACACCCTGAAATCAAGTCACCCCACAATCAGTTTATACAATTCCTCTACACTCCTCTGCCTCTAGCTTTCACTCTCAATGGCGGATGTTCGGCTTTGCTGCAGATACTAGGCTACCAGGTCGCAGTCCACAAGTTTGTCTTGTTTGGGTTATCTGCCTCTCCACTCCTGGTAGCTGAACTCGCATCTTTTTTATCCCCTTGGCCAGCTTGATTCAACCTAGCTCAGCCCCAGAAACACCTACTAGCCGATTATTTTGAGCATGCCGATTTTGCCCCCAGCTGTAGCATAGAGCACTTCTTTGTTGGAAAGTTTAGTCAAAGTGATAACTTCTGACCCCACGTCAATGGATGCCACCTCAGTCATCAGCATCCTCAAAGGCGCACTCTAATTCTCGAAGTTATACTCCAAAATCGTCAGCTTTCCACCCCGATCCGCCACTACAACCGACCTGTCCATCAACGCCAATTCGTTGATCTCAACTTTTGCCACAAATCTTGAGACTGGGACGATTCTATCTGCATAGTTGTAGAAGGCGGCAAAACGGTAGGAATCTGTGATTGCGAATAGTTCATTAGTAGGCTCAATGTCCAGAAAGTAGCCCTGGAAATCGGTTGTTATTTCGGTGAGTTCAGTCAACTCATAGATTTCAGTGAGTTCGTAAACATTTGTGAACTTCTCAGTCCTGCAAACAAACCGATTGGAGGTCTGCCCCAAAGATTTGATGGCTTTGATGTATCGATTGTCTTTGAGTATGAGAGTGATAGAATTGAGAACTTGATGGGTGTTGGGTTATAGCAGCGTTAGTATGTTTCTGGAGAGCTAGTCGATTCCATAGACCATTATCCCGAACTCAATGCGTTAGAATCCGATCACATCCACATAAAAGTTGTTGATGACGGCATCAAAGTGTCTGGTTATTGTGTTGTAGATTTGGATCTATTTGGCAATGGCTATATAGATGAAGTTGCCCTACGTGTAGACGATTGGAGGCTAGTTTGAGTATGAAGAGATGTGTTCTTTTTTGAATGAAAAGGCTTTTTGGGAGGAGAGGGAGTTTTAGAGTAGATGGGCTAGGGAGACTGTTTTGATTAGGCTGGTGGACTATTGATCGAGTTTTTAGACGATTAACAGCTACTTTTGAGACTGAAGGTAGGTCAAAGATTGGAATGAAGAGTCATCGGAGAAGAGATGAATTTGCTATAAAGTGGGGTTGGGAGTGAGTTTGAGTAAAAACTGCTTAGTTTTGCTGAAAACAATCACCGAATGTTAACCACTCTGCAGAGATACAGGTTCATTGCCATAGTTTTAAAAACAAGCGATAGCCTCAAAACCTGGCAGCCCAAACACACTAATGCAGCCATCCACGAACCCAATCACCAACACTTGGCTGCTCTACTTGTTCGTTAGATGTATAACAGAGCTGACTATTGCGTGATGACTTAACTCCACCTTCTACACGAGCTCTGATGCTCTATATGCGTAGAAGTGTGAAAGATCATCACTCTGGAAAGCCAGCATGATTTCCTACACCAAGTGCCATGCGTACTCAGTGACCACAGCTTCTCTCAGGTGCGTTACTTATCTGGATTGGTAGCTTAAACTTACAAAATTGAATGCCGAGTTGATGTAAACTAAACGAGTATCCTCTAACATTGCGGCAACTATCTAATCTTGGTACAGGGGTTCGAATTCTTCTTCTGCTGGATTGAGAGTGTATATCATTTAGGTGCTGACACAGAAGTAGTCGTTTGCGGTAAGCAGTTACTGTTTGGGGATATTTAGCTTTGTTGCGTTGAATAGTATAGATTCTTTATTGTACTTTAGCAGAAGTATGCCTGAGTCCGAAGAGACGAATAATCCGTTTCCTTGGTCGATTGCCACTATCTTTTCTATTCTGGAGTCATACTTCTACTGTTTGGCCAAAGGCAGCACTATTTCTCGCTCAACAACAGCAACTTAGTACCTATCGAAACCTTTGGTCATAACGACAGCCAACTCTTTGTTTTGCATCTGATGCATGCTGTAGATGGAAGTAAGACACTAGATTTTATGGCACAGTTTCCAAATATTGTCGTAGAGAATGATCAGAAAGATTTAGTTGCTGAGAGTGACGATGCTGATTAGTTTCCCTTTATCTGCCAAATCACGCAGAAATCTGACTTCAGCAATGCCTTTGTTAGCCAGAATGTTTTAGTCGTTGAAAGTGAGAGAGCCGAAAGATTTCATGTTCGTTCCTGAGAAGAGACTCAGTTCCTCGCCAACATAGCCATAGAGTTCATGCGATATGCTGAGCAACTTCCCAAACCTCTCTCTAACGCCATAAGCACAAACAACCCTCAAAGAGGGCAACTCAAGCAGTGTGACTTCATTATGCGTCAAGACCAAAAGTTTGCCATTGGCGGGACAGCAGAATTCCAGCAAATTGATCTTCTCGTAGCTAAGTATTTCAGCCTGCTGGCTCACACGCAGTGATTTGTCCAAATTGTACACTCTCAGAACCGTCCTTTCTTAGACTTATTCGATCAGGCCCAGCCACTTCTCGTGCTTTGCGTTTTAGATCCACCCCGCGTAACGGTACTTTATTACTTAGAGCTTTATGCGCTTTGGCTTTTCGACTTTTAGGCCAACTCCTTTCACACTGTAGTCAAGCAAAGTTATTTCTTGGCCAACGTTGAAAAAAATGGCGCCTCGGGTATCCAGCACCTCGAAATGGTGCATCTGTGAGCAGAACTAACTTTGACGGGTGATGTGGGCTGACTGCTTATAAAGCTCCAAATTAATGGACTGCTTATGGAGTTGATTCTAAACCATCTAAAACTCGCCATCCGCCTTCCAGAAAGCATACCTTCCCTGGGTATCCAGTATGAAGAGATAATCCGTATGATGGTGCTTGTCGGGGATGACTAGCAGATGCTTGATGGTGCAATGTAGTCTGAGTGATTTGGTGAGCGCCAAGCCCTGAGGGGCGTATTCGTAGATCTCGATGCTGGAGTCGTTGGACATGACTATCATTTGCAGAGAGTTGATGGTGAGAGTGTTGACGTTTTTGGTCTAGCCTCGGGACAGGTACTCACTGTGCGCGTAATATTGCTGCATTCGACCGCTATCGATGTATTATAACCATAGGGCAATCTAACATCAATACGAGGTATGAGAGACCACGATAACCGGATATGGCGAGCATCTATCAAAGTCCAGAGGTGGTATGGAGTCCGGATGAGTAGGGACAGGGATGACACGTATAAAGATGGCAGGATGAGTAAGTATAAAGGTGAAGAGTATGATGGGATGAGAATAGGGGAAGTATCAACATTTGAAAGACTGTACCCGCATGAACAACTTGTAGTCTGCGGGGATCTCGTCTTCGCTCTTGACTTTGTCGTTGAAGTAGATGCGTGCGAGGCGACAGTTGGCGTGGACCTGGATCTTCTGACACTCCACAAATTTGCTGCCGAAAGCCTTCTCGCAGTATTACTCAAGGTTAAATACGATTTCGTTCCAGCCATCGTCAAGTTAGAGCGGCATGGAGCACTCAAAGGGCTTGATGCGCGTGATGGACTGGTTGTTACAACTGATGAAGGTGCGTTTGACGTTTTTGTCGTCCAGTACGGTCACCTCGAACCGGAAGTATTTGTCAAGCTGCATTGTATAGCTGGTACGTTTTTGACTAGAAGGACTAGGATGGGCATTTTGATTCGCATGGAAGTTGATTTTCCTGGGGGAAACGAGAGGTAGTTATTTACGATGTTGTTGCCGCAGATCTCGAAGACAGGGAGTTCGATATCGAGGTCGGTTATGCGTTTGATGTGTCCATTGCGAACTGAGTGATGTGTGTATTACCTTTGGACTCCCAGCGCTCTAGGATCTTGTCGATGGGCTGGTTCCTACCTAGATGCTCACTTACTCGAGGCTCGACAGGACGGAGATGAATCCCGGGTGTTCTTCTTTCCACATCCGCAATTATATAACTTAATGTGAGCTACACTGCAATACCCACTCCAGTATCGAGTTACAACCACTGCGTCGTTGCATCAAGTGCCAGGCTACCAAGAACGCTGAAGCTTCATTTAGATCACCATGGCGGCTGAAGTGATAGTTTTTGATTTGGATCATCAGTAAATGAGACAAATATCAATTCCTAAACATCAAAACCCCACGTTTTTCTACTCTACTCATTGGTTCGAACAGAGAGGTTTGAGCGTTTTACTGCCCTTTTCTCTGGATTTTGATTTTATTGGATCCGTTTCTCAGACACTTGAAAGAAACTTCTGAAGAATTGTAGTTTTCTTTGGAAAGGCTGTCGAGTTGTATACCCACTTCGTTTTTATTGACAGATATCTTTTCCTACTACACTGAGTTGCCCACCACAATGAGCTTCTTCTCAGTCTTCGGTTTGACGGGGGTCTCGAAATTTTCATTATAATTTCTGAGCTGTTGCTCCACCTGTATCGACTTCTAGAGACAGGCCTTGCCACTAAACCCCTCCTCATTATCAAGTTCTTCCTTGATGGAGCTGATATACTTCTTGTGGTTAAGTCTGATACTGCGGTCTGCTATCTTGGTCCTCAGCTTCAGAGCGAACTCCTTCTTTTGGTCTTTTTTCAAACTACTTGATTCCTTCATCTGGATGGTACTCATCTTCGAATTAGTCCTGTCATCCCTCTTCTCAATGGTGCCGTCTCTAGCCACCATGGTCTGCTCACTCCTCAGCTGCTCCTTGGCCTTGTGCTAGCTGAACTGCAGCTTGCGAGGGTTGAGATGCTCACTCAGTTGGTACTTGTGGTTGTGGATTTTGGAGTTGGACTTCTGCTTGCCTTTCTTGCTGATTGAGTTTTAGTTCTTTTTCTTGAGCCTGAAGTTGTAGACCTAGGGGTACTCCTCCTCAGTCACGCAACTGTCGCTTCTGGCGGACTGAGCATCACAGAAATCGTTGGACTGGTTGTACTCATGGATGTGTGTGAGAGACAGTCCCAGTTTCTGCTGCTCTAGATTGAAGAAGGTCTGTATGATTTTGGCGCCCATTTCGTAGTAGTCAGCGATCTTGTACTCATGGATGCGGTTGTCTTTGATGTAGCCTAGTAGGGAGCACTCGACAGTGAAGATGTTGGGGATTGAGAGTTAGTGGAACAGACTTTTGCGGGCGGAGTTGTCGTTGCCCCCGCGGAAACGGCTGTTTTTGTAGCAGAAGCGGGCGTCGTCTTGGCAGATTGTGGAGGGCAGCAGTCGGTAGCTTTTGACTTCTGATGAGTCATAGTTGCCGTAGAAGAAACACCCCAGTTTTTTGGAGTGTGAGTGCAAATCAAGCACAAGACAGGTTTAATGCTTGGTCTTCAAGATCTGTTTCTTGATGTTATAGACCGCAGGGGTGACAACTTTGGAAGGCTTCTTCCATACCCTATTGGGGTCGATGCCAGTGAGTTCCGCCCTGGTATTGCCATGGATAACTCCGTCAGGGTTGATCATGGGCACAATCTTGAAGATATAGTCGTCATAGAAAGAACTGGTGTCCTGTGCTGCCTTGGCGATGAGTTCCAAGAGATAGTTGATGATGCCTTCGACCATGAAGCTGGAGGTGGTCTCGACGGGGTGCTGTCTGGCCAGGATCCAGATGATCTTGCTGTCTTTGATGGTCTGCTTGCCGGTGGAAATGGAGATCAGGTTGATGGTGTTTTTGCCCACTGTCTCGCAGAGCTTCTTGATGCTGAGGATGTTTGCGTAGTGCTTGTGCGAGAGCAGGCTGTCCATGTAGTAGAGCAGTTGGGTGTAGGAGTAGGGATAGGAAGGCGTGAAGTAGACTGTGTCGAAAGCCTACCTGAACTAGTACTCAAAGGATAGTGTATGATACGTCTAGTTTTTGTGATCCCTCTTGATATTGCTCTCCTCATAGTTGATCTTGCTGCCATTGCGGACCCAGCCCAGGCCGCTCTTGCTGCTCTTCTCGGAGAAGGTGAGAGGCTTGAGTCCATAGCTGAAGAGGGAGTCCTTCTTGACCAAGTTGACGATATTGAACTTGACCCTCTGGTTCTTCTTGGTGTTGGTGACCTTGAAGTAGAACCACTGGTTGTGGCCGCGGGTGTTGACATCGTTTTGCAGAATGAGGTCATAGGTCTAGAAGGTGTTGCGGTCGTCGTGGTTGGTGTAGGCGTAGAGGAGGTTGCCGCTTTAGAAGTGGGAGTCGAAGATGAGACCTGCGTTGTTGTTTTTGGGGTACTGGTTGGCCGTCCTGGGCTTGATCTGAGGGAAGTTGCTTTTGGTTTTGGGCTATAGGTTGACCCCCGCGATGCTGATGAAGATATTGGCGAAGTTGTGCTTCTTAGGGTTGGGTTCAAAGCGGTGATAGTAGGTGTCCCTGCTCTGGTAGACATCCCACAGGGTGACTGAAAGTTCCTTCTCGCTCTTGACATACAGTTCCTTGATCTTCTCCTTCATCTTGCCGTGCTCGAACATGGCGTCCTCGATGGAGATCAGCCTACTGCAGACGTTCTTGCCGGTCTCCTCCACTCGGGGCAGCACGTAGCGGTTGGTCTTGGCGAGCTACTCGGCGTAGAGGCAGCGGGCGGAGTAGATTTAGTAGGTGCGGTTGTGGCCGTCCAGGAGTTTGCGGGCGGCTGGGATATGTTTCAGGATGCTGATTTATATCTGCTGCTGGAGGGGGGGCTCCAGGGTTTCGTGGTCGCTGGAGCTGGAGCTCTAGAACTCCCCCGAGGGTTTGGATTCTGCTCGGCTGGGCATCAACGTATAATTTTTAACAATAATATTATTTGTTATAGGGCTAGTTTAGCCAACTAGCATCGCCCCCGAACCTAACTCCAGAATCATTGGACCTGCAGGCTTAGCAAAGATTCACATGACTTATGTAGGGGAGAGGGGTTGGCGAGGGTTTGGGTTTGGGTATGGGGTTGGATTGGGTTTTGGCGATTGATTGCTTGTTTTGAGGATGCAGTAAGTTTAGGTTCAATTAGACTTGGATGGAGAAAGTTCAGGGTTTGAGCCAACAGTGTGAAAGAAGCTTCACTCTGCCTACAACCTCAAATACTAAGGTCAAAGGGTCGGACTAAGACTGTAATACTCATAGTTGGACATGATTCACTACTACAGCCATATCCTTGTACTTTTTAAGATGTTTGAGCTAAGTAAAATATGCTTAGGATACGTCGTAGAGTCGTAAGTGAGGTATATCGGCAGCTTTGCAGTTGCTATTATGTCAAAGATAGCACTAAATAGCCAATAGTAAAAATATTTATCAATAAAACCAAAATCTTCCAAGCTCACACCTTTTCAGAGATTTTGCTCGAATTCAGCAAAACACCGATGTGGTTAGCCTAGATTGTCGATGAGTTGGGCCAAAAGCAGGTATTAGTTCAGAGTTTATACTCGGGACTTAATACAGACAAACAATAGTTCAAAGTTAGGATTTGGAAATTGGACAACTTCCTAACTAAGTTGAATCAACACAAGGTTGCGAGAATGATACAGAAGGCCAAATGCGATTTTCTTGATATTTTACCTCGCAAAACCAGTAAAACAAATACTACTCTTGGAACCAGTCCATAAATAGCTTACTTTGAACGGAACACAGCATTTCATCGAAGCATACAAAGTACAGTCTCGGATCGGGGGTTGTCACTGGCAAATGACGAAACCCCTCAAAAAGGCTGCATCTTTAATTTTATTAGATATATTTAAGCTATGTGGAAGTCAATAGGAAGCGTCAAGCATGGCGAGTAGGCGTCATTCCACTCCAACCGTTCCAGGTGCGACATCAACGTCGAACCTTTCCACCTAGGCCTCAAACGCAAATCCCACCTTTCTCCCGACACCAATCGTTCTTTCTGCTATGAGTATTTCGAAAAAAGGCGCAATAAGACTCTCAATGAGTCCATCCCTTCCAACAAGTCCGAGAGGAACCTGGTCTCACTGGCCTCCAACAAGGACATTTTTACTGAGATGCGCAACAAGGCCAACAAAGAGGACCAAGGCAGCAGAATCACAGACCGCGTGAGATAGAACCCCTAAACCGAGAGCATTAGCAAGAAGAGAAGGTAGTAGCTGCGGAAGGCGAGCGGCCGGATCCACACCCTCAAAAAGGAGCAGAATAAACTAAAAAACACAATGCAGAACGAATTCAACGCCTTCAAGAACCTTTTCTACCAACTGGAGTAGCATCTACACTAGCAAAACTAGGCTCCCAGACAGCCCACGGCCGAAGTGGACGAGGCCTTCTTCCGAGACATCTTGGGCGAGGCCATGGGCATCGAGCGGTATTTCCAATAGATGGACCGCAAGAAGACAGCCCTCATGTAGAAGTTGGCAGACTGATATTAGCCCTGATGATACTCTATGGTATTACTAGTGCACTCGCCATAAAACATAAACTATCCAGCACTTGCAAGGACACCCTTGTTTGGATTGTCATACACCTACTTAGAGCAGTCTGCTGACTCCTCGTCTCCCCCGCATTTGCTGCATGAATTTGACGTCGATGCAGGAGTTCTAGCTGCTGTGCGAACCGATCGACTAGATTGTGTTGGCCCGTTTGAGTTTGCTTCGAGCTTACTTCAGTAGCCCGAATTCAGCCGAACTCTAGCGACTGTGTTAGGGACTGAAGTGTGAAAACCCCACTGTTTTCTTTTCTCTCCGTTCGTTGAGGTTTTTCATTGAGTGGTTCGTGGTGATCAAAGGGCTATGGGTGCGGCTGCAGTACTGGGAAAGCAGAAAGTTGTGGTCAATCACGTCTCTGAGTTCCTAGGATTAGCTGCTTTGCTAGTTTGACTGCGATTCGCGTAGCTCAAGGAAACTTATTTCTGCAGCTTTGTTTGGTTTCTTTGCAATGCTTGGGCCGTAAAAGAGGTTTGATTGGTTGTTTGAGGAAAACGGTGTTTATTGAATCTTAGGGGTTAAGTTGGGCGAAGGAGGAGGTGAGTCAAACTGCTGAGGTGACGAAAAGGTGATATGTTTTGTCAGTGAGGGTGAATGTTGGAACTAAGCCGAAAAGGGTTAATTACTGTTTGAATTGGGAATTAGTTGCGTTGGAACCATTTTAGCATTGTTGAAGTTATTGGCAGCGGAGGCGAATCTGGATCCGGATTTGGGTTTGGTCCAAGTCTAAGCCATTATTGATTCGTTGGTCCGCTGGTTGTTGCCTGAATCGTTGAAACATTCAATATGCTGCTTGGGGGGCTCCTCATTGCAATTTATGGACTAATTGTTGTCCATGGACTAATTCTGTTCTTGGAAGATGACTGAGTTCTCAAAAAAAATGCTGTTGTGCTTCTTGAAGGTGACTAAGGACGGGAATTATTGGTTTTCTGTGTTGTTGCCACAGTTTTTGAACAGGATTTGGCTGTGTTTGGAGGAGTACTCGGTTTACTATTCTTGGGTTCTGAGACGCTTCTCTTGCCGCGCTGGCTAAATCTGTCTGTTTTTTATCGTGAATGAAATGCGTGGGCTTCCTTGGATTGGCTGTTGGGTAGTATTGGGGTTGGGCTGTCTCAACCCCATCTGCGGCAAAGGTTATGTCAGATTTAATGTTCTCGGAGACAAAGGCAGCGGCTGTGCTGATGGGAATAGTCTAATCGTGGGCAGTTGCCTATAACTAACTGCCTCCTTTACCATAGGATTCAGAATGGTCAATGTTTGTGGCCTGGGCGAACTCCCTACAGTCTTGATTCTTCCAGGCGACCTAGCTTCCCACCCAACTGCCAAAGTTCCAACCCTCCCTTGATTTACTGGTACGCCACAAATTACGGGTGGTCGTATTGGCGTGGATGGCTTTTCCTCGGGACGATTCATTTTGGGGGACAGGTATCTCTGCATTGCGTTTTCCTGGTGGCGCTATTAGTCTTTTTGGAGGGTGTTGGGACAGCAGAGGGAGGCGAGGTCTGCGAAATCGAGGTGCATGATGTTCGATTAAGAATATTTATAGTTATGCATAGAATATGAGTGATGGCAGGGTGTTAAATTTTGCAGAGTTATAAACCTGTACGACCATGGAGATAGCCTGCAGTGAAATGGCCACTGTTCGAAGCCAGAGCTAGACTATCAGTTGGTCAGCCAAACAAACAAATAAGTGAGACTGTGTCCCATCTCCAATATTTCAATCAATATATGGTTCAATTTATGGTCAATAGCCTACTGTTTTTAGTTATTCCAGAGTAAGAAATATAAAATGAGATAGTGACAAGTCATTCAATTTCGATCTGCTCAAGTCAGTCAATCTCAATCTGCTCGAACTCATAGTAGTTCTTGCTGCCCTCCACCTTATCCGCCTTCCACGCCTCAATCCTAAAGGCACTGGATTTGCCGCTGGGGTGCTTGCTCTGCGTGGTGTTGAGCTTGAGCAGGTTGGCGAACATCTTCTTGGTTCTGCTGAATCTGTTGTTGCTGTAGTTCCACCTCTACCCCTGCAGCTGCAGCTCGTCGTTTGGGCCGCAGAGTTGGCTGTCATACAGGGACAGGTCGCGAGGGAGGAAGTTTTGTTTGGAGTGTTGGGGTTTGAGGCTGCTGCTCAGAGACTCTCTGTTTTGATTGGACAAACTCTAGCGTAGTTTGCGCAGCAGGGATAGAGAGGTGGGGTTTTCCTGCTATCTGTGTTCTGGGTTGAGAGAGGGTCTCTCGACTTCATGCGCCTATAGTGCAAAGGCTATTCTGTGTTGGCTGTTCTTCTTCTTGAGTTCGATGGTGTGTGCCCGTTTGTCTTCAGGGTTGGGAGTGCGTTTGGAGGTGGCGAAGTGCTTGATATAGTTGTTCTTCTTGTGTCTGCGGAAGCGGATGTAGGACTCCTGGATCTCCTTCTTCATCTTGAGGCGCGAGTGGAGAGGGTGAGTCTGCTATTTGAAGAGTTGGGGGGGCTATGGCTAGGTGGGGCTGGGAGTGGTTTTGACGCGGAACTGGACTTTGGGGAGGGTCAACTTGACCAATTAGCTCATGTGTTAATTTTATAATATAAACAGGGATGATTATCGTGCAGACAAGGGGTACAATCAGAAACGAGTGGACAAGGGAGTGATAGAATAATTGACTTGCCCTCACTTCGCTCAAATCTGTACAATCAATGATCTAGATTATAAAGCCGCTATTTGTCAAATGTCTGATTGTGCTTTGCTTTGCCTTATAATCATTAGAATCAGCATAGATATACCTTCAACCCTGCTTCCGAGCCCAGTTCATTATTTCAGCTGGATAGACTTATAACTATATTAGGCAGTTAGACCAATAATTTGATTTCTAGATGAGTGCCACTCTTCTCCTCCTGCTCTTCATTCTGGCTGCAGTCACCCACTGCTAGCAGCTGGTTAATGACTTCAAAATGTCTGCAGTGTAGCCAGGAACCAAACCGACCAAGGTTACCAATCTATTCAAAGTCCCCCCTGTCTACGCACTCCCCAAACTCCCCGAAAACATTTGGACCCAGTTCCCCGAACTCAACGGCTACTTCTCTCTCAAGTACGCGGGGCCAGTCCAGATCCAATACAACATTATCACCTACTCCATCGATGTGAGCCACCTGGCGATCAGGGTGAAGATAGACGGGGTTGAGCACACTGTCGTATGCCACAACGCATCACTCGCATGCCCTTTCGCTGCTGGTTTGGGTGGAGGCGGGTCTGCACAGGATTAGTGTGGAATTCAGGTCGAGTGGCAACTTTCCGAGTGTTTATGCGACTGATTGGAATGTGGCCTACCTGCAGCTAGATTACTACACTTGAACACTGCATGATACTTTACCTAAATGAACTGTTGCTTGGTTGTTTGTGTATTTATGTGAAGGGTGTGGTTGGGGGAGGGGAGGGTCGGGCCGGTGAGTTGGGTTGTTGGAAAGGGGCGAGTGGAAATGGGCAAAGAAAAGCTCATTTTTATA
>Ga0316217_10005031_pt1 | contig 13912 bp, 15 predicted proteins | sample 1anoAmetaG_FD_203633 | JGI IMG/M metagenome (GOLD analysis project Ga0316217, IMG submission 203633) | Freshwater microbial communities from Trout Bog Lake, Wisconsin, USA - 1anoA | ecosystem: Environmental > Aquatic > Freshwater > Lake > Hypolimnion/Profundal zone | place: USA: Wisconsin...
GCTGTCCTTAGTACGAGAGGACCGGGATGGACGAACCTCTTGTGTTCCAGTTGTCCTGCCAAGGGCACGGCTGGGTAGCGAAGTTCGGTTGTGATAACCGCTGAATGCATATAAGCGGGAAGCACGCCCCAAGATGAGATCTCCCTGAAGGGCCCAGAAAGACCATCTGGTTGATAGGCTGGGTGTGAAAGCGCAGTGATGCGTGAAGCTTACCAGTACTAATCGCCCGTTCGGCTTGTCCATAGAATTAACTCCGCGCAGTTCGACGGATGCTTTTCTTGCCAAGCCTTGTAAGACCAATCAATTTCGTTGTTACTCAAGATTTGGCGCCAGATTGCAGTTGCGTTCCTACGGGCCTCCGGGAGAATCCATCCGGAACAAAGTAGATGCCGCGACAGGCTGCGGGCAACCACCCGCCAAGCGCCTTCAAGTTTGTCGGTGACCATACTGTGAGGGATCACCCGTTCCCATCCCGAACACGGAAGTTAAGCCTCACTGGGCCGATGGTACTGCACGGGCGACTGTGTGGGAGATTAGGTGATCGCCGACAATAATATCTAGCAATTGAGCCATGCCGTGAAGGCATGGCTTTTTTGCGTCTGTGCTTGTTCGTCAGCATTCTGAAAAATATCGATCTCCCTCCGACTGGCGCACTCGACGATGCTGGGATTTGCGCCATTATTCGGGTTATGATGGTCCGCGAGGAGCAATGCCGGCAATGGAGCGCGATGCGCTAATCAGCATGGATGAGGTCTGGCCGGCTTTGCCCCAGGCCGCATGGGGAGATACCTGCGCCACCCTGCAACTCTGGATGCAGATTGTCGGCAAAGTCCGTATGGCGCTCACGCCGGCGATCAACCACTGCTGGAACGTCACACTCTATCCAACCGCTCGCGGTCTTACGACTTTGCCCATGTGGCTTGGCGCCCGGTCACTGCAGATCGACTTTGATTTTCTGGACCACGTGCTCCTGGTGGAGACCAGCGACGGCGGCCGCAAGGCGATTCCCCTCAAGCCGATGACCGTGGCAGAGTTCTATCGGCAACTCATGGCGGCGCTGGACAGCCTGGATACGCCGGTCCGCATCTGGCCCATGCCGGTTGAGGTTGCGCAGCCTATCCGTTTCGAGCAGGATCATGTTCACCAATCCTATGACGCAGAATTTGCGCAGCGGTTCTGGCGTGTGCTGTTGCAAACGACGCGGGTTTTCACATTATTCCGTGCGCGCTTCCAGGGCAAAGTGAGCCCGGTGCACCTATTTTGGGGAGCGCTCGATCTGGCTTGTACGAGATTCTCGGGCCGCACTGCGCCGGAACACCCCAGCATGCCAGGTTTGCCCGATCAAGTCACGCGCGACGCCTACTCGCGCGAAGTCAGCAGTTGCGGATTCTGGCCCGGCGCGCCCGGCATCGAGCCGTTTTTTTATAGCTACGCCTATCCCGAGCCTGCAGGCTATCGGGAGTTTCCAATCGCACCCGCGAAAGCCTCGTATAACTCGGATTTCGGCGAATTCGTTTTGCAATATGAAGATATGCGCCAGTCTCCCGATCCCGATGCCGCGCTGCTTGCGTTTCTACAGAGCACCTATGACGCAGCCGCAGACTGTGGCGGATGGGATCGGGCAGCGCTCGAAATGAATGCGCAGCCGAAGCATTCTTAAAGGTTGATTCCTCCGTTCAGAGGAATAACTCCAGCCTAATCCAGAACGATTCCAAATCCAACTATCGGGGAGCTTTCATTTCAGCGGGTTGTCGTCAAAGTTTCCTTCGCTACAGGATTGCTTCAAATCCTTTGCGGCGGATGACGTTAAGCAGGGCAAGAGCTGGGCCTTTGGGTTGCTTGGCGCCACGCTCCAACTGCGAGATGTAGCCCACGCTCAGATTGAGGGACCGGGCAAAGGCAGCCTGGCTCATATTGGCGTGCTCCCTCAGGCTGCGGATCTCTTCGCCGCTGATGGGCTTGGCGATACTGAGAGCCTGGTCTCCGAGCAGGCGAACGGTGATCTTCTCGTGAGTGGCTTTGTCCATTAAGCCGCTTCGAAGTTGGTCGCCGGCCATCTCGACAAGTGCCTCGGACAAATTGCTAAGCTTCTTCGTCATCATCGATCTCCTGTAAATTGCCTGCCTCAATTTCGTATCGAATCGTCGCGCTGTCGGCGGCAAGCCAGTTTTCCGCGAGTTGCCGAAGAAACACCAGCTCATCCCGGCCGATGTTCTCCCTTTCGTTCTTTGCGAACCCGAAAAGGAAGACGGCCCTGTTCCTTGCCCGGTAGGCGATGATGGTGCGATACCCGCCCGATCGACCTTTTCCCTGCCTCGCTACACGCTGCTTAATGAGCCCGCCGCCTAAATCGGCATCAATCAGGCCTCGTTCTGCTCGTTCGATTGCTTCACGCAAACCCTCGTCCGCGATCTCGTCGCGCCGGGCAAACCGCGCGAACCACCTCGTCTTGAACACTTGCATGGGCTTACCTGACACTATGAACTATAGCACAAAGTACTATATGGGGAGCACGATCCCCAGCAAAAAGGCCATGCTCTGGGGCATGGCCTTTTTGCTTTCGACATGGATCGAGATGCTTTTGTTTATCGAGACTACTTCTTACCCGGTCCCGCGGCGCAGACGGCTTCAGAGGCGTCGAACTTCTGGAAGTTTGCCTGGAAGCGGGCGGCCAGATCGGCGGCCTGGTGGTCATAGGCTTCGCGGTCGGCCCAGGCGTTTCTCGGGTTGAGAACCTCTGCCGGGACACCGGGGCAACTGACGGGAATATGCAGGCCGAAGGCCGGCTCGGTGAGATATTCCACATCATCGAGGTGGCCGTTGAGCGCGGCGCTGACCAATGCACGGGAATGCTTGATGCTCATGCGCTTGCCGACGCCGAATTTGCCGCCGGACCAGCCGGTATTGACCAGCCAACAGGAAGCCTGGTGCTGCTTGAGGCGCTTGCCCAGCATGTCCGCGTAGACGCGCGGGGCCAACGGCAAAAAGGGAGCGCCGAAGCAGGAGGAAAACTCGGGCACCGGCTCACGGCCAAGGCCGGCCTCGGTTCCAGCCAGCTTGGCGGTGTAGCCCGAGAGAAAGTGATACATGGCCTGCTCGGGCGTGAGCCGTGCGATGGGCGGCAGGACGCCGAAGGCATCGGCGGTGAGGAAAAACACGTTGTGGGGATGCGTGCCGATGCCGGGGACGACGGAATTCTCAATGTACTCGACGGGGTAAGCGGCGCGGGTGTTTTCAGTGATCTGGATATTGGCGTAGTCGGGCTCACGGGTGACGGGGTCGAGGGCCACGTTTTCAAGCACCGAACTGAAGCGGATGGCGCGGTAGATCTGCGGCTCCTTTTCTTCGCTGAGATCGGCGCACTTTGCGTAACAGCCGCCCTCAAAGTTGAAGATGCCGGTGGTGCTCCATCCGTGCTCGTCGTCGCCGATAAGGCGGCGGGCGGGGTCGGCGGAGAGGGTGGTTTTGCCGGTGCCGGAAAGGCCAAAGAACAAGGCAGTGACGCCATCGGCGCCGACGTTGGCGGAGCAGTGCATGGGCAGGACGTCGCGCTGCGGGACCAGGAAGTTCATCACGCCGAAGATGGATTTTTTCATCTCGCCGGCATACTTTGTACCGCCGATGAGAACGATTTTGCGCGTGAAGTCGGCCAGGATAAAAGCGCTGGAATTGGTTCCGTCGCGCTCGGGAACGGCTTGGAACTCCGGCGCGGCAATGACCGTGAACTCGGGGACATGAGACGCCAACTCAGCGGGCGTGGGACGAACGAAAAGCTGGCGGACAAACAGGGCGTGCCAGGCGTACTCGGCGATGACGCGGATGGGCAGACGGTAGGCCGGGTCGGCTCCGCTGTACAGATCCTGAACGAAGAGATCGCTCTGGCGCATGTGTGCGAGAACGCGCTCAAGCAGCGCGTCAAACCGCTCCGGCGCGATGGGTTGGTTGACGCGGCCCCAGTCGACCAGGTCGTGCGTAACCTTGTCGTCCACGGTGAATTTGTCTTTGGGACTGCGGCCGGTGCGGGCTCCGGTATAGGCCACGACGGCGCCATTGGCGGCCAGACGGGCCTCTCCGCGCAGCAACGCGCTCTCAAGAAGCTGTGCAACTGGTTGATTCAAAAACACATGTTGCCCAGAGGCAAGAGCTTGCACTTCTTCCGCAATCGAGAGATTCGCCATGGGAGGAAATCCTTCCGTGTGAAGAGATGTTGAAAAAGAGAGATAAGTAATTGTGACACAAGAAAAGCAGGGAACAGGGAACAGAAAAACATGGGCAGCGGTGCTTCAGGTGATGGGGTAAATGCAGCTGGCCAGATCCTGGGCGGCTTGCTGGATGCTCTCCGGGCGGCCCAGGTCGCGCCAATAAAACTCATCCGCGCGGAAGGCTACGATTGCTTCACCCTGGGCCGCGAGGCGCAGGTAGACGGGGATGATGGAGAATACGCCTTCCTCACGCATCAGGGAAAAAATGCGGGGAGAGAGGACGTGGATGCCGGAAAAGGCCAGCGCCTGCACCGGCGCGGCGGGCTGCGCACATTCCGTCTGTACTTCTTCATCCGACGCCCGATCGGCCGCGGGAGCATCGGCAATATTGGCGCGTGTGGTGCGGCGGCCGCGGAGTTGACCCTGCTGGTTGAAGAGGAGTTGGCGCGAAGTGGGGCGGTCCTGAACGGCGAGAGTGGCGAGGGCCTGGCGTTCCGAGTGAAAGCGCACCATGCGCGCGAGATCGATGTTGCTGAGGACATCGACGTTGTGCAGGATAAAGGGCTCGTCGAGGCTGGCGCTGGAATCGAGGAAAAAGGGCGCGGCGTTTTTCAGGCCGCTGCCGGTGTCAAGCAGGATCGGCTCGAAGGAAATTTGAATGCTCATGCCGAAGTTGCGGTTGGCCTGGAGGTAATCGGCAATCATGGCCGCGTGGTGATGGGTATTGACGACGACTTGACGCACGCCGAAGGAGCGCAGGCGGTGGAGAGCGATTTCAAGCAGGGTGCGGCCGGCCACGGTGACCAGCGCCTTGGGGCGGTCATTGGTGAGCGGGCGGAGGCGTGTGCCCAGGCCGGCGGCCAGAATCATCGCCTTCATCGGCCCAACTTTTCCTGTTCGATGTGGCGGACGACAACTTCAACGCCGCTGACGCCGCGCAGATGTTTGGCCAACTGCTCGGCCAGAAAAACGGAGCGGTGCTGGCCGCCGGTGCAGCCGAACGAGACCATGAGGTCTTTGAAACCGCGGGCCTGGTAAGCGGCGACGCTGGCATCCACAAGGGAGAGCACGTTGGCGAAATACTGGTGCACGCTCTCCTGCTGCTTGAGATAGTCGATGACCGGCGCGTCCTTTCCGGTGAGCTGGCGGAAGCGCTCTTCCCGGCCGGGATTGGGAAGGCTGCGGGCGTCGAAGACAAATCCGCCGCCGTTTCCCGACTCGTCGGCGGGCATTTCCCGGTGGAAAGAGAAGCTGAAGATGCGCACCTTCAAACCCTTGGCGGAAGAGGCCAGGCCCTGGAGTTTTTCAGAGGCCATCAAGGCCTGCAGGGCATCCATCAACGCGGGCAGGGCGACGGGCAGTTTGACGTGGTGCGCGAGCCAGCGCAGGTTTTTGAGCGCGTAGGGAACGCTCTCAAGAAAATGCGCCTTGCGCTCATAAAAGCCGCGGAAACCGTAGGCGCCGAGAGCCTGCAGGATGCGGACGTAGACGTAGGCGTAATAGTGCTCCATGAAGGCAGCGCGATCGAGCGGGATGTAGTTGGCCAGGCAGTCGAGATAGTGGTCGAGCAACTGCTGGCGCAGCTCGGGCGGCAGATCGGCTTTGCCATCGAAGAGGAGCGAGGCGATGTCGTATTGCAGAGCGCCTTTGCGGCCGCCCTGGTAGTCGACAAAAAAAGGCTGGCCGCCGCGCAGCATGACGTTGCGCGACTGAAAATCGCGATAGAGAAAATAATCGTGGCTGGCGCTGAGAAGAAACTTGGTGAGGCGGGTGAAGTCCTGTTCCAGCGCCTGCTCGCTGAAGGGAATGCCGGCGAGCCGGAGAAAATAATACTTGAAGTAGTTGAGATCCCAGGCGATGGACTGGCGGTCGAAACTGGAGCGCGGGTAGCAGACCTTGTAATTGAGATCGCGGCCGGCCTCGACCTGGAAACGGGGCAGCACGGCGACCACGTTGCGATAGGCCTCAATGGCCTGTGGGGCGATGGCGTCGCCGGAGCGATGCTTGCCGAGGAAATCGAAGAGGGTGGTGTCGCCGAGGTCTTGCTCGATGTAAGCGTTCTGGCTCAAATCTTCCGCATAAATCTCCGGCACCGGCAGTCCGTAGCGGCGGAAATGGCGGGAAAACTCAAGGAAGGCGACGTTCTCTTCGCGCACGGGATAGAGAATGCCGATGGCGGTGAAGTCCCCGCCGGAGAGGCGAACGATGGCGCGCCCGGAGCCGCCAAGCTGGCCCTGGAGCGGCTGGACGCGCTCGGCCGGCAAGTGGAAATGCTGCTCGAAAAGCTGCTTGAGGACGTCCATGACTATCTTTCCGGGAATGGTTCAATCCGCTTCACAAAGATAACGATGCCGGGGAAGCGAGCGCAAGGAGCCACGGTACGATTCCAGCTGGAGGCCGATCGAATCCGGCTGCATCGGACGGCAACGACCAGTGACGGAAACCGGCGACTCCTTTTTCAACCGCGCCTATAATTGCCCTTCAATATCCAAAAGTGACGGAGGCCCTTTATGTCTCATGTGACCCTGAAGAACAGCTACCAGACGCTGTCAGACCGGCTCAATCTTTTTCCGCAGGGCGCGCCGCCTTCAGAGCTTTTGTTCCGGATATTGGAAGTGCTGTTTACGCGGGATGAGGCTGCATTGGTGGCGCTGCTGCCCATCAAGCCGTTAAACGTGGCCGCCGCGGCAGAGATTTGGAAGAAGCCGGCCGGCGAGTCGCGCCGGATTCTTGAGGGTCTTGCTTCCAAAGGGATGCTGCTGGACATGGACAAGCAGGGGGAGCAGATTTTTGTGCTGCCTCCGCCGATGGCCGGGTTCTTTGAGTTCTCCATGATGCGCATCGGCAACGGATACGACCAGAAGCTGCTGGCCGAGCTCTACTACCAATACCTGAACGTGGAAGAAGATTTTGTGAAGAACCTGTTTGCCGGGGGCGAGACGCAGCTGGGCCGCACGTTTGTAAACGAGCGCGCGCTGGCCGCCGAGAACACCCTCACGGTGATGGACTACGAACGCGCCAGCGAAGTGATTCACACGGCGTCGCACATGGGAATCGGCGCCTGCTACTGCCGTCACAAGATGCAGCACCTGGACAAGGCGTGCGACGCGCCCATGGATATCTGCATGACCTTCAGCGGCACGGCCGAGTCGCTGATCAAGCACGGCATTGCGCGGAAGGTGGACGTGAAGGAAGGCATGGATCTGCTGGACGAGGCCCGGGAGCACAGCCTGGTGCAGTTCGGAGAGAACGTGCAGAGCAGTGTGGCGTTTATCTGCAACTGCTGCGGATGCTGCTGCGAGGCCATGCTGGCCGCCAAGCGGTTCGCCTTTCTGAACCCCGTGGCGACTACCAACTTTTTGCCGGAAGTGAACGCGGAGAGCTGCAACGGCTGCGGCAAGTGCGTGACGGTTTGTCCAGTAGAGGCGATGGGGCTGGTTTCAGCCGGCGACCCGCACAAGCCGAAGCGGAAGAAAGCGCGGCTGGACGAAGACCTTTGCCTGGGTTGCGGCGTGTGCGTGCGGGCGTGTCCCGAGTCCGGCATCCGGCTGAAGGCCCGCAAGCAGCGGGTGCTTACCCCGGTGACCACGGCCCACCGCGCGGTGCTGATGGCCATTGAGCGGGGGCAACTGCAGAACCTGATCTTCGACAACCAGGCGCACTGGAATCATCGCGCCATGGCCGCCATTCTGGGAGTGATTTTGAAACTGCCGCCGGTGAAGCAAGCGATGGCGAGCCGGCAGATGAAGTCCCAGTACCTGGCGCACCTGATGCAGCCCAGGGATTTTGTGCACCTGGTGCATTGAGGGGCGGCTGGCTGCGGAACAAATAGACGACGAGAGATTCCGCGTGGGGTGAGGGCGGGTTTCCGGCTTGCGCCAGGCGTACTGTCACTACAGTTCTATGGAATATGCGGAGAAGAGCAAACGCAGATTCTTCGCTCACCACCCCCGAACTGAAAAGCGTTCGGGGCCCCGTTCACTCAGAATGACAGTCTCTTTTTTTTGTAAATAACAGAATGACAGCCTGTGTTTTTTGTAAATTCCAGAATGAAGGTCTCTGCTTTTTATGAATTTCAGAGACGGGACGCTAGGCGATGACGGGCAGGGTGGGCATGGAGCCCTGGGCCCTGGCTTCGGCGACGACCTGGTCAAGATGCGCGAGGACTTCCGGGACGGTCATGGTGTAGATTTCGCGGCGGGAGTCGTAACCCTCGTTGACCAACTGCTTCAAGTAGCGGCCGGCAATTTGCGCGGCGAGCTGGTCGGTGATAACCATGCCGGTGCGCAGCTTCTGCTCTTTCCAGGCGAGCAGGGGCAGGGCAATCCACATGGGGCGGCCGTTGACGTCGTAACGGACATCGACGGCGTCGGCGTGGCGGGTGGCGATGGCCACCATGGTGCCCTTCCAGCGGCAGTGCAGGTCTTCGCCGCTCCAGCGGTCGGCTACGTGGAAGTCTTCATACATGCAAATAGCCTATCGTCCCCGCCGCACAAGGGCAAGGGCGGGGAGCGGGCTTGTTGGATTGCGGCAGTATTTTTTGTTTGCGCGGGGGCTTGTGGACGCTGCTCTTCGCGCGCTGATAGACTGATAGGGTTGCAGAGGCGGCGCCTCCACCGGTGTGGACCCGCCTGCAAGTCAGCTTAAGAAGGACAAGAAGAGACTCCGTGGATACTCAAACGCGTCACGCGCTCAAGCAAGACAGCTTTGCCCAGGCAACTGCAAGCAGTTTCAGTTGGCTGAGCGATCACAGTTCCAGCGTAGTGCGCTGGGTCGTCGGTTCAGCAGTCGTTCTGGTATTGGTTTTAGGCTCGCTGATTTTCTGGAACGTGCGCTCGGGCGCCGCGGACCGCGCACTGGGCGCGGCCCTGGACACCTACGTCGCTCCACTGGCCGAGCCCGGCGTTCCGGCCGGAAACGGCATTTTTGCGACCGCCAACGACCGCTCGAAGGCCGCGAATCAACAGTTTGCCGCCGTGGCCCAGCAGTACAGCTGGCTGCCGCAGGGCGCCAAGGCGCACTATTTTGCCGGCATTACCGACCAGGAACTGGGGCAGACCGGCTCAGCCGAGACGGAGTTGAAGATTGCCGCCGGAGCCTGGGACAGCAATGTCGCCAACCTGGCCAAGCTGGCTTTGGCCGGCGTGTACCGCCAGACGGCGCGCGACGCCCAGGCGATCAATATCTACAATGCGCTGACCGCCAAGCCGTCTGTGACGGTATCGGCGGGCGTGGCGCAGCTTGACCTGGCCGATTTGTATGCCGCCGAGGGCAAGCAGGAGCAGGCGCGCGCCATCTGGGCCAAGGTGAAGGACTCCGACAAGGAAGGCGCCGCGGGCTCCATTGCCGCGCAGAAACTGGCCGCGAAGCAGTAAGCGCAGCCGTACGGGCAGAACCGTCTCGCGGAGCTCAAGGCTCCGCGAGATTTCATTTTGCGCTGCTTTTGCAGGCACGGCGCGACTTTGAGCATTTATCTCTTTGCCCGCGTCTGGTGTGTATGAGCACCAGCCAGGCAGTATTCTCAGGTTGGATGAAAATTTCCGAGAGCGCAGTGGACGAGCTAGACCGTCAGCACGCGGAAGAAGCGGCACTTGCGGCCCTGGTCAGCCAGTATGCCGGAACGCTTTACCGCGTGGCTTTTTCCGTGATGCGCAATGCCTCCGACGCTGAAGACGCCGTGCAAGAAGCGTTCATGCGCGTGCTGCAGCACCGCGACATGCTCGGCGAAGTGCGCAACCAGCGGGTTTGGCTGATCCGCATTGTGTGGAACATTGTGCTGGACCGGAAGCGCCGCGCCAAGACGCGCCCGGAAACCGACGATGTGGCGGAACTGGCGCGGGTTCTGCCGTGCAAAGGACTTTCTGCCGAGGAGATTGCCTCCGCCTCACAGCACCATGCCCATGTGCTGGCCTGCGTGGAGCAGCTTCCCCCGAAGGAGCGCGAGGTGCTGATGCTCTCCGCCTTCGAGGAACTGACCAGCGTGGAGATCGCCACGGTTCTGGGCATTACCGAATCCAGCGTTCGCTCCCGGCTATTTCGCGCGCGCAACCTGATGGCCGGCCTGCTGCATCACGCAAGGAGTTAGCGATGAAAAACACGACTCAGGACCTGAGCGTCCACTACTTTTCGCACCCGGACTCCTCAACCACGGGAGAAGACACGCTGCGGCTGATCGCCGGGCTGCCCGCGCCTGCGGGGCTTGAGGACCGCGTGCAGGCCGGTCTGCGGGCTGCTCCTGCGAAGGGTCGCATTCTGCATTGGCCCACCGCTCTGCTGCCTTCACGCGGGCTGGCGGGCGGCTGGATGCGCAGCGCGGCCGCGGCGGCGATTGTGGTTGTGGTGGCCGGAGGCGGATGGGGCATTTACTCGCGCGTCCAGCCAAGCCAGCCGGCCAGAGTTGTGGTCATGCCGCCGCGCGTTGGCACCGGAGGCGGATTTTCAAACGCCGGAGCCATGCGCACGCCGCAGACCCTGAACGGGCCGGTATTGCTGCACTCGGCGCCGGCAAAGCCCGCGCAGGCAAAGACGCCGGTACGGACCGCAAAGACGCCGCTCCACCGTGAACAGGCTTCCGGCAAAGCAGCCGTCCAGCCGGTTGCGCCGCTGGCCCGGTAGAGCCCTTCTGCCGCGTTTAAGCGTTCCTGGTGAACGAGCGGATCACAATACCCAGCAGCGCCAGCACCACGGCTCCCCAGAATGCGGGAATGAATCCCTGCACGCGAAAGCCGCGCACAATGCTGGACGCGAACAGGATCATCAAGCCATTGATGACCAGCAGGAAGATGCCGAAGGTGACGATGCTGAGCGGGAAGGTAAGGATCTTGAGGACCAGGCCCACGGTGGCGTTCAACAGGCCGATCACCAGCGAGGCGATCATGGCCGGCCACAACCCGGCCACGTAAAAACCGGGCACGAGCCGGGAAACAACCAGCAGGGCGATCGAGTACAACAGCCATTGAACCAGCAGTCCCATCGTTCTTCTCCTTGGCGCGCGTGTTCTGGAGCGGGCCGCGTTCCGGGATTGGATGCGGCCCTTCGCTCTACTACGGTATAGCATGGCTCAAGAAGATGCTGCCCGGAAGTTGATTTGTTTGAGGATTTGCAGCGCTTGCCGGTCAAAACAGCCAGACAGGCCGCACGGCCGGGCTGAACCCAAACAGAGGAAATGCCCTGATGCGCTTTGCACGTATTTTCTACCTCGCCGGTTTGCTGCCGTCTTTGCTGATGGCGCAGGCCAGGCTGACGGCGAGGCCGGCGGTCGAGGCCAGGCAGGGCGGATCGGCGCTGCCCGACATCCGGCAACTGCTCCTCGAAGTGCAGCAGCACCAGAAGCAACTGGAGAAGGTGCGCGAGAACTATACCTACAGCTCCCTGCAAACCACCCAGGACATCGACGCGAACGGCCAGGTGAAGAAGACGGAAACCCTGGAGGGCGAGGATTTTTTTGTCAACGGGCACGTGATCGAGCGGACGGTGAAGAAGAACGGCCAGCCGCTGAGCCCGCACGAGGAACAGAAGGAGACCGGGCGCGTGACCAAGCTAGTGGAGAAGGCGGAAAAGCTGCCGCCGGACCAGCCGCTCGAGGGGCCGGGCATTACCGTGAGCCGCTTGCTGCAGATCATGGACGTGCGCAACCCGCGGCGGGAGAATTATCGCGGCCGGCCTGCCATCGTCTTTGACTTCATCGGCCGGAAAGACGCCAGGACCCACGGGCTTATGGAGGACGCGTCGAAAAAGCTGCAGGGAACGGTGTGGATTGACGAGGCAGACCGCCAGGTGGCGCACATGGAAGTGAGTTTCAACGACAACTTCCGCATTGCCGGCGGCCTGGTGGCCACCATTGAAAAGGGCTCCAGCTTCCGCTTCGACCAGGAACAAATCAACGGGGAGCTATGGCTGCCCACCGGCGGCGAAGGCACCATGGAGGCGCGCGTGCTGATGGTGAAGGGGCTGCGCCAGCACTTTACCGAGCGCGATTACGACTACAAGCGCTTCCGCGTGGAGACCGGGCAAGGCAAGGACGCGAAAGTAGTGCCGGGGAAGTCGCAGTAGGACGGTCGCGGTTTGCGCCGCGCATCGAGTAGAGTGGAACCATGTTTCAACGCCGGCTCTCCATCCAGCGAATCGACGCCTCGGGCGCGCGCCATGCCTGCCCCATCCGCTGGATCGACAACTTTGCCATGCGCAACTTTACCAACGATGCGGTTTTTGACGACACGCTGCCGGTTGCCGATGGGCTGCTGGAAGCCGGAACGCGCGTCCCGCTCGATCGCCTGCGGCCGGCCATGGAAGACTGGTTCCGGCGCAAGGGCTACCTCAAGCGGGATGAGGGGCTGGAAGTGGTGGAACTGGGCGCGGCAGGTTCCTGAGGATTTTCCGCTTAGGCGGCGGCCTGCTGCCGGGCGGCGGTATTGTTCCAGAGCTCGAGTTCGGCCTCGCGGCGGGTTTTGAGGCCGGCGTTCTCTTCGCCCCCAGCCTGGTCCCAGCGGAGCAACTGCTCGGCGGCATCCTCGTAGCGCCCCATGTTCAGAATCTTCAGCAGGGTGGATGTAGCCAGCCGCCCGGCGCCCAGGTTGAAACAGAAATCCACCAGTGCGTCGAACTGGCCCTGGGTGAGGGGAACCTTGACCAGGTGCTGGACAGCCAGTTGCGCGCCGCGGACATCACGGGCCAACAGCTCCGCGGCCTGCGGCTCGCCGATGCCGGCCGGATACGACTCCTCGGGATGAAGGCGGTGGCCATAACCGATGGTAGGTATCCCGGCGACGTCCTTGTAAGTGTGACTGCGAAAACCCTCCGACCGCTTGAGCAACTCCAAACCTGCCGCGCTGAACTCCATTGCATTCCTCCGTGTGAGGCCAGACATGGCCCTGATTCCACGCTAGCAAGAGAGGAGGTAATTATCTGCAAAAGCGGCGCGGACGAGTTGCGGAGGGAGGTTGGGGGCAATTTTCGGGGATGTGGCTATCTGGTTGATTCTGTGTCTATTTAGACACGCCGGACCGCGAGCCGGCCGGCGTGAACCAAAAAAGTCATTTTTGCACCACTTTTGGTGCAATACGTAAGCCGTTCTGAGGGAACGGTTTATAAGGAAAACCTCAAAAAATGCCCGTTTTCCTCAGAAATACCATTGCTTATCTCGCCAATAGTTGGGCATAAAGGGTATCAATTCAGTAAAATGGACAGATGGTTATAAAACGAAAATCACGCAACATGAACTTGAAGACTTCGCTGAAGATTTGGATCACAGCGGTGGCTTCATCGGTTGCACTGGCTGCCGGGATAGTGACATTTTCCACGGTAGCGGTGCACGCGGATGCGCGGATTTCGCGACCTGCGGAAACGTTGCCACCTACTTCACTGGTGGCAAGCCCCACGCCGGCAGATCTTGCGCCGGAGCAGGCAGCGGTCAAGCGGGGGGACCGGCTTCACGGCCTCGCCTCCTGGTACGGCGGGGTGTTCAATGGACGGAAGACGGCCAGCGGGGAACGGTTCGACATGAACGCGATGACCGCCTGCCATCCGACGCTGCCGTTCGGGACGCTGGTGCGGGTAGTGAACAAAGCCAACAAGCGCGCGGTGGTGGTCCGGATTACAGACCGCGGCGACCTGGTGGACGAGGGGCGGATCATCGACCTTTCCTATGGAGCTGCGCAAAGGCTGGCCATGACCAAGGTTGGGCTTGCCAAGGTGGACCTGGTGGTTCTTTC
>Ga0316217_10005032_pt1 | contig 13912 bp, 9 predicted proteins | sample 1anoAmetaG_FD_203633 | JGI IMG/M metagenome (GOLD analysis project Ga0316217, IMG submission 203633) | Freshwater microbial communities from Trout Bog Lake, Wisconsin, USA - 1anoA | ecosystem: Environmental > Aquatic > Freshwater > Lake > Hypolimnion/Profundal zone | place: USA: Wisconsin...
ACCAAAGTATGCGAAGGGCTCCGCCGACCAACCAGAGAAGAATTGCAATCACGCACAATAGCCCGAGTAGTTTCCACTTCAACTGATCCACAACTTGAAGCAGCACTCCCATCCTGTCGAAAGCGGTCCATTCTTCGCGAAGCTTGCCATCTACAACGCGCCAAATTGTGATGCCTCGCCCATCGATCTTGGCGCCGGTCGCCGGCAGCCAGCCCATTGAAACGGTGTTGGTCCCGTGGAAAGTCGATACAACTGAGACCAGATCGCCCTCAGCAACCATCGGACCAACGGTCATTTCAAGGTCAGGGCATGACTGCTTCTCCCAGCGGGCCCATGCCTGGTCTTCTTGCAGGCTGATGTCTCTATGTGTTCCATGATTGACGAAGTCCTTGGCGTAAATCTCGTCCGCTACCTGGAACTTCCCCTGGTTGAAAATCTCTTCAAAGACACGCCTGGCGACGGCCTTGTTTCTCTCTTGTTCAGAGACCTGAGGCAAACCAGAATGTGTGGGAGTGGGGGGAATTGCAGCAAATGCCGGCGCGCATACCATGAGCACAAACGCCATGACTTTATTCATGGACTTCCTCCTTGATGGAATCAGTCACCAGCAAAAAGCCCAGATCCCTGTTATGAGATCCGGGCAATTCGCCGAAAGCGCAATTCTAGAATGCGCACATAGTCTGGCGCATACTGTAGGAGCTGAGCGTCTTGATGTAGTTGCCGCGGTCAAATGCCGAAGTGTCCGGAACGGAACGGCGGCTCATGCAGCCGCGTGTATCCCATAGCGAAGTGTACTCGCGCCTCTCCAGCCAGTACTGCATATCGTCCAGCACTCTCCGAATATGCTCGATGCCATGAATATGCAATGAAGATGCAATCTCCACGACGCCTCCCCCGGCCATGATGCTCTTGAGCACGTCTTCCGCGGAGTGAACGCCGCCCGTAATGGCGATGTCGAGATTTACATGGCCGTAGAGAATCGCCGCCCAGTGCAACCGCGGCAGCAACTCGGAGGGCCGCGAGAAGTGCAGCGTCGGCCTCACCTCCAGCGTCTCGATATCAAAGTCGGGCTGATAGAAGCGGTTGAACAGCACTACGCCGCGCGCCCCGGCTTTTTCAAGCTGACTGACCAGGTGCGGCAGGCTGGTGAACCACTGCGACATCTTCACCGCAACCGGCACCTTGACTGCGGATGTAACCGCCGCAACCAATTCCAGCAGTTGCCCCTCCATCTCTGCGGAGGTATGGCTCTTGTCTGTGGCCAGCGCATAGGTATTCAACTCAATGGCGTCCGCGCCGGCCTGCTCCATATCTTTCGCATAACGGACCCAACCGCCGGTTGTAGCCCCGTTTAGGCTGCCGAAAATCGGGATCTTCACTGCCTTCTTGCATTTCGCCAGATGTTCGAGATAAACCTCATGGGTCATGCGGTAGTCTTTCAAATCGGGCAAAAAGTCGAGTGACTCGGCAAAGGAATCGGTGCCTCTCGAAAGATCATCATCGAGTGCTCGCGACTCCAAAGCCAACTGTTCCTCAAAGAGCGAATGAAGCACAATCGCTGAGGCGCCGCACTCTTCCATGCGTTTGACGTTATCGATTTTCTCCGACAGCGGCGTGGAGGAGACCACGATTGGTCCGTTCAGCTTTAATCCCAGATATTGCGTCGAAAAATCGATCATTCCGCACCTCCAACAGCCTCAGCCGCCAGCTTCTGTTCGTTCTTATCCTCAGGCTTCTCCGCCGGAGCGATATTCGGCGTCTGCCCGCGGCCCGGCATCGTAGCCCGTGCCGAGTAAACGCGCCATTGACGCTCCACATCATCCTGCGCTTCAACAAGCAATTTCGCCGCCATCTCTGGATTCCCACGCGCCAGCATCGTGTAACGCGCCTCGCGGTAAGCATATTCCTTGAGCCGGATCGATGGCGCCTTGGAGTCAAGCTGGAAGGGATTCTTGCCTTCCTCGCGCAACCCTGGATTGTAGCGCATCAAGGGCCAGTAACCGGATTGCACTGCCAGTTTCTGCTGCTCAAGTCCATGCACCAGATCGTAACCGTGCGCAATGCAACTGGAGTAGGCAATAATGATCGACGGCCCATCGTACGCCTCAGCTTCCTGGAAGGCCTTCACCACGTGGCTGTCGTTGCCGCCCAGCGCCACCTGCGCCACATACACCGAGCCGTAACTGACCGCTTCCATGGCCAGGTCTTTGCGGCTATTGGTTTTTCCGCTGGCTGCAAACTTGGCTACTGCGCCGCGCGGCGTAGCCTTCGACATTTGCCCGCCGGTATTCGAGTAAACCTCGGTGTCCAGCACCAGCACATTCACGTTCTTGCCGGAGCCGAGCACATGGTCCAATCCGCCGAAACCGATATCAAAAGCCCATCCGTCGCCGCCCAATATCCATACGCTTCTGCGCACCAGCACATCGGCAATGGCCAACAGATTCCGCGCATCAGAGCTCTTGTCCTTGGCCAGGTTCTCGCGCAGAGCCTTCACGCGCTCGCGCTGCTGGTTCACTTCGGTCTCTGTGTTCTGCTTGGCTTCCAGCAGCCCCTTCGCCAGTTCCTCGCCGATGGCGCCAGACATTCTGGCCACCATCAACTCCGCATATTCTTTTTGCTGATCCAGCGCGATTCTCATGCCGAAGCCGAACTCGGCGTTGTCTTCAAACAGTGAGTTGGCCCACGCCGGTCCGCGTCCCTGCGCATTGAAGGCGTAAGGCGTAGTGGGCAGGTTGCCGCCGTAGATCGACGAGCAACCGGTGGCGTTGGCAATGTACAACCGGTCGCCAAACAGTTGCGTCAGCAGCTTCACGTAGGGCGTCTCGCCGCAGCCTGCGCAGGCGCCTGAAAATTCAAACAACGGCTGCAACAATTGCAAGTCCTTCACCTGCCCATGTGACAGCTTGGAACGGTCAACCTCAGGAAGCCCGAGGAAATACTCCCAATTTTCACGTTCAGCATTGCGCAGAGGAGCCTGAGGAGTCATATTGATAGCCTTCTTGCTGGCGTCGCTCTTGCTCTTCACCGGGCATACATCCACGCAAACCGCGCAACCGGTGCAATCTTCCGGCGCAACCTGTAGCGTGTAACGCTCATCCTCCATTCCCTTCCACTTCGGTTTGGCCCATTGGAAGGTTGCCGGAGCCTTGGCGCCCTGCTCCTGGCTGTAAACCTTGGCGCGAATTACGGCATGCGGGCAAACCATCACGCATTTGCCGCACTGAATGCACAGATCCTTGTCCCACACCGGAATGAACTGCGCAATGTTGCGCTTTTCCCACTGTGCCGTGCCTGTCGGAAATGCGCCGCCGGCAGGAATTGCGCTCACCGGCAACTGATCGCCGTGCCCGCCTGCAATCTCTCCCAGCACTTCGCGCACAAACTTCGGCGCATTGCCGGAGATCGACGGAATCAAATCGAACTTCGACGACACCGCGGCTGGAAGCTTCACCTTTTCCAGGTGCGCCAGCGCTGCATCCACGGCTTCATAGTTTTTGTTTACCACCGCCTCGCCGCGCTTGCCGTAGGTCTTGTAAATCGCCTTCTTGATCTGCGCAATCGCCTCTTCGCGTGGCAGCACGCCGCTGATTGCAAAAAAGCACGTCTGCATGATGGTGTTGATGCGCGTACCCATTCCAGCCTCGCGCGCCACCTTGTAGCCGTCGATCACGTAAAACTCAATCTTCTTGCGCAGCATCTCTTCCTGCGTTGTCTTGGGCAGCTTGTCCCAAACCTCGGCCGCCGAGTATGGCGAGTTGAGCAGGAACACCGCGCCCGGCATCGCTGCTTCCAGCACATCCATCTTCTCCAGGAAGCTGAAATTGTGGCAGGCCACAAAGCTGGCGCGCGTAATCAGATAAGTCGAGCGAATTGGATTCGGCCCAAACCGCAGATGCGACGTGGTCATCGACCCGGACTTCTTCGAGTCGTAAACAAAGTAGCCTTGCGCGTAGTTCGGTGTCTGGTCGCCGATAATCTTGATCGAATTCTTGTTGGCGCCCACCGTTCCGTCAGAACCCAACCCATAAAACAGCGCCCGCACCGTCTTCGGATCCTCGGTCGAGAAATTCGAATCGTATGAAAGGCTGCTGTGACTGATGTCGTCGTCAATGCCAATCGTAAAGTGATTCTTCGGCGCCGGCTTTTGCAGCTCATCCAGAATCCCCTTGACCATCGCCGGCGTAAATTCCTTCGACGACAGCCCGTACCGTCCGCCTACCACCGTCGGCATCTTGGCAAACGGCAGCTTCGCCGCGTTCTCCGCCAGCACCGTCACAATGTCCATGTAAAGCGGCTCGCCGCTGGCGCCCGGTTCCTTGCAGCGGTCCAGAACCGCCATCGACTTCACCGTTTTCGGCAGCGCATTCAAGAATGCCTTTGAGTCAAACGGCCGGTACAGGCGAACCTTCAACAGCCCAACCTTTTCGCCCTGCTTTACCAGAGCATCTACCGCCTCTTCCGAGGCCTCTGCGCCCGAGCCCATCATCACCACCACGCGCTCCGCATCCGGCGCGCCGTAATAATCAAACAGGTGATACGCACGGCCAGTTTCCACCGCGAAGCGATCCATCACCAACTGCACAATTCCCGGAACCGCGGCATGGAACGGCGTGCAAGCCTCGCGAGCCTGGAAGAACACATCCGGATTCTGCGCCGAACCGCGAATGATCGGCCGGTCAGGGCTCAATGCATTCTGCCGGTACTGAATAATGTACTTGTCATCCACCAGCGCCCGGATCGTCTCGTCGCTGATGGGAATAATCTTGCCCACTTCATGCGATGTGCGGAAGCCGTCAAAGAAGTGCATGAATGGAATCCGCGACTCCAGCGTCGCAATCTGCGCCACCAGTGCCATATCCGCCACTTCCTGCACGGAGTTCGATGCCAGCATCGCCCAGCCCGTCGACCGGCATGCCATCACGTCCGAGTGATCGCCAAAAATCGACAGCGCATGGGTCGCCAGCGTGCGAGCCGTCACGTGCATCGTCGCCGGGGTCAGCTCACCGGCAATTTTGAACATGTTGGGAATCATCAGCAGCAGGCCCTGCGATGCCGTGAACGTAGTCCCAAACGCACCCGCCTGCAACGCGCCATGCAGCGCGCCTGCCGCTCCGCCTTCGCTTTGAAGCTCTTCTACGATGGGCAATGCGCCCCAAATATTCTTCTTTCCCTCCGAGCGCCACTGATCCGCCCACTCGGCCATCGGCGACGAGGGGGTAATTGGGTAGATCGCGACAACTTCGGTGAGACGATAGGCAACCGAGGCGGCAGCCTCGTTCCCATCCAGGATTACCATGTTCTTTTCACTCATTCACATAGCCTCATAACGGGGTCGGCGGTAAAACAGCCGTTACTTTGAGTCTCATCTTTGGAAGGTAGAGTTGCTGTGATGCAAAGCACATAAAAGGCCATTATTCCCACATCGCGAATCGGTTTTCAAAACCAAAATCACCCGCAAACCCGGAAAGAGATTGGATTTAATTTGTATTTGATCTGCAAGATACGCTCTCGGAACAGAATTACCTTGACAAAGGTTCACTCCAGCTAGTGAATTGCCCTAATAGCACAATGTAAGAATCTGTCCCCTCAATCACAAGCCAAATACATAGCAACTTGCCGTTACATCTCAAATTTGGCGCATCTGCAAGAAACAAATCGACGTACGAAGATCGCATTGTTCCATTTCTTGGGTTGGAACGAATACAAACCAATGGAGGAAGTTATGAAGAGAGCTTTATTGATGTTGGCCGTGGCAGTGGTAATCGTATGCACGGATGGCGGATGGGCGCAAACTGACGCGACTGGCTGCAAGGATTCACCGATTCTCACGCGATTTCCGGGAAGCTACATTGCTTCGTGCTCGAAGAAAGACGACGACGCATACGATTTTCCGATCCAGGGCAAGCCCAAGCTGCAACTGGAGGGAAAGCTCGAAACAATCATCTACCAATTTCCGAGGTCGGCAACCAAACCCCAGGTGGACCGGAACCTCAGAACGGCGATGCACAGCGTGGGATACATCTTCGACTGGGACACGGGAGGTGGGTTTACTTCGCACATGGGAAAGACGTATGTGCTGGTCCAGGTCGACTGGGGCGGTACGTATTCAGAAACCATATTGACGCAGACGCAACTGAAGCAGGAGGTGGTTGCGGATGCCTCGGCACTAAGTTCAGGGCTGAAGGCGAGCGGACACATGGTGGTGAACGGGATTTTGTTCGACACGGCAAAGGCGGATTTGAAACCGGAGTCGAAGGCAGCGCTGGAACAGATTTCAAAGATGCTCAAGCAGGACCCGAAGATGAAGGTGTACGTGGTGGGACACACAGACAACGTGGGCGGACTGGCATCAAACATGGATCTGTCAAAGCGGCGTTCGGCGGCAGTGGTGCAGGCGTTGACGAGCCAATTTGGCGTGCCGGCAGATCGGCTCTCGCCGTATGGGGATGGACCGTACGCTCCAGTGGCGTCGAATGATACGGAAGATGGGCGGTCGCAGAACCGGCGAGTGGAGCTGGTGAAGCAGTAGCGCGGCTGGTGGCTGTAGATAATCAAGGGTCTCGGTCATGGGCTATGGCAAGACCATGCCTTCGGCTAACCCCCATGCCGTCATAATGAGATTTGATTTTTGAAGTTCGCCGGCTCGCCCCAGAAAACCGGATATCCCAGGTTTCACTTTTGAAACCTGGGATATCCTAACCCCAAAAAGAACCGAAAACTTCTTCCCCTCTTGTTGCAGATCATTCCTTTCCTTCCGGCACAATAAAAACATAAACAATCACCGGAGATTCGCGATGATTTTCGAAGAATATTTAAGGATTTTCAGCTGCTCTATCCCAAAAACGCTATCGCCAGATGGTTGACCGCAAACGCCGCAATCCAGGCCAGCGCGAGCATATAGAGAAACTGCACTGCGGGCCACATCCAACTATTCGTTTCGCGCTTCACAACTGCCATTGTCGAAGTGCACTGCATGGCAAAGGCGAAAAAGATCATCAGCGCCAGCGCTCCGCCGAGAGTCATATCGTGGTGCAGCGCAGTTTGCAGGCTGAGAGCGTGCGTGTCGGCCTGCGCGCCATACAAGGTTCCCATGGTGCTGACCATTACTTCGCGCGCCAGCACGCTTGAGAGCAGGCCGATGCCGATCTTCCAGTTAAATCCCAACGGCGCAATCGCCGGCTCGATCAAGTGGCCAAGGCGGCCGATCAGACTGTCAGCCAACTCCGGTGTTGCGATGACGCCGCTTGGAGTCTGAATCATCGGCAAGTGCGCCAGTACCCAAAGCGCCAGAGTGACGCAGAGAATGATCGTTCCGGCCTGGCGCAGGAAGACTCTCGCGCGGTCCAGCAGTCTCAGTCCCAGCGAGCGCAGCGTCGGCATGCGATATTGCGGCAGCTCGAGAATGAACGGCGTCTCGCTGGATTTGAGAATCGAACTCTTGAGCAGCCACGCAGTGGTCATCGCGCCCACAAAGCCTGCCAGATAAAGGCCCATCATAGTCAGTGTGCGCAGTCCGAGAAAACCATGCAGGTAGGTGATGTTGGGAATGAAGGCGGCGATCAGCAGCATGTAAACCGGCAGCCGCGCCGAGCATGTCATGAACGGAGTGACTAAAATTGTCGCCATCCGGTCGCGCTTGTTCTCGATGGTGCGCGTAGCCATGATGGCTGGCACGGCGCATGCGTAAGCCGAGAGCAGCGGGATGAAGGCTTTGCCATTGAGTCCCGTGGTGCGCATCACGCGATCGGCAATCAGCGCCGCGCGAGCCAGGTATCCTGAATCCTCAAGAACTCCAATAAATAGAAATAGCAGCAATATCTGCGGCAAAAACACCAGAACTGAAGAGATGCCCTTCCACGCGCCGTCGAGAACCAGCGACTGAATCCAACCGGCGGGCAAAACGGGCCGGACCATATTGCCAACATCCGCCAGAATGGCGCCAAATCCGTCTGAGAGCGGCTGCCCGATGGAGAAAACTACCTCAAAGACGCCGATCACTACGACCAGAAACAGGAGCGGTCCCCAGACGCGATGCAGCAGCAGGTTATCAATCTTGCGAGTGCCCTCGACCGAGAGCGGAGCGCGGTAACCGGTTCGATGGCTCAGCTGCGCTGCCCAGCTGTGTGCGCTGGCGGCGTTACCCAATACTGGCAGAGTCAGCGGGTTGGCGCCTGTTCGGTCGGTTTGCTGATGAAGGAAGAGGGAAACCGCTTCTAGGCCCGTTCCATTGACGGCGCTAATCTGGGCCACGGGAGCGCCCAGTTCGCGCGCCAGTTTGAGGGCGTCGATGTGGCCGCCGCGCGCATCCATCAGATCGCTCATATTAAGCAGCACAAGGGTCGGCAATCCCAGAGCCAGCACCGGAGCTGCCAGCATCAACTGGCGAGTCAGGTGCAGAGAATCCAGCACCAGCAATACCGCGTCCGGTTTGGGCGTGCCCACCATTTTGCCGCGCAGCACGTCGATAGAGACTCGGGCATCTTCGCTGTAAGGATCAAGCGAGTAGATGCCAGGCAGGTCAATGAGCGTGAGATCAGCGCGGCCCACCCCGGCCATCAATCCCATGCGCTGCTCAACAGTGACCCCCGGAAAGTTGGCAACCTTTTGGCGCAGGCCCGTCAGCCGATTAAAGAGGGTTGATTTTCCTGAGTTTGGCGGGCCAATCAAGACCACAGTTCTGAGCTGTCCCGTGTGAGGCAGGGACTTTGGTGGTTCAAAGGCCGGGGTGGTGCAGCAGGCACTCATCGCGCGACCTCGAGAAATTCAGGAATCTTTGTGGCTGGAGAGATTTTCGGATTCTGGGCTTGTTCGGATTCGGCTTCGGCTTCGGGTGGGCGCATCCGAATAGCTGCTGCAGTCTCGCGGCGCAGCGCTATCTCCATGCCATCCACGCCGTAAACGGTAGGATCGCCGGCGGGAGCACGGCGCAAAACCGAAACATGCGCATCCGGAACAAATCCCATGTGCATGAGATGGTTTTGCACCGATTCAGGCAGGTCAAGGCCCACCAGAACCCCGCTTTCTCCCACATTCATCTCGCTCAAGATGCTCAACTGCCGAACTCCGATGGGCCGCTAAAAAAGTAGTGGCTCTCAAATTAGGACCATATTGGTCTGATTTAAAGTATACGGCCCTGTGAGCCCGGGCCGCAAACTCAATTATCCATTATTAGACTTTCGCATGGGTTCTACCATCCACTCGAAACTAATCGCCGTTGAACTCATAACTTATTCCAACCCCAAAAAGTACTCTCCGGCTCAATTCTTGAGAATTAATTTGTATTGCCGGAGAATTTACTATGTGCCCTAAATCATATTTTCGCACCAGGATGAAACATCAATGCGTGACAATAAACCTAAGAACCGACGGCGTGTGGCAGAGTAGAATCCATCTTGAGAAGCTAAAGAGCCAGGGGTGATCGATGCAATATCGCAATTTTGGAAGATTAGATTGGAAGGTTTCGGCGCTTGGATTCGGTTGCATGCGATTTCCTACCCCGGATGGCAACCGGCTGAGCGCAACCATAGTCGAGGCCGAGGCAACGCGGATGGTTCGTTACGCCATCGACAACGGAGTTAATTATTTAGACACAGCCTACGTTTACCACGAAGGACAAAGCGAAATCCTGCTGGGCAAGGCGCTCAAGGACGGCTACCGTGAGAGAGTGCGTCTGGCGACCAAGTTGCCGGTATGGATGGTCGAAGGCTCTGGAGATTTTGACAGACTGCTCAATGAACAATTAACCAAACTGCAGACAGACCACATCGATTTTTATCTGCTTCACGCGCTGGGTATGAACCGCTGGCGGGATATTGTTTTGAAGCACGGAATTCTTGCACGTGCCGAGGCGGCATTGGCCGATGGACGCATTCGAAATCTTGGCTTCTCCTTTCACGACGACTACAACGCCTTTGAAACGATCATCAACGGCAGCGATCTGTGGAGTTTTTGCCAGATTCAATACAACTACATGGACACCGAGAACCAGGCGGGAACGCGCGGTCTGAAGCTGGCGGCCAGCAAGGGTTTGGCCGTAGTCGTGATGGAGCCGCTGATGGGCGGCAGGCTGGCCGATCCGCCCGCGGAGATTCGGGTAGTAATGGAGAGCTTTCCACTGCGGCGTTCTCCGGCCGAGTGGGCGCTGCAATGGCTCTGGGATCAGCCCGAAGTGTCTGTGGTTCTGAGCGGCATGTCCACCATGGCGCAGGTGGAAGAAAATTTGTTCGCGGCCAGCCGGTCGCGGTTGGAGAATCTGAGCCCCGCCGAGATGGCGCTGATTGCCGAGGTCAGGGAGAAGTACAGCGCACGCATAGTGATACCGTGCAGCAAGTGCAACTACTGCATGCCGTGCCCGAATGGGCTGAATATTCCCGCCAACTTCGAGTTTTATAACTACGCTCACCTGTACGACAACGTAAGCGACGCTCGCTATAGGTATGAGATTTTCCTTAAAGAATCAGAACGCTCAGGCGCATGCATCTCCTGCGGCATCTGCGAGGAACTGTGCCCGCAAAAGATCGCCATCAGCGATTGGATGCCGAAGGTCGCCGCGCTGCTGGGGAAAACAGCGTCGCCTGCTCCTGGCCAATGAATACCTGAAGTTATCTTATAAATATTTTTGAAAATGTGCGGCTTTAAAGCTTGCCCTGAGCAGAGTCAAAGTGTGCCGCAAAATGTCCAAGAAAACTGTTGGCTTTGGCCCTGAGGCACGTTTTGAATTGCCTCAATGGGATTGATGAGATCGGTTCTAGTCAACAACTCCCCCGTTCTTCTGACTGTTTCTATTGGATAAAGGAAAGACATATGTCGATACTCCCTACGCTCCCGATTTCTTTTCGATCTTGGCCCATGAGTCTTTCAGCGTCAGGGTGCGATTGAATACCAGTTTGCCGGGAGTCGAATCTGGATCGAGGCAGAAGTAGCCGACGCGCTCAAACTGATATCGGTCTTCCAGCTTTGCGTTGGCGAGAGATGGCTCCAGTTTGGCGCTGGTGAGGATTTCGAGCGAGCCGGGATTCAGATTGTCAAGAACGTCCTGCCCTTCTTCGAGATCATATGGATCGGCCTTGGCGAAGAGGTGGCCGTAGAGCCGGATTTCTGCGGAGATGGCGTGGGCTGCCGAGACCCAGTGCATGGTGGACTTCACCTTGCGTCCATCAGGCGAGTTGCCGCCGCGGCTGGCCGGATCGTAGGTACAGTGGACTTCAACGATATTGCCCGCCGCATCTTTAACCACACTCTGCGCGGTGACGAAGTAGGCGTTGCGCAGGCGAACCTCTTTGCCGGGCGAGAGCCGATAGTACTTGGGCGGAGGAACTTCGCGGAAGTCATCCTGCTCGATAAACAGTTCGCGGCTGAAAGGAACCTGGCGCGTGCCGGCCGTGGGGTCTTCGGGGTTGTTGGCGACCTCGACAAATTCTTCGCCGGCGGGATAGTTGTCGATGACCAGCTTCAACGGGTTCAGCACAGCCATGGCGCGGCGCGCGCGGCGGTTGAGGTCGTCGCGCTGGAAGTGCTCCAGCATTTCAATATCGGTGCTGCCATTGGTGCGCGAAACTCCAGAGGCGGTGACGAATGCGCGGATGGCTTCAGGAGTGAAGCCGCGGCGGCGGATGCCGCACAATGTGGGCATGCGGGGATCGTCCCAGCCGCTGACGCGATTCTCCTTCACAAGTTGCAGGAGCTTGCGCTTGCTGAGCATCGTGTAGGTGATGTTAAGGCGGTCAAACTCGGTCTGGTTCGACGGGAAAATGCCGAGCTGCTCGATGTACCAGCGGTAGAGGGGCTGGTGATCTGCAAATTCCAAAGTGCACATGGAGTGTGTGACGTGCTCGATGGAATCCGACTGGCCGTGTGCATAGTCGTACATGGGATAGATGCACCAGTCGTCGCCGGTGCGATGGTGCGTGGCGTGCAGAATGCGGTACATGACCGGGTCGCGCATATTCAAATTCGGCGAGGCCATGTCGATTTTGGCTCTTAGAACTCGTGTCCCGTCAGGGAACTCGCCGGCCTTCATGCGGGTGAAGAGGTCGAGATTTTCTTCGACGGTACGGTTGCGGTAGGGCGAGTCTTTGCCGGGCTCGGTGAGGGTGCCGCGATGCTGGCGGATTTCCTCTGCGGTGAGGTCGTCGACGTAGGCCTTGCCGGCCTTGATGAGCTGCAAAGCCCACTCGTAGAGCTGGCCGAAATAATCCGAAGCATAGCAGAGGCGTTCCCAGTCGAAGCCCAGCCAGCGCACGTCGGCCATGATGGAATCGACATACTCCTGCTCTTCTTTTTCGGGGTTCGTGTCGTCGAAGCGCAGGTTGGTTTTGCCGCCAAACTCGTCGGCCAGGCCGAAGTCGATGCAGATGGCCTTGGCGTGGCCAATGTGCAGGTAGCCGTTAGGCTCGGGAGGAAAGCGGGTCTGGATGACGGCATCGCCGTACTTTTTAGTGCGCACATCCTCGGCAATCATGTCGCGCAGGAAATTCGGTTGAGTAGCTGCGGCTTGGCTTTCCGGATTCGAGTTGGTCATGGCTTTTTTCATTATCCCACTAGAGAGGGCGGGAGGCGTGCTGCGGGCTGCGATGGTTTCCCATATATCGAAGCGCGCGTCGCGGAGGTGGGCCTGCGGCACCCAGGCGGTGTCGTGAATCGGGTTCTCTAGGAATGCGGCCCACTTACCTGTCTAACTTACCCATCAGATATGAGCAACGCGGAACATAGGACTTGATTATTCTGCGCAATGAGGCAGGTTTCGAAGGTATTGTTCGATTGCTCCATATGGCGGTAAACCGTAGATGTCATCAACTTTTTGACCAACTTCGGTTCTTTTGGGAGGGGTGCCTTGGAATCTCGCGAGATGCACCCTGGACTGTCTTCTACTTTTGTCTATGAGTGAAAGGTCAATTAAGACAGTGTACGCTCTCGCGACTGAGGATCCATAGGTATTACCTAATAAATCCTCCCGCACGTATGACCCGGAAAGCGCCATACTCCAATCGACTAATACCACAGATCCTGCTTTGTTCGGAGTTTTAGCGAGAACATCTACGGGTAGTAAAAGAGAAAGGACAGATACACTCGGCGCAGGTGCACGTTCAATTTGATTTCTGACTTGATAAAGACTAGAAACTCCGAAATGTTGATACATTTCATACATAACCTGATCAGGAACAAAAGACTCTTTACTGTCGATCAAGATGGCCCCGCTCCTGAGGCAAGCTGGGCTTAATTCCCCGGCAGATACTGTGCCATTTGTTTCAGTCATTGCCGTTAGTTGTTCGGAATATGCGTTTCGTAGGGAAACCAGTGTATTTGCATTTTTAATTTGATCAAGCTCGCCAGATCTCACCTTCATAAGCGAATAAGCGATAAGGCCAATCAAGATACTCAACGACACCCCTAATATCAAATAAATAGGACCAATAGAGGGATCTTTGGAAAGCCGATTCCTCATCTCATTTACTCCTCGCATTCACACAGCGGACTCAGTTTAGCACTCTCCGAGTTCACGCACAAGAGAACGATTGAAGATGTGATGTAGCCTGGCGTATGCGATCAAGGCACGTTTCGCGGCCAAGGGCGACCATGGTCTCAAAGAGCGGCGGCGCATTTTTGCGGCCGCAGACTGGCTTTCATGCGGCTGCTTTGCGTGCAGGCATGGCTTGGGCTACCAAACGCACGCCGAGCGCCGCGCAGACGCGGTTGATGGTATCAAAGCGCGGCGCGCTATCCGGGCGAAGGGCTTTGTAGAGAGCTTCGCGGGTAATTCCGGCGGCTTTGGCAATCTCCGTCATGCCGCGCGCGCGGGCAATGTCCCCCAGCGCCGAGGCCAACAGGGCCGCGTCATTGGCTTCCAGAATTCCGGTCAGATAGACGGCGATGCTCTCTTCGTTATCGAGGTACTGCGTGGGATCGAATT
>Ga0316217_10005034_pt1 | contig 13911 bp, 6 predicted proteins | sample 1anoAmetaG_FD_203633 | JGI IMG/M metagenome (GOLD analysis project Ga0316217, IMG submission 203633) | Freshwater microbial communities from Trout Bog Lake, Wisconsin, USA - 1anoA | ecosystem: Environmental > Aquatic > Freshwater > Lake > Hypolimnion/Profundal zone | place: USA: Wisconsin...
CGGAAGCCTACCTGGAACAGAAATGACGGGGGCCCGTATTCCAGCGGCGCGACCCAGCTGACCGGCTACTGGACGGACGGGGCCTGGACCAGCCTGCCCGCCGGGTTCGGCGCGCCAGGGTCCGTCCGGAACCGCGCCAGGGCCTCCGTCAGCCCGGTCAGCCGCCCCTGGGGATCAAAGCCCAGCGGGAGGTTCAGGCCCCGCAGGTCCAAGGTCGCCCCGGCGGAGCCATCGGTCAGGTCCAGGGCGATGGCCCGGAGCCCCGGCCCGGAGGCCGCCTCCGGGCCGGGGCCGGCGGCCGGGCCGAGCCCAGGGTCGCCCCCCCCGGGGGCCGGGAAGACGACCCAGGCCTCGGCTGGGCCTTTGGGCAGCACCTGCCAGCAGAGGGAGTCCCCGCCTGGCTGGGCCTCCTTCGGGGTTCCCGGGTCCGCCAGGTCCCGGATCCCCCGGGCCCGGAGCCCCAGGGCGGCCTCCTTCAGCCCGCCGCGGATGGGGTCGTAGATGAAGGCCCGCCTGGCCAGCGGGTTGAACAGGACGATGTATTCCTGGATCTGCACGGATTCGTAGCCGGTGAGCAGGGTGGCGGCCACCATGGGGGAGATCCGGTCGAACCAGCGCTCGAACCCGGCGTCCGGATACGCCTCAAGCACCTGGGTGCCGCGCCGGTCGGCGTCGACCGCCTCCACCAGGGCCCGGTAGCGGCGGGTCCGGGGATCCGCGGTGGCGATGAGCAGGGTCCTGCCCTGGATGTCCACGTCGAAATCATGGAATTCCAGCCCGGGGTCAGCCATGAGGAACCAATGCCGGGTGGCGGCATCCTGCTGATAGATGCGGGTTCCCGCCTGCATCCAGAGCGCCCCGTCCCGCCACTTCACCCGGGCCCGGCGCGGGCCGGCCCCGGGCGCCGCCGCCGGCAACCGCTCGCCGCCCCGCCAGCGCCAGCGGGGCTCCGGCCCGGCCCCGGGCGGGGGCGCTTCGGACTCGAAGAAATCGATCCGGTCGCCATGGACCAGATATCGGGGCCCGCCGAAGGCCTGGCCCGCATCCAGGGGCAGGCTGGCGCCGCAGCACGGCAGCCAGGCGCCGGCTGGGACCGGCGGGGCCTCGGGGCCATCCGCCCTTCCGAGCAGAAGCCCAAGGGAGAGAAGGAGGGCGTCAATCACAGTGCTTGCCGCCGTCGCTGCCCCACGGGAAGGCCCCGCCATAGTTGCAGAAGAGCAGGCAGCGGAAGCCTGTTCTCCAACTGCTTTCATAGGTGCAGTTCAGTACCGGCTTGCCCAGCTGGTCCCTGGGCGGGCAGGCCGATCTGGCCACGCAGCCGGTTGCCGCCGGGCCCCATGGATTCCCTTGGCCGCTCCCCCAGCATTCCCAAAGGGCCTGCGGATCCTGGAGGTTCGCGCAGGGATCCCCGCCGGTCGGCTGACGGGAGGGGGGCTGGGACGGGGGGATGGCAGCCAAGGGCAGGGAGGATGCCCATGCGACGATTCCAATACAATATAGTGCAAAGCTAATTTTCATATTTATCTTCTATTATACTAATTGGATCAATGAAATTGAGATTCACGGGCTCTTTAATTAAACAGTTAAATCATTCTATAAATTGCAGACAATCCTATTCTCGGAGCCCCGAAAGGGGGGCCTCGGGGACATGCATGCCTTACTAAAGCTGGTATTGTCATGGTTGTCCTATAATACAATTTAATTATTTTTGGAACGTACTCCAACAGGATGAGAGTCCAAAAATTTAAAAAATGACAAACTTGCTGCATATTAAGAATTTATTGATAAAAATTAATAAATAATTATAGCGTGAAATCACCAGGGTTTCATGGCTGTTCATGAAAAGGAAAAAATTATGATGAATGATGCCATTACATCAACTTTTGAATGACCATCCGTTATTTTAGTCGGCAACTCAAGGAATGCAATTGGAAACGCTAATTAATTTGAAATTAAGTAATAAAAATTGAATAGTATTCCGTTGCCGCCACCCTCCCAGCCGCTGGATCTACGCCCGCTGGGCCCCCGGGCCCCCCTGCCGCTCGCTCAGCCAGAGCAGCGCCTCCAGGGGGGTCATGCGGTTCAGGTCCAGGGCCGCCAGCTCCGCCCGCAGGGGATCCGGTTCGGCCTCGAACAGCGGCAGCGGGGGCTGGCTGACCTCCTGCGCGGGGCGGCGCCTGCGGCCGGCCGGGATGGCCGGTTCGGGGGTCTCGGCGAGGATCCGCTGGGCGGCGGCGATGACCGAGCGGGGCAGGCCGGCCAGCCGGGCCACCTGGATGCCGTAGCTGCGGTCGGCCGGACCCTCGGCGATCCGGTGCAGGAACAGCAGGTGCTCCTCCCATTCCTGGACCTCCACGTGCAGGTTCTGGATGCGCGGGTCCTCGGCCAGGCGGGTGAGCTCGAAATAGTGGGTGGCGAACAGGGTGCGCGGCTCGCCGCCCTTGAGGTCGCGCAGGTGCAGGGCGATGGCCTCGGCCAGGGAGAGCCCGTCGCGGGTGCTGGTGCCGCGGCCGATCTCGTCCAGGATCACCAGGCTGGCCGGGGTGACCTGGTTGAGGATCCGGGCGGTCTCGGTCATCTCCACCATGAAGGTGGATTGCCCCTTGGCCAGGAAGTCGGACGCGCCGATGCGGGTGAAGATCCGGTCCACCAGGCCGAAGCGCATGAGCTCGGCCGGGACGAACGAGCCCACCTGGGCCAGCACCACCAGCAGGGCGGCGGTGCGCAGGAAGGTCGACTTGCCGCCCATGTTCGGCCCGGTCACCACCGCCATGGCCCGCTGGGCGGGCAGGGACAGGTCGTTGGGGATGCACTCCCGGCCCAGCCGGGCCTCGAGCATGGGGTGGCGGGCGCCGGCGAGGATCAGCTCCCGGTCCTCGCTGAGCTCCGGCCGGGTCCAGCCGGACAGCCTGGCCCGCTCGGCCAGGGCGCAGAGCACGTCCAGCTTGGCCACCGCCTGGGCCAGCCGGTTCAGCTGGCCGCGGTCGCCCAGCACCAGGTCCAGGAGGATGCGGAACTGGGCCTCCTCCAGCCGCAGCAGGTCGCTTTCGGCGCTCAGCAGGCGCTGCTCGAAGGCCATGAGCTTCTCGGTGGTGAACCGCTCGGCGTTGGCCAGGGTCTGCTTGCGGATGAAGTGCGCGGGGGCGGCGGCCAGGTTGGCCTTGGTGATCTCGAAGTAGTAGCCGAACACACGGTTGTACTTGATCTTCAGGTTGTTGAAGCCGGCGGCGGCGCGTTCCTCCTCCTCCAGCTCCAGCATCACCTGCTTGGCGTCCCGGGCCAGCCGGCGGACTCCGTCCAGTTCGGGGTCCACCCCGTCCTTGATGACCCCGCCCTTGTCCAGCTCCAGCGGGGGCGCCTCGGCCAGGCAGAAGCGCAGGGCCGCCAGCAGGTCGGGGCAGAGCGGGGTGGCCTCGGGCCAGAGCTGCAGGTCCTGGGCCTCCTGGAACCAGCCGCCCTCCTGGATCATGGCGGGGAGCTGCTGGAGCCGGCCGAGGCCGTCGCGCAGCTGGCCCAGCTCGGGGGGGGTGGCCAGGCCCAGGGCCACCCGGCCCAGGATCCGGTCCAGGTCGGGCACCTGGGCGAACAGCTTCTGCAGCGGCTCCCGGTGCCGGTCCTCGGTGAGCCAGGCCACCTGCCGCCAGCGCAGCTCCAGGCCGGGCCGGTCGCGCAGCGGCTGGTCCAGCCAGGCCCGCAGCAGGCGCGAGCCCAGGCGGGTCCGGCAGAGGTCCAGCAGGGCCGCCAGGCTGCCGGCCTTGGAGCCGTCCAGGGTGTTGGCGGCGATCTCCAGGTGGCGGGCGGAGGTGGCGTCCAGCAGCGGGCCCGAGGCGCCCAGTTCCAGGCCGACCCCCTGGATGTGCGCGGGCCGGCCCTTCTGGGTGGCCTCCACCTGGTCCAGGAGGGCGCCCAGGGCGCCGATGGCCGCCGGGTAGGGGTCCAGACCCACCCCTTCCAGGTGGGTCCAGCCGAAGAAGGCCAGGATCTGGGTGCGGGCCCGGTCGCGCTCGAAGCGCCAGCCCGGGAGGGGGGTGCGGGCCGCCTCCAGGTCGAACGGGTCGGCGCTGCCCTCGGCCAGGATCAGTTCCTGGGGGGCCAGCCGCTCCAGGGTGGCCCCCAGCAGCTCCAGCCCCTCGCCGGGGATGACCCGCACCTGCCCGGAGGCCAGCTGCAGGAGGGCGATGCCCCAGGCCTGGCCCAGCCGGTGCACGCTGGCGAGCCAGCGCCCGTCGTCGTCCAGCCAGGTGCCGGGGGTGATGATGCGCTTGATGGCCCGGGGCAGCAGGCCCTTGACCTCCTCGGGCTTGGCGGTGGGTTCGGCGATGGCGGCGGAATAGCCGGCCGCCAGCAGCTTGGGCAGGTAGGCTTCCAGCGCGTGGTGGGGCACCCCGCACATGGGCGTCTCGAATTCCGTCCCCCGGCCCCGCACCGTGAGGGCGATGTCCAGGATGGGGGCGGCGATGACCGCGTCCTCGCCATGGAGCTCGAAGAAGTCCCCCATGCGGGTGAACAGGATGGCATCACCCGCCTCGCGCTTGAGGGCTGCGACCTGGGTGAGCATGGGGGTGGACATGGGCGCATCCGGGGAAGGGCGGGGAGGAGGAAGGGGGTGGCCCTCAGGCTGGCCGAAGCTCCTAATATCCCACACCTTCATGGCCGGAGCGGGGATCGCCCGGAATCAGTTGCCGGGCCAGGGTTCCCGCCGGGGCCCGCCCGGGGCGGCCCCCGGAAACGACTCCAGGTCTGGATTCTCCATCAGCTTGGGGACGTCGATGGTCAGGACGCCGTTCTTCATCCAGGCCAGGTAGGCGCCCCCGATCACCGGCTCGAGCAGCGAGAAGGTCCGCGAAAAGCTGCCGAAGCTCCGCTCCAGGGCGTGGCAGAAGATGGAGCTCGGGAGGCGCTCGCCATCCCGTTCGCCGGTGACGGTCAGGCTGTTGGCGGTCAGCTCGATGTCCAGGTTCTCCAGGTCGAGTCCGGGAATATCCGCCAGGAACCGGTAGCTCCTGCGCGTCTCCAGGAGGTCGAAGCACGGGCTGAAGGTGGGGCCGATCCGGGTCGGCAGGTCCAGGTGGAGCCAGGGATCCCCTCTCATGAAATCTTCCTCGGATTTTGAAAGATTTAAGATCGGTGGCGCGGGGATGGAACAATCCTTCCGCTTGGTTGGCAGCTTCATAGATATCTCCTCACGTGGGGACTGGATTTCAGGGCGGTTCCACTCGCCACGCCTTTCGATTCATTTGCCCACCCGGGAAGGTTACTTGTATTTGAAAAAATTGCTCATTTTTTAAATTATTGGTTTAATTAAAGCAGGGAAATAAGTTGGTTATCAAATGACAACAATAAATAATAATTTTTCCCGTAAATGGGTTGGAATACGGCCCCTGTTCCCGAATCGCGGGCTCCCCCGAGGCTGGGCGGGGGGGCGGGGGGAAGGTCCAGATCATGATGGAAGTCACATGACCCGCGCCCGGAGGGAGCCCCTTTTTATTTTGCAAAGCCAGGGAATACGCCCTTCTTGGCCGACCGGGCGGGGTGCCGCGCCGCTGCCTGCCTCGTTGCATGGGCCCAGGGCCATGTCTAGACTTGACAAGAATCGGCCTCTTTCAGTAAAGCCTGCACGTCCGGGCCGCCCTCGCCGCACCACCCATGGGAGAAAGTCCTTATGAGCGCCGTTCTGAACGTCCCGGACTACGTTGCCAATCCCAAGGCGGTCGCCTGGATCCAGGAGGTGGCGGATCTCTGCCAGCCGGACCGGGTCGCCTGGTGCGACGGCTCGGCGGCGGAGTACGACCGCCTCTGCGGGGAGATGGTCGCTTCCGGGACCTTCACCAGACTCAACCCGGCCAAGCGCCCCAACAGCTACCTGGCCCTGTCCGATCCCTCCGACGTGGCCCGGGTGGAGGACCGGACCTTCATCTGCTCCCGCCGCAAGAGCGACGCGGGCCCCAACAACAACTGGATGGACCCCAAGCAGATGAAGGAGAAGCTGGTGGGCCTGTTCGAGGGCTGCATGAAGGGCCGCACCCTCTACGTGATCCCCTTCAGCATGGGCCCCCTGGGGTCCCGGATCGCCCACATCGGCATCGAGCTCACGGATTCGCCGTACGTGGTGGTGAACATGAAGATCATGACCCGCATGGGGCGGGCGGTCTGGGACGTGCTGGGCGCCGGCGCCTTCGTGCCCTGCCTGCACTCGGTGGGCAAGCCCCTGGCCCCGGGCGAGGCGGACGTGCCCTGGCCCTGCAACAAGGACAACAAGTACATCGTCCACTTCCCGGAGGCGCGCGCCATCTGGTCCTTCGGCTCCGGCTACGGCGGCAACGCGCTGCTGGGCAAGAAGTGCTTCGCCCTGCGCATCGCCAGCTGCATGGCCCGGGACGAGGGCTGGCTGGCCGAGCACATGCTGATCCTGGGCCTGCAGGCGCCGGACGGCGAGAAGACCTACGTGGCCGCCGCCTTCCCCAGCGCCTGCGGCAAGACCAACTTCGCCATGCTGCAGGTGCCCGAGGAGTTCAAGGGCTACAAGGTGACCACCGTGGGCGACGACATCGCCTGGATCAAGCCCGCCCCGGACGGCAAGCTGTACGCCATCAATCCCGAGGCCGGCTTCTTCGGGGTGGCCCCGGGCACCGGGATGAAATCCAATCCCAACGCCATGCTGTCCATGACCGAGAACACCATCTTCACCAACGTGGCCCTGACCCCCGACGGCGACGTCTGGTGGGAGGGCATGACCGACGAGGCCCCGGCCCGCCTCACCGACTGGCAGGGCCAGCCGTGGACCCCGGACTGCGGCCGCAAGGCGGCCCACGCCAACAGCCGGTTCACCGCCCCGGCCTTCCAGTGCCCCTCCATCGATCCCGACTGGGAGAACCCGGACGGGGTGCCCATCAGCGCCTTCATCTTCGGCGGCCGCCGGGCCACCACGGTGCCCCTGGTGGTGCAGGCGGTGAACTGGAACTTCGGGGTCTACACCGCCGCCACCATCGGCAGCGAGATGACCGCCGCGGCCGCCGGCACCATCGGCGAAGTGCGCCGGGACCCCTTCGCCATGCTGCCGTTCTGCGGCTACCACATGGGCGAGTACTTCAACCACTGGCTGCAGATGGGCCGGGAGATCAAGAACCCGCCCCGGATCTTCTGCGTCAACTGGTTCCGCAAGGGCGCCAACGGCAAGTTCGTCTGGCCCGGCTACAGCGAGAACATGCGGGTGCTCAAGTGGATCGTGGACCGGGTCCACGGCCGCGGCTACGCCGCCGAGACGCCCCTGGGCTGGGTGCCCCGGCAGGAGGACCTGGACCTGCGCGGGCTGGATAACTTCGGCAGCGAAGGCTTCGAGGAGGCCATGAGCATCCACCGGGACGAGTGGCGGCACGAGGTGCTGCTCCAGGAGGAGCTGTTCGAGAAGCTCTACGACAAGCTGCCCAAGGAGTTCTTCCACATGCGCCAGCTGCTGCTGTCGAGCTTCTGGCGCTCCCCGGAGAACATGGGCCTGGCCCCGGAGCGGTAGCCCGGTTCCAGCGCCGCCACGCAAAGGCCGCCCCCGGGCGGCCTTTTTCGTGGCGGCTGGGATAAAGGCCGGTGAATAGTGGTGATAGTGTTTACGAAGAAAATCTTAGTTGACAGGTATCAAGGTTAGCGTACCTTGGGGGGTGGAGGCCATCCATGGCTATGCTCCCCCTGACCCAGAAAGCGAATGAAGCCCTTGTGGCAGCCCGTGACAAGGCGGTGGCCGGGCAGCATCCGGAACTGCTGCCCCAGCACCTGTTCGCGGCCCTGCTCAGTCCGGACATCGGCCTGCGGCCGGTGCTGGAGCGGGCCGGGCTGGCCGCGGAAGCCATGGCCGGCCTGGTGGACGGCGCCGACGGCCTGCTGGACGCGCTGCCCAAGGCCATCGGCGGCAGCCAGCCGCAGCCGGGCCCGGCCCTGCGCAGTTTCCTGGAACTGGCCAGCGACACCGCCCGCGGCCTGGGCGACCGGTTCGTGGCCACCGACGCCATGCTGCTGGCCATGACCAACGCCGGCACCGACGCCAAGAAGCTGCTGGCCAAGTTCGGGCTGGACCGGGCCAAGGTCGAGGCGGCCATCCGCGAATCGCGCAAGGGCAGCCGGGTGGAGGACGAGCGGGCCGAGGAGAAGTTCGCCGCCCTGGAGAAATATGCCCGGGACATCACCGAAGTGGCCCGCGCCGGCAAGCTGGACCCGGTCATCGGCCGGGACGACGAGATCCGCCGGGTGCTGCAGGTGCTGTGCCGGCGCACCAAGAACAACCCGGTGCTGATCGGCGAGCCCGGCGTGGGCAAGACCGCCATCGTCGAGGGCCTGGCCCAGCGCATCGTCAAGGGCGACGTGCCCGAGAACCTCAAGGGCATGCGCCTGATGAGCCTGGATATGGGCGCCCTGGTGGCCGGGACCCAGTACCGGGGCCAGTTCGAGGAGCGGCTCAAGGGGGTCATCCAGGAGATCGAGCAGAGCCAGGGCGAGATCATCCTGTTCATCGACGAGCTGCACCTGCTGGTGGGCGCCGGCGCCAGCGGCGGCAGCATGGACGCCGCCAACCTGCTCAAGCCGGCCCTGGCCCGGGGCGACCTGCGCTGCATCGGCGCCACCACCCTGGACGAGTACCGCAAGCACATCGAGCAGGACGCCGCGCTGGAGCGGCGCTTCCAGACCGTCTTCGTGCCCGAGCCGAGCGTGGAGGACACCATCTCCATCCTGCGCGGGCTCAAGGACCGCTACGAGCTGCACCACGGGGTGCGGATCCGGGACGCCGCCCTGGTGGAGGCGGTCCAGCTGTCCCAGCGCTACATCGCCGACCGCTTCCTGCCGGACAAGGCGGTGGACCTCATGGACGAGGCGGCCTCGCTGGTGCGCATCCAGATCGACACCCGGCCCGACGAGATCGACAGCCGCGAGCGCCGGCAGATGCAGCTGCAGCTGGAGCGGCACGCCCTGGCCAAGGAGAAGGACCCGGCCAGCCGGAACCGGCTGGTGGAGCTGGACGCGGAGCTGGCCGAGCTGGGCGAGGAACTGGGCCGCCTGCGCTCCCGCTGGGAGCAGGAGAAGCAGTCGATCGAGGCCACCCGGGCGCTGCAGAAGCGCCTGGACGACCTGCGCATCGAGCTGGAGCAGGCCAAGCAGCGGGGCGAGTACGAGCGGGCCTCGAGGCTGGAATACGGCGAGCTGCCCACCCTGGAGAAGCAGATCGCCCAGGCCACCAACGTGGAGGGGGCCATGCTGCGGCTGGAGGTGGCCGAGGAGGACGTCGCCAACGTGGTGAGCAAGTGGACCGGCATCCCCGCCTCGCGCCTGCTGGAGGGCGAGAAGCAGAAGCTGCTGCACATGGAGGAGCGGCTGCGGGAGCGGGTGGTGGGCCAGGAGCCGGCGCTGGTGGCGATCAGCGACGCCCTGCGGCGGAACCGGGCCGGCATGGCCGACCCCAAGCGCCCGATCGGCTCGTTCATGTTCCTGGGACCCACCGGGGTCGGCAAGACCGAGGTGGCCCGGGCCCTGGCGGAGTTCCTGTTCGACGACGAGAACGCCCTGGTGCGGATCGACATGAGCGAGTTCACCCACGAGGCCGACGCCACCCGGCTGATCGGCGCGGCCCCGGGCTACGTCGGCTACGAGGAGGGCGGCCGGCTCACCGAGGCGATCCGGCGCCGGCCCTACGCGGTGATCCTGCTGGACGAGATGGAGAAGGCCCATCCGCGGATCTTCGACCTGTTCCTGCAGGTGCTGGAGGACGGCCGGCTCACCGACGGCAAGGGGCGCACGGTCAACTTCCGCAACACGGTGGTGCTCATGACCACCAACGTGGCGGGCCAGGCGATCTTCGCGGCGGGGGGCGCGGTGGACAAGGCCGAGGCGGAAATCCAGGCGGCCCTGCGCCAGTACTTCCGGCCCGAGTTCATCAACCGCCTGGACGAGCTGGTGACCTTCCGCGCCCTGCAGCTGGAGGACATGAAGGCGGTGGCCCAGATCCAGCTGAAGCGGGTCGCGGCCATGCTGGAGGACCAGCACATCGGCCTGGAGGTGCCCGACCCGGTGCTGGAGTGGCTGGCCCGCGAAGGCTTCGATCCCCAGCTGGGGGCCCGGCCGCTGAAGCGGCTGATCCAGCAGACGCTGGTCAACCGCCTGTCGCGGATGATCCTGGAAGGCCGGATCAAGCCCGGGGAGATGGCGATCGCCAGCATCGCCGACGGCAACCTGGAGGTGGCGGTGGAGGCGGTGCAGTAGGAGGGCGTCAGCCCTCCAGCAGCGCGGTCACCTGCCTGAGCCGGGCCTGCTTCTCCGCGGCCTGGGTGCGCATCTTGGCCACGGCGGCCTCGGGGGCCTTGGTGGTGAAGGACTCGTCCGCCAGCCGGGCGGAGCTGGACTCCAGCTCCCGCACCAGCTTGTCCCGCTCCTTCTCCAGCTTGGCCCGCTCCGCCGCCGGGTCCTTGAGCCCGGCCAGCTCCAGGGCGATCATGCCGCCCCGGACCACGGCCACGGCCCGGGTCGGGCTGCCCAGCTCGCCGTCGGTGAAGGTCACCGATTCCAGCCGGGCGATGCCCTTCAGGCCCTCGGTGAAGATCGCGAGGCCGCCCACCGTGCAGAAGGCGGCGATCTTCTTGCCGGGGTCGACCCCGTTGTCGGCCTTGAGCCGGTGGAAGGCGGTGAGCACCTCCTGGAAGTGCGGCACCAGGGCCGGGTCGCCACCGGTGGCCTGGAGCAGGGGATCGTCGAGGGGCCAGCTGCGGGCCGCCAGCAGTCCGGGTTCCCCGGCCGGGAGCCGGCCGGCCATGACCGCCGCGTGGATCTCCTCGGTGACGAACGGCACCACCGGGTGCAGGGCCCGCAGCAGGATGTCCAGGAAGTGCAGGATGGCGGCCTTCTGTTCGCGGCTGCCCTGCTGCAGGGTGACCTTGGCCAGTTCGATGTAGGTGGCGCAGAAGTCGTCCCACACCAGGTGGTAGAGGGTCTCGGCGGCCTCGTGGAAGCGGAATTCCTCGATGGCGGTGGTGGCCTGGCCCAGGGCCTCGCGCAGCCGGCCGATCATCCAGTACTCGGCCTCGCCCAGCTCCGGGGTCACCGCCAGGGTGACGTCGGGGTCCAGGCTCAGCTGGACGAAGCGGGCGGCGTTCCAGAGCTTGTTGCAGAAGTTCCGGCTGGCCTCCAGCCGGCTCCGGGACAGCGAGATGTCGGTGCCGGGGGCGGCCATGGCGGCCAGGGAGTAGCGCAGGGCGTCGGTGCCGAACTCGTCCATGGTGGAGAGCGGGTCGATGACGTTGCCCTTGGACTTGGACATCTTGTGGCCGTGCTCGTCGCGCACCAGGGCGTTGAAGTAGACGTCCCGGAACGGCACCTCGCCGGTGCAGGTGAGGCCGGCCATCACCATCCGCGCCACCCAGAAGAACAGGATGTCGTAGCCGGTGATCAGCACGCTGGTGGGGTAGTAGCGCTCGAGGTCGGCGGTCCGGTCGGGCCAGCCGAACACGCTGAACGGCCACAGCGCCGAGGAGAACCAGGTGTCGAGGGTGTCGGGGTCCTGTTCCAGCCGGGTGCCCTGGCAGTGCTCGCAGGCCTGCGGGGTGTCCTCAGCCACGGTGATGCGGCCGCAGTCCTGGCAGGTCCAGGCCGGGATCCGGTGGCCCCACCAGAGCTGGCGGGAGATGCACCAGTCCTGGATGTTGGTGAGCCAGTGCTCCCAGACGCCCTCCCAGCGCTCGGGGGTGAAGTGGATCCGGCCGGAGCGCACCGCCTCCAGGGCCTGCTGGGCGGCGTCATCCACCTTCATGAACCACTGCTCAGAAACCAGGGGCTCCAGCACGGCGCCGCTGCGGTCGCTCACCGAGACCTGGTGGGTGTAGGGCTCGATCTTCTCCATGAGGCCCTGGGCCTCCAGTTCGGCCACCACCTGCTTGCGGCACTCGAAGCGGTCCAGGCCGGCGTAGGCCGGGCCGGCCTCCCTGGTCATCTTCGCGTCGAAGCCGACCACGGTGATGCTGGGCAGGCCCAGCCGCTTGCCGGCGGCGTGGTCGTTGGGGTCGTGGGCCGGGGTCAGCTTGACGCAGCCGGTGCCGAACTTGGGGTCGACGAAGGAGTCGGCCACCACCGGGATCTGCCGGCCGGTGAGCGGCAGCAGGAGCAGCTTCCCCACCAGCGGGGCGAACCGCTCGTCCTCGGGGTGCACCGCCACGGCGGTGTCGCCCAGCATGGTCTCCGGCCGGGTGGTGGCCACCACCATGTGGCCGCTGCCGTCGGCCAGCGGGTACTTGATGTACCAGAGCTTGCCCTGGCGCTCCACGTACTTCACCTCCAGGTCGGACAGGGCGGTCTGGCTGGCCGGGTCCCACTGGATCATCCGCGGGCCCTTGTAGATCCGGCCCTCCTTGTAGGCGGTGGCGAACACCTTGCGCACGGCCCGGTTGAGGTCGGGGTCCATGGTGAACCGCTTGCGGGTCCAGTCCACCGAGGCGCCCAGGCGCCGGAGCTGGTTCTCGATGGCCCCCTGGTTCTGGTCCTTCCAGTCCCAGAGCCGCTTGACGAAGGCCTCGCGGCCAAGGTCGTGGCGGGACTTGCCCTCGGTCTCCTTGAGCTGGCGCTCCACCACGATCTGGGTGGCGATGCCGGCGTGGTCGACCCCCGGCACCCACAGGGCGTCGAAGCCCCGGGCCCGCTTGAAGCGGGTCAGGATGTCGTGCAGGGTGAACACCAGGGCGTGGCCCATGTGCAGGTTGCCGGTGATGTTGGGCGGCGGGATGACGATGGACCAGGGGGTCTTGCCGCTGGCGGGCTGCGCCTCGAAGATGCGGGAGGCCTCCCAGGTCTCGTACCAGCGTTCCTGGGCGGTCTTGAAGTCGAAGGCCTTGTCCATCTCTTGCATCATGTCGTCCCGAATGAAAAAAGCATTTGGTCTGAAAGTATCAGATATTGCGGGCCTTTTCCACGCGCATGCCGAGGGCGGCCAGGAGCCGGTGGTCGTGGGACCCGCCGGGATTGGGTGTCGTGAGCAGCCGGGAGCCGGTGAACAGGCTGTTGGCGCCGGCCAGGAAGGCCAGGGCCTGCAGCTCGTCGCTCATGGCGGTCCGCCCCGCGCTGAGCCGGATCCGGCTGGCCGGGAACAGGATCCGGGCGGTGGCGATCACCCGGATGAACGCCATCGGCGGCGGCGGCTCGCGCCCCTCCAGCGGGGTGCCGGCCACCGGCACCAGCTGGTTGATGGGGATGCTTTCCGGCGGCGGGTCCAGGAGGGTCAGTTCGTGCAGGAACTCGATCCGGTCCTCGGGCGTCTCGCCCATGCCGACGATGCCGCCGGTGCAGACCTCCAGGCCGGCCGCGCGCACCGCGCCCAGGGTCGCCAGGCGGTCGTCGAAGGTCCGGGTGGAGATGATGGTCTCGTAGAAGGCCCGGCTGGAATCCAGGTTGTGGTTGTAGACGGTGGCGCCGGCGGCCTTGAGCCGGCGGGCCTGGCTGGCCTGGAGCAGGCCCAGGGTGACGCAGACCTCCAGGCCCAGCGCGGCCACCTCGGCGACGATCGCCAGCACCTGCTCGAACGCCTCGCCGTCGCGCACCTCGCGCCAGGCCGCGCCCATGCAGTAGCGGGTGGAGCCGCCGGCCCTGGCCTCCCGGGCCGCGGCCAGGACCCGCTCCTTCTCCTTGAGCGGCTCGGCCTTGACCCCGGTGGCGTAGCGGGCCGCCTGCGGGCAGTAGGCGCAGTCCTCCGGGCAGGCGCCGGTCTTGATGGAGTCGAGGGTGCAGAACTGGACCTCCCCGGGATCCCAGTGGGCCCGGTGGACGCTGGCGGCCCGGAACAGCAGTTCGGGCACCGGCAGGTCGTGCAGTGCCCGGATGTCGGCGATGGAAGGCATGGGAATCCCCTGGCGAAGGACCCGTTCCCCCTGCCGGGTCGGGCCGTGGTGGCGCGGA
>Ga0316217_10005035_pt1 | contig 13910 bp, 7 predicted proteins | sample 1anoAmetaG_FD_203633 | JGI IMG/M metagenome (GOLD analysis project Ga0316217, IMG submission 203633) | Freshwater microbial communities from Trout Bog Lake, Wisconsin, USA - 1anoA | ecosystem: Environmental > Aquatic > Freshwater > Lake > Hypolimnion/Profundal zone | place: USA: Wisconsin...
TTTGGCGTGCCAGTCTTTAATCTCTACGGTTCAACCGAAACCGGCCATCTGCTCATGGAAGACGAGCAGGGCCGGATGAAAGCCAGCCTGGATAATGTCTTCTACGAAATCCTGCAGCCGGAGGCCGACGAGGCGGGGGATCTGGTGGTGACGACCCTGACGAACGATTTCATGCCGCTGGTCCGCTATCGTCTGGGTGACCTGGCCGAGCGCGTCGAACAGCCCTACACGACCGAGTATTTCGTCCATGGCCGGGCGCGCGACGCCTTGCGGCGTGCCGATGGCCGGCGAGTGACGACGCTGGAAGTGGACCGTTGCTTCGCGGAGGCCCGCGGCATTCTCCATTACCAACTGCGGCAGGATGCCAGTGGCGGCTGCCAGTTGCAGTTTATCCCGGATGGCGACGCGCCCGACGCCGGCGCCTTGGCAGACGTGTCCGCGCGGTTGTGGGATTTGTTGCAGCTCGCCAAGCCGCTGACGATCGAATTGGTTAAACTGCTGCCGCCGCTGCCGTCCGGAAAGTTCCGGCTGACGATTCCGGCTGACAAAATTTGATGTCGCGGCCGATCAGATTGCAGAGCGTGCGGCGGGAATATTCGTGGCGGCAATAGCTCATGAACGAGCGCGAATCGGTGATCATGCCGATGAAGCGGGAGACCAGTCGCAGTGTGGCCAGCCAGAAAATCGGTCGAGCGGACCGAGCTTAGGGAATGACGAGCGTTGCTGCCAAGGAAGCACCTAGGCGACAGATTGATTTTGTGGTGTTTAACCGAAACCACCCCAGTCTGGGTTGCTTGGCAATTAAAACGAAATCTTTTGGTTCGCTGGCATCTGCGGCTGGCTTTCAGCCGCGCTCCGGTACCACCGTGCAACCCGCTTTCAGTCAGTATATGCGTTTCATAGCGTAGATACGCATACTGCCAATTTATAAATCAAGTCGCGATGGGGGTTTCCCGTCGTTTTTTTAGATGTCGGCGAACACCCGTCTCCGCACGGCTTCGATCCGACAAGCCAGTTCGCCGCTGCGTGACTTATTTCACCCCCGGGAACGCCATGTAATTTTTGGCGTTGGCATAACAGATATTCCGGATCATGGGCCCAACGAGTTCTTCGTCGTCCGGGATGGCGCCGTTTTTGATGTCGCGGCCGATCAGATTGCAGAGCGTGCGGCGGAAATATTCGTGGCGGCAATAACTCATGAACGAGCGCGAATCGGTGATCATGCCGATGAAGCGGGAGAGCAGGCCCAGGTTGGACAACGCATTCATCTGCCATTCCATGCCTTCTTTCTGGTCCAGGAACCACCAGCCCGAGCCAAATTGGATCTTGCCCGGAAGGGTGCCATCCTGGAAGTTGCCGATCATGGTGGCAAAGGCGTAATTGTCCCCCGGATTCAGGTTGTAAATGATGGTTTTGGGCAGCGCATTTTCCGAATCCAGCTTGTCCAGATAGGCGGCCAGGGTCTGGCATTGCGGGAAATCGCCGATGGAATCGAAGCCGGTGTCCGGGCCGAGTTGTTTGAGCAGGCGGGTGTTGTTGCTGCGGAGGGCGCCAAGATGGAGCTGCTTGGTCCAGCCGCGTTTGGCATCGAGATGGCCGAAGAGCAGCATCATGAACGACGCGAACTGCGCGTGTTCCTGCGGCGAGACGGGCTCACCCTGGCGGGCCTTGGCGAACACGGCGCCGGCGGTCTGGGCGGAGCAGAAGTCGGCGAAACAATGGTTCAGGCCGTGATCGGACAGCCGGCAGCCCTGCGAGTGGAAGAATTCGTGCCGCTTTTCCAAGGCGCTGACGAAGGCGTCAAAACTGCCGATATCGGTGTTGGCGGCGGCGGCCAATTGGTCCACCCACGGGTTGAAGGTGGCGGGCGTGTGGACCGTCAGGGCCTTGTCGGGCCGGAAGGCCGGCAGCATCCGGGTGGGATGGTTTTGCGCGGCAAATTTGCGATGGTCGCCCAGATCGTCCACCGGGTCGTCGGTGGTGCACACGACCTGCACCTTGAATTTTTTGAGGATGCCCTGGGTGGAGAGGGCGGGCGAGGCGAGTTTTTCGTTGGCGCGGTTCCAGATTTTATCCGCCGTCTTTTCGTTCAGCAGGTCGCCGATGCCGAAGTAGCGTTTGAGCTCCAGATGGGTCCAATGGTAGAGCGGGTTGCGCAACGTGTGCGGCACGGTGCGGGCCCAGGCCAGGAACTTCTCACGCGGCGTGGCGTCGCCGGTGCAGAATTTCTCGGCCACGCCGTTGCTGCGCATGGCGCGCCATTTGTAATGATCGCCCGCGAGCCAGATTTCAAAGAGGTTCTTGAACTGGCGGTTGTCGGCGATGTCTTGGGGCGGAATATGGCAGTGATAGTCGAAGATGGGTTCGGCGGCGGCGTATTGATGATAGAGCTTGCGCGCCGGCTTGGTGCTCAGGAGAAAGTCGTCATGGATAAAGGCCATAAATCCTCGATGGTTTCCGATTCCGGTGTTCAGGCGGCGACCGTTTGACAGCGCGGCGCGGCGTGGGTGGGTTGAGGGCCTTCCAGAAACAGCGGTTTGATATGCCGTTCGAAGAGGTTCTCGGTCACGTTCTTGGCGATGACCGCCTCGTGCTTCTTGAGCGCGTGATAATAACGATCGCCCATGTTCGCCGCCACTTTGTAGCTGACGTGCAACAGTTGCCGGAAGCTGGGATTATACCCCGGGTTTTTCTGGTCATGCCGCAGGGCGGCAACGAATTGCGCGGAACTCCAGGCGTTGACCGCCGCCGCGGAAGGCAGTTGCCGCTTGTCTATGTCAATCACCGAGGCGTAGGGCGCGCAGAATTCATCCACGTGGTTTATGGCGTAGGCGTAAATCTCGCGGGCGATGTCCAACCCGTCGCCGCCGGCTTCGGCCAGGCCGATCAATTCCTCGAGCCAGGTGGTGCCGGCGGTCTTGATATGGACGCCCGCATTGAAGCGCTTCAGCGCCCGCCGCATGGGCTCGTAAATCGAGAACTTGTCGCTGCCGGAATGGACGCTCAGTTTGAGCGTCGGCGGCAGGCCGTATTGGCGGATGGCAAAGGCGATCACCGCCAGGTCCTCGTTGAATTCCTTCTCGAATTGCTTCAGATCGCCCACGTAATCCACGCCCTTGTTGAAGCGGCCGGTGAATTTGGGCGCCACCGTTTGCAGCGGAATCTTCTCGTCGGCCAGCGCGGCCAGGATGATGAGCAACTCGTGCGGCGTCTGCGGACTGTCGGTTTCATCCATGGACACCTCGGTGATGAAGTTCGGCACGCCTTTGGCCTGGGCGATATGCCGGTAGATTTTCCCGGCGTCCTGCACCGCCAGCAGAAACTTATTGGCCACCCGCTCCACTTCGGCCGGCGCGATGTTCAACGGATGATCCAGATGCGGGATGGCAAGGGCGCCGGTCAGCTCGGGGTGGCATTTCACGAAGGCCTGCACGTCCGCCGCCGCGGCGGGTTTGCCGATGGTATCGGCCACATCAATGGTAAAGAAATCCGAGGGCGCCACAAACCGGTCCACCGTTTCGAGCCGGATATGGTCGGCGTCCACGTGGTAGGGTTTATTCCAGCCGAGGACTTTGACGGCGTCGTCGGCCTCGGCGCGCAGGCTGGCGGGCTCGGTGCCGATGAACTGGTGTTCCCGGTTGGATTTATTCCACACCGGCACCACGTCGGCGCCCAACTGGGTGGCCAGGACGCAGGCGTGCAATTGGGCCTTGCCCTGATGCGCGAAGCGGTCGCCCATGCCAAAGGAAAATTTAGCCAAAGACAGATATTTGCTCATAAAATGCTTATTAGTCACCGACAAGGTAACTGATTTTCGGCGCCGCGCGCCATGTCAGATTTGCAAATGTATTTGAGAATTCTGCACCGGATAATCGCCAAAACTGGCGTCGCGCAGGTTGCCAAACCTGCCGTATCGCGGGTTTCTAAACCCGCATGCCGTTTGCCAATCCAACGCGCGCACGAGACGATCCTGCTGCGCCTCCGGGGCTACGCAGGACAGGCGCTCTGCCGATTTGGAAATCGGCGAAACAGCAGGCTTGGAAACCTGCGCCACGCGGTTTTGCCAGCGTTGGGGCGGTTCAAGGGGTGGCGATCACAAACCGAATTTCCGCGCCCGCGCCGGGCGCGCTATGGATTTCGCAGCGGCCGCCGAGTTTGTCCAGCCGTTGCCGCATGTTTTTGAGGCCGTTGCCGCGGCCGGGCCGTTCCGGCACCGTTGCGGGATTAAAGCCGTGGCCGTTGTCGCGCACGCCCAGGGCGAAGCCGGCCGGCAGCAGTTCGAGGAAAATCACGACCTCCGTGGCGCCGGAGTGCTTGATGACATTATGCAGCGCCTCCTTGAAGGCCAGGAAGATATTGTGGCGCGCTTCGGCGGTGATCGGCCAGTGCGGCAGTTGCAGCGGCACCTCCAGCCGGCAGCGCCGGCCGAGTGTCACCAAATACTCCTGCGCAAAATTTCCCAGATAGCTGGCCAGGCTGTCCAGCGTGTCGTGCTGCGGATTGACGGCCCAGACGATTTCATCCATGGACCGGGTCAATTCGCGGGAGGTTTCGTAAATGCGCTCCAGTTGGGCGGCGGCTTGGGCGGGATTCTCCAGTTCGCCATGGGCGGACTGGCTGAGGAGGGAGATGCGGGTGAGATTGGCGCCCAGATGATCGTGGATATCCTTGGCGATGCGGGTGCGCTCGCGCTCGACGGCTTGCAGGCGTTCGGCGGCCTCCAATTTGCGGCGCATGCGCCGCCGGGAAACCTGCCACACGATGCGTGTCACCCCGGCCACGCCGGCGAGAAGGGTGCAGATCCGGAACCACCACGTTTGCCAGAAATGGGGCAGGGTGATAAACGCCAAGCCCGCGTAACCGTCGTCCCAAATGCGCTCGCTGCCGCTGGCGCGGACGCGGAACCGATAATGACCCGGCGGCAAATAGTTGTACTCGGCCACGCGTTTGGCGCCGGCATCCACCCAGTCCATATCCCAGCCGTCCAGCCGGTATTGAAATCGGGTCTCCTCGGGCATGATGAAACTCAAGCCGGTGTAGCGGAATTCAAACCGTTGCCAGCCCGGCGGGATGGTCAACGGCGCGCCGTCCGGCGACGGCAAGGCCAAAGGATGGCCGTCGGCGGATATTTCCTCGATGCGCACTGGCACCGCCAGATGGGCCGGACGGGGCGCGTTGGGGTTCAAAACGGCCAGCCCCTTGCTGGTGGGAAACCAAATGCGGCCATCAGGAGTTTGGCACACCGACGGCTGGAAACCGCCGGAACATTCCGTGGAGGCCAGGCCTTCACCCTTGCCAAAAACATGGCTGCTAAGAAACGGCGTCGTCCCGGCGGCATAGTCCGCGAGGGATCGGATGGCGACCCGGAAAATCCCCGCGCGCGTGCCAACCCAGAGATTGTCCTGCGTGTCTTCCGCGATGCCGCAAATGAAGTTATCGGGCAGCCCGTCGGCGGCGGTGATGTTGTGGAAGCGGTTGGTTTGCAGCCAGGCCAGCCCGGCGCCGTAAGTGCCAATCCAGAGCGTGCCGTCCGCGCTGGCGTGCAGGCTTTGAACATAGTCAATGGCCAGACCGTCCCTTCTGCCAAATTGTTTGAGGACGCCGTTTTGCAACCGACCCAACCCGCCGCCCATCATGCCAATCCAAATGGCGCCATCCGGCGTTTGGGCAATGGCCCGTACGTCCGGGAGTTTCAAGCCCTCTTTTTCCCCGAAAGATTGCGTGACGCCATTTTGATAGCGGAGCAGGCCATTGGCGGTGCCGATCCAAGTCATGCCATCCGGCGTGTGCAGGAGGGCAGCCATGGGGACGTTGTCAAAGGGCAAGCCGGGCGGGCGCTGGAAATACCCGTCTTCCAGAACAAACATGCCATTGCCCCACGAGCCGACCCAGAGCCGGCTATGGGTGTCTTCGGAGACGCACCAGTCGAATTCGTTGGTGAGCCCGCTGCTGGCGCCAAAATGCTTCCAAGCACCGTTGAGAAATTGGTACACCCCGCCGCCCTCGGTGGTCACCCACACCGCGCCGTCGTGGCTGGTGGCGGTGGACAAAGGCTGGCGCCCTTGCCAATGGTCCGGCGGCGCGAACATCTTGACCTGCCGGGGGCGCAAGGCCACCAAGCCTCCATTGCCGGCGCCAATCCACAAAGTGCCTTCGCGGTCTTCGCACAGGCAGCGAATCCAGTCGTGCGGGAACGCCTCCGCCTGCCCGAAATGGAGTTGGGCGGCGCCCGGCGTCAGGAGGTAAAGCCCGCTGCCCACCGCCCCTAGCGCCAGGTTGCCGCTCTGGGTCTCCAGCATGGCGGTGATGGTGGTGGCACAGGGATTGGTGCCCCGGTTCTCCACCCATTGCTTGTCCTTCCATTTGCGCACCAGGCCATCACTGGCAATCCATAATCCGCCGTCACGGCTCGGGCAGGCCCCATAAACGTAGTAGCCGACGAAATCATTCGTTTCGGACAGTGGGACGAGCGTGCCGTTTTTGAGCGGCGCCAGATGGCCGCCGCTGACCACCCAAAGGTGCTGGCCATCTTGGACCAGGGCCGCCACGCCGTTTTCATTGGGTAGGGAGCAACTGGCGCCGTCCCGCACCCGGGTCAGCGTGCCTTCCTCGTTTAGCATCCAGATGTCGCCAGCTTCATCCTCGCCGATGGCGGCAATTTTGCGCCGCGCGCCGGTTTCGTTGAAATTCAACGACTCAAATCTTCCGTTGCGGTAGCGAGTCAAGGCCCCGCGCTCGTGGCCGATCCAGAGGCTGCCTTGCCGGTCCTCGTACAGGCTGGTCAACCGGTCGCTTTGCAGGCCCGGCGTGTTGGCGCTGGTATAGATGGTGAAGCGCACGCCATCAAAGCGCGCCAAGCCCCCGTACGTGGCCAGCCAGAGATACCCATCGCGCGTTTGCGCGATGGCGGTTACGGAATTTTCGGGCAGACCCTCGTCGGTGCGCCAGGTCCGCAGGAAAAAATCCGTCGCATTCAAGTCCGCGCCGCAGCCAATGGCGCCGGCCATCAGCCAGAGCAGAAGGGCTACCAGTCCAAAGTCGCGGCCTGGACGGAGCCATGGCCCGGTGCGGGGGACGCGGAATGGACGGGAACAGTTCAGTCCCCATCGCGGGGCCGGCGGGGCGAGAGAAGCGCGGGGGCTGGACATGGGGAAATAGTGGTCGCCGTTGCCCCGGCGGGCAAGCCAAACCGACGGGACGCCGAACGCCGGGCGCAGATATTACCCAGAGGGTTTGGGGGAGGCAGGCAAAACCGGCGTAGCGCCGATTTTCAAATCGGCAGGGGGTCGAAAGGTCGAGCGTGTCGGATTGGCGGACGGCATGCGGGTTTGGAAACCCGCGATACAGCAGACTTCGAAGTCTGCGCTACGCGGGGGGGCAGCGCCAACGGCGCGTTACCATGTCAGCCCAGGCCAGCGGCCTGGGTAGCGTCACCACAAACATCCAAAGCCCTGAATGGGCGAACTGAATCGTGCCACAATCCAGCGCCCGGATCTACGTTCATCTGATCCGCGGAGCGCAGGTTTGGAAACTCGTGATGCCGGCGCCCTTCTGTCAAGCGAATCTCCAGTTGCGTCTGATTGCAACTGGAGGCTGTGTTCTAATTCTTAAATACTCGCGGGCCTCACCGCGGGGCCGAGGTGAGCGGCGCCATATAAAGCATGTCCACGTTGCCGGGAGTCTCCGAAACTGAGCCCGCTCCGCCGCCGCCCTTCATGCTGGCAGGCGGTGAATAAGTCTCCGGGTTTCGCCATTTGTGAACAATGGAATGACCGTCCGCAAAGGACAGGCCGCCGGCGCCTCCGTGGAGACCCGTTGGGTAGTCAATCTGATAAGTAATCGCCGCGCTCGCCTGGGCGGACATGGCTAAGGAACCGTCGTTGATGGTGATCGGATTTTCATCAATGAACACAAAAGTATTGGCCGGCCCGGGCTTGGTGAACGCACTCGATTTGCCGTAGGTCATCCAGGTGGTCTGGCCGGCATTATAGCCAGCGCCCGGCAACCAACCGCCCTGAACCGGGGCGCCGAGGGCGGGCGTCCCGTTCGCATAAAATGCGCTCCAAGTGGTGCCGACGGCGGAATTCATGGAATAACTGCGCACATGCACCGAGTTTTGCGCCGCCGCATCAATATAATTGTCGGCCGGACAATGATAAACCGCCCGGCTGGGAAGGTACGGGGAGAGCAGCGAATTGGGATCCAGCAATTCACTCAGGCCCTTCGCTTGGTACTGCAGGTCATCGGCATCGGCGGGCTGCTCCATGGTGCCCACCACCCAGTTTTTCATCTGGGCTTGCTGGGCCGCAGAGGCGCCAAAATACACGGTGGTGTAGGGGTAATCATTCGGCGGCAGGAAATCCTTGTTGTCATTGGCGTACATGATCCAGGACAGCGACATTTGCTTGGTATTGTTCATGCAGGAAATACTCTGCGCCTTCTGTTTGGCCCGGGTCAGCGCGGGCAGGAGCATCGCCGCCAGGATGGCAATGATGGCAATTACCACCAGCAGCTCAATGAGTGTGAAGCCGGGTGGGCGGCCCGCAACCCTGCTGGATCGGAATGGAGTTTTCATAGGCTTCACAGATGCTTTCAGTGGTTGTTATCAGTTTCTCGGTCCCAGCGGCAGGCGCCGGCTTTGGCCGGCGCCTGCCATGATGGTTCATTTGCCGGCGCCGGTCTATTGAATTGTGACGGACGAACTGGTTCCTGACGTAATAGTCGGGCTGGTCGTGTCCGCAGCCGTAACCGTCCAACTGCCGGCAGTGCCAAAGTAAATCGGCACCGTCACCGTGCCACCGCTTAACACGGGAGCCGGCGTATTCACGGTGGCCGTGCTGTCGGTGGTCGTCAGGCTCAAGGTGTCCGCGGAATTGACGATATGATAGGTAGCATCAACCATGTTGATCGTCACGTCCACTTCGTCGTAGGGGTTAAAAGACGTGGGGGTTCCGGTCTTGCCGGACGGTGTGTTGGGGGCGTTGGATTCACCTGGCAGCAAGACCTGGAGTTGCGTGCCCACCCGCTTAATGAGTTGGAAGAAGGCCGCGGGGCCGGCGGGGATTTCGCTGCTGGCAACGAGTTGTGCGTCCAAGCCGTATAAGGGAATGATGGGGCCAATGCTCGGCGTGGTCCAAGCCAGCGGGCTGTTCAATACCGGCGCCGCCTGCAGATTAAAGCCATTGGCGGGCAGCGTCCAATCCACCCAGGAAGCCGAACCAGCCGGCACGATGAGTACGCCTTTGGGTCCGCTCGCAACACTCGTTCTCCAGGTATTGACCGTATCCAGCGAGGTGTCGGCCAGGAAGTTCTCGTTGTAAGGCGAGGCCGTGTTTGAAACCGCAAAGTTACCATAAACCACCGCTTGATTCATGCCATCTGCCGCGTTCGCCTGCATGCCTAAATAGACGTTGAAGCCCGGCGTGGTTTGTTCCATAAAACGGCCGACATTGTAGGGCGGAATCACGAAATTTGTGCTGCTGCCATTCGGGGCGATAATGGTGCCGTTGGTGTCGGAGGTGAACTGAAGCGTCCAAGTGCCGTAAATGCCACTGCTGGTGGTGAACGCAGCCAGACTGCCACTCTCAAGCCATGGCGTGGTCACACCATCCCAGCTTCCCGGCGCGTTGGTGTAAGGAGCGCCACCGCCGTACATGGTATTGCCACCGGGTTCATTCACCTTGTACTGAAAATACGCCTTGGCGCTGCTGGTGTTTCCTTGGAGATAGAAAACGGCGCAATTCGTTTCGTTCCAGTCCGGAGCGCCGTCATTGCCGGCGGGATTGGGCGAGAGGAATAAATAAGCTTCGCAGTTGTACGAGTTGGGATAGCCAACAATGTCGAAGGAGTACGTGACGGGATTGGCCGGGGTGGCCTGTCCGACCCAGCTCAAACCGGTATTTTGCATCAACTCTGCTTCCTGGCGATCGTAGAAAGAGTTGCCTTCCGTGCTGGAGAAAACATTCAGTCCCTGGACCGCTTTGACGGGCGGCGAAAGCTTCGGCGGCGGCGGCGGCGCCGCAGTGCCGACCAGGATGACGTTGTCCACCCAAAAATTGGCCGTGGCCGTGCTGCCATCCATCATTCCCCAATTCTGATTGAGCCACTTTTTGAACATAATGCCGACGCTGGGATCAATGTTCGGCAAGGCGGGATTGATGGGAATGCTGATATGCACCCAGCCATTTGAGGCCGCAGTGGGAATGTTGGTGTCAATAAGAAAGGTCGTGCTGCCGTTGCCTTGGTAGGCAAAATCCACTTCCAAACCTTGAATGCTGCCAGACAAGTAGCCGTAGGGTGCCCAGCTTTGCAAAAGATTGGCAGGCACGGTTGATGGGTTGTTAAACTGGGGAATGGTGAGCACCGAATTTGTGTCCCATTTGATGTCAAATTGCAAGGTTTGATAGGAGGATGGCGTGAAAGTCCCGTTGCCGGACCACCAGAGGTTGTCACCCGGCAAACAGACGTATTCCGTACAGGGGGTGTCGGAGTTCGTGCTGAAAATGGTCTGAATGTAAAGCGAGCCGGAACTGCCGGCGGTGAATTCGGTGCCGTCCCAGCCGGCCGTGCCGGATCCATACCAGAACCCGCACCCGGTGGGTTGAGATCCTTGGGTGCCGGTGGCAAAGTTGTTTATGACATTAGTGATGAGTATTTGCGCTTGCGCCGAGGCGAGGTTCGCGCAGGCGAGGACCAGCGCCGCCATGCCCAGACTGGCGTACTTTTTTAATGATTTCATTTTCATAGTTTGTGGTTGCTTGTTTTGCTGTTCGATGGGGTTTATGCCAACCGCGAGTGGATTGACATTTTTTGCCGGCGGGGAGTCGGGTTTATATTCATATTGGATTTTTGTTCATCGGTTACGAGTTGCGGATCTCTTGGGGTTGCGGGGTTTAACGGACCGGTCAAATCATGTATCAACTAAAAATGGATTCAGGGCCATTCATTTGGTGGAAACGCGGCGGTTGCATACACGCGGTTTTGGGCTTCAGTATGTTCATACTAACAGATCCGCCTGATTCTGCATGTCACCAAAATTGATGACAACGGGCTGCCGGCATAAATACTTGGTTTGTCTCATGTCTTCATACCGGCCGGCAGAATCCGGGCGCCGGCTAAAAATTCGTTGTTCGCATGGGCAAGATTGCTTATTCGCATAACGCATAAGTCTGGGATGGGACTTAGGATAACACGTCATCCGAGTTATGCATGTCACATAAACTCAGTACACGCACGCTGCCGGACCTCGGCTGGGGCGGAGACCAGCCACCGCAGCGTGTCCAGCCAGAGGATCCGGTTAGTGGATCAAGCCCATTGAAGGGCGAACGTTGCTGCGGTTGGCTTGCAGCTACGCTCCGGCATCAACGTTTAATCCGTTTCGGTTGGTATCTGCATTTCATAGTTACACAGACTGCGCTCGCATGGGCTTTTCAAGTACCTTTCAGATGCTCCGCGCACGGCGGGCTTGCGCCGAAGTCAATCCCCGCGCACTTGCGTCCACATGCCTTTGGGCGCGGCCAAAGTGCCCGTGCCGATGGTGTCCTGGTACTTCAGCGATTGCACATGGCCATCGTTAAAGACATAGTTGAACCGGTTCTTGTGGGCCTTGTACAAGAGGGCGCCCTGGTTGTTGCCGGAACCGGAAGTGGTGTTCTGCATTCCGGAATCATCCACTTGGCAGAGATCGTTGGGGCTGGACGAATACGGCCCGATGCTGATGCACGTCCAGATGTTTCCCGCGCATTGCTGCCCGGAGGTTTCTTCGCACAAAAGAATGGTGCCGGCGGGATCGCTGACGATGGTGGATTTGTAGCCCGGGGCATCCCAATTCGGGGCGCTGGCTGAAGGATCCTGCCAATAGATTCCGATGCTCATCTTCCCCGGTGCGTTTAGATTCGGCAGTCCATTCCTTGGGTCGCGCTGCCAGTCCGCGTTCGCGCCTTGATTCGGGCCCACGCTGACCATGGCGTAGGAGCGCATTGCAAACGCGGGATCGGCCCCGCCCAGCCAGTCCACTTTCGGGAATTGATCCGCCGGGCAGGCCAGCGATTTGGGAACCAGGCCGACGTAGATGAGTCCCAAGTCCATGTCCGCGTCACTGGCGTGGCCGCCAAGATATTTGTTCAGAAAGCTGTCCCAAGACATCTGGTAGCCGGGGGCGGTGTCCGAGCCGGAAGCCCACCCAGCCGGCGGCATCATGTCGTTGCGATCGGACGCGAACATGGGGAAAGCCAGGCCGCATTGCCGCATGCCGTTGGCGCATTGGGTTTTCAGCGCCTTGGCTTTGGCGCTGGCCAGCGCCGGCAGCAGCATGGCCGCCAAAATGGCGATGATCGCGATCACCACCAGAAGCTCGATGAGCGTAAAGCCGGAGGTCGGCTGTTTCAAGAAAGTGGAAGCAGGGGCTTTCATGGGGGAATCAGAAATTAAATTAACGGTTTACGAGCACAATGTGCATGTCTTTGCCGATAAAGTACTTCTTGCCCGCCGGCGGCGGTGGAATTGCCACTCCGGCGGTGGCGGCAAATTGTTCAAAGCTGGCTGGCTTGCGACGATTCGCCACGATCCAGCGCAGTAGGGTGTGGTCCAAGGCCGACAAATCGGGCTGGCCGTCCGGCTGCGTCAGGGCCGTTTGCGGCTGGACCAGCGTCTGCACCGGCGCTTGGGGAGAAGTTGGAGCTGTATTCCCCGCGTCGGTTTGCGCGGTCGCGTTCGGCGGCGGCGGGGCCGCGGCTTGCACTTTCTTTTTGCAGCCGGCGGTGGCCAGCACGACGCCGAGCAGCAGCGCCAGCACCCAGACCCCGCTGAAGGCGAGCCCAGCGCGGCGCGGCGCAAACAATCCGGCCGCCGAGGTTTGGGTGAAACGAATTCGTTGATCTCTAATCATGGCTTGTGGCGTTGATTGAACTTAGTGTATGGCCCACGGGTTGTATTGTCGTCAAAAGTAGGTACAAGCCTTACAGTAATCGTAGGCCATGGTCCGCCGTTTCCAAACGGGAATGCATGGATTTTGCTATGACTGGATTGAGCCTGGGACCTTGAGCCAAGGCCCGAGTTGCGAAAGAGAACGGCGGCAAAGCCGAGGCCAACAGACAATCGCCACGGCGGAACGGATCGGTGCCTGCCAGGACAGCCAGGCAGGCGCAGAGGCTGTGTTTGGAGGCAGCCGTTAAACAAAAAGCCCCGGGCGCGTTCGCCCGGGGCTTGGGGGTTAAATCAGCGAACCGCGCTCAGTCAAACGCATGACCGGCGCAGCACAGCACGTTCTTGACCTTGTGGCGGACGAGGTCTTTAACGCAGGTGCGGGCGGGGCCGAGATACTTGCGCGGATCGAATTCCTTGGGGTTTTCCGCGAACACCTTGCGGATGCCGGCCGTCATGGCCATGCGCAAATCAGTGTCAATGTTCACCTTGGTGCAGCCAATGCGCCGCGCCACTTCGATGTCCGCTTCCGGCACACCCTTGGCGTCGGGCATCTTGCCGCCGTACTTGTTGATTTCGGCCACCAAGTATTGCGGCACACTGGAGGCGCCGTGCAGTACCAGGGGATAATCGCCCAAGCCGGCGTCCATGAGGGCCTTCTTGATGAGTTTGAGCCGTTCGAGGTCCAAGTGCTGTTCGCCCTTGAACTTGTAGGCGCCGTGGCTGTTGCCGATGGCCACCGCCAGGGAATCGCAATGGGTTTCCTTGACGAATTTGACGGACTCCTCGGGATTGGTGTAATGGCCGCTGGTGGAGTGGGCGCCGCCCTCTTCGCCTTCGTCGAATTGCGCGCCGACCAGGTGGCCCAGTTCGGATTCCACCGAGCAATTGTATTTGTGGGCGTATTCGACCACTTTGCGGGTGATTTCGGCGTTTTTCTCAAACGGCTCGTGCGAGGCGTCAATCATGACGCTGGTAAAGCCTTCGTC
>Ga0316217_10005036_pt1 | contig 13910 bp, 15 predicted proteins | sample 1anoAmetaG_FD_203633 | JGI IMG/M metagenome (GOLD analysis project Ga0316217, IMG submission 203633) | Freshwater microbial communities from Trout Bog Lake, Wisconsin, USA - 1anoA | ecosystem: Environmental > Aquatic > Freshwater > Lake > Hypolimnion/Profundal zone | place: USA: Wisconsin...
CGAACGCCTGGTGGACGATAAAGGCGAGGTGCGCCGCTTCGTGAACGTCTATGTCAACGAAGAGGACATCCGTTTCCTCCAAAACAACGACACCCCGCTCAAAGACGGCGACGAGATCAGCATCATCCCCGCGATTGCCGGGGGCTAGAGGGTTGAAGCGCTACCGCGCCGATCCATTCGTAGATCATAAATCATAAATCATAAATCATACATTCCCCCCGCCATGCCTATGCCCAAAAAGAAACTTCCGGCCACCAAGGACAGCACGCCGACACAACAACGGTTGTGGCTGATGTATCCGCCCCGGCTCATCAAAAAGCCGTTCATCTGGGAAGTCGGCCACAAGTTCAAGGTGACCACAAACATTCGCCAGGCCAGCGTGACGGATGAAATCGGCATCGTCTGCCTCGAACTGGACGGCACGCGCGCCGAAGTGAGCCGCGCCATCGCTTGGCTGGAAAAAGGCGGCGTGAACGTGGAACCGGTGGAAATCGGGGTCATTGCCGGCTGAAAGGTGCGTCTCGACTGTGCCCCCCGTGGCACAGAAGGTTTGCTGCGTCGCAAGTTGGGCAACCGATGGACGCGGGCAACGCGGGCAACTTACCTATTTCCCCGCCCGGCCGACTGCCAGTCGACGATACAACCGGTCGCCAACCTGACCCACCAAAGCGCAAAACTCGGCAGGCCAGTGGGAGCAGTGTCGCGCTGCGCCTGTGGCTGAAAACTGTTTAGTTTCCAACTGGACAGGCGGGGGGCAATCCAGTAATCTCCGGGAAAGGACTAAGTTCCAAAACTTGGCAGCCTGATACCCAAAGGCTGCACCCGGCAAAACGCCGTACACGCAACAATAATGCCCAAATCCAATGAAAACTGAAAAAAAGATGAAAACGAAGACGAGTACCCCCACTCCCAAGACCGTTGCTCCCGCTCCCGCTCCCGCTCCCGCCGCGCCCAAGCGCAGCGTCAAAGCAACGGCCACGGAAGCTGCCGTTGCCACGGTGGTTGCACCCAAGACTGCGCCTCAGGCCGCGGCGGCGGCTCCCCGCGCTCAAGAAAAGCCGATGGCTGCGGCACCGGTTGCGCCTCCGGCCACTCCCGCAATCGCTGCTCAAACACAAGACCGGCCAGTTGCCACCCCCCAGGCTGCGCCCAAGGCCAATTCTCGGCACGAAATCAACAGCGAGCTAATCGCCAAGCGCGCCTATATCATCTGGGAACAACAGGGCCGTCCCCACGGCCGCGAGAAAGACAACTGGCTGCTCGCCGAAAGCCAGCTCAAACAAGAGATTCAATCCTTTACGGCCTGAGCAGTGCTCGGCGACCGTCGCTACGCGACGAACAACTCCATCAATGGCCTGGTCCGTGGTTGAAACCCACGGCTACCATCGTTCGCCGCTACGCGGCGAAACGGATCAGGTCACCCTGTTGCAACCGCCGCAATGGACTTGCAACCGGTGGATTCCGGGGGATTCGCAGCGGTATGGCGAAGCGGAAGTTGCTGGGCCCGGGACGGGCGCGCTCCGGTTGCAATTCAAAAGCGAAGCGGCTCGATGAAGGTCATCGAGCCGTCTCGCTAAATTTTGCAAATTCCCCGCCGCCCACCGGCAGCCTACTTCTTGTGCGAGCGCTTGACTTTGAGCTGAGTGGCGGCGTGGACGAGCGCGGCATGAACGGTGGCGGCCTCCTCATCACTTAGCTTCTGGGCCAGGCGCAGCTCCGCATTCCTCCGGGCTTCCTCCGCCTTGGCTTCGTCAATATCGTCCGCTTTGATGGCCATATCGGTGAGAATGGCCACGCGCTTGCCAGTGATCTGCACAAACCCGTCGCCCACGGCCAGGAAAATATTCTGGCCCTCCTTGCGCACGGTGATTTCGCCCGCGACGAGTTGCGTCATCACCGGCATGTGTTCGGGATAAATGCCCATCTCGCCATCAATGCCGGTCAGCGTGACCATTTCCACGTGGTCGGAGAAGACCTTCGCCTCCGGCGTGACGACTTCAAGTATGAGGGTGGAAGCGGCCATTATTCCTTGATTTCGTCAATGCCGCCCTTCATGTAGAAATTCTGCTCGGCCACGTCGTCGTGCTTGCCCTCGAGAATCTCCTTGAAGCCGCGGACGGTTTCGGCCACCGGCACCTGCTTGCCGGGACGGCCGGTGAAAACTTCCGCCACCGAGAACGGCTGGCTCAGAAAGCGCTGGATTTTACGGGCGCGATACACCGTGAGTTTGTCCTCGGGCGAGAGTTCGTCCATGCCCAAAATCGCGATGATGTCCTGCAAATCCTTGTAGCGCTGCAACACTTTCTGCACCCCGCGCGCAATTTCATAATGCTCCTTGCCAACGATTTCCTGGGACAGCGCGCGTGAATTCGAGGCCAGCGGGTCCACGGCGGGATAAATGCCGAGTTCCGCGATGGAGCGTTCCAGCACGATGGTGGCATCCAGATGCGCGAAGGTCGTGGCCGGGGCGGGGTCGGTCAAATCGTCCGCCGGCACATAAACCGCTTGGAAGGACGTGATGGAACCTTTCTTGGTGGAGGTGATGCGTTCCTGGAGGTCGCCCATTTCAGCGGCCAGCGTGGGCTGATAGCCCACCGCGCTGGGCGTGCGGCCCAGCAGCGCGGACACCTCGGAGCCAGCCTGCGAGAAACGGAAAATATTGTCCACGAACAGCAGCACGTCCTGGTTCTTTTCGTCGCGGAAATATTCCGTCACGGCCAACGCGGACAGCGCCACGCGAAGACGCGCGCCGGGCGGTTCGTTCATCTGGCCATAGACGAGGCCGATCTTGGAACCGGGCGCGATAATAGGCAGGCCAAATTCATTCTTCTTGGGATGACCTTTTTCGTCCTTTTCCACCTTGATGACGCCGGCCTCGATCATCTCATTGTACAGATCGTTGCCCTCGCGCGTGCGTTCGCCAACCCCCGCGAACATCGAGATGCCGCCGTGCAGCTTGGCAATGTTGTTGATGAGCTCCATGATCACGACGGTCTTGCCGACGCCGGCGCCGCCGAAGGCGCCGACCTTGCCACCCTTCAAAAACGGGCAGATCAAATCAATGACCTTGATGCCGGTGGTCAAGATTTGGGGCGAGGTGGACTGGTCCACGAGCGCGGGCGCAGGGCGGTGAATGGGGCAAAACTTGTCGGCCTTCACCGGGCCTTGTTCATCCACGGCCTCGCCGGTCACATTGAACACGCGGCCCATGACCGCTTCGCCGACCGGCATGGAAATCGGGGCCCCGCTGTCCACAACTTCGTAGCCGCGCTTGAGCCCTTCCGTGGTGCTCATGGCGACGGCGCGCACCCAGTTGTCGCCCAGGTGCTGCTGCACTTCAAGCGTCAGCTTGGATTTGCCATAGCCGGGCATGTCGTATTCCAGCGTCAGCGCGTTGTAAATCGCGGGCAGTTGCCCGGCGGGGAACTCCACGTCCACGACCGGACCGATGATTTGAACGATTTTGCCTTTGTTCATTTTATGATTTCAAATTTCAAATTTGCACTTTTCCCTGCTCGTCAGCCCACCGCCATTTGCGCGGTGGTGATTTCCAAGAGCTCCTTGGTGATATTCGCCTGGCGCAGCTTGTTGTATTCCAGGGTCAGATCCTTGATGATCTGGCTGGCGTTATCCGTGGCATTTTTCATGGCCACCATGCGGGCGCTTTGTTCGCTGGCCTTGGTCTCCAGCAGAATCTGGTGCATCTGGAAATTCAAGCTGTGCGGGAGCAATTCGCCCAGCACCGTTTCCTCGTCCGGCTCAAAATCGAAAACGTCCGTGGCACTGCCGGGCGGCAGCTCCTGCGCCGGCGCATTCACCCCGGCGGTCGCGGCGGAGATCCGGCCAATGGGCAGAAAGGAAACCGTCTGCGGCTGCTGCGTGAGCGTGTTAATGAAACGCGGGAACAGAATGTCCACCGCATCCACCTCGCCTTTCAAAAACATCTGCTGCGCGATTTTGGAGATGGCCCGGGCCTCGCCAAATTCCGGCGTGTCCCGGTAATGAAATTCCGCCGCGAGGTTTCGCTTCGTCCGGGATACGAATTGCGCCGCCTTCTTGCCCGCCGTGATATACACCGTGGTGTCCTTGTCCAGCTTGACGGCCTCGCGAAAGAGGTTGCCGTTCAACGCGCCGCAGAGCCCGCGATCGGTGCCCACCAAAATCAGCGCGCGTTTCGCCACTGGCCGCCCTTGCAACAACGGATGATCAAAACCCACCGTGCGCGTGGCCGCCTCGGCCATGATTTCGTTCAACAACTGTGCGTAGGGCCGGCCCACCAGCGCAGCCTGCTGCGCCTTGCGCATCTTGGCCGCCGCCACCATCTGCATCGCCTTGGTGATCTGGGCGGTGTTCTTGACCGACTTGATTCGCCGGCGTATGTCGCGCGTGCTGGGCATATTATTGTAATGCGGTCACAATCTGTGACCTCATCTGCACAACCTCTTGTGGTTCAAGAGGAAACGCAAAGTCCTTGGGGAACCTGCCGCGGTTGCGCTTGAACTGCTGGTTCAATTGTTTGGTAGTGACTCCGTAGATTTTGGCGAGATCCGAATCCAGCATCATACGCAAGCCTCGAATCGTCAGAATCAACGATTCGATTCTGACAGCTTCTGGAACTTGGTATCTTGCCATGATTTTTTGCTCTCCAAGTAATCAGCGGTACGTCTGCTTAAATTCCGACACCGTCGTCTTCAGCTCCGCCGTGATGGCGTCGCTGATGGCTTTTTCCTTCAAAATCCGCGCCAGCAATTCCGGCTTGCGCGTATGGAAGTATTGCGTCAGCTTGTACTGAAAATCCTTCACCTTGTCCACCGGCACGTCGTCAAAATAATTGTTTTGCATCGTCCAGAGCACGGCCGCCTGCGCCTCGACGGAAATAGGATCGTATTGCTGCTGCTTGAAGATTTCGATGATGCGCTTGCCGCGCTCCAGCAACGCCTGCGTCTTGGCGTCGAGATCGGAACCGAATTGCGCGAACGCCGCCAGTTCCCGGAACTGCGCGAGGTCGCCCTTGATGCGGCCAGCCACCTGTTTCATGGCCTTGATCTGCGCGGCCGAACCGACGCGCGAAACGGACAAGCCGACGGACACCGCCGGGCGCACGCCTTGATAGAACAAGTCCGTTTCCAGATAAATCTGGCCATCCGTGATGGAAATCACGTTGGTGGGAATGTAAGCCGAAACGTCGCCCGCCTGGGTCTCGATGATCGGCAGGGCGGTGAGCGAACCGTTGCCGTATTTTTCGCCGACGCGCGCGCTGCGTTCGAGCAGGCGGCTGTGGAGATAAAACACGTCGCCCGGATACGCCTCACGGCCGGACGGACGCTTTAAAATCAGCGACACTTGGCGATATGCGACGGCGTGCTTCGACAAATCGTCAAAAATAATCAGCGCATCCATGCCGTTATCCATAAACCATTCACCGATCGCCGCCCCGGCAAACGGCGCGAGGAATTGGTTCGAGGCCGAATCGGAGGCGGAGGCAACCACCACGATCGTGTAGGGCATGGCACCCGCTGCTTCCAGGACACCAATGACCCGCGCGATGTTTGACTGCTTCTGGCCAATGGCGACGTAAATGTTATAAATCGGGCGCGTTTCTTTATCGCCCGACGCTTCGGCCGCCTTGTTGATGCGCGACTGATTGATCATGGTGTCCACGCAGATCGTGGTCTTGCCGGTGGAACGGTCGCCGATGATGAGTTCGCGCTGGCCGCGGCCGATGGGGATCATCGCATCAATGGCCATGATGCCGGTTTGCACGGGCTGGCTCACCGGCCGGCGCTTGACGATGCCGGGCGCAATTTTTTCCACGGGGTAGAAGGCGGTTTCCTTGATCGGCCCCTTGCCATCAATCGGCTGGCCGAGCACGTTGACCACGCGGCCGAGCAGGCCTTTGCCCACCGGCACCTGCAAGAGCCTGCCGGTGGTATGGACTTCAGTGCCCTCCTTGATTTGGGTGTAATCGCCAAGAATGACCGCGCCGACCTCGGTTTCCTCGAGGTTGAGCGCCAAGCCCACCACGCCGTTGCCAAAGTCCAGCATCTCGTTGAGCATGGTATCGGTCAGGCCTTCAATTTTGGCCACGCCGTCGCCAATTTCGCGGACGACGCCGACGTTCTGTTTCGCCGTCGCGACCTTTACGCCCGCGATCTTGGCTTCGATTTCCTGTAACAAATTACTCATATTTTCTATTGGTAGCGGCGTCTCGGCAGAGCGCCATAAACTGCCATTCAGCGGCACTCTGCCGGGATGCCGTCACGATTTTTCAAAAGCTTTGCTGCAATTTTTCCAGACGGGTTTTCACCGTGCCGTCATAAAGGTCGCTGCCCACTTGAATTCGCAGGCCGCCGATCAGCGCCGGGTTGACCCCATAGCTGACCTCCAGCCCCGCGCCGTAATGTTTTTCCAGACTCGCCTGGAGGCTGGCCATCTGCGCCGGCGTGGTGGCCACGGCGTTTTCCACCCGCACGGTCCGCTGGGCGACATCCAATTTCACCAGCCGGTGCAACCGTGCCAGAATAGCCACAAACCCGCGCGGTTTCTGGTCCGCGAGCAGGTCCACCGCCTGCCGGACGCGAACCTCGTCCAAAATGCCATTGACCAGGCAACTGCGAAACAGTTGCCGGGCCTCGCGCTGGGCTTGCTTGGAGATTTTCATCCCGTTTGGCTCGTTTAGGCGATTTGCTTCTGCGTCTCCTCGGCGAGCCGGTTTTGATCCACCGGGGTGAGCAGCTTACCGGTGACGGTCATGGAGGTTTGCACCACCAGCCGGCCGACTTCGCGTTTCAGCGCGGCGAGGGTCGCGGCGCGTTCCTGGCCGGCGGCTTCGCGCGCCTTAATCAGGATCTGCTCGGCGGCGGTGACAGCCTTCTGCGTTTCGACTTCCTGCACGCGCGCCGCAGCCGCCCGGGCCTCGGCGATAATCTTGTTGGCTAAATCGCCGGCATCGGCCAGGATTTTCTGGCGCGCGGCCTCGGTCTTGGCAAGTTCCACCTTGATCTTGTCGGCGTTGGCCACGCCCTCCGCAATTTTCTCCCGGCGCGCCTCGAGCATGTTGAAAATTGGCCGGTACGCCAGCTTCCACAGCACGAACAGCACGAAGGAAAAGCTGAGCGTCTGCTCCAGCAGCTCAATCCAGGTGATGCCAAGTTTATCCATAACAGCCGATCTTATCTGTTGCCGATCACAATCCAAGCGAGAATCGCCAACCCTTCGGCGAGCGCCATGCCGATCAGCATCGTCGTGAAGACCTTGCCAAACGCGCCGGGATTGCGGCCAATGGCCATCACGCCGCCCGCGGCGGCGATGCCAATGCCGATGGCCGCGCCACCAAAGGCCAGACCGATGTGAATATTACCTGTCATTTCTGCGAGCATATGTTTTCGTTGTTGGTTTCAGTTTCTCGCAACCGTTCGCCCAATGGTCTCCCGGTCGCAAATGGTTAAAATTCAATGTTCGTGTTCCTCATCCGCATGGGTGCATAAGGTGCCGACAAACGCCACGACCAGCATGGTGAATACAAACGCCTGCAAGAGGCAGACGACCACCTCAAAAAAGTAGCCGGGTATGGCCACCAGCACGGCAAAATACCAGGGCTTCTGCGCCAGCGCCATGGTCAGCATCGTTTCGCCGCCAAAGATATTGCCGTAAAGCCGCAACGCCAGCGCCACGGGCCGGATGAACAAGATGGAAAATGATTCCATGACGCCGATGAAAATAAACAGCAAAACCAACAGCGGGTAAACCCATTTATTCGCATCGACCTTTACCCCGAAGACATGTTTGATCACGCCCAAGGGGCCGTTGTACTTGACGGCCCAAAACAAACACATCACAAAAAAGATGCCCGCCATCGCCACGGTCAGATTCGCGTCCGTCGTGGGCGGACGGAAAAACGGCCGGGTGACATGCTCGATGGCCAAGGGGAGCGGGCTGCTCTTGTCCGGTTGCCCGAACCCAATGCTGCCGACGCCGGGCACTAAATCCGTCAGATTGGAAATAACGATGAAAATGAAAAACGACATGGCAAACGGGAAAACCCACTTGACCACCTTCGGCTCTAGCACGTTGCCCATCAAACTTTCCCAGCCTTCAATGAGCGCTTCCATCAGGTTCTGTCCGCCGGCGGGGATTTCCTGCATTTTCCAGGTCGTCAGCCGCACGATCAAAACAATCAGCGCAGCCACAATCCAGGTGCAGACCATGGAGTTGGTCACGGGAAAGATCCCAATGTGAAAAAGCACCGGCGCAATCTGCGTGACCAGCGGCTCTGCCGCCGCCTCGGCTTTTATGGGGTTGGCCGTCGCGGCCGCCGCGCTGGCCGCCTTGGCCACGGCCGTCTGCGCGCGCGCGCCCGCGGCAAACAGCACCGCGAGGAGCAGCCAGACATAAGCAATTTTTCTAATGTGATTCACGCAATAAAACACCGGCTGATTTCGCCGATTTCCAAATCCTCCGGCAGGCGAAAGCCGTGAGGCGTCAGAGGCGCAAAATTTGCCTGATCGTGAAAAAATTCACAAGGCTTTTTTTAAGAATTTTGGCTTAGGTTTGCTTATTTAACCAGCCCCAGCCGGGGGAGAGGTGCGTGGTGTCGGCGACGACCATGCACTGAGTCGCCGCCGACCCGTGGCACGAACCGCGTAGCGGCACTGCGCCATCTGTCACCTGCGCACCGTGTTTGTCCAACAACTTCACGCTCCCCCACCTGCAATCTCATCAGGCCCGTGCTTCGCCTGTGTCCCATGCCTCCCATGGCTGCCCGAGCTTTGGTTGCGATTGGCAAAGGTTGACAGGTGGCCCAGCAAGCCGCAATTTCGGGGCATGGCATTTGATCGCGATTGGATCAAAGAACAGGCGGCGGCACTTGCCGCCCGGGGCGTGTACATTGGCACGTCCAGTTGGAAATACGAGGGCTGGTTCGGCCAGCTTTACACGCCGGCGCGTTACGAGTACCGGGGCAAAGTCGCCAAAACCCGGTTTGCGCGCGATTGCCTCGCTGAATACGCCGAAGTGTTCAAGACGGTCTGCGTGGATGCAGCCTACTACGATTTCCCGCGCCGGGAGTATTTGCAAAAACTGGCGGACGCCGCGCCCGGGGATTTTCGGTTTGGCCTCAAAGTCACCGACGCCGTGACGATCAAGAAATTCCCCAATCTGCCGCGCTTCGGCCAGCGCGCGGGCCAGCCGAATGAGCATTTTCTCGACGCGGGCCTGTTCGCCAGCGCGTTCCTGAAACCCTGCGAGGAAATCCGATCCCGGATTGGCGTGCTCCTGTTCGAATTTTCGCGGTTTTGGCCCAGCGATTACGAACATGGGCGGGATTTCGTGGCCGACCTGGACGGTTTTCTTGGCCAACTTCCAACAGGCTGGCCCTATGCGATTGAAATGCGCAATCACCACTGGCTGCGGAGCGAATATCTCGACTGTCTGGCGCGGCATGGCGTCGCCCACATTTTCAATTCCTGGGAGGCCATGCCGGCCGTACAGGAGCAAATGGCCATGCCGGGCAGCCGGACCAATCCCCACCTCGTCGCCGCGCGTTTCCTGCTGAAGCCCGGACGCAGGTACGGGGAAGCGGTGAAGACCTTTCAACCCTATGACCGGGTGCGGGAACCGAATCCGAACGCGCGGGCCGCTGGCCAGGCGCTGGTGGCCGAGGGCCGGGCCGCGGGACCGGAGCGCAAGACTTTCATCTATGTGAACAATCGGTTGGAAGGCAACGCGCTGGAGACGGTTGCCGCGATGCTTGCCACCGGAGAGCGTTGAAGCGAGGATCGCGCGCCGTCCCGGCGCGCAGCGCGTTTGAAGCAAGCGGTGTCCAGCGAGCCTCTGGAGCTCCGGCGCGAATCCCAAGTGCTGCAACCAGGGACCGGTCGCGATCCCACGCCAGCGGACCGCGCGCCGTCCAGCCGAGTTACGGCAGGCTGGCGAGGAGAAACTCCCGCGCACGTACCAAATCGCGGTCCAACCAAAGCCGCTCGTTGGTCAAAGGGGACAGAGCGGTGTCCGGCATGGCACGGACGAGTTGGCAGCCTGTTTCCAAGGCGGTTCCGGCCACTGCCATCGAAGTTGCAGGAGAAATCACCTCGGAACGTTTCGTCAACCGCCACGCGCCGAACGCGCTCAGCAGCAGCAGCGCGAGTGCCGCAGCCGGCATCAAGCGCGAGCGATACTCCGGACAGGCGCAAGCGCGAGCGGGTTCCGGGGATCGGATGGCCCGCATGATCGAGGCATGCAAGGCCGGTGACGCGGCCGGTATGGGGCGGGAATGGGTTAGCGCCAATTCCAAGGCGGCGGCGTCTTCCGCGAATTGGCGTAATTCGGCGGACTGCGCCAAGGCGGTCTTGACGGCAGGCGGGAAGGATCCGCGGTCATCAATCGCATTGGACATTCTCCATTTTGTCAGCCAGGTATTCATGTTTGCTTGCGAATTATTTTACGGCTTGCGCCGACATAGCCTTGGTACATGGGTGGATCGTCTGACACGGACCGGGCATCGGGGTTGCAATCGCCTCAGCCAGGGTCCGGGCGGGACGCAGATGACGGCCAAGAATTTGCCGGGCGCGAAAAAGCAGCACCTTGACATGCACCCGGCTTTTACCCAGGACCTCCGCGATTTGGACCACGTCCATATCTTCCGCATAGCGGAACCACAAGGCCTGAAACTGACCGTCCGACAAGCGGCGGCGGGCAAGCTGCCAGAGCTGTTGCCGGTCTTCGTGTTCGGCCAGCAATTCCCGGGGATTCGCGTCATCCGCCAGCTCAGGCAGGGGCGCGTCCGCCGCGGGCGGCGCCGCGCGATGGCGGTCCACGCATTTGCGCCGGGCGATGGTGAACAACCAGGGGGCGAATTCGCGGCGCGCGTCAAACTGTTTCATGCTTTGCGACGCTTTCACAAAGGTGTCCTGCGTCACCTCGCGCGCATCGGTGGGGTTGTGGCAGAACTGGGTGACAAAGGCATGGACGCGATGCTCGTAGCGGTAAACCAACTGCTCAAAGGCCGTCAGCGAACCGGCCTGGGATTGCCCAATCAGGTCGGCATCCGGGGCCAATGATCGTTCCGGGTCCACGGGCGGTGGTTTCAGGATTGAAACCGTCACGGTTCGGTTTTGGCCGCCTTCGCCGCTTTGGCGGCTTTGCGCGCCGCGTCCGCTTTCATCACTTCGACCACGTCAGCGGCAGGCAGGTGCAAACTCCCCACCACGCGCTCCTCCGCTTGGGTGAGATTAATGGCGTTGGCGACTTTGACCGATTCCGGCTTGTCGGTTTGTAGTTTTGCCAGCGCCAGCAGGCCTTGCACGATGGACAGGACATGCCCCGAGACCTCGGCGTTATCGGCCACCAGCGTCACCGCGGCGTCAAACTGCCCTTGCGATTCGCCCATGACGAGTTGGACCGACTGCGCCATTTTCAGAATGGCGGCGTTTGGATCCGAGTCCGGCAGCGCCATTTTTCGGGCTGCCGCTTCAACAAAATGCCCGGTCTTGGGCCGGCCCAAATCCGAAAACGAAGCCTCGCCGGCCAGATTGGGCGCACTGCCGGCCAAAACGTCCAAAGCCCGGCTGACGCAATCTTCCCGCTGGCCGAAAATCACGCGGTTTCCCACAATTGCCGCGTAGGTCCGGGGTTGGACGCCGTTTTTGGCCGGCTTTTTATCGTCTATCCAGTTGTAGATTTCGATCTTCCCATGCAGGGTGCTCTGGGAATCCTTCGCCGCTTTGGCCAGGGACACCAGATGCTCGGCATCAAAGTCCGCATAAACCAACAACAGCCCTTCTTCCGGCACGGAGCTGGTGCCATAAAGGGTCGCGCCATGAAGCTGCGTGCGGAGGTCCAATGCAAACATGGTTTGGAAGGCCGCCAGTTTGTCTTTGGCCTCCGGCTTGTCCATTTCAGCCAGAATATACTTGCCAATGGCGGTGGGACGCAATGCGTCGCAGTCCAGATGCAGCAGCCAGGCGGGATGGGCAACCACATCGGCGCGCGCGAGGGGAGCGGCGTTGGCCAGCAGGCCAAAGCCGCAAAGACCGCCAATACACAGGGCGGATTTCCAGGAATTTGAGTTCATAATTTTCATGACGATCGTAACTGCTTGATATTAAGCTGGAAAGTTCTCTTCCCGCTTCAACCAAGGATACGGTGGCCGGCTGGGAATGGTTACAAAATAATCCCGAAATAAGTTGTTCACCGTTTCGGAAAGGGGAACATCCAACATTCAACGCCCGACATCCAAGAAATTTCCCAATTGGGAGCCCTTGGACGTTCGAGGTTGGATGTTGGACGTTGCTTGGGTTCAGGAAAACGGGTGGCTACCCTATTTTCCGCAGCACTGTTTGTATTTCTTGCCGCTGCCGCAGGGACAAGGGTCGTTGCGGCCGACTTTGGGGCCGGTGCGCACGGGTTTGGCCTTGGCTTTGGCCTGCGCTTCGGCGGCGTCAGCGGCCTCGCTGACCACGTCGCTGGCCCGCTTGCCGTCGGGGCCCGGAGCGGCAGGCGCGGCGGCGGCACCCCCGAATCCACCGGTGGCGGTATGCAGGGTCTGCTGCGGCGTATTGCGAAGGAAATTCTCGAACGCCATCAAACTGGACGCGCTGCGGAAGGTGTTCTTACAGATCTCGGTCTTTACGTTGACCATCAGTTCGTCAAAGATCTTGAACGCCTCGGCCTTGTATTCCAAGAGCGGGTCGCGCTGGCCAATCTGGCGCAAGTAGATGCTCGTGCGCAGGCTGTCCATCTCATACAGATGCTCCTGCCAGAGCTTGTCAATGGCCTGCAGAATGGTGTAGCGCTCGACCGTGGCCAGCTTCTCGGGTTCATCGAAGCTGATCTTGATTTCATAGGCCCGGCGGATGGCGTCGGTGATGAAATTACAGGCGGCGAACTGGGCCTCGCTCAAACCGTCAAACACGGAACCAGACACGGGCCGTTCCTTGCCGGCTCGCGCGGCCTTGACGATCTCGCCCTCGGGCATACCCAGGGGGAAAGTCAGGTTCACCCAGTCGGCCAGCGGCCGCACGCGCCATTCCGCCACCTCGGCGTCGGCGGACGAGTACTCCTCGACCTTCAGAATCACGACCTCCTCGATGATGTCCATGAGGCGGTCGCGCACGTCGCTGCTGTTGATGATTTCGTTGCGGAAGCCATAGATGACCTCGCGCTGCTTGTTCATCACGTCATCAAATTCAAGCGTGCGTTTGCGCTGCTGAAAATGGTGCTGCTCGACTTTTTTCTGCGCGCTCTGGATGGAATGGTTGAGCATGCCGTGCTTCAACTCCTCGCCCTCCTCGAGCCCCATGCGCTCCATCAATTTCACGATGCGGTCGCTGCCAAACAGGCGCATCAAGTCGTCCTCCAACGAGATGAAGAAGTGGGACGAGCCCGGGTCGCCCTGGCGCGAGCAGCGGCCGCGCAACTGCCGGTCAATGCGGCGCGATTCGTGGCGTTCGGTGCCCAGCACGTGCAGCCCGCCGGTAACCTTGGTGCTCGGCTTCAGGTTAAAGATGTGTGCCGCGGGAGTCTCCGAATCAACTTCGCGAACTTCGCCGGTCGAGGCTTCCGTCAGCTTGTAGCGGTGCCCCTTGCCTTCGGGATGGGGATGGCACTCCACATTCCAGCGCACGCCGGGGCCGAGCTTGATATCCGTGCCGCGGCCCGCCATGTTGGTGGCAATGGTCACGGCGCCGCGCTGGCCCGCGCGGGAGACAATTTCGGCCTCCTGCTGGTGATACTTGGCGTTCAAGACGGAATGGATCAAACCTTCCTTCTTGAGCATCCGCGACAGCATTTCGCTCGTCTCGACGGAAATGGTGCCGACCAGGACCGGCCGGCCATTGGCATGGAGTTCCTTGATTTCCCGGACGACGGCGTTGAATTTTTCCCGCCGGGTCTTATAGACGGAATCGTCGGAA
>Ga0316217_10005037_pt1 | contig 13906 bp, 12 predicted proteins | sample 1anoAmetaG_FD_203633 | JGI IMG/M metagenome (GOLD analysis project Ga0316217, IMG submission 203633) | Freshwater microbial communities from Trout Bog Lake, Wisconsin, USA - 1anoA | ecosystem: Environmental > Aquatic > Freshwater > Lake > Hypolimnion/Profundal zone | place: USA: Wisconsin...
ATATCATCCTGCCCATCATCGGACCGCGGGTGTTCCTGCAGCCCATCAACGGTTATACCCTGCCAGCGGCGATTCAGCGGATGACGCCGAGCGATACTTATCCGGCGGCGGTTCAAAAAGGGCTCTGTTTTCGCCTGATGGGATTGATTTACGATGTGTTCGAGTCGCCCGGCGCGGCACTGCCCAGCAGCCACGTCGCGGTGGCGATTTGCACGGTGTATTTCTCCTTTCGTTATCTCCGGCCCATCCGTTACCCGCACTTGATTTTGGCGATCCTGCTCTGCCTTTCGACGCTCTATTGCCGCTACCATTACGCCGTGGACGTGGTGGCGGGACTCATTACGGCCGCCGTGCTCCTGCCGGTGGGGAACCGGTTATACTTCCGGTACCAAAAGAGCGCTCGCCAGCCGAGAGCGATTCCATTAGGTTAAGAGTAATGACGAGTTCCTTGCCCAAACCGGATGTGATCATTACTCACGAGAGCGATCTCGATGGGTTAGTGGCCGGGGTCTTGTTGCAACGCCTGGCGCAGAAGCTCTTCAACGCTGAGATTCGCCTGGAGGCCTACCATTACAACAACTGGCGCCAGAGGGAGCTGCGCGAGCGGTGCGGTTGGGTGACCGACCTGACCTTTGAGGCCAGGATGGATCGCCCCAACTGGGTGATTGTTGATCATCACGCGACCGAGGTGCCCGCCAAGGCCGCGATGCTCCTCCACGATGTGAAGAAATCCGCGGGCTTGCTCGCCTACGACCTGTGCCGGGAGCAGGGGCTTGCCTCGCCGGAGTTGGATCGGCTGGTGCATCTGAACAACGTGTCGGATTTGTTCCTTGAAGATGACCCCGACTTCGACCTGGCCGGCGATTACGCGAACCTGGTCAAGATCTATCAGTTCTGGAACCTCCACACGCTCCTCGGTGGTAAGATCGAGCAATTGCTCGACCATCCCCTGCTGGAGGTGATGGCCATCAAACGCCGGATCGAGGACCCGCTTGGGCTGGCGTGGAGTCGGGAGAACGTCTCGGAAATCAGCCCGGCGGTTGGTTTCGTGGACACGGTCATCGGCAACAATAACCTGATCGTCCACCAATTACTCGAGCAGAAGGCGACCCGTTTTGCAGTGTTGATGACCCTGTTTCGGCGGGCCAACGGAGTAATGATCGCTAGCCTGCGCAGCCGAAACGGAGAGGCCCTCAAGGTGGCCGCCAAGCTCCAGGGAGGCGGTCATCCCAATGCTTGCGGCGCTACCCTGCCGCGGTCCGTCAAGTCTGTCGCCGATGCGGTGGCGTATCTGCGACAGGTCTTGAATCCGCCCGCAGGCGCTCCCCTCGGCAGCCTCGAGGAAATGTTCGATGAGAAGTGAATTGAGCGCCTCCGGGACGATTTGATTGCGGCGCTCCGCTCCAAAACTCTACGTTTCAACCCCTTTATGCCTCAGCCAGAATCAGCGTCCCAGGCGGCTCCCCACCGAGGAGATGGTCGTCAGCGAGACCAGCTTCGACCGGTTCATTTCCAGAACCATATCGCCCCCTATGCCACCGGATCCACCCTCATCGAATGGGGCAACACTCGCGTCATTTGCGGTGTCAACGTCGAGGAGATGGTACCGCGGTGGATGAAAGAGCAGGGGATCACGGGCGGCTGGATTACCGCCGAGTATTCCATGCTTCCCTATTCTACGCTCCAACGTAAACAACGCGATATCACCAAGGGCAAGATCGATGGCCGCTCGCAAGAGATTCAGCGCCTTATCGGCCGGGCCATGCGGGCCGCGATCGACCTGGAGAAGCTCGGAGGCCGCACGATATGGGTGGATTGCGACGTGTTGCAAGCCGATGGCGGCACGCGCACAGCCGCGATTACCGGCGCCTATGTCGCCCTGGGACTGGCCGTGCGGAAGATGCTCGCCGAGGGCAAACTCGCCGCCAATCCGTTGCTGCATGCCGTCGCCGCCGTAAGTGTTGGGATCGTGAATGGGGAGCCGCTGCTGGACCTTTGCTATACCGAGGATGCCGGCGCTGAGGTGGACCTGAACCTGGTGATGAACTCAGCCGGCGCCTTCATCGAGCTGCAAGGGACTGGGGAAGAGGCCACGTTCAGCGAAACCCAGCTTGCCGCCATGCTGACCGTGGGAAAGGCGGGCATTAGCCGATTGTTAGAGGCGCAACGGGCGGCCCTGGCGCTCTGAGAGCTTTGTTTCCAGGCCCTTGATTTCTTACACTTGAGCTACAAATCCGCGCATCCCAGTTCGCAAGGTCTGGCTCTCGGTCCGAACCCTCCGACGATCCTCTGGTTCATCCGTCATGCCGAAGTCGAGGAGAAATACCAAAGCCTCTTCGGCGGTCGCATAGATATGAATCTCTCCGCCCGGGGTCGCGAGCAGGCGGCCAGCATGGCCGATTATCTGCGATGCAAACCGCTGAACGCGATTTACGCGAGTCCCATGAAGCGGGTTCAACAAACGCTGGCGCCTCTGATGCAAAACGGCGCCCCGCCGCCGATCATTTTGCCCGGCCTGCGAGAAATGGATTTTGGGGATTGGACTGGCTTGAACTGGGACGGTGTGCTGACCAAGTATGGGGTGAGCGCTTCCACGTGGCTGGAACAATTGGAGAATGGACGGATGCCCAATGCCGAGTCGATCCCGGCTCTGCGTCAGCGCATTGAACCCTGCTTGCGCCAGATGCTGCGGGATTATTCCGGCGGTCAGGTCGGCGTTTTCTGCCACGGTGGGGTCATTCGTGTGGCCTTGGCCATATTGCTTGGTTGGCCGCTGTCGAACCTAAGACCCTTCGAATTGGAGTATGCCAGCCTGACCCAGGTAGCCTGCGCCCCGCACATGGCTCATCTGCGCCTGGTAAACTTTGCGCCCTGGCGCGAAATCGCCTCATGAAACCTGGCGTGTTGTGGCAGGTTTGCGTGACCACTTTGCCCGAGGCCGAGGACGCGGTCGCGTCGTGGTTGGGGGAGTTCTTTGATTCGCCCGCCGCGTCTTACACGGACATCGAAACACAGGTGGTCACGGTCTCGGTTTGCCTCACTCGCAGACCGAAGCGGGAGGCATCCGCCAGCCGCCTACTCGCCGAGGGCATCGCCCGCATCCGGGACTGTGGACTGGATGTTGGACCGGGGACCGTCGCGGTAGCCCGCCTGCCTCGCCGGCGTTGGGCCGAATCCTGGAAACGGCATTTCCCGCCGTTGGAGATTGGCTCGGCGCTTTTGCTGAAACCGAGTTGGAGCCGAAGGCGGGCGCGAAAAGGCCAAACCGTCATTGTGCTCGATCCGGGGTTGAGCTTTGGCACCGGCCGGCATCCGACGACCGCCTTCTGCTTGCGCCAGGTGGTGGCTCGGCGTCGACAGCAGCGGGAGCAGTCTTTCCTCGATATCGGCACCGGTTCGGGTATCCTCGCAATCGCCGCCGCCAAACTGGGCTATAAGCCCGTCCAAGGCGTCGACTTCGATCCTGATTCTGTCCGCACCGCACGGCTGAATGCCGCCCGGAATCGAGTGTTGGATCGGCTCCGCTTTGTTCGCCGTGATGTGACCCGGTTTCCCTTACGGGCCCGGGATCAGTTTTCCCTGGTCTGCGCCAACCTCATTTCGAATCTCCTCCTGAGTCGGGTCGAGCCCATCGCGGCTCGTGTTCGGCCGGGCGGGATTCTGGTGGTCGCGGGCATTCTCAAGGAAGAGTTTCCCCAAGTGCGGCAAGCTTACGAGGCCGCAGGCCTGAAGCTAGTGGCCAGCCGAATCGAGCAGGAATGGCGCTCAGGGGCCTTCAGGAAGCCCCTCGCTCTCTCGAATCCGGCCGCTTCTTTTCCCGCTTCCCGGCGTTAACTTCGTTTCCACTGGACGCGAGCGAGCGACCTTAGATCGAGCTTCTCCGGGCGAGGCAGACAAGCCCATCGTAACGTCCATTCCTTGACAAACACGGCAGCCCACGGCTCTATGTAGTGGACCGAGACCGTACTATGCGCAGACTCTTGATGTTGTTACTCGTGCTTGACATGGCCTCGATTGCCGCACCGGCAGGGATGCCGAGGTTGGTGATCGATGATGACGCGTATGTCGAACAGGTTGCCAAAGTATGCGCGCAGCTCAAGGCGGACCAGAAATTGATCTCTGCCGAGGTGTTGCGCGCCCAGATTCAGCCAAAAGGGTTTGCGCTTAGGCCTGTTTCCCTTTCCAAACGCAAACTGGATGGGCCCGATCTCTACAATTTTCTGCGTCAAAGCACCCTCGCGGTTGGCACTTATTACAAATGTCCGGATTGCGGGGAGTGGCATTTCAACGGGAGCGCCGGCTTCGCGGTGGGAGAGGAGATTGTCTGTACCTGCTGCCACGTGGTCCTGGGCGAGGATGAAGGGGTGAAGGAATCCTACCTAGTGGCCGCCGATGCGCTAGGCCATGTTTTTCCTGTCCGGACCGTCCTGGCGGCGGACCCCGAATCGGACACGTGCTTTCTGCGGCTTGGCGGCTGCGCTCTCCGCCCGCTGGCGCTCCGCACGGAGGTTCGCGCGGGGGAACGCGTTTATTGCCTGAGCCATCCTGGCGGCTACTATTTTATGTTCACCCAGGGCATGGTGGCCCGGTTGAATCTCAGGCCAAACGAGGTCTATGACGACCACGGTCATACTAACGGATCGTTCACACGCCCGATCCTCTTCCTCAACGTGACCGCGGAATTTGCCCCCGGCTCCAGCGGCGCCCCGGTTGTCGACGACGACGGGAATGTCGTCGGACAGGTCGCCAGCATCGCCGACGCCGGCGAACCCCCGGCGGGAGACACCAATGCGCCCGCGTCGCCGAGCGTTCCGGTTCGGTTTTGCACCGCGACCGAGGAAATCCTTCGATTGTCAGACCCGGCTCTGAAAGCGCGCTCAAATCGGACACCGGCCAAGACCGAACCAAGAGTGGCGCCCCATCGGCCCGGGGGACTCTCGATCCGCCGCCCGATCTGTCCCAAACGCGCGCGCGGTTGAATTTGACAAGCCGCGCCCACGTCACACAGACTGTGTCGCGATCTTAGTAAATCATGAAAACTTACTCGGCTTTGTCGGCGGTGGCTTGCCTTCTTGTGGCGGCCCCGGTTGCGGTGCGGTCCAGCGCGGTCCCAACTCCCCTGGTTTATGAAACTCCCAAAGAGTTTTTCGGCAGCGGCGATTTTGATGGCGATGGACTGACCGATGTGGTCATCGTGGACAAGGAAACCGGCAAATACCGGCTGGGTTACCAGCAGAAGAGCGGGGGCTTCTTATGGGTTGATTGCAGGCCGACCGGTCTCAAGACGGTGGCGGGCTTCAGTATCGGCAAGCTTCTATCGCCCAAGCTGGACGCGCTCGTCTTTGCCGCCCCGGACGCTAACCAACTCGTGGTGGTGGACGCGCCCAGTCCCACCGCTCCCGGCAAGCCGGTCGCGGTTTCCTTTACCGCCGGGATGGGCCCCAGCACCGTCGTCGCTTTGGGTGTGGGCGGGACGGGAAGCTCGCCGTTGGCCGACCTGTTTGTGGCGAGCATCTACAACTCGCCTGATCCAAACCTCGGCAGTCTGTTGCGTAACGACAAGGCGGAGTTCCCTTCGATTGCGGACGCGCCCTTGTCGGGAGCCGCTTCGCACGGCAATCATCTTTCGCTGGCGGCGGGCCAGCCCGAGCTGCTCTGCCTGTTGGTTTCCGATGAAAAAGGGGACGCTTTCCGCGCGGATGATTTGGCTAGCGGCAAGCCAGTCACGGTGGCGACGGTAACCGGACTTCCCGCCGGGTCGGACTACACGGCGGGCAATTTTCGGGGGACGCCGCTCCGCGAGTTCATTTTCTACAAACCCGGCGAAAACAACCTCCTGGTTCGGCCCGTTGAGAAGGACGCTTCGGGACTTTTCCACTTCGGCGCGGGTAACTCGTTCGACCTGGGCCAGCCAGTCAGGCGGGTCGTTGCCCTCAACGATCAGGATGAGAAGCGGCTCTTTGTCATCTTCGGCGAAGGCCAGACGGCCGGCGTTTACAGCTTCGACGGCGAGAAAGCGCCGACCCTGGTTCAGTCAATCCAGGCCACTAACGATCAGTTTACTTGCGCCGCAAGCCTTCCGACCGGTTTCGTCGCGTTCCTGCAACTGACCGGCGGCAAGTTCTCGAATCGCTATCAGACCTACAACACCTCGCCGTCTGGCTACACCGCCGCCACCTTTGGCAAGCTGGCATCCCTGGCGGATAATGATAACATTACCGTGCCCGACATCTCCGCGCGCATCACGGCCACCTCGGCCGGCGCGAAAGCGGAGGACATGACGATCTACACCAACTCTATTCCCGGCACTCGGGTCAATTATGTTATGGTCCCCATTCCGGCGGGTGAGTTCGTCATGGGCAGCCCGGAGAGCGAGAAGGCGCGAAAGCCGGACGAGGGGCCCCAACACAAGGTCAAGATCGAGCCGTTTTGGATGGGCCAGCACGAAGTAACCTGGAACGAATACGAATTGTTCATGTACCCTGATGAAGAACGCCGAACACGGGGCACGGTGCCGACCGACGCCGCCGGAGATAAGCTGGCTGACGCCGTCACCCATCCGTCCAAGCCCTACGTCGAAATGAGTTTTGGCATGGGCAAGGATGGTTTTCCAGCCATCAGCATGACCCAGCACGCCGCTAACAAATATTGCCAATGGCTAAGCGCCAAGACCGGCCAGTTCTATCGCTTACCCACCGAGGCAGAGTGGGAATATGCCTGCCGCGCGGGCACGACCACCCCCTATTTCTTTGGCGATGATCCGGCCAAGCTCGGCGATTACGCCTGGTTCGAGCAGAATAGCGATTTCAAATATCAGAAAGTCGGCAAGAAAAAACCCAACCCTTGGGGCCTCTACGATATGTACGGCAATGTGGTCGAGTGGGTGCTCGACCAATACGATCCGGAGTTTTATAAGCAGTCCGCCGGTGGCGCCGAGGTGGTCGAGCCGTGGAATAAGGCGGTCAAGCCGTATCCCCTCTCCGTGAGAGGCGGTTCTTGGGACGACGAGGCATCCATGTGCCGCAGCGCGGCGCGCCGCGGCTCCGATCGCGCGTGGAAGGCGCAGGACCCCCAATTGCCCAAGAGCATTTGGTATTTCTCCGACGCCCAGTGGATTGGCTTCCGCATCGTGCGCCCCCTCAAGGTGCCCTCCACCGAGGCGATGCAGAAATACTGGACAAGCGGCGTCGAGCGCGACTAGGCTGAACTATTCGCGGACTTTTCGTATGAGTCGTCAATTACCCGCTCAGAATTGGACGACGTTGGAAGCGGGGTTTCCCCTCCTCAAACGCCTTCGCCGGGTAGTCCTTCCCACCCCGACGAGGCGGAGGGGGCTTATCGAATTTTCACCCTAACTAATCCATCCTATACATAAACAAAAACGCAACATGCAAGAGCAAATGAACAACCTATTGTCCGGGGTTTCGCGCCGGCAGTTCTTGAAAAGCTCGACGGTGGCCGCGGTGGCTGCGGCGAGCTTTCCGACCATCCTTCACGCCCAGACCAAGCAGCCGATCAACGCCGTGATCATCGGCATCGGCGGCCGCGGCGGCGGCGCCGGCGGGAACTTCCTCGAGGCCGCCAAGACGATCGGCGTCGAGGCGAAAATCGTGGCCGTCGCGGACATCTTCCCCGACGCCGCCAACCGGGGGCGGGACAGCTTTGGCGTGCCGGCGGAAAAGTGTTTCAGCGGGTTCGACGCTTACCGGAAGGCCCTTGCCGTTCCGGACGTCAATTACGCCATTCTGGCCACTCCGCCGGGCTTTCGGGCGGTGCATTTCCAGGCCTGCGTCGAGGCCGGAAAGAACGTGTTCATGGAGAAGCCGGTGGCCGTCGACGGCCCGACTTGTCGCGTCATGTATGCGGCCGCGGAGGCTTCCAAGCAGAAAAACCTCAAAGTCGCCGCCGGCACGCAGCGCCGACACCAAGCCGGTTATATCGAGACGATTAAACGCATCAAGGACGGCGCTATTGGAGATGTCGTTACTTTGCGCGCTTATTGGGTCAACGGCGGACCGATTTGGCACCGCGGCGACACCGGAAGCACCGAACTCGAACGCCAGATCCGAAACTGGTACCATTATATCTGGCTGTGCGGCGATCATATCTGCGAACAGCATGTGCACAACCTCGACGTCGCGAACTGGATCATGGGCGCTCACCCCGTGAAATGCTGGGGGCAGGGCGCCCGTCAGCAGTTAGAGGGCAAATCCGGCGAAATCTGGGATAACTTCGCCATAGAATACGAATACGGTAACGGGGTCCACTTGTTCAGTTACTGCGGGCAGATCAAACGCGATTGGTCCTCCGTCAGCGAAGCGGTTCACGGGACCAAGGGCACTTCCAACGCTTCCGACCGCATCGCGCCCGCCGGGGGGACGGCGTGGCGTTTCCGCGAAAAGGCGATCGATCCCTACGTCCAGGAACACATTGATCTCATCAATGCCATTCAGAATGACACTCCCCTCAACGAGGCCAAGCAGGTTACGGACAGCACCCTCACGGCGATCATGGGCCGCGAGGCCGCCTACAGCGGCGCCGGCGTGGAATGGGACGCCGTCCTGAACTCGAAGTTCGCCTACGCCCCGGATCAATTGTTCAAAGATTGCTCCCAAATGGAATGGGGAGCCTTCCGGACGCTCCAGCCTCCGATGCCCAGCCAGCACGATATTCTCAAAGACCCGCCGGTGGTCCCCGTCCTTAAGGCGTAAACAAAATCGGACATAGTTTCGTAGCGCGCGCCCCGCCGAACCCGGCGGGGCGTTTTGCTATCCGGGCTTTTCCTTGTGTCTTCGCATCCTGGAGTTACAATAGCTCTATGATTTCTCAACGGTGGCGCCCTGTGGCGCTCTCGGGGATCGCGGTCCTGGCGATTTGGGTGGTCGCGCTGGCAGGCTTTTCCATGGCCAGGAATGCCCGAGTCACGGCCGAGAAGGTTCAAGCGTACGCTGAATCGGTGGACTTGGCCAAACTGTCCGGCGACGCGCGGGCGAAGGCCCTGCGAAAATTGGAGGACTTGCTCAACGCGCTTTCGGCGGACGAGCGTCGCAAGGCGCGATTGGATGGCGTTTCGTGGCGATGGTTCGACGTGATGACGGAGGAGGAGAAGGCCGCCTTCATCGACGCCACCATGCCCACAGGCTTCAAGCAAATGCTCGCTTCGTTCGAACAGTTGCCCGAGGAGAAGCGGCGCCGCACCGTGGACGACGCGCTCCGGCGGTTGCGCGAAACGCAGGTGAAGCTGCGCGGGGCCGCCGGCGACCCAAATCCAGGGACCAACGGGGCGCCGGCGCTCAGCGCTGATTTACAGACCAAGATTCGGAAGATCGGCTTGCAAGCATTCTACAGCCAATCTTCGGCCCAGACTAAAGCCGAGATGGCGCCGGTGCTTGAGGAACTGCAGCGGGTTATGGAGAGCGGCCGTCCGTTTCATAATCGATGAATTCCCTGCGCTTGCCGGGTGGCGGACAGAGCCAGGGGGGGGCGTTCACGCTGATTGAGTTGCTGGTCGTTATCGCCGTCATAGCTCTCCTGGCCTCGATGCTAATGCCCGCGTTGAGCCGGGCGAAGGAGGTGGGACGCGCCACGGCGTGCCTGAGCAATTTGCACCAAATCGGCCTGGGCTTCCAGCTCTACGCGCAGGACAACAACAACCGGTTGCCAACCATGCGCGACATGCCTTTGACCGGCACCAACCAGTTACCCGCACCAGACCAAGTTCTTTCCAACCAGGTCGGCAGCGTCTTCGTCTTTCGCTGTCCTTCCGACAAGTTGCCATCCGACCAGCCGAAACGCCGGCCGCTTTCCGAAGCCACCTATTTCGCCCAGACCGGCGGCAGCTACGCTTGGAATCCTTTTCTCAATGGGCAGGACGCCGACCACCTCAGTGTTCTCGGAATGGACTTTAACCCGCACGAAATTCCCTTGATGTATGATAAGGACAAATTCCATGCGTTGCGGGGAAAGAACAAAGCGTGCAACTTTCTCTATGCCGACGGACATATCAAAAACCTGTTGGCGATCCCCGGCACAGCCAGCGGCTCGCGCTGAATTGTTGCGGAAAACAGGCCGATAGCAACGGCTACGATGATACTGTGATTCAACTCAAGCATGTCTCTAAGAAGTTCGGCCGGCACCTGGCCGTCGCCGACTTAAGCCTGGAGGTTCCGTCCGGCGAGATCTATGGCCTGCTGGGCCATAATGGCGCGGGCAAAAGCACCGCCATCGGGATGATGCTGGGCCAAGTCTGGCCGACCGGGGGCGAAGTGAGGATTTGCGGATTCGAAGTGACCAGCCGCCGGCGTGAAGCGCTCGAAAAGGTAGGGGCCATTTTTGAGAGCCCTGCCTTTTATGATTACCTGAGCGGGCGCAGAAATCTGCAGATTCTCAGCTCCTACACCGCGAGCACCCCCTCCGCCCGCATTCAGGAGGTTATCGAATGGGTGGGACTGGGCGCCCGGGCCGACTCGAAAGTGCGAACTTATTCGCATGGCATGAGAGCTCGGTTGGCTCTGGCGCAGGCCCTTTTGCCGAAGCCCGCCCTCCTCATCCTGGATGAACCGAGCGACGGCCTGGATCCTGAAGGCATCCACGAAATGCGCCAGACGATCCTCCGGCTCCAGCGGGAGATGGGGCTGACCATCCTGCTCTCGTCGCATCTGCTCACGGAGGTGGAGCAGCTCTGCACGCGCATCGCGGTCTTGAACCAGGGACGGAAGGTCTTCGAAGGTGCGCTGGCCGAAACACGGCGGCAAGAGAAATGGGTGCGGCTCCGGGTAGGCGATTTCGCGCTGGCGGTTCGAGCTTTGCGCGAACAGGGCTTGATTGCCGACCATCGCGACGGTTCGCTGGTCTGTCCCGCCCCGGGAATTGGCGCCGACCAGATCGTTAATTTCCTGGTGCGGCAAGGCATATCCCTTTTCGAGATCGCCCCGGAGCAGGAGACCCTTGAGGGCTTCTACCTAAGGCTGATGGACCGCCAGCATGAAGTCGCATAACCGACGCTATGTTCTACAACCATCTCCGCGGCGAACTCTGGAAACTTTTCGGCAAGAAGCGAACTTATATTGGGTTTGGGACTTTCTTGCTGGCCCAAAACGCCATGCTGCTCCTGTTTCACTTCACCCATTGGCAGGAGGGGATGGAGCGTAACTTGGCGGGCAACGGTTATCCGGCGCAGGATTATGTGTCGGCGCTGACGGTGGCTCTGATCATGCTGATCCCGCAGATCGTCATGTTGATGCCGCTCTACATCGCGCTGGTGGGGGGCGACCTGGTCGCCAAGGAAGCGGAGGACGGGACGTTGCGGATGATTCTCTGCCGGCCGATCTCGAGGTTCCAGTTGCTGACGGCGAAATGGGTCGCGGGAATGATCTTCGCAGCCGTGCTGGTGTTGGTCCTGGGAGCAACCGCGCTTGGTTTCGCTCGATGCTGGTTTCCCTGGAAGGGCATGTTCGTCTTCGCGCCCGGCATGGTTTTCAATGCCCTGAGCGCCAGCGAGGGCCTCAAACTCTACCTTTGCTCGCACCTCTTCCTGACGATCAACGCCAGCGTTATCCTCGGGATCGCCTTCATGTTCTCCTGCTTCAACATGAAGCCGGCTGCCGCCACGATCCTGGCCCTGTCGTTCTTGTTCGTTAATGTAGTAATGGAGGGCATCCCGTTCTTCGAGAATTACCGACAATGGTTGTTGACGCACTACTTCCAGGTTTGGCTGCTGGTCTATTCCCAGCCAACGCCTTGGGAGCGGTTGGGGGAATCCCTCTGTGTGCTCCTGGCGTTCAGTTTGACGAGTTTTTTGATCGGCGCCGCCGCCTTCCAGGCTCGCGACATCAAATCGTGACACGCGCGACGGCGCTTTGCCCCTGATAAGAAGTGAAGGCAGAGACGAAACCGGGCGTCGGAACCCAGCCGCGGGAGCCTGTTGGCGGGTGGTTGTTCATATCGTGGTCGGGCCAGGGAAAGTATTTGGCCCACCCACCCGCATTCAGCGCATGAACAGAATGCGAGGCGCTTGCGATTGGTTTCGAGCTTGCTCGGTCTCCGCGCCGCGTTATATTGCGGGCAGAACCGCATGATCGATGCCATCCCATGAAGATACGAGTTCGTTTCGCTCCCAGTCCTACCGGTTTTCTGCATATTGGCGGAGCCCGGACCGCGTTGTTTAACTGGCTTTATGCCCGCCATACGGGCGGTGTTTTCCTGCTGCGCATCGAGGATACCGATGCCGCCCGCAACACGCAGGAAGCCGTGAACGTCATCCTCAGCGGTCTGCGCTGGCTCGGATTGGACTGGGATGAAGGCCCGATTTCCGGGGACGCAACCGGCCCGAGCAAGGGCGGTGTCGGGCCCTATTTCCAAAGCCAACGCAAGGAAAACTATCAGCGCCGGGTCGAGGCTCTGCTCGCGCGCGATCTAGCCTACGAGCATGAGGGCGCGATTAAGTTCAGGATGCAACGCGATCCCATTACGATTCCCGACCTCGTGGTGGGCAACGTGCGACGCGAGCTAACCGACCGCGAGCAGGTCGAGCCGGACTTCGTGATCGTGCGTTCGGACGGCCAGCCAGTATTCCACCTGGTCAACGTGGTGGATGACCTCGAAATGAACATTACCCATGTGATTCGCGGGGAAGACCACCTCAGCAACACCGCCAAGCATATCGCTTTGTTCCAGGCCTTCGGCGTTCCACCGCCCAAGTACGCCCATATTCCGCTGATTCTGAACATCGACGGGACCAAGATGAGCAAGCGGGACAAAGGGGCCTCGCTCCTGACCTACAAGGACGAAGGTTATACGCCAGAAGCCGTCGTGAACTACTTGGCCTTGTTGGGATGGTCCCCCAAGGGCAATCGGGAAAAGTTGCAACTAAAGGAACTTATCGAGATGTTCGACTTGCCCCAGATCCTGCGTCATAACGCCCGGTTCGACATGGCAAAGCTGAATTGGCTTAGCGGCGAGTATATTCGGGAGATGAGCGACGATCGATTCTACGAGCAATGCGTTCATACGCTGGCGAAGGCGGGTTTGGAAACCGGTAAGTTTCCGATCGCGTTCGTCAAGGCCGCTTTGGACACTTGCAAGGGCAAGTTCAAACTCTTTAGTGAATTGCCGGCCTACTGCGGGTTTTACTTCAAGGCCGTCGTCAATTACGACCCCGAGGCCGTTAAGCGCGATTTCACGGCCGAGAACCAACCGCGTTTGGCGCGGTTACGCGAGGCGCTGGCAGCGCTTGAACCCTTCGATCACGAACACGTTGGCGCTACGCTGGCGGCTGTCGCCAAGGAATCCGGCGTGAAGACGGGGGTACTGGTCCATCCTACTCGCTTGGCTTGTTGCGGCGCTACCGCCGGTCCCAGCCTCTACCATCTGATTGCGATCCTGGGTAAGGAACAGACGCTCGCGCGCATCGACCGCGCGATTCCTCTGATGGCGTAGTTTTGGTTGACCTCCCGCTGCCTGATACCTGGCAACGCCAACTCGTCCGACGTCGGTAGAACCCATGGTTTTAACCTCAGCCCGGGCTTCTGGGGCTAGCCCCGCGCCAGGTTCCGGTTTTTGGCCCGAGATTCTTCGCCCAGACGGGCTTTAAACGCGATTACTTTTGCCCGCAGGCCGTCATCGCCCACCGCGAGGATTTGCACGGCCAGCAGACCGGCGTTGCGGGCGCCATCGATGGCGACCGTTGCAACGGGCACGCCGCCAGGCATCTGAACGATCGAAAGCAATGAATCCAAGCCCTTAAGCGCTTTGGTCATCATGGGAACACCGATGACCGGCAGCGGAGTGAAGGCGGCCACTACGCCCGGCAGGTGGGCCGCGCCGCCCGCGCCCGCTATGATGACCCGCAAACCGCGTTCATGCGCGCTGGTGGCGTAGAGCGCTAAGTCCTGCGGCGTTCGGTGGG
>Ga0316217_10005038_pt1 | contig 13903 bp, 8 predicted proteins | sample 1anoAmetaG_FD_203633 | JGI IMG/M metagenome (GOLD analysis project Ga0316217, IMG submission 203633) | Freshwater microbial communities from Trout Bog Lake, Wisconsin, USA - 1anoA | ecosystem: Environmental > Aquatic > Freshwater > Lake > Hypolimnion/Profundal zone | place: USA: Wisconsin...
CGGCTCTGGTCGGTGGCGGAAGATCGCGGCCTAGCAGAATACGAACTACCCGAGGTGCGGCGCGTGGACTTGGCCGCCACCGTGCTGGCCTTGCATGCCTGGGGCGCCACCGATCCGCGGCAATTTGGCTGGTATGAGCCGCCCGAACCGGCAACCCTGGCCGCCGCCGAAAGGCTGCTGGCCATGCTCGGCGCCTTAACCGCCGCCGAGGGCGGTCAGATCACCCCCATCGGGCGGGAGCTTTTGGCCCTGCCGGTGCATCCGCGGCTGGGGCGCCTGCTGCTGGCCGCCACGGCCCAGGGCCGCTTGGAACAGGGCGCCGCCATTGCTGCCCTGCTGGAAGAAAAGGACTTGCTCCTTACGCAGCGCGGCCCGGGCGAGCAGCACGCCGGCAAGTCCCAAGGGGAATCGGATCTGCTGGTGCGGTTGGAAATGCTGGACCGCGCACAGCGTGAAGGATTCGGCGCCCATTTGCGCCAGGATCGCATCGACCCGTTTGCCGCCCGCCAGGTGGCCCGGGCCCGGGATGAACTCATCCGCGTGGCGCGTGGCATCCGCCGGGCCGTAGCACCGTCGTCGGCGGCCGATCCGGCGGCCGCTGCGGACACCGATCGTGCCCTGTTCCGTCTGCCACTTTGGGCCTATCCCGATCGCGTGGTGCGCCGCCGGCCCAACGATCCGGCGGCCGGGATCATGGTCGGCGGCGGGGGGGTGCGGCTGGATGGCGCCTCGGTGGTCTGGCAGCCGGAGTTTTATGTCGCCCTGGATGCCCGCCACGACCAGCGCAGCAAATCCCGCGAAGCGGTGGTGCGCATCGCCGGTGGCATTAACTTGGAAGATTTGCAGGCCATGTTCCCCGCCGCCTTGCGCCAGGAAAAGGCCGTGGAATTCGATGCCGCCCGCGGCAAACCCGTCACGGTCGAATCCCTGTACTACTATGACTTGCTGCTGCGCCAAACCCGTCACGGCGGGGTGGACCCCGCACTGGCCGGTGCCGCCCTGGCGGCGCAAGTGCAGCAGCAGGCCCGGTCCATCATCGAAGGCGATCCGGCGGCCCTGGGCGTTCTGGCCCGCCTTGACTTGCTGCGCCAGCACATGCCCGAAAAGCCCTGGCCCGTGCTCGATGATGCCCAACTGGGCGACCTGCTGGCGGGCCTTTGTCCGGGTAAGCGCAGCATCGCCGAGATCCAGCAGGCCCCGCTGGCGGCGCTGCTCAAAACGCTGTTGCCCTATCCGCTGGATCGCCTGCTCGACGAGCACGCCCCGGAAACCATCGCCGTACCCAGCGGCAGCCGCATTCGCATCACGTACGGAGCCGGGGCCGCACCGGTGCTGGCGGTGCGTCTCCAGGAGCTTTTCGGCTGGACCGACACCCCGCGGATCGCCGGTGGCCGCGTGGGCCTGGTGCTGCATCTGCTGGGCCCGAATTTCCGCCCCGTGCAGATCACCAACGATTTACGCAGCTTCTGGAGCAAAGCCTACTTTGAAGTACGTAAAGACCTGCGCATCCGCTACCCCCGGCATTCCTGGCCGGAAGACCCGCTGCACGCCAAGCCGGAGGCCAAAGGAAGACGCAAATCCTGAGATTTACAATGCGAAATGCGAGATGCGAAATCGTTTCGATGGCCCGATCACCCGATGACCCGATGGCTGGATTCAAGGAGTTCCCAATGGACGATCAAACCACGAATATCATGACTCTGCGGCAGATGATGCGGGACTTTGTCGCCGAGCGGCAGTGGGGCAAGTATCACACGCCGCGCAATCTGGCCGCCAGCACGGTGGTGGAGGCGGGGGAACTCTTGGAGTTATTCCAGTGGCTCACCCCCGAGGAGGCCGCGGACCGTTCGCACAACGAGCCGGCATTCCGCCAGGCGGTGGGAGAGGAAATGGCCGATGTGCTGATGTATCTGATGTCCCTGGCCAACGCCCTGAACCTGGACGTAGCCGCCGCCATCGAAGCCAAGATGCACAAGAACCGCAAAAAATACCCGCCGGAAGCCTTCCAAGGGCACTACCGGCGGCCCTTGCCGGAATGAGCCCGTCGTTGGTAACGCGGGCACTCCTGCCCGCGACACCTGCATCGCGGGGCTCGCGGCGCTACCAGTGGCGCCGCCGCCCTCGTCGGCGATTCGTCGGTTCACCCCGATCCATTTAGCGCGGGCCCTGGGGACCCTGCGTCAATCGAGAATCGACAATCGAAAATCGGCAATTGCCTTCCGTTCGATTTCCCCCGTTTGCCTGCGGCCGCTATCATAGGCCGCAGATGCTGCACTTACGTCTTATATTCGGTACGCTCTTCGCCGCGGCGGTGGTGGCCCTGATGTGGCTGGATACCCGCTTTTCGGCCCAATGGCCCACCGGCAGCGGGGCCTTGCCGCGCGGGGCGCTGATTGCCTTGGCGGCGGTGCCGTTGATTATTGTGGCGCTGCGCGAGATGGCGGATCTGCTGGGGCGGCAGCATGTGAACATATCGCGGCGCATTTGCTCGGGGGCGGCGGTGCTGTGCATGATCTGGCCGTGGCTGGTCCAGATTTCCGAGCAGGCGCGCAATGCCGGCAATACCGGCAACATGTTTTTTCTGCGGACGGGGAGTTTTTTCGCCACCTCGCGCCCGGCCTACGTGGTGCCCACGGTGCTGGCGGCGGCGCTGGTGGCGGCGGTGGCGCTGCACAGCCGGCGGCAGCGCGTCGAAGGGGCCATGGCCAATGCCGGCGGCAGCCTGCTGGCCATTGTTTACCTGGGGGTGCTGCCGGGCTTCTTCCTGCCGATTGTCGTGACCCATGGCGCCTGGATGCTCCTGGGGATTACCGCGATCGTCAAGGCGGCGGATATCGGCGCCTATACCACCGGGCGCCTCGTGGGGAGGCATAAATTGATTCCGTGGCTCTCGCCGGGCAAAACCGTCGAAGGCTTTTTTGGCGGGCTGGTGTTTTCCGCCCTGGCGGGCCTGGCGGTGGCGGCCATCCGCCATGATTTTTCGCTGGCCTCCGGTGTGATCCTGGGCTTGGCGCTGGGCGCGGTGGGGCAGGTGGGCGATCTGCTCGAATCGCTGCTTAAACGCGATGCGGGCGTGAAGGATTCCGGCCGGGTGCCGGGCTTTGGCGGAGTGTTGGATCTGCTTGATTCGCCGCTGCTGGCGGCGCCGGTGGCCTACTGGCTGCTGAAACTGGTAACCAGGGGCACATGAAAAAATCGGCGCTGTATTCAATTATCCACCAGGATGACGTCATGCTGGCGGTGGACAAAGCGGCGGGGCTGGCGGTGCTCTCCGGGCGGGGACGCACCGAATCGCTGCTGGGGCTGCTGGAAAAGGACCCGGCACTGGCCGGGCGCCAGCCGCTGCTGGTGCACCGCATTGATGCCGATACCTCCGGGGTGATCCTGGTGGCGCTGACGCCCGAAGCCCAGCACCACCTGGCGGAGCAATTTCGCCTGCGGCAGGTAACCAAGGAATACTGGGCCCTGGTCCGCGGCACGCCGCTGCAGGAATCCGGGTCGGTCGATCTGCCGGTGGGCATCGATCCGAAAGACAAAAAACGGATGGTGATCCGCGGCCTGGAGGCCAAGAAGTGCCGCACCAAATGGATCGTCGGCCAGCGCTTTGCGGGCGTTACGCTGCTGCGCGTGTTTCCCGTAACCGGGCGGCGCCACCAGATCCGGGTGCATTTGAAGGCGATGGGCTATCCGCTGGCGGTGGATATGCTCTATGGCGGAACGGAACTTAAACTTTCCGAGTTCAAGCGGAATTACAAACTGGGCAAGTACCAGGAAGAGCGCTCGCTGATCTCCCGCCTGACGCTGCACGCGCGGGAGATTACGTTTGTGCATCCGGTCACGCAACTGGTAACCACGCTGGGGGCCGAGCTGCCCAAGGATTTCCGCTCCACCGTGCAGGTGCTGGAGCGCTGGGCCAAGGACCGGGGAAGCAATTAGACAAGTAGCAGGCACACTCCGTGTGCCGTAGCGGGCGGCACCTTGGGCTTGTCGCCCGGGGGCGCGCTTGAAGGCTAACTGATGTAATTGATCGCCAGGTATTCCGGCGACGTCACGAACACGCTGATGATTGCCGGTTGGCTGATGCCGTTGGCCAACAGGGTTTTCCACGCGGCTAATCCGCCGGGATCCGGCGCGCGGTGCATATACCTTTCGTAGAAACCGGTGATGATATCGGTGCGGTTTTCATCAGAATTAAGGAATCCGGTGGCCACTTGCGCGGTGGTGTCCGTATGGTTGACCAGGAGATTGACCCAATCGTTAAGGCCGCCCGGATCCGGGGAGCGGTTCAGGAAGCTCTGGTAGAGCGCGGTGACGAACGAGGCGTTGGTGCCGCCGGTATCGGCAAAGTACTCGGGCGAACCGAGGATGCCCGAGCGGATTTGTTCAGCGTTGTAGCCGCCCTGCATCAGGTTGACCCAATCGTTGAGGCCGCCGGGATCCGAATGGCGATTGAGATATTTGACGTAAAAGCCATCGACGATATTGCCATCATATTCGCGGCTGGAGGTGAAGGCGGTGGCGACTTGGGCCATCGTATCGGCGCTGGAGTCCAGCAGCGCCGTCCAGGCGGCCAACCCACCGGGATCGGCGGTGCGGCCCAGCAGATCAATGTACAACTGGTTGACGTAGCGTTGATTGGCGGAGCCGACCAATTGGATTAATGCGGTCGAACCGGTGGCGGCATAGTTGGCGTCGCCGTTATAGGTGGCGGAGATGTGGTGCGTCCCGACGCTCAGCGTGGTAGTGGAAAAAGTGGCCACGCCGCTGGTGCCGCTGGTGCTGACAGGGCTGGTGCCCAGTGTGGTGGTGCCATCCAGGAACGTCACGGTGCCGGTGGGCACGCCGTTATCCACAATGATCTTGCTGAGGGTGGAGGTAAAAGTGACCGCAGCCCCGGCGGGCACGGTATTGGCGGCGGTGGTCAGCAGGTGATTGACCAGGGCCGGAATATGGATGTAGCGTGGGGCGGTAATGGTGAATTCACTATAGCCATTGGTGACATCGGCGTTGTAGTTTGAGACGTTCACCGAGTTATCCGGATTGACCGATTCAACATAGGCCACGTGCCCCAGGGATCCCGCGCTGCCTTCGTTGGCGTGCCACTGGGCAATGGCACCAACCGAGGGCGTGGTATTAACGACAAAACCCAAGGCGGCGGCATTGGCATCCCAGTTGGAGGCATTGCCCCAGAACCCGCCGTCCATGGTATCCGTGAAGGCATAGGGTGCCGCGGTGGTGCCCGAATCGCGGTTCATGCGCCAGGCCACGTACGAGGTGCACTCGCGACTGTAGAAGCCCCAGGGGTCAACGGTATCGGGTGTGGAATTGGCCAAGGCCGCCGGATAGTCATTGGACAGCAGCAGCCGGGGCTCCAGGGATTCCAGCAGCAAGGCCTGGCGGCCCTGCCGCGCCGCCGGCAGCGCGGGTTGGCGCCAACGATCGAGCACCATGCAGCCGAGAACGTGCTGGAACATGCGACGCACGACAGGCGAAGGTCTGGCCATGATCCTGATCCCCCGAAAGAGTTGATGGCGAAAGCATGCCGCGCTACGCGGAAAGCCGCCACGATGTATTGTTCCAGCCGCGCCCCACGACAAGCTTGGCCGGGTCAAAACCCACCACATGGACTTGGAAACATAGCCTATTTATAGTGCTGGCGCCTGTCAAGTTCCGAAATCAACGGAGCTTTAAGTCTGATAACCAATACGACGCTGCATGTAGTGTTGCCATAATCGTGAAAATGTGGCTTTTTTTTGTAATCCCGATCTTTATGTTGTATATTGAAGGACAACAATGGAGTTGAGGGGGAAAGAGGGGCCTGTCGGGTGCCCTCCGTCGGCTTATCCGGTTATGTTTCAGGGCGGAGATTCCGCGCGCCGGGCGTGCGAAGTTTCGCGGCGGTGGCTGTGACGCAGTCATGGCGGCCGGTGGCATGTCATATTTTTGCGGCGGTCAGAAAAAACGGGAGTCGGACCTTGATGCACCAGAATTGGTTTGGTGGTCAGGGAGAGAGAGACACAAGAGCGCGGTGGGTGGTGTGGGCGTTGCTGGCGGTAAGCGGTGCCGCGCCGGTGTGGGCGGAAACGCTCCAGCCTGGCATCGTGACAACGGACGGTTTAATCGGCGGTCCGTATCCACTGGCGATCAATCTCGTAGTGGGTGCGGATCGATTTTACACCAACGGTTACTACGGCTATACGGCGACTATCGCCAATGTCGAGGCCGGGCATATCTGGGATGGGCACGAAATGCTCACCGGTCGGGTCGCGGAGTATATCAATGATCCGTCCATCGATGGTACGACGCGCCAGTATGATTATCATGCGACGGCCGTCGGCGGCATTCTAGCTGGCTTGGGGCCGCCGAATGTCAACGGACAGTATTACTATTACCAGATGGGCATGGCGCCGGCCTCCGCTCTTTGGTCCGCGGCAATCGCTTCTTCCTGGAATACTGACGGAAGTTTCAACACCACTGACCAGGCCTTCTCATATGCCTACTCCACCGCCATGCAGACCGGTCAGGGTAGCCGCTTGCTGCAAAATGGCAATACGCTGACCATCGCGCCGTATACGGCCGATGTCATCAACTCCTCCTGGGGCTTTGACGATCCGACAGGTTCGAATCCGTACACCATTGCCATCGACGGACTGGCCTACCAGAACCATCAGACGGTGGTCCGTTCCGCGGGTAACGGTGGGGCCGCGCCGGTCTCTGGCGCCGCGTCGGGTTACAACGGTATTTCGGTGGGGGCATTAGCCGGTTCCGGGACCACGCCTCCCTATAGCACCCTGGCAGGTTTTTCCAGCACCGGTCCCAATGATTTTTACAATCCCCAGACGGGCGTTACGGTCACAGGGGTGCGGCACGGCGTGGACATTGTCGCGCCGGGCACGGATATGGCGCTGCCGGCGTATCTGGGGACGACGGGTACCAACACCGGCGGTGCTTTGCTGGGGTCCCAATCGAAGGATCCATCCCCGACCGACCTCTATTTTACCCAGATGGATGGCACCAGCTTCGCCTCCCCCACGGTGGCCGGTGGTGCCGCCCTGGTTGTTGATGCAGGTTACCAGAACTTTGGCGGTGGCGCTGCGATTGACGGGCGCGTGGTCAAAGCGGTGTTGCTTAATTCCGCCACCAAGACCGTCGGCTGGACCGATCATCCCACCGGCCCCGGCGGCGTGTGGACGACCACGGCGCCCTTGGATTTTAACGTCGGTTCGGGCGCGTTGAATCTCAACCAAGCTTATGACCAGTACCTGTCGGGGACGACCAATCTAATCGATTCAAATACCAGGACTTCGACCCTCAAGGGCGGCAGCGTGGCCCCGGTGGGATGGGTCTTCGGGCACGTCGACCCGAATCTGCCCAATGACTATTTTATTACCACGCCCGTGTCGGCCGGGAAAACCCTGGCGGCTACGCTGGACTGGTTTGTCGATCGTAGCTTCAGCAGCACGCCCGATACCGTCAATGGCATCGGGTTCACGGCCACGGACATTGCCTTTGATAACCTGTACCTGCAACTCTGGAGTGCAACAAACCTGGGCGTACCGACGACGTTGCTGGCCCAGTCGATCAGCAACTATGACAACGTGCAGCAAATCTATTTTACGTTGCCGGGCACCGGCTATTACGACCTACGTGTGTTGTGGGCCGGGCGCATTTATGACCTGGGCGAGACGGGCACGGGGCAGGATTTTGGCCTGGCCTGGTCGGTGGGATCCGCTTTGGGTGTGGATGCCATTGCGGTTCCGGAACCCGCTACGCTGGCCTTGCTCGGTTTGCCCCTGCTGCTGCTGCGCCGGCGACCGGCGCGCGGCGGGCGGGCAGTGACGATCCGGGGTCGGGCGAAGCAGGAATGAAATGCGCGGCCATTTAGCACCAACACGGCGTACAGCGGTTTTGAATCTGGCGGTGGTCGCCAGCGCGATCCTGGCGCTGCGCCCGGTGCGGGCTTCGCCGTATACGCCTCTGGATACCGGCGTGGCGGCGTTCGCCGCCGTGCCGCTCCAAGCGATCCCGCTGGGCCAGGGTTCCGAGAACCTCGTATCGTCGAACACCGGGACCACCATCTACAACGGCGTTTCAATCAATACGTTGATTGGTGCCGATCGCTTTTACAACAATGGCTTTACCGGGTCTGCCGCGATCGTCGGGGTTATCGATGCCGGCTTGATCTGGAACGGCCAGGAAAGCCTGACCAAGGTTACTAACTTTCAATTTGCCGCCGGCGAAGGCGCGCAAAGCGGCGAGTTCGATCGGCACGGCACGTGGGTGGGGGCGACGGCGGCAGGCAATGGCGCCAATTCCTATCAGAAAGGCATCGCGTATGGCGCGGCGCTCTGGTCAGGGGCCATCTCCACCTCGTGGGCTGATGCCAGCAATTTCAATATTACCGACGCCAGTTTGCTCAATCCGTACCTGGCCTTTTTCGGGCAGAATGCCACGCCGGGCGGCAGCCAGCTTGCCTCCCATGCCGACGTGGTCAATGCCTCCTGGGGAACCAGCGACCCCTCGGGCACCTCGGGCTTAAGCATTGTGGTCGATGGCCTGGCGTATCAAAATCTCCGGACCACGTCGGTGGTGTCGGCGGGCAACAGCGGCCAGGGCTCCAACCGGGTGGGCGGGCCGGGCTCGGGCTACAACAGCATTACCGTTGGGGCCACAGCGGCGGATACCAGCAGTCCCCCATACAGCACCATTGCCGGGTTCTCCAGTGGCGGCCCGAGCAGCTTTGCCGTGGCCGATGGGGCGACGCTTAATCCGGCTTACAGCGGCTATGCGCAAACCCGCGCGGCGGTCGATATTGTGGCGCCGGGCGCCAACCTGACGCTGGCGTACTATGGCGGAAATACCGGAGGCGCTAATCCGCATACCACCGGCACCCCGTTGCCGCCGACCAACAATCCCGCCAGTAACCTGTACTCCGGCAATGAAGCCGGCACCAGCTTCGCGTCGCCCATCATCGCCGGTTCGGTGGCGTTGCTTGCGGATGCCGCCAAGGCCCGGTTCTCCACGGATGTCGCGGCCAGTGCCACCACGTCGCTGGTGACCAAGGCGATCCTGATGAACTCCGCGGACAAGCTGGCCGGCTGGACCAACAATGCGTCGCTGGTGGGCGGGGTCAGCACCACCACCCAGGGGTTGGACTATGTGCAGGGTGCCGGACAGGTCAATCTATCCCGGGCGTACGATCAGTTGCTGGCGGGCACCACGGACGTGCTGACCACCCAGACCGTGCAGGACGGCAATAACAATGTCCTGTATCACACCGGCGGCACGGTGCAGAGTGCCGGCTGGGATCTGGCCATGATCAACGATACCGTCGGCAACCACATCGATTATTCCCTGGCGGACAAGCTTATTGGGGGCACGCCGTTTACCGCCACGCTGGTCTGGGACCGCGAACGATTCTTGAACCCCAGCACCGACAATATCACGGATTGGGCGCAGGCCAACCTGAACCTGCAACTGTGGGACGTGACGACGGCGAGCCTGGTGGCGCAATCCATCGCCCCATTTAATACCTCCCAGCAGATCTACTTTACAGTCCCGCAAACGGATTATTACCAGCTCAGCGTGGTCTATGGCGGCACGGTTTTCACGCTGGACTCAAACGGCCACCTGAACGGGAATGCCGAACCTTACGGCCTGGCGTGGTCGGGTTCGGCCGTGCCGGAGCCCGGGACGCTGGGTCTGCTGGGTTTGCCGATGTTCTTGTTGGGATGGCGGCGGCGCGGGAGAATACTCCCCCGTGGAAGTTGGGAAGTAAAAGGTGACGCCGATGAAATTTGTGTGCCGGATGGCGCTGGTGGTCCTGGGATGCCTGACCTTGGGGATCTTGCCCGCCCGGGGTACCAGTCCGATATTTGACGTCCGGCACTACGGTGCCACGGGCGACGGCACGACCCCCGACAGCGCCGCGCTGCAACGGGCCATTGATGCCGCCGTGGCTAGCGGCGGCGGCACGGTCCTCTTTCCCGCCGGTACTTACCTCAGCGGCACGCTCCACCTCAAGAGTCATGTGACGCTGCGCCTGGAAAAAGGCGCTACGCTGCTGGGCAGTCCGCACCGGGCGGATTATCACCGGCTCAATTTCCACGGCCTGCTGTTGGCGGACAACCAGGAAGATATCGGCCTGTGCGGTCCAGGCACCATCGATGGCCAGGGCACCGAACTGGCGGCCGATACGGAGCGTCTGTGGAAGGAACAGAAGCTGCCCGACGCCAGGGAAGGCCAGCGCCCGGTGCTGATCAATTTCCGCAACTGCCGCAACATTACGGTACGCGACATTACCCTCAAAGACAGCGCCTGCTGGGTGGAGGAATACCGCGATTGCCAGTACCTTACCATCACGAACATCAAGGTCCGGAGCATGGCCGCGGTCAATAACGACGGCATCGATCTCGACGGCTGCTCCCACGTGGTCGTCCGCGGCTGCGATATCGATGCCGAAGACGATGGCATCTGCCTCAAGTCCGGGGACCAGGCCTGCGCCGACGTGCTGGTGGAAGACTGCCGCGTGCGCTCCAGTTGCAATGCGCTGAAGTTTGGAACGGGCTCGGCCACGGGCTTCAAGAACATCACCTGCCGCAACCTGGAGATTTACGACACGTATATCTCCGGCATCGCCCTGGAAATTGTCGATGGCGGTACCATGGAAAACGTCACTATTTCCCACATCAAGATCACCGATACCAACAATGCCATCTTCATCCGCCTGGGGCACCGCAACGTCAACGGGGCCGTCGGCACGCTCCACGGCGTAACCATCAGTGATGTGACGGCGGAAGTGCCGGCGCGCCCGCGTGCGAGCATGACCAAGTTTCCCCCGGGTTGGCGGCACCGCTGTATCACGCTGATTCCGGCGTCGATCACCGGCCTGCCGGACCACCCCGTGCAGGATGTAACCCTGCGGAATGTTGCCATCGTCTACGGCGGCAGCGGCGCCACTCCGCCGTCCGACCACGTGGGGCTGGACGCTTTGGACAAGGTGCCCGAATGCGCGGATGCCTACCCGGAAAGCCGCATGTTCGGCCCGCTGCCGGCGTGGGGCTTTTACTGCCGCCACGCCACGGGGCTCAAGTTCGAAAACGTCACGCTGCGCGTCCAAGGTGCCGACTATCGCCCGGCCCTGCTGTTTGATGATGCGCGGGACATTCTGCTGGAGGGTTGCCATATCCTTTGGGCCGGCAGTGAACCGGTGCTTGTGTTCAACGACGTGCAGGACGCCACCATCCACGATACGCCGGCGCCACCGGGGGCGGCGCGCTTTATTAAGACCCAGGGGAAGAGCCGCGGGATACAGGGACCCTGACGCCATCGAGTTCCCCTGGCTTTCACGCCAGGAGATCCTTGCGCAGATCGTCAACCGCCTTGGCGGCGGTCGGCGCGGCTGGTGCCGGGCTGGCTAACGGATGGGAAGGGGGCATTACCCAACGGCTCGCGCGGTGCCGGACGCCACGGGGTGCATGCAACGCGATTGTGCGTCTCCAGGTGGCCGGTAGAATACCGCATGACGATTCGATTTCGATAAAGGCACGCCATGCAAACTCCACTCCGTCTGGCCCTCTGCGTCTTGCTCCTGCTGGCCTGCACTGCGGCGGCCGCGCTGCACTGGTCGCCCCTTCTTGAGCCGGGGGTCGGAGGCGCGGTGACGGCGGTGGCGATCGACCCGTTCGACAGCCATCGCGTGCTGGTGGGCGGCGACATGCTGGGCGTCGGGCGCAGCACTGACGGTGGGAAGAGCTGGACCCAGGCCGACGCCAATGCGGGTTTGAAGACCTACGAGATCGCGGAATTCACCTTCGATCCCGTGCGTCCCCAGGTGGTATGGGTGGGCACGATGGATGGCCCCTACCAGAGCCTCGACGGTGGGAAGAGCTGGACGCAGAAACACGCCGGGCTGCCCCCCGACGCCCAATGGGGTAAATTCAATGCCCCGGTCCAGAAAATTCTGTTCGATCCGGTCGCAGCGCGCCACCTGCTGGCCTTCGGGGGTAACAAACGGCGCTTCGATGATGGGCGCTGTAGCAACTACGGCACGGTCTGGGAAAGCCTGGACGCCGGGGAACACTGGACAGCGCGTGGAAAGATCGACCCGAACAAAACCGGCCACGAGGCTAATATCACCGGCGTGACTTGGGCCGCCGGGGCCGGTTCTCAAACGCTGTATGCCAGCGTCCCGGGATATGGCGTGATGCGAAGCGACGATTTTGGCGCCGCCTGGCGCGCCGTCAACACCGGGCTTCCCGATCAGAAAGTGACCTTCGTCGCCGCCCATCCGGCCGATCCTGGCACGCTCTGGGTCACGCTGGATAACCATGGCGTATATAAAACGACCGACGGCGGGGAGCATTGGAGCGCCTGCAACACCGGGATGACGCCCAACGGTTCCTACGATACGATTGTCGTGGCGCCCAGCGATCCCCAGGTGCTCTACGTCAACGCCAATAGCCAAACCAAAACCTTCCGCAGCAGCGATGGCGGCGACCATTGGATGCAAGTTCTGGGCAATGGCGACAACCCCTATGGCATGAGCCTCGTGACCTCGTACCTGGCCATCGATCCGCACAACGCCGCCAACGTCTATATCGGCACGTTCGTCTCGATCTACCACTCGACTAATGGTGGCCAGAGCTGGCAGGATGTCTCGGCAACGCAGGTCGATGCCGCCCAGAACACCTGGCGCGGCACCGGTTACGGCGGACTGGTTTGCCAGAACTACGCCTGGAACCCCTATGACCTGACCATGAGTATCGGCCAGGCGATGGATGATGGGAAGCTGCTCCTGAGCCGCGACAACCTGCGGAGTTGGAAAGTGCACCATCCGGGCATGGTCGAGTACTCCGGCGGCGGCGAAGTCGCGTTCTGCCGCCGCGCCGACCAGACCGTCATCTATGCGGCCTTGGGAACGCAGAACTGCTGGTTTACCGCCGATGGGGTCTATAAGAGCGTCGACGATGGCCATACCTGGACGCGCACGGCCTGTCCCAAGACAAACAAGGGCGCCCGGAGCGTCTATGCCGTCCCCAACGACCCGGACCGGGTCTACGCGGTGTTTGCCGATGACCAACTCTATGGATCCACCGATGGCGGAAGCCATTGGACTGCGCTGACCCTGCTGGGTCCCAATGGAAAAGCCGAATCGTCCGTGGGCAACGTGACGGGCGCCGCCGGCGGAACGAACCCCGGCGCACTGTTCGCGGCGGGTCGCGCCGGCATTTATACCAGCGGCGACGGCGGCCACACCTGGCAGCTGATGCCGCACAGCCCGGCGTCGGGCGCCGAGTGGCCCTGGGGCCGGCAACGCGTGAAAGCGGACCCCACGCGTGCCGGTGGCCTGCTGGTGATCGACGTGAATGGGCTCAATGCGACCGATGGTCTTTACCGCTTTGACGGCACCGCCTGGAGCGGCAAAATCGCCGGCTCCTACAGCGCGATCGGCGCCGGCATCACCGACGCCGCCATCGACCCCGGCAACGGTAAGCACCTCCTGGTCGTCTGCAACCAGCAGCCGTTTCAGGACATCAGCCTCTCCACCGGGGTTTGGGAAACGCAGGACGGCGGCAAGACCTGGACCCAGCAGAACGACGGCCTGGGCATGTTGCGTATCAACTCCGTCTCATTCCGGCCCGACGGAGCCCAGGTGGTTGTTGGCAGCAATGGCGGCGGCTTTTACGTATCCGGAAGGTAATTGTGTTTGCGGCATAAATCCGTACCGGCAGGGGTGCATAACTGATTCGGTGGGGCATAGGTAACAGCGGCACTGGCGTATTCTTGCCCCGGCAGGGGCCTAAAGAATATAGCCCATGGCGCAGCCGTGGGTCCGAAGGGTTAAGTGTCATTTTAGCCCCGGCAGGGGGTGCGTCATGTTTAAGTTTAAGGAGCCAGTGGT
>Ga0316217_10005039_pt1 | contig 13902 bp, 17 predicted proteins | sample 1anoAmetaG_FD_203633 | JGI IMG/M metagenome (GOLD analysis project Ga0316217, IMG submission 203633) | Freshwater microbial communities from Trout Bog Lake, Wisconsin, USA - 1anoA | ecosystem: Environmental > Aquatic > Freshwater > Lake > Hypolimnion/Profundal zone | place: USA: Wisconsin...
CACGGCGCTATTATCCGCGGGTAGGCTGCTTCAGGCGTGTGGCAACACACGTCGCAGAGAAATGGTCGCCTCCGTCACGGCTACGTGGCGGAAACAGAATTCGGCTTACGTTCGACCGCGACGTAAAACAAGATCGGCGTCGATCCGCCCAGGATCGACGCCGACCCTTTTTGAGCCACTTGCTGGAACCATTGGCTTTACGTACCGGCCCTTGGATTGGCTTTGAACAGTTTGCACAGATTTTGACTTTGGCCGCGTTGAGCATGTTTAAGCAAACGCCTAAGTATTTGCCGTTGCGATGGCTACGACAATTATTGCGTGAGCTTGTTTACGCATTTCTTTGAGCGCGCCAAAGCATCGGGCGGTCGATTAGCTAACGCGGGCCAGTTGCCACGATTTGACACAATTCGGGCACGAGTTAACCCCGGCCCGGCGTAGCCGGCAAACAAAACCATTTCACCGCGAAGGCGCGAAGTCCGCGAAGAAACTCAATTGGATCAAATTCACTCATTCAACTTGCCCGCCCTGCCGGTTCCGGCGGCAAAGCCTATTTACACCGGCCAAGAAACGGATACGCTGGTGCTTCGGATTTATTGAATTTTCCGGAGGCGTTATGGGATTCCGCGAAAGGCCCGAATACAACGCATGGCGTGACGCCGTCGCCGCCCTGTTTGGCGAAAAGTGCATCGCCTGCGGCCACGATGGCAATATCCACATGCACCATATCCAGCCGGTGGAAGATTACCCGGAACTCGCCTTCGACCCGAAAAACGGCGTTCCCCTGTGCGGCAACTGCCACTCCAAGGTCAGGGGGCGAGAAATGGAATTCGCCGATCAATTCCGGCAATTGCAGGAGCGATGCTCCGGCATATCACGGAAACCCGCCCCCACAATCGAGGAACTAAGGCAAGCCGCTGTTGCCGATCTATCGAACGAGGCTACGGTAATGGCCCTTTTGCAGTATGGACCCGATCCCAAGCAAGCCGTGGATTTTTATGAACAATACCAGGGGAGCATCAAGATGACCTCGCGGGTAGCGGGGGTAATGTCATGTCGGTTTTACCAAGTCGGGAGACACCTTGACGCGATTCGGTTTGCCGACACGGCCCTTGAGATGGCGAGAAGCGAGGGGATCGCCGCTCAAACCGTCGGTGAGCTTGTAATCTGGAAGCGTCTGAGCCTTAACGCACTCGGAAGGGGAGCCGAGCTAAGGCCTTACTTAGAAGCCCTGCTGCGTGAATTCCCTGACAACGCTGATCTGCACTTCGAGTTGTCCCTACCTCATGGAGAAGAGCCGGGCCGCTGGACCATATTGTCGGCATACTTTACACAGATGTCGCAACCTCACGGGGAGGAGCATCTCGCAGAGACTGATCCGAGGTTTTACTTGACCCATGCTCTTCGCGCGGTTGAGCTCTGTCCAGAAACGTCATTGCAACTCTGCAACTATCTCAACCGGGCATCGTTCCTATGCGCGACGAATGGTCGGCTGAAGGAAGCTATGGGCTTCGCCAAGCGAGCGTTTACATGTGCGAGAAGGGATCAGCAAAGAATGACGGCTATTATAGGTGAGGCAGAAGTTTTTGTGCAGGCCAAGTTGTACGAGGACGCGTTAACGACGTACCGCAAAGCCCTGGGCATTGATCCGCAGAACGCTGACGTGCTGGCCTACATCGCTCGCTGCTTATACATGCAAAACCGTGTTAAGGCGGCGGTTGAGATGGCAAGGCGCAGCCTGCTTTACGACCCTAATAACGCAATCGCGAAGATCGCGTTATCGCACTGCGAGCAACGGGGTCAATGCGGGTGAGCAAGGTGCGATTATGCAGCGACTTATCAGTACTTCTTGCCGTCTTTACCCATATCGATCAATAGCCCCCCGGTTTCAGTATTCTGGGCAATCGAACTGGTATCCGCGTCAATACCGGCACAGGAGGCCGTCAAATGTCTGTCGGTTTTGATCCACTTGCATGCCTTGTTGGATTGCTGGCAATCCTACTAACGATATATACTCTTTGGCGCTCATTGAGCGTCATTCTCCGAGTTGTCGACGCAACATGCACTATGCTCGCTGACCCAAATCAAGGTGGGGGACGATCTTTCTGGTATTTCCGGCTCATCATTCGGAATATGGGCCGGCCGCTTCACGATGTATCGGTTACCTTGGTGTTTTACGAGCCTGGCGGGCCGGGCTTAATGCGTTTTCCTCTTCGTCGCTTTTCGCCTTCCGACCTAAACGGCACCGACAGCCATGCAGGTGAGTTCGCTCAAGGCATGGTTGGTGAGTACGGTTTGAAGACCTACCAAATGACCTCAGCGGAGATAAGCGGGCTCCGCCTCTTGCTGAAGAATCCTGTTGCCCAGCAAGCGTGTTTCTGCGTTTACTCGCAGGGATATCTGGCGAAGACGTTGAGGGTGGGTGCCGGCATTGACCTTACGAAACGGCGATGGAATGAGGCCGTAAGGAGAATAGACCCGCCCCACCGCGTATTGGTTAGGTCAACGAGCGGCAGGCCAAAATTCTTAAAGACGACGATTCATCTTCCGAGGTTGGTTTGCTTGTGGCCGCCGCTGGCTGATTTCTTGAGATTTGCGCCTTTGTTGGCGCGGCATCAGGCCGAAAACGCCAAAGCTGCCGCTGATTCCGGCCATTCTCCGTCGCCAGAACCGCTGTGAAATGCTTACGGGAGGCCGGCCCATATTCCACGCCATCCTTGCGACATTTCCATTCCGCCAGGGCAGCCTCGCAGTTTTTTAGCGGCAATGCACCGCCCGCAAATGCAAAGGATACCTCGGGCAAGCAGCGGGTCAAGGGGGACGCGAAAGTGTGTGAAGGTTTGAAGGGTGTGAAAGTGGGAAGGGTGAAGAGGTGAGGGGGTGACAAGATATTGTTGCCACGGATGAAAACCGATGCACCCAGATCAAGGCAGGGTCCAATCTGCAACGCGAAGCTGGGGCACTTTGCGGAAGTCACGCAGATTGCGGGACACCAGCAACGCGTTGTGGTTCACCACGATGGCGGCAATACGCAAATCCAGCGTGCCCAGGCGAAGTCTGGACTTTTGCAGTTGCGCGGCGGTTTGCGCGGCGGCGGCATCAAAGGGGATGATCGGAATTTGGCGATAGTTCAGCGCGTGTTGACGCAGGTGGGCATAGGCCACGGCCAGTTGCTGCGGGGAGTGCGCGGCATTCACGCAGGCTAACCGACCGCGCGATTGTTCTTCGTAAGTAATGACCGTGGTGACGACCGGTTGGGGAGGATCAAGTTGGGCGATGCGCGCCCGCAGGCGCAGGTACTCCGGGGAATCCGGCAGTTCCAGGAGCGAAAAAACATCGGTGTCGAGAATGATCATACCGCAACGGTTTTCCGCGTGCGCGGTGCCGAGGGGCGCAGGGACTTGCGCCATTGCCGACCCAAGCACGCCGCCTGGCGATAGGTCGCATTGTCGGTGAAGGTGCCGTGGATTTCATCGATCCAGGCATTCATATTGGGCAAGGGGGAAGCTCGCACCGACCTGGCCAGGGCAGTAAGCTTCCGCTCAAGGGTTACCACGCGAAGTTCCATTTGCGCCAGAGTCATGGGGAACGCTCCAAATCTTCGTCATCATGTTAGTCTGGCCATCACTTGCCTTGCTTGGCCCGTACGCGCTGGACGATGCGCCGGCCCATGGCCATGATTTGTGCTCTGGTCTTGCCGGTCTGGGCAAATTCGGCCTGCGACGGGGCGAGCAATTCCTGAAGGCTGGGACGGGTGACGGCACGCTCCAGCAAATCCGTGGCATAAGCCGCCGGGTCTTGGCCCGCCGCCGCCGCCCGCTGCTTAAGTCTTATTTGCGCTTGGCGCGTTAATGCGACACTTAGGGTCATACAACTTCCTCGGACCAATTATATCATGGCACCAGCAGGAAACATAGCATTTGGCGCTTACAGAAACGCGCGGGGTTCCACGCCATCGTTGCCAAATTTCCATTCCGCCATGGCAGCCGCGCAGTTTTTTGGCGGCAATGCACCGCTGTCAAATGCAGAAGATACATCGGGCAAGCAGCGGGTCAAGAGGCGAAAGGGAAAGGCGGAGGGCGGAAAGCGGAAACCCGGGGAGCGGGATCGGGTGGGTGGGAAGGAACCAAAATGGCTTCGATCTGGGATTTGAGGGCGGGCATGTGGTAGCGGGCGGACGGCGCGTACAGGCGACAGCGCTGGCCGAAGCGGGTATAATGCCTTGGAAGCAATCAGGTTGAAAAGAGGCGTGCCATGCAGGTTACGGCCCTTGAAGGTGTGGTGGAGAACGGGAAAATCCGCTTGCGCGAGGATATCGCGCTGGCCGAGAGTACCCGGGTGTTCGTTATTGTGGCTGACGGGCACATTTGGCCCTCGGGCCAAATCCGCACGCCCAAGCTGGCACACCCGCGGCAAGCCGGTGACTTCCGCAAGCAGATCGTGGAGATCCCCACCGATGCCAAGTTATGACGCGGCGCATTACGATCCGCCGGCCCCGGTGGTGCAAGTGACGCTGCGCACCATGGAGAAGATCGAAGCGGCGATTGGTGCCATATCCGTCAATTGACTCCGCGGCGCAAAACGCAAGATATAATTAAAACCGCGTTATTCATATCAGAAAAAGTAGCAGAATGTAGCATGATGTAGCACGGCGCTACGCCAGCGGGAGGTTACGGCGTGCTTATTTCGCCAATTCCGCCTCCACCGCGCCGACCAATTCCTTTCCATCCGGCGTTACCGCCGAGCGGAAGCGGTTGACGATCTTGCCGTCCCGGCTGATCAGGAATTTCTCGAAATTCCATTTCACCGGGCCGGCGTGGGCTGGATCGGTGTCTTGGCCGGTCAGCAATTTATACAGCGGCGCGGCACCGTCGCCGTTCACTTCGATCTTGGCAAACATCGGGAAGGTGACGCCGTAGTTCTTCTTGCAGAAGGTGGCGATTTCCTCGGCCGCGCCGGGTTCCTGCCCGCCAAACTGATTGCAGGGGAAGCCCAGAATCACCAGGCCATGACATTCGATGCGGTCGCGCTTTCCCCGACCGCGGCCAAGGCGTAGGATAGGGGCAGTCGATTCTTACAGGAAAGAGGTGCCGATATGCACAGCCGAATGACTCCGATTCTGGTCACTTTCACGGCGGTTATCCTACTGGCGGTGGTGGCGATGCACGCGATTCGTCCCGCGCCAGTGCAAGCCCAAGCCTTGCCGGTGGGCATCGACCCGAAGCTGGTGGGCACGTGGGAATTTACCGCCGAAGGTTTGAACGCCGACTACACCCTGGCCGCCGACGGGCAGTTTTACCGCACCGGCCATGCCTTGGGCAGTTGGGCCACCGGCACCTGGAAAGCCGCCAATAACGTGATCACGCTGGTTTCCAAGGACGGCAGCAAAGACGAGCAGGACAACATCGGCCGGCCGAACGATCTGTCGGTGGTCTTTGTCAACGAGATCGTGATGGTGGCCAAAGCGCAGCACAACCAGGGGGAAGAGAACGAGAAGGATTATCTGGTGACGTTCCACAAGGTGAAGTGACGGCGGTTGTTGAATTTCAGATCGCAAATTTCAGATTGCCAATCCAAGCCGCCTTACCAACCCGGAATGCCCGCAGGCATTATTTCGCCGCGTAAACACTACGGAAAATCTTGACGTAAGCGCGGAACTGTTGCAGCGAACAATCCGGCGGAATGCGATGATCCGGCAAGGGAATAAAGCCGCCCTCGTCGACCAGCGGCCGCAGACGTTGCAGTTCACGTTCTAATGCCGGGGGATTCTTGGTGATCAGGTGTTTGTCCACTCCGCCCATCATGCGCAGTGGCTTGCCGAACTTGCGTCGCAGGGCCAGCGGGTCGGCTCCCCAGGCACCGACTTCGATGGGGAAAATGATGTCGATGCCCGAATCGAGCCAGCCTTGGATGAGCGGTTCCATCACGCCGTCGCTGTCGAGCAGGACATATTTCACGCCGCAGGATTTGTAGAATGCCACCAGGCGTTGGTAGTGGCGGTGATAGAAACGCTGGTAAGTCTGCGGCGAAAACAGCGGCCCGGAACGGCCGCAGCAGTCTTCAAAGATGTAGATGAAGTCGCAATGGATGGCCTGGAGGATCGGCCGATTAACGGTGATGAAGAAGTCGGTGAGATACGCGATGATTTCTTCGAACAATGCCGGATCATCGTAGGCCAGCAGGGAGATCGCTTCGGTGCCCATCCAACTGCGCGGCCACCCATACAGCGAGCCGCCAAAACAACCCACCACCTCGGAGCGGGCATTCAGTTCGGCGGCTTTGGCGGCGATGACGGCCGGATCGGCCTTGCCGGCGGCCAAGGTGGCATCGAAAGCCCTAAGAAACTTCTGCCACGATTGCGGGGTGGGTTCCAACGCTTCCTGAATATGCTGCGGGATGGAAGACCCGAGTTTGCTTAATTTGACGATGGCGCCGTTGGGGTATTGGACCGTCTTGTCGGTAGCGGTTTCCTCCAGAACGCGATCTTGGCCGCTGAATCGCGGATGATAAGCCGCCAGGCCGTGGCTTTCCCACAAGCCGATTTCCCAATCCGGGTCCAGACCCACCTGTTGGGTGAGCGGCTGATCGGGACGCAGACCCTCGGCCAGCCAGCGGGTGCGGGTTTCCTCCCAAAGTCCGAAATAATACGCGGGCACCCGATCAAACGGCTGGTAACCGAAGGCAGCGACAAAACGTTGGCGATCGTTCAAAAGCAACTCCAAGTGAAGTTGGTTGGACTATACCCGGGCCTGGTGAGAAAAACACGAACGTGAAATCGCGCCGTTCGCTGCGCAATTGCTTTTTCCCGGCATCCGCAGATAGTATTATTATCTACGCATGCAAACGTTTGCACACAACTTTTTTGATGGAGATTCGCCATGGCCGATTATGCCGTCCCCACGTTGCCGAAAACACCGAAATTGAAGAAGAATCAGGTTCAACTGATCGCCAGCGGCGATCTGCGGTTGGCCGCCAACCAAGGGTGTTGGGCGGTGCAAGCCGCGATGGAAGAAGCCTTGACCGCCGCCGTGCGCGATGCCGGGTATGAAGTGGTTCGCGGTCATCCCTACAAGCCGGAGCAAAAGCATGGCTTCATCGGCTCGCAGAAGGAAGGCATGTGCGTGTTTGCCGGCCTCGATCCCGAGGCGCCGCTGATCGTGGCCGAATCGGTGTGGCAATATACCCATCACGTGCTGCCGGGATTGACCACGCATCGCGGGCCGATCCTTACCGTGGCCAACTGGTCGGGAACTCATCCTGGGCTGGTGGGGATGTTGAACCTCAACGGCTCGCTGACCAAGGCGGGCGTGAAATATTCGACCATCTGGAGCGAAGATTTCACTGATGATTTCTTCAAGACGTATCTGAAGACCTGGCTGAAGAATGGCCATGCCAAACATAAGATCACGCACGTCACCAAACTGAAAGACGTGGAAATCGGCGGCAAGCAGCGCAAGCTGGGCAAGGCGATTGCCGCGCAGTTGCAGAGCGAAAAAGCCATCATGGGCATTTTCGACGAAGGCTGCATGGGGATGTTTAACGCGATTATTCCCGATCACTTGTTGAATCCCACGGGCGTGTTCAAAGAGCGTTTGAGCCAATCGGCCCTGTATTACGAAACCACGCAGGTGGGCGATCAGGAAGCCCAGGAGGTTTATGCCTGGATGCGTGATCACGGCGCGAAATTTATCACCGGGCCGAATCCGGAAGCCGATCTGACCGACGCGCAAATTCTCCTGCAATGCAAGATGTACATTGCGGCGCTGCGCATCGCCGATGATTTTGGCTGCCATATCATCGGCATTCAATATCAGCAGGGGTTGAAAGATTTGCTGCCGGCGTCGGACTTGGTGGAAGGCACGCTGAACAACACCGAACGGCCGCCGGTGAAATCGCGCGATGGCAGCCGGGTGTTGTACGAAGGCCGGCCGTTGCCGCACTTCAACGAAGTGGACGAATGTGCCGGGTTGGATAGTTTGCTGACCTACCGGATTCACAAGGCGATGAACCAGCCGGTGGAAAACACGCTGCATGATGTGCGTTGGGGCGATACCGACAAATCCGGCACCGTGAAAGATTATGTGTGGGTGCTGGAAATCAGCGGCAGCGTCCCGCCGGCCCATTTGATCGGCGGCTGGGCGGGTGTCACCAGCGAGCGGCAACCACCGATGTATTTCCGGCTGGGCGGCGGCACGATCAAGGGCATCAGCAAACCGGGCGAAATCATCTGGAGCCGCATCTATATCGAGGACGGGAAGCTGAAGATGGACCTTGGCCGCGGCGGTGTGGCGGAGTTGCCGTTGGCAGAAACCCAGCGTCGCTGGAACGCCACGACTCCGCAATGGCCGATCATGCACGCGGTGACTTATGGCGTGAGTCGTAACCAGTTCATGGCCAAGCACAAAGCCAATCATATTCAGGTGGCTTATGCCAATAGCGCCGCCGAAGCCGATGCCGCCCTGCTGGCCAAGGCCGCCGCGGCGCACGCGTTGGGATTGGAAGTGTTGGTGTGCGGCACGCGGAAGAACGGCAAGTCGTGGTAAGCCCGCGTTGAGCCGGGCCGTCCCCGGCCCGAGAAGTCAGCCCGGCGCAGCGACTATGCCCCCACTGACGCTCCAACAAACCTTCGATCTGGCCGTGCAGCACCACCACGCCGGGCGGCTGCGCCAGGCGCAGTTGCTCTATCAGCAGATTTTGGCTCAGCGGCCCAATCATGCCGAGGCGCTGCACGGTCTGGGGGTGATTGCCGCGCAAGTGGGCCAATTTGCGGTTGCCGCCAAGTTGCTGCGCCGCGTGACTCAGCTCAAGCCCGACTGGCCGGAAGCCCATTACAATCTTGGCAAAGCCCTGCATGATAACGGTTCGCTGGATGACGCCATCGCCGCTTTTCGGCAGGCGGTCGCCCTCAAGCCCGACTACACCGAGGCCCTCGGCAGTCTCGGTAATGCTTTGCAAGACCGGGGGCAATTGGATCAAGCCATTACCGCCTATCGCCAGGCACTGGCCGACAATCCGGCTAGCGCCGAGACCCACAGCAATCTCGCCAATGCCCTGCAGGCCAAGGGGCTGCTGGAAGAGGCTATTGCCGAGTATCGCCAGGCGTTGGCACTCAAGCCCGACTATGCCGATGCCCATAACAATCTCGGCGGAATCCTGCGCAGCAAGGGGCAAGTGGACGCGGCCATCGCCGAGTTTCGTCAGGCCGTCGCCCTCCAGCCCGACTACGCCAAGGCACACAGCAATTTGCTTTTTACGCTGCATTACCGGGCCGGCGAGGATGCCGCGGCGATTGCGGATGAGCACCGCCGTTGGAATCAGCAGCACGGCGAGCCGCTGAAACAATATATCAAGCCGCACACTAACGATCGCAATCCCCACCGCCGCCTGCGGATCGGTTACGTCTCGCCGGATTTCCACGATCACGTCGTTGGACGATTTGCACTGCCACTGCTGGCCAATCACGATCGTCGAAGCTTTGAGGTTTTCGCCTACGCCCAAGTTCCCGCACCCGACAACCTTACCGAGCGTTTTCGCCAGCATAGCGATGTCTGGCGCAGTCTGCTGGGGCTTACCGATGCCCAAGCCGCCGAGCTGATTCGCCAGGACCAAATCGATATTCTGGTGGACCTGTCCGGGCACACTGCTGACAACCGGCTGCTGGTCTTCGCCCGCAAACCCGCCCCGGTGCAGGTAACTTATCTGGGCTATCCGAATACCACCGGCCTGACCACGATGGATTACCGCCTGACGGATGCTTATGCCGATCCGCCGGGACAAACCGAACGCTATTATTCGGAGCAACTCATTCGCCTGTCACCATGCGCCTGGTGCTTTGCCCCAACGCAAAGCCCGCCGCTGACCGCCCGGCCGCCCGGGCCGCTCACCTTCGGTTGCTTCAACAACTTTCCCAAAGTCACCGAACCGATGCTCAAACTGTGGTGCCGGATTTTGTTGACCCTGCCTGAATCGCGTTTGCTGCTGAAATCGGCGGGGCTGGGCAGTGCCGACGTGCGCCAGCGCGTTCAGCAACTGCTGGGCGAGTTGGGCATTGGTCCGCATCGCCTGGAACTACGTGGCCCCGAGCCGGACTATGCCGCACATCTGGCCGTGTATGAGCAGATGGATATGACGTTGGATCCTTTCCCCTACCATGGCACGACCACAACTTGCGAGGCGCTGTGGATGGGTGTGCCGGTGGTGAGTTTGGCAGGCCAAAGCCATGTCGCGCGGGTCGGTGTGAGCCTGTTGAACAACGCCGGCTTGCCGGAACTGGTGGCTGAGTCGGCGGAGCAATACCTGCAAATCGCGGTGCATTTGGCCCGCGACCTCCCGCGCTTGCAGCAATTGCGTTCCACCTTGCGGCAACGGCTGCAGGCTTCACCGCTGCTGGATGCCCCGCGCTTCGCCCGCAATGTGGAGGCGGCCTATCGGCAAATGTGGCGAAAATGGTGCTGACACTTCAGGCCAAACGCTCCAGCATCTCCAAAGTGATCGCATAGCGCAGCGGCTCGCCCTGCTGCCAACGGCAGAATTCTTCGATCATCCAGTCGGCCATGCGCAAAACCTCGTCGTCATGGGCACCGGCCATGTGGCCAGTCATCTTGACGTTCGGCAAGCTGTAAAATTCGCTGTTCGGCGGCACCGGTTCCGGATCGGTCACGTCCAGAAAAGCCAGCAGATCGGTACGCCGCTTCAGAACGCCGATTAACTCCGGTTCATTCACTTGCGCGCCGCGGCCAGTGTTGATAAACGTGGCATGTTCGCGCATCGAGGCAAACAATTTTTCATCCAACACGTGTTTGAGGCTGGGAAGATTGGGCAGGTGATTACTGACCACGTAAGCCTCACGGAACGCCTCTTCCAAAGTGACTTTCCGCACGCCCAGTTGCGCGGCTTCGGCATCGGCCAGGAAGGGATCGACCACCAGGATTTCCAAGCGGAAAGGCCGCAGCAGCCCGATCAAATACCGGCCAATCTGCCCCGCGCCGATAATGGCGATTTTCTCGCCATAGACGCCCGGCCCCATAAAGCGCTTGTGCTGGCGTTGCGGCAACGGGGTGTGGCAGTCATGCACGTTGGCAAAGTAGCCCTTGCATGCCAGCAGGATTTGCCCCAGACAGAACTCGGCCACGGACACGGCATTGGCCGCCCAAGCGCTACAGAGCGTGATGCCGCGCTCCAGCAACGGCCGCGCAAACCCTTTGACCGACCCGGCGGCATAAAACACCGCCCGCAAGTGCGGTAACAATTCCAACTCGCCAACAGTCAGTTCCGGCATGCCCCACGTCGAAAAAATCACCTCGATGCCCGCCAACTGCCCGGCACGCTCGTGCAGCAGCTTCTGATTCACTACCACCGGGTAAAGATCGGTCATGGCCGCCACGCGCTGCCGCCGGCCCTGCCCATACACATAATCGATCGCCGGCCGTTCGGAGGCGGCTGCCTGATTGTTGAAAAACGCTGCTTTGGTCATTGCGGCGACACTACTCCTGCCGACACTTTACGAACCGGCTAACCGAAAGCAACCATCGGCCACGGGCGTGGCAAAATACCCGGAGATTGGGTAGCTGGCGGCAGCCCACCCGGCATCCTGCTGCGCACTAAACGCACGTTCATTTTCCCTAAGTGCTGATGCCCAGCGGACTTACGAGCGAAAAGGGTGTTTTCAGATGAATTTTTCAAGTCGGGCTACATCCCTAAATTTAATTGGCAAAGCGGCATTTTCGCTGGCATTTATATTGTTGAGTATGCTATACAACCCCGAGATTGGCCCGAGTTTTAGGGTACTTTCAGCGACTTTCAGGGGAGGTTCCGCGAGGTTTGCCGGAGGTTCCGCGAGGTTCAGGGCAGGTTACCCGGCCTTAAACTCATTTGGAGGCCTCTCGACCCCCTCTCGAACGCCCCAAGAGGCCTCCAAAACGCCCCAAGGTGCCCCCAAAACGCCTCAAGGCCCCCCCAAAGTGTCCGAAGATTTCGGAAATATGCACTTGACAAAGTGGCTTATGAATGGCGTGAACTTGCTTGGAAGCGTCGGCGCGGGTCACTTCTTCTTGCCGGGCCGTTTGGCGATGATCTTCTTCACGTCGGCGGGTGCAATCTTGAAGATCGCATCCACCGCCTGATTCATCGACAGCGGGGCAAGCGACACTGGATCGCCGCGCCGACCTGAATGCTTGCGATGTTCCGGTTTTCCGGTCATACCCGGCATTATACCACAACGGGACTAAAAAGGGGGATTCATGCGGTAGAAAAATTTGACCGGACGCGGCTGGCGCGCGATGATCGGTAGTGGTTAAATAGAAGGAATTGATCTGGCAGTCAATGCAGACACGCATAGATCAAAAATACGGTGATTACAAAACCAACCCCCACGCCCATGATAAAGAAGAAGAAAAGGACGCCGGGTGGTTCTTGAAAAGGCCAGTCATGCTTACCGATCTTTTCACTTGGGACAATTTCTGGAAGGTTATTGGCGGTGCCGCACTCATTTTGTTCACGGCGACAGTCAACCGTTTCAGCGGACATCCCAGGATTGTTTGGTTCTGGCTTTTCCTCCTTGTTGTCGCTGAGGTTGGTGCCACAGTTTACATTGTTAAGCGGCTGGAACAGCGCAACAACATATCGGCAAATCCGTCGCATGATAATTCTCCTCAAGTTGTTAGTCCCCCGCCACCCCCAGCAGTACAACCGGCAACGACACAACCATCTACAAAACCCACCGCAACACAGATCAATAATGCCGTCGAGCATTTTGTGGCGGCTAGTAAGCGACTCGCCGATGAGCTTGCAAACGCCAGAGAATGTGCGGCATACATCGGCAAGCACTGTCCTGAATCTATGGCGTTGTGTGACCCGAAGCCCGGCACTGTCCTGCCTCTGGAATACGAAGAAGCCATCCAAGCCGAACGAAAGGTGGTATCGCTGGATGCAGTAAGGAAGAAGGTTGCAAACGACGCTTCTTTGGCGCGATCCTTACAAGGATACGTACTATTCCTTCAGCAACGGGAGCAGTTGGAATCAGAAGCATTCCACTGGGCCAAAGCGGTTGCAAGCATGATCGTCAGCTATGGTTGGGGTGGCCCCAATGCGATTGATCCATTTCTAGCATTGGATGCGCCAATCAATCCCAAAGCCTCCTTCGATGCGGCCGCGCCATTGCATGAAACAGCAAGAGCGCAGGCCCAGCGGTTCAATATCTATGTTCAAGGGATGAATGGTGCCGTTGGCGCTGCCGACTGACTTTGTTCTGTTTTAGGGGATTGCCATGTCACTTCACAATTGCCCGGAAGCTAGGCATTAGCCTTGTGAACGGTCGCGGGAAGGATAATCACTGTGAGGAACTAAATGCCACCGCGCCGTCTTTCGGCGGCGCGATGGGGTTGCAACAAAAAGGACTGCCCCAAGATAAGCATATACTTGTTGCGATGTCAATGCCCTGCACAAATAATTCCGCGTCTGCATATTTAATCGTCAAACTGTCGCATTTGTTGTGCAAAGCCCACTGACGCGGCAAACGCTGCTGGTTCACAGAAAAAAATAAAAGGCAACCTTCTTAAAAAACATCGTTCCGATGGCGATAGACTGTGTTCGGTGATAATTCGGGCCGCATGTCGAATGCGGCAACGTAGCATTGCACTTGCACGTATTGCGGTGGTGTGCTATAATGCCGCTAACATCAGGAGATTGCATGGTCAATATGGATGAGCGGCTACAAGCGGACTTAGCGGAAACACGGCGGGCGATTGCGGAAGCGGAAACCAGCACGAAGATTGCACGGGCCAAAGAGGCGTACATCCGATTCCGCTGAAAAACCCCCGTTTGCGAACGCTCTCTGCCCGACGGTTTGCTCGTCAATTTCCCGAAGCACGATCAACTACCTGAACGCTAACTCGTGTCGTTCATAAC
>Ga0316217_10005040_pt1 | contig 13897 bp, 5 predicted proteins | sample 1anoAmetaG_FD_203633 | JGI IMG/M metagenome (GOLD analysis project Ga0316217, IMG submission 203633) | Freshwater microbial communities from Trout Bog Lake, Wisconsin, USA - 1anoA | ecosystem: Environmental > Aquatic > Freshwater > Lake > Hypolimnion/Profundal zone | place: USA: Wisconsin...
CCAACCTCGGCAGCGGCTTTGGCGGGGCGATCTTCAACCTAAACGGCAGCGTGACCACCCTCAACACGACCATCGCCAGCAACACCGCCCCGCAAGGCGGCGGGGCCATCTACAGTTTGGGTGATGACGGCATCGCCACGCAACGTGGCCCAGGGTTGCCGGCAAACACCGCGAGTGTCATGCTGAACAACACCATTCTGGCAGGTTCCAACGATGGCACCAATCCGGTCACCGATTTCATCCAGAATACGAACGATTCCGACTTCGGCGGCGGATTTGGTTCCGTTACCAGCAGCGGCGGTTATAACCTCATTGTTTCGAACGCGGTCGATCAGGCCTTTGGTGGCGGGGTGATATCCTCGAATAATCCGCTGCTGGGCTCGCTGGCCAGCAACGGCGGCCCCACCCTGACGATGGCGCTCCTGCCCGGCAGCCCGGCCATTGGCGCCGGCAGCGTGGGGCAGGCAGCCGGTCTCACCACCGACCAGCGCGGTGCGGGTTTCTCCCGCGTGGTTAACGGGCAGGTGAGCCTGGGAGCATTTGAAGTACAAGCCCAAACGTCTCCTCCGTTGATCACCAGCGCCGCCAGCACCACCTTTCCAGTTTCCAGCCCCGGTAATTTCACCTTCACCGCCGCGGGTACGCCGCTCCCGGTGATTGGCTTAACGGGCACGCTGCCCAGCGGAGTGACCTTTAGTGGCGGCCAGATCTCCGGCACGCCCGCGGCGGGCACGGCGGGGGTTTATCCGCTGACGATCACGGCCAGCAACGGTGTGAATCCAAACGCGACGCAGAACTTCACGCTCAACGTGGCGGGCACGCCCAGCCTGGTGGTGACGACGACGAACGACGTGTTGTATCAAAGCCAAACCAGCTTGCGGGCGGCGCTGGCGTACGCGCAGACACTGGGCGGGACGCCGACCATCACGTTCAGCAACACCTTGGCGGGGCGGACGGTGGTGTTGACGAATATCGGGGACGGCACGTTCGGACCCTCGGCTTTGCTGGTTTCGAATGTCACGGTGACGATTGATGGCGGCACCAACGGGGTGACGCTCAGCCAGGGCATTGGCACGAACAGCCCGACCGGCGGCATGCGGATATTCTATGTGAGCAGCAATGGCAAGCTCACGCTGAAAAACCTGACTATCAGCGGCGGCCAGGCTCAAGGTGGCGGCGGCTACGTTGGCAATGCTGGCGGTGGCGCGGGTTTGGGCGGGGCGGTGGTGAACGCCGGCGTGCTGGAATTAGTACAGTGCACGTTGACTGCCAACCAAGCGATCGGCGGCAATAACACCGGCGGCATTATCACCGGCGTCAACAGCTCGGGCGGCGGTGGCCTCGGCGGCTCTGCCGTCGGGGGCGGCATAAGTTTTAGCGCCGGCTTTGGCCTCGGTGGTGCCGGCTTTGGCGTTTACGGTGCCGCCGGTGGCTTCGGTGGCGGCGGCGGCTTTGGCATAACTGGCGGCAACGGCGGTTTTGGCGGCGGCGGCGGCGGCGGCTTGTCCTCCGCCGGTGGCGGTTTTGGCGGTGGCGGCGCCTCTGGCTATAGCGGCGGCGGCGGGGCGGGGTTCGGTGGGGCGGTGTTCAATTACGGTGGCACCGTGTTGGTGACCAATTCCACCCTGACGGGCAATTTGGCGCAGGGCGGCCTGGGGGGCAACAACGGCAGCGGCTGCGGCGGCGCGATTTTCAACTTGAACGGCAATGTGGCCACCCTCAACGCAACCATCGCCAGCAACACGGCACCGCAAGGCGGGGGCAGCATCTACAGCCTGGGTGACAACGGCATCGCCACGCAGAGTGGCCCGGTGTTGCCGACGAACACCGCGAGTGTCACGCTGAACAACACCATCCTGGCCGGTTCCACCGATGGCACCAATCCGGTCACCGATTTCATCCAGTACACGAACAATTCCGGCAACGGCGGCGGTTTGGGTGCCGTGGCCAGCAGCGGCGGCTACAACTTGGTGCTTTCCAATGGCATTCTCAATCAGGCCTTTGGTGGCGGGGTGATATCTTCCAATAATCCGCTGCTGGGCTCGCTGGCCAGCAACGGCGGCCCGACCCCGACGATGGCGCTCTTGCCCGGCAGCCCGGCCCTTGGTGCTGGCAGCGTGACGCTCGCCGCCGGCCTCACCACCGACCAGCGCGGTGCGGGTTACCTCAGCGTGGTTAACGGACAGGTGAGCTTGGGCGCTTATCAAGTCCAACCGCAAATCGCTCCGCCGCTCATCACCAGCGCCGCCAGCACCGTCTTCGAAGTTGGCAGCGCCAGCAATTTTACGTTTACCGCAACTGGCTATCCGGTTCCGGTGATCAGTGAAAGCGGCGCATTGCCGAGCGGGGTGACTTTCAGCAGCGGCCAACTTTCCGGTACGCCGGCCCCGGGCACGGGGGGGATTTATCCACTGACGATCACGGCGAGCAACGGGATACTTCCCAATGCCACGCAGGACTTCACGCTCTCGGTAACCGATCCACTCTGTTCGGATGTCCAAATCGGCACGGTGGGGCCGACCTTGCCGGAGGCCACCAATGGTATGCCCTACGCCTTGGACCTTTCCCCCGCGACGAACCAAGCGGCCTACACGCTGGCTTGGGCCGAGGGCAGCCTGCCACCAGGCCTCACGCTGGTAAATCCCCCGACGGCGGTCTTTACGAATTTCTTTAGTTTTGACCTTGCCAACAATGGGGGCTTTCCTTACGGGGGTCTGACCGTCGGACCAGATGGCAATCTATATGGACTCAATTACTCCGGCGGGACCAACAGCGCCGGCACGATCTATAAAGTCACCACCAATGGCGTGTTGACCGTCCTCCACACCTTTGCTGGTCCGGAGGGCGAGGATCCCTATGCCAATCTCGTCACCGGTCCGGATGGCTGGCTTTATGGGGCGGCGGAAAACGGGGGCACAAACTATGACGGCACCTTGTTCAAAATTTCCACCAACGGCACCTATGTTTTACTGTACATCTTCAGCGGCAGCGACGGCGCCGACCCGTATGCTGATCTGATCGTTGGCCCCGGCGGTCTTCTTTATGGGACCACGGGTTATGGCGGTGCCCGTGACGAGGGCGCGCTGTTTTCCCTATCCACCAATGGAGTATTCACCAAACTGGCTGATTTTGACGGAACCAATGGGGCCTATCCTTATGGCGGTTTGGCGGTCGGTCCAGATGGAAATTTGTATGGCACCTGTAGCGGCGGTGGAAAATTCAGTTCTGGCACAATTTTCAAAATGACACCCGCGGGTGTGGTGACCAAACTGGTGGACTTTAACGGGACCAATGGATTTGCTCCCTATGCCGGGTTGACCCTCGGGCGGGATGGCAGTTTCTATGGCACCACGTCTTTCGGGGGCACCGGCGGAGGAGAAGGGACCGTTTTCCGGGTGACCACAAATGGGGTGTTGACGCAGTTGTATTCCTTTAACGATGGTGGCTTTCCCGAATTTGGTCGTCTGGCCTTCGGCCCGGATGGCAATTTATATGGTTGTGAAGAAGCGGGCGGCCTTAACGGAGAAGGGGCGGTTTTTAGCCTGACCTTGAGCGGAGTGCGGACATTACTGTACTCATTTGCCGACGGAACGGATGGGGGATATCCCTATGACGCGGTGATTTTCGGTCCGGATGGCAACCTGTATGGCACTTGCAATAATGGCGGCACCAATAGCCAGGGCAACATTTTCCGGCTGAACGTGCACTATCAAAACCAACTGGCGGGCGCCCCCACCGAGGCGGGGCCCTATGCGTTCACGCTGGTGGCCACGAATGTCAATGGGTGCGTGACGCGCAGCAATTACACTTTGAATGTGGATTGTCCACCGCTGCTGGCCCAAGCGGTGGGGAGCACCCTGCCGGATGCAACGAACGGGGCGGACTATTTCTCCGTGCTCACCCCGGTGGGCGGTTTCTCACCCTATTCGTTGTCGCTGGCGGCCGGATCCCTGCCGCCGGGCCTGACGCTGCTCAATCCCACCAACGATGTGCTGACCACTCTCCAGGGCCTCGGCACAAATTTTAACACGGTGTTAGCCGCGCTGACCCGGGCGCCGGACGGTGGGTTTTATGGTGTGGCCAGCCGTGGCGGGGCTTACGGGTTTGGGGCGATTTGCCACCTGGCGTTGGACGGAACGGCGACGACCGTGGCCTCCTTGGATTCCACCAACACGGGCAGGTTGGGTTATGGCGCTTTGGTATTGGGACCGGATGGGGCCTATTATGGGACTTGTAACGGGGGCGGACGTTACAACTATGGGACAGTTTACCGGTTTGCCACGAATGGTTTGATCACCAAGCTGGGGGATTTTGACGGCACCAATGGACAAGGTTGCACGTGTACGCTGGCCTGGGGGGCGGATAGCCAGTTTTACGGAACGTCTGCGGGCGGGCGGGGTGATGGCACGCTGTTCCGCGTGGGCACCAACGGGCCATTGACCAAACTGCTGGATTTCACTAACGCCTCCACGGGGTCACGACCCATTGGCGGGTTGACGCTCGGAGCGGATGGTATGCTCTACGGCACGACCTTGTCCGGTGGCACGAAAAATAGCGGGACGGTTTATCGTGTGGATACCAATGGGGTGCTTAGCGTGGTGGTTCCCTTGGATTTCACGATTGGCGGGGGCTCCTATGCCGCGCCTTGCTTGGCCCCGGATGGCAGTTTTTACTGCACGAGTGAAATTGGCGGGCTGAACTCCAAGGGCGGTGTCTTCCATTTCATGACTAACGGGACGGCGACCTTGCTGGCCAGTTTTAATCGCACCAACGGAGTGAATCCCTTTTATGGTGCCTTGGTTTTTGGCGCGGATGGCGCGCTTTACGGCACCACCTTCGAAGGCGGCACCAATACAGCGGTAGTAGGGTCGAACGGAGCGGGCACGCTTTTTCGGGTGACCACCAATGGGGCGCTGACGGATGTTTTTGAGTTTGGCACCACCAACACGGACCTCAATCCCTTTGGTGGTTTGATCTCCGGCCCGGATGGGACACTTTACGGCGCCACCTCGGGCGGCGAGGGCGGAGGTGGGACGATCTTCCGCCTGGCCGTGAACACCATCAACCGGGTCGCCGGCACCGCGACCAACGTGGGTCATTATTCGTTCACCGCGCTGGTTGCAGACAGCGGCGGATGCTCGAGCACCCAGGTGCTTTCCATGAATGTTGACGGCCTCTCGCCCGTGACCTCCCCTGCCAGCACCACCAACGCATCGGGTGGTCAGGCCAGCTTCACCTTTGCGGTCAACGGTTTCCCACCGCCCATGTTCCAATGGTATTTTAACGGCGCGCCGATTCCGGGCGCAACCAACGGCACCTACCATCTCGCTGTGGCCGTAGGCACTAATGCCGGCAGCTATTTCGCGGTGGCCGCCAATGGTTTTGGGTCCATTACCAGCGCGCCCGCCCAATTGGTGATCACCTCGCTCAGACCGATTGTGACGTGGACCAGTCCCGCCCCCATCGTTTATGGCACCGCGCTCAGCAACAACCAGTTGAACGCCACGGCCAATGTGGCGGGAAGCTTTGCCTACACGCCGACGAACGGCACGGCTTTGACCACCGGAACCAACATCCTGACGGTCATTTTCACGCCGACCGATTCGGCCGATTACGTGAAGGCGACCAATCAGGTTAGCCTGGTGGTATTGCCGGCGGTGTTGACGGTGACAGTGAACAATACCAACCGCTCGTTTGGCCAGGCCAATCCCAGCTTCACGGGGACGATTACGGGCGTAACCAACGGGGACAATATCATGGCGAGTTACAGCACGGTGGCCACCGCAACCAGCCCGGTGGGCACCTATCCGATGGTACCAAGCCTGATTGATCCCGCCAACCGGCAGACGAATTACACGGTCAACTTGAATGACGGGACGTTGACCATTGGCACCACGAGTGCGGTGATCACGTGGACCAATCCGGCGGCGATCGTCTATGGCACCGCACTGAGCACTAACCAATTGAACGCCGCGGCGAATGTGGCGGGAACCTTTGCCTATGTGCCGACGCGCGGCACGGTCTTGAAGACCGGCACGAATACCCTGACGGCCATTTTCACACCGATGGATACCACCGATTTCGCGGCGGCTACGAACCAAGTTAGTCTGGTGGTATTGCCGGCGCCGCTGACCGTGACGGCGGCCAATGCCCGCCGGTATTACAATGCGACCAACCCGGTGTTCTCAGGCAGTATTGTGGGCCTCACCAACGGGGATGTGATCACGGCTACCTACTCCAGTAGCGCCCTGACCAACACCACCGTGGGGGTTTACACCAATTCCATCGTCCCGGCCTTGGTGGATCCCAACCATTGGGCCACCAATTACACCGTCACGCTGGCGGACGGCACCCTGACCATCCTGAAAGCAACGCCGGTGATCACGTGGACCAATCCAGCCGCCATCACCTACGCCATGGCGCTGGGGACCAATCAGTTGAATGCCACGGCCAATACGCCGGGCGACTTTAATTACACGCCGCCCGGCGGCACTGTTTTGGCGGTGGGCACGAATCCCCTTTCGGTGGTGTTTTCCCCCACGGATGCGACGGATTACAACAGCGCCACCAGCCAGGTCCGCCAAGTGGTCGCCACGCTGCAAGTTGCGGCCGGTCCCATCGTCTTGAATTACTTGACGGGCCTCTACGAACAACAAGTGCAGGTAACCAATCCAGGTGCCACCATCAGCGGAATTGATCTGCTGGTGAGCAATCTGACCAGGCGGGTCAGCCTGTATAATGTCCATGGAACAAATGCGGGGATGCCCTACGCCCAGTTCGCGGTCACGCTGCCGACGGGGGGAAGCGAGACGTTCATTCTCCAATTTCTGAATCCGTACCGCCTCCCCATCACGGACAAGGTTTACGGAATCGCCGTGGTGCCATCGGCGCCACAGTTAAACGGCGCGACGGGCTTGAAAATCACCCAGATCAAAATGGACGCGAGTATTTCGGGGAGCCCGCGGTTCACCTTGGGTTTTCCCTCCACGCCGGGCTATAGCTACGAGGTGCTGTACAGCGATGACGACTTGGCCACCTGGCAGGTAGCAGACACCCTCACGGCCACGGGCACCGCCACCATCTGGACGGAATTACTGCCACCCGCCGCGCAAAGCCGGTTCTTTAAAGTCATTGTCACTCCGTCCAATAACAATTAAACCATGAAAACCATGAAAGCCAAATACTCCTCCAACCGATCGGTGCTGTGGTCTTGCACCGCCGGCCTGACGGTTACCACGCTTCCACTGCTGGCCGCTGAAGCCGATAACTGGTCGGTGAGTTTCTCGGGTAATGTACTGCTGAACGTCTCCGCGAAGTTCACCGGCCACCCCGCCGATCACTTGCTGGCCACCTCCAAAGCAAGTGGCAACGGCGCGGCCAATTATGACAACGGCTACGTGGGGACGGATATTTCTGGCAGTTCCACTCTGAGCACCTATTGGGGCTATGCAAATGCCGGGCAGTTAATCAACTCGGGCGGGAATGTGACGGGGTTGAATTACCAGGCCACCACGGTCAATCCCGGGCAGAACTCGCCGTCGGCCGACGCCGAACCCAGCGCGGGCGGGGAATTGCTATTGCGCCGGGCGCTGCTCCCACTGGGCCGGGGCGTGCTGGGGTTGCAACTGGGGGCCAGCTTCAACCAATCGCACATCAAGGACACGGGTTCCTACCTCGCCAGTGGTCTGCGCACAAGCACCACGTATCAGATGTCGGCGCCGTATGATGCGGCGTTGTTTCCCCCGCCTGGTTATCAGGGGCCTTACGACGGTTCCGGGCCATTGCTCAATCCGACAGGCACGGTGGGGGCCACCACGGCGGTTCCCAACGCGGTGTCGGTAAGCGGCCAGCGGCAGGTGGACGCCAATTTGTTCGGGTTCAAACTGGGGCCCTATTGGGAATATCCGGTGTGCGATAAATTCAGTGTGTCTGCTTCGGCAGGCGGTTTGGTGATGGTGGTGGATGATCACGTGAATTGGAGCGAAACCGTGGCCATCAACACGGCAACGACGTCTGGGTACTGGACGGGCGGCAGCGCGGTTTCGGCAGAGAGTGTGGGAGTGACGGGCGGCTTTTATGTGGGCATGGACGCGGCATGGCGGTTGGGGAAGGATTGGTCCTTGGTGGGCGGGGCGAAATGGGTGGATGCCGGCACCTATAACCACAATCTGGGCGCAGGCCACATGGCACTGGATTTCAGGCAGGCCATCAGCCTCAACTTGGGCCTAAATTATCACTTCTGATATTACGGCCAACGAAAAAAGACACGCGGTTGGGTGGTGTGCGGTTCATTGCGCCATCCGCCCCGGTAGCCAATTGCGGTCCTTGGCCTTCTGCCTTTCAACTCGTCAGCTTCACCTACTCTGCCAAAGGGGTGGCAATCTTGTTCGGATTTCGGCCTTCGGGCTTCTTTAGGGATTCGGATTTCGGATTGGGGGCCACCTTTCGCCTGTGGGGGATTCCTGGTGCTGATTGCGGATGTTCCCTGCCCTTGCTAATCTTCCCGGCGTGAAATTCATGCGGCCAAAATTGCTCGTCTTGGGGGTCGCCACAATCTCGCTTTGCCGGGGTTTGCCGGCTGGTGAATACAGCGTGACCACCTGGGGCGTGGACGAAGGCCTGCCGCAAAGTTCCGTCACGGACATCGCCCAGACCCCGGACGGGTTTATCTGGATCAGCACCCTGATGTCAGGCTTATCGCGGTTTGACGGCGTGCAATTCGTCAACTTCGATTCCGCCAACACGCCCGCCATGGCAAACTCCGGGCTGCACCGTCTGCTGGTGGACCACCAGGGCCGGCTTTGGGTGAACGATTCCACCGGCAATCTGCTCCTCCGGCAGGGCAACGGTTTCGTCAAAGTCGGCGGCGGCATGAAACTGGGATATTTGGTGGGGGAACATGATGGACGCATGACCTTTGCAACCATGGATGGCGGATTGGCCATTGGCCAGTGTGGTGCGAACGGCCAGTGGACGTGGCGGCAATTCAAGCCACCGTCCGCCGGCGGACGGGCCACTTGGGTCGAAGATGCCGATGGGGTATTGTGGGGTGCGATTCCGGGCGGGAAACTGGGCCGCTTGGGGCAGAATACCTTTGAAGTCTTGGATTCGCCGCCGGGCCTGGCGAGCAACCACATCCGCGCGCTGGCCCGCACCGCCGCCGGCCAGATTCTGATCGGCACGGACCTGGAATTGGCGCGCTGGGAACGCGCCGCCTTTACCAACTGCAATCCCGCCGGGCCGGGCTCGAAAATTTCCGTGCGGCGCATCCTGCCGGTGACCGGCGGGCTATGGTTGGAGGCAGACAATCAACTGCGATTTTTTGATCAACAGCATTGGCATGAGCCCGTGGCGGGCTGGGACAGCCAGCAATTGCCTTGGTCACATTTCCAATCCATGCGCGCGGACAATGCCGGCGGCTTCTGGCTTTCCTTGAGCGACGAGGGGCTGGCGCATGTGGACCGGGCGGGCACGCTGGTGCGGATCACCAGCGAGGAAGGACTGCCGAGCCAGGTGGTGCAAACCTATTTTTGCGACCGCCAGGGAAACCTCTGGGCCGGCTATCATCGCGGCGGTTTGATTCAACTGCGCAAGCAGACGTTTCATTCGGTCACGCGGGCGGAAGGACTGACCGACGAGCTGGTCACTTCGGTTACCGAAGACGCGGCAGGCGCCATCTGGCTGGGCACGGCGGGCGGTTCGCTGGCGCGCTGGGAAGCTGGCCAGTGCCAGGCTTTTACGCTGCCGCTGCGCAGTTTTTTGAGCCAGAACATCGTGGTGTGCGCCGGGCCGGATGGCCGCGTGTGGATCGGCACGGGGGGCAGCGGCTTGTACGTCCGGGAACAGAATGCGTTTCGTCTCGTCCTGCCGCCGGAGCAAATTCCGCTAGGCGTGCGTCAATTGCTGGTCGCGAAAAATGGCGCGGTGTGGCTCGCCAACTTCAGCGGGCTTTATCAATTTGACGGCCACACCCTGCGCTGCGTGGCGCCCACCGGTTCCAATACCACGGATCAGGTCGTCGCGGCGCTGGCCGAGGCGCGGGAAGGCGGCATCTGGTTCGGCACGATGGGGGGAACCTTGTGCCGGTGGCGCGAAGGGAAATTATCCAGCTATCATCCGCCCGAAGATGCGCCGACCAGCCGCATCTGGGCGTTGTGTACCGCGCGCGACGGAACGGTTTGGGCCGGCACCTTGAACAGCGGCTTGCTGCGCTTCAAGGATGGACAATTCACGCGCTTTACCAAGGCGGACGGGTTGGCGGACAATGATATTTCACATATTCTCGACGACGGCCGCGGAAATCTATGGCTCGGCTCGCGCGTGGGCGTGATGTGTGTTTCCAAAAAATCATTGGCGGCCAAAGCCATCGCATCGGAACCGGGTTCCTGTCGCGTTTTTGGCCTCAACGATGGTTTGCCAACGGTGGGCCTGACCTTGGAATTTGCGCCAAGCTGTCTGCAAGCGCATGACGGTGCGTTATGGTTTGGCACGTCCAAAGGCGCAAGCTGGGTGCGGCCGGATGATGTGCGCGCCCCTGAACCAGCCCCGCCGGTGTTGGTGGAATCCGTGTGGGCGGACCGGAACCGGCGCGAATTTTCCCGCGCCGCCCCGCCTTCCGGGCCGCCCGAAATCACCGTGGAGCCGGGCGTGAATAACATCGAGGTGCGTTATACCTCGCCGGATTTCACCGCGCCACATTTTGTCCGGTTCAAATACCGGCTGGAACCGCTGGACACAGACTGGCTGGAGGCCGATTCACGCCGCAGCGTGGATTACAACCATCTGCCGGCCGGAAATTATGTTTTTCACGTGACAGCGGAAAACGGCGATGGCATTTGGAACCCGGCCGGGGCGAGTTTCCGGCTGGTGGTGCAGCCGCATTTTTGGGAGCGAAAATCATTTATCGCGGCCTGCCTCCTGCTGCTGGTGGCGGCCGTCGCGTTGGCGGCCCGCCGCATCACCAGCCAGCGGCTGCGTCGCAAACTGGAACGGCTCCATCAGCAACAGCAAATCGAACGCGAACGGGCGCGCATTGCGCGGGACTTGCATGACGACCTCGGGGCGGGGCTGACGGAAATCAGTTTGACGAGTGTCTTGGCCCGGAATCCCGCCCTGCCGGAAACGGAATCGCGGGCGTGCCTGCACGAAATTGACCAGCGCGCCCGCGAACTGGTGCAGCGCATGGATGAAATTGTCTGGGCGGTGAATCCGCGCAATGACTCGCTGGTTTCGCTGGCCCACTATTGTTGCCAATATGCGAAACAATTGCTGCAGCCGCTGGGCCTGGCCTGCCGGTTCGATTTGCAACCGGGCCTGCCGGAACTGGTGCTGACGTCCGAGCAGCGTTACAGCTTCTTTCTGGCCTTCAAAGAAACCATCAACAATGTCGCGCGCCACTCGGGCGCCTCGGAACTGCGCCTCGCCATCCACGCCGACCAGGGCCGCCTGCATTTTTTAGTCGAAGATAACGGCTGCGGTTTCGAGGCGGGCGCGGAACTCGCGGGCGCGGACGGCTTGCGCAACATTCAGGAACGCATTGAGCGCATGGGCGGCCAATGCGAAATCACCAGCCAGCCGGGCCAAGGCACCGGCGTCTCCCTGCGCGTGCCGCTGAACGTGCCGGCCAAAATTAAAGCGTGATGCCCTAACCCTAACGGTCTATTGTAATTCCCATGTCCAAGCGCAAAGCTAAATCAATGGCCCATTCCATTGACTATCCAGCCCAGCCGCCGGAGCCGCCGGCCCCGCTGCCGGCTAAGGGACGCCCAACCAGTGTCGGCATTGTCGAGGACAATGACGGCCTGCGCCGCAGCCTCCTGCGCTTGATCAGCCACACGCCGGGGATGTGCTGTGTCGGCGCTTGGGCGGAAGGCCAAACCGCCCTGGCGCAATTGCCGGCCCTCAAGCCGGACGTGGTGCTCATGGATATCAACCTTCCCGGCCTGTCCGGCATCGAATGCACCGCGCAACTCAAGGTGCTTTGTCCCGCAACCCAGGTGATCATTGTCACGGTCTATGAGGACAACGACAACATTTTCCGGGCGCTTCAGGCCGGCGCTTGCGGCTACATGCTCAAGCGCGCGTTCTCGGACAATATTCTTGAGGCCATCACGGAAGTCCGCAGCGGCGGCGTCCCGATGAGCAGCGATATCGCGCGCAAAGTCATTCAGGCTTTTCAAAAAACGCCGCCGCCGTCCGGCCCCACGGTGGAACTGACGAAGCGGGAAGCCGAAATTCTGGAACTGGTGGCCCAAGGCTTGGTGAACAAGGAAATTGGCGACCGGCTGGACATCAGCTACTGGACCGTCAAAGCCCACGTGCGGCACATCTATGAAAAACTGCATGTCCGCACGCGTTCCGAAGCGGTGGTGAAATTCATGTCCGACAGCTCGCTGGCCGCTGCTCCGCATCCCAATCTTACCAATTGACCTTGAGCCCCATGTACACCGCCGGCACCCAAACGTCCCTGCGGGACGGAAAAGCAACCAGCCACTTGCAGCAAGCGTTGCTTGCGGCGGACCAACCGGCTATCACTCGATAGGGCTATTTACTTAACGGCTGAAAACTGGTAGTATTTTACAAAAGCATATGAACTCCAAAAATTGTTCCTCCCGAAAAAGCGGTTTTACCCTGATTGAGCTACTGGTGGTCATTGCCATCATTGCCATTCTGGCGGCCATGCTCTTGCCGGCGTTGTCCAAGGCCAAGCAGAAGGCGCAGGGCATTTCCTGCGTCAACAACATGAAACAACTGGACCTGGGCTGGCTGATGTATGCCCAAGACAATCAGGACCACTTGGCGGTCAATACCTCCACCGGCAGCAACGGCGATCCCGGGACCACTCCAGCCCTGGCCAGTTGGGTGGCGGGAGCCATGCATACCACGTCTTCAACGGACAACACGAACACGCTGTTGTTGATCGGCTCGCAATATGAGGATTGCGGCTCCATTGGCTTCCGCTATCTCAAGGATTTCAAGCTGTATCATTGCCCCGGCGATGTCAGCACGGATCCGGTTTATGGACCGCGCGTGCGCTCGGTTTCCATGAACGGCTATATGAATCCCGGCCCGGGCAATGGGCCCAGTGCCGGCGTGCTGAACAACAGCACCTATAAGGTGTTCCGGAAATCCACGGATTTCAATTATAAGTTGCCGGCGGCGAACGCCTTCGTCTTCTTGGATGAGCGGTGGGACAGCATCAATGACGGCTGGTATGAGGTGCAAACGGGCTACTATGGCGGCTCGGCCAATCCCGCATCCTGGAATGCCGGCAACGCCAATTTTGACGATTTGCCGGCCATTTACCACAACCACTGCAGTTCTTTTTCCTTCGCCGACGGCCATGCCGAAATCCACAAATGGCTGAATGGCGCGACTTTGAGCTACACGTTCACGGCCGGCACCCAAAGCGCGCCGAATAACCAGGACATGGTCTGGCTGACCACCCACGGCACGGTGCCGAATTGACCGAACAGAATTCTGTTCGCGCTTGGGTTATCGTCCCACGAATCTCCCAACCGCAACGCGATTGTGGCCAGGTTTCGCCAGTCAGTCACGAGCATGGATTGGCCGCAACCGCGTTGCGGTTGGGCTGGCTGGTTGGACGTGTACCCAGGGTAGCCGCTGCGCGGCAACCCTGGGCTTCGAGCCACAATCCCTTTGGGATTGCCAAAACGGTGGCACATCCGCCCTCCAAGATGCGTGTAAGGTGCCGCCTGCGGGACGGAAAAGCAACCAGCCACGTAAGCAGGCGTTTCTTGAGAGGCGGACTAACGGGATTGATTTTGTTGAAAATCCCCCCAATCCCCCATCCCACACCGCTCCCCATCCATCAATCCAACAATCCATCAATCCCCCCTCCCCCACCTCCCTCCCCGCTCGCTTGTGCGCCGTGGTC